>Ga0207718_101762_pt1 | contig 10005 bp, 6 predicted proteins | sample A23M2SouthBayCA_FD_187749 | JGI IMG/M metagenome (GOLD analysis project Ga0207718, IMG submission 187749) | Aerobic enrichment media microbial communities from Eden Landing Ponds, California, USA - A23 M2 (SPAdes) | ecosystem: Environmental > Aquatic > Marine > Unclassified | place: Emeryville, CA... | reverse complement strand
CGACGCCGACGATCTCCTCGGGGATGCGGTTCACGAAGTTGTTCTTCACGTCGCCGATCCCGCCGAGGTAGAGGAACGCGAACACGCCGGCGAGCGTGACGCCGAACACCGAGACGAGAACGAACAGCCGCGAGCGCAGCGAAGCGGCGACGAACGCGAGGTCGTCGTAGTAGCCACCGATGTCGTCCTCGTCCCGCTCGCCGCCGGTGAGCCCCTCGAGGAGCGTCCCGGTCGCACGCGAGGTCCGGTCGCCGGCGTCGTCCGACAGCCCGGGGATCGAGAGGCCTCCTCCACCCCCGGAATCGTCGGTCACCGACGAGTCGGCGGCCTCGCGGGCCGACTGGATCTCGTCGAAGCGGTCCAGCACCGCGCGCGCCTTCGCCGAGTCGCCGGCGCCGGCCGCGCGGTCGGCGAGGTAGCTCGCACGGCGCTCCGAGAGATCCGCGAACACGGCGTCGGGAGCGCGGCGCACCTCGTCGGCGGTGAGCACCTCGACGTCGACGGCCGCGGGATCGGTGCCCGCGACGTACGCGAAGTAGACGGCCAGCAGCGCTCCCAACAGGACCGCGAGCGCGATCCCGGCGGCGAGGAACGCGACGAGTGCCGCGGTACCACTCACCCCGACGGCCGCGAGGATCGCGGCCGCGCTCGTGCCGTACTCGACCAGTACCGAGTCCGCGAGCGCCGGTCGCTCGACGAGCACGTACCCGACCGCGGCGACGATCCCCGCGATCCCGAGCAGGACGTTCCACAGCGAGCCGAGTCGGCCGCGCCAGTCGACGAAGCCGGCGCCGCGACGGATCGCCCCGACGACGCCCGCGTCACCGGCGAACAGATCGCGGGGCGGGCCCGACCTGGCGACCCCGTCCCCGTCGTCGGCGTCCCCGTCGGTCGCGCCGGCGGTTCCCGCCGCCGCGGCCTCGTCGAACCGGTCGAGGATCGCCTGCGCCGTTCCGGGTTCGTCGGCCTCCATGGCTTCGGAGGCGGCCTCCAGCGCCTCCGGTTCGGTCATGCCGTCGAACGCCTCCGGCGGCGCGGCGCGAACGCCCGCCTCGTCCAGCGCCAGGAGGTCGATGGCGTCGGGGTCGCCGGCGTCGCCGGCGACGCCCGTTGTCTCGTCGAGTTCGGCGTACACGAAGTACGCGAGCGTCACGACCGCCGCGACGAGCCCGACTCCAGTCGCCAGCGCCGCCAGCGCCGGCGGCGCGAGGGCCGTCGCGAACCGGTAGCTCGTCAGCCCCGTCTCCGCGACGACGCCGTTGACCGCCGCGGCGCCCCCGCGGGCGTAGAACAGGTACACCGCGGCTGCGAGGGCGACACCGACGCCCGCGAGCACGTTCCAGTGGTGCCGGGCGGTCGCGGCCGCGTCGATGCGCTCGCTGCCTCGCTTGGCGGTGACGACCACCTTCGCGAGGTACAGCGACGCCCCGTACAGCAGCAGCAGCGGCGCGGCCCACATCACCTGGGTGAACGGGTCCGGCGGGGAGAACACGGCGCCGAACACGAAGATGCCGACGACCGCGTACCGCCACTTCTCGCGGAACGTCTCGTAGGGGACGATCTCGGCGTACGACAGCGCCGTGATGGCCAACGGCATCTGGGCGGCGAAGCCGAAGGAGAACGTGAGCAGCGCGATGAACTGCGCCCACTTCACGATGGAGTACGTCGGGAGGATACCCGCCGAGAGGGCGTTGTTCGCGAGGAACGCGAACATGAACGGGAAGAACACGAGGTAGCCGTAGGCGACGCCGCCCGAGAACAGACCGACCGCAAGCACCGCGATGAGCGCGAGTTTCCAGCGGTCGACCGGCGCCTGCGGCCAGGCGCCCCGCTCACGAAGGGCGTCACGAGAGAAGTACAACAGCGGCGGGATCCCGACGACGATCCCGACGATGAGGCCGATCTTCGCCTGCAGGAGGATCACGTCGAAGGGCGTCTGCGCGATGATCTCGACTTCCTGTCCGGCGGCGTCGCTGAGCTGCGCGCGCGTGACGGACTTCAGGAAGTCCCAGACGTACAGCCGGAGGGCGTAGAACGTTCCCATGAACCCGGCGAGGAAGACGAGGAACACCTTCTGGAGGTCCTTCTGGGCGGACCGAAGCATCGCGCCGGCGGCGGCCCTGCCGTCCGCCAACGTCTGTTGGGTGTCCTCGTCGAGCGCGCTCGACATACCGCATGAGAGCGACTTGCCGGTTATCAACCTTTTCAAGAGTCGCGTCGCCTCGGCGCCGGGAACAGCGGCGGCGACCCGCCACCCACACGGTCGACGGCCGTCGGGTCGTGGGGGTTGCGGGCGCCCTCGGTGACGCCATCAGAAAAGGCCTATAACGCACCGGGGGCGAACCTCACCTATGACTGCGGACTCGGATCCGCCTGAGGAGCCGTCGGCCGATGCCGACGGCGACCGCGACGCCGGGACTGCCGAGTCCGACGAACCGACCGAGTCCGACGAGGACTCGGGGATCGACCGTCGGAGCCCCTTCGAGGACGGCGACGACGCAGAGGGTACCGAGAGAAACGACGACGATACCGGCGACGGCAACGACGACGCCGACGAGACGGACCAGAGTCCCGACGGGGCCGTCGATCCCGAACGGGGAGATCTCGAGCCGACGCCGATCTCCGGAGACGCTCCCGAGATCGACGACACACAGCCGGTTCCCGACGCGGTCGCCGGCGAGCGCTCGGGCGAGAGCGGACAGCCGACCGCGAACGACGGGGGGGCAATGACCGCGGCCCAGAAAGGGATGGAGGCGGTGAACAAGGGCGTCGGCGCGCTCGGCGGCGAGAGCGGCGAGGGTGGCGGCCCGGACTCCGACCAGGAGATGCCGCTGGCCGAGCACATCGAGGAGATGATGCGCCGACTCGGCATCGTGTTCGGCATCGCCGGCGTCGTCGTGGTCGCGGTGTTGCTGATCGGCACCGTCTCGCCGACCGTGCCCAGCGCCGAGCAGATCATCGAGTTCCTGTGGGACACCCACGTCGGGTTCGAGCAGAACCAACCGCGGGTGTACGGCCCGCTCGAGTTCCTGCTCACGAAGCTGAAGGTCGCCTCGCTCGCGGGGCTGCTCGTGGGACTGCCGGTGTTCGTCTACGAGACGTACCGGTTCATGCGCCCCGGGCTCTACCCGCACGAGCGACGCTACTACCTCGCGGCGGTGCCGACGAGCCTGATCCTCGGGCTCATCGGCGTCGCGTTCGCGCACTTCATCGTCCTGCCGGTCATCTTCGACTACTTCATCAGTTACACCGAGGGGAGCGCGGAGCTGGCGTTCAGTCTCCGGGAGACGTTCAACCTCATCCTGCTGTTGATGGGGTACATGGCGATCGTCTTCCAGATCCCGCTGTTCATCCAACTGGCCATCATGATGGGGCTGGTGACCCGCGAGTGGATGGAGGACCGCCGGCTGCTGTTCTGGTCGGCGTTCGTCGGCCTCGCGTTCATCGTCTCGCCGGACCCGACGGGGATGGCGCCCATCATCGTCGGCGCGACGATGATCGCGCTGTTCGAGGGGACGCTCGCGCTGTTGCGCTGGACCGGGAACTAGCCGCGGCCACGCCGACCGCGGCGCCGTCGCGGTCTCCCCGACAGTCGGACCGCCGGCGACCTTTTGACGCCTCCCCACACACCATCGGCCGAATGGGAACGATCCTCCTGTGTCGCCACGGCGAGACGCCGTGGAACCGCGACCGGCGCGTCCAGGGGTGGGCGCCGACCGACCTGACCGACCGCGGCCGCGAGCAGGCGGCCGCGCTCGCCGACTTCCTCGCCGCCGAGTACGTCGTCGACCGGATCGTCGCCTCGGACCTGGAGCGCGCCGCCGAGACCGCCCGCGCCGTCTCGCGGGCGACGGACGCGGAGACGACGTTCGACTCCCGGTGGCGCGAGCGCGACTTCGGCCGGTTTCAGGGCCTCACCTACGAGGAACTGTTCGACACGTACCCCGAGTACACCCTCTCGGAGATCGGGTACGCCGCCGCCGAGACCGTCCCGGAGAGCGGCGAGTCGCTGCTCGACATGTGGGAGCGCGTGGGGGCGGCGTTCAGGGGTCTCCGTGGAGAGATCGACTCGGACGAGACCGTCGCGGTCGTCGCCCACGGCGGCCCGCTGTACGCCGTCACGGGGGAGGTGAAGGGACTCGACGCGGTCGCCGCGGTGCTCGATCAGGACCAGGGGAACTGCGCGGTCAACGAGATCCGGGTCGGGGACGACGCAGGCGGCGGGGTCGCGGCCGTCGAGTTGGTCCGCGAGAACGTCACGTCGTTCCTGCCGGAGGCGACGACACAGGAGAACTACTGAACGAACGCGGCGGCGACGGTCGAGTCGGCAACGGTCCTACGATGTCGGGTAGTCGCGCGCGAACACGTCCTCGACGACCGGTTCGCCCTCGGTGTTCACCGTCTCCGCTTCCTCGGCGCCGTCGGCGTCCACCTCGCTCGCCGGGCTGACGCTGCCGGTCTCGTACCCCTCGAGGTCGAGCGTGACGTGATCGAAGCCGAGGTCCAACATGTGGTCGCGGGCGGCGGCGACGAAGTCGGGATTCAGCGCCGTCTCGAGCTCGTCCGTGCCGACCTCGATGCGCGCGAGGCCGTCGTGGTCGCGGACGCGGAACTGCGAGAAGCCCCACGTGCGCAGCAGGCGCTCGGCCTTCTCGATGCGGGTCAGGCGCTCCTCGGTCACCTCCAGCCCGGTCGGGATGCGCGAGGAGAGACACGCCATCGAGGGCTTGTCCGCCACGTCGAGGCCGTAGTGGTCGGCGATCTGGCGGACCTCCTCTTTCGTGATGCCCGCCTGCAGGAGCGGGGAGACCACGTCGAGTTCCTCGACGGCGTCGAGCCCCGGCCGGTGCCCCTCGCCGGGATCGGAGGCGTTCGTGCCGTCACAGACCGTCCCGATGCCGCGGTTCGCGGCGGCCTCGTACATCCGCGAGAGCCGCATCGTGCGGCAGTGATAACAGCGGTCGTCGCCGTTGGCGACGAAGTCCGGGTCGTCCAGCTCGGAGAACTCCACGATCGCGTGCTCGATGCCGATGTCGTCGGCGACGCGGGTCGCGTCGTCCAGTTCCTCGGCCGGGAGCGTCTCGCTCTTGGCGGTGCACGCGACCGCGTCGTCGCCGAGGGCGTCGCGCGCGAGCGCCGCGACGACCGACGAGTCAACGCCCCCCGAGAAGGCGACGAGCACGCCGTCGCGTTCCGCGAGTTGCTCCCGCGCGGCCGCCGCCTTCGCCGCCACGTCGTCGTCCATGGCTCGGCCGAGGGGGCGGTGACGCAAAAGTCGTCCGAACCGGGCGAGGCGCCCGTAGGAACGTGTTCGTGTCGATCACGGTCCGGATCTCGGTCGCTCACTGGTCCGCGCTCGCGAGTCGTGTCGCTCGGCCGCGCACTCACGGGTCGCTCCGCTCCCCGTTCGGTCCCGAGGGCTCCCGCCGGTCGCCCTCGCCCCCGGCACGGTTTTGACCCCCGCCGCGCTACCGGGCGTCGAATGGAGTTCACGTCGGTCCCCGGCGTCGGCGAGAAGACCGCCGACGCTCTCGTGGAGCTGGACGGCGCGGCGGCGGCGCTGCGCCGCGGCGACGTGGCGAAACTCGCCCGTGCCCGCGGGCTCACCGAGGGCCGGGCGGCCGCCATCGCCCGCGGCGCCATCCGGGAACGCCACGACGACCCCGGCGGCTGGCTGGCGACCGATCGCGCCCGGGAGGTGTACGAGGACGCCCTCGGCCTCCTGCAGGAGCGGGCGGTCACCGACTACGCCGAGAAGCGCCTCCGAACCCTCTACCCCTCGCCGACGGAGTCGCGCATCGAGGAGGTGCGCGAGTGGGCCGACGAGGCCGTCGAACGCGACCCCGACGAGGCGGTTCTCGACGCGTTGCAGGACGTCGAACAGCCGACCGAGCCGCGCGGGCTCCGAGTTCGCGAGCGGGCGCTCGCGACGGTCGACGCCGAGCGCTACGCGGCAGTGAAGGACGCGTTCCCCGAACTCTCGGTCGAGGTCGTCGAGGACGCCCGCGACCTGTCGGAACTGGCCCGGTCGTACGCCACCGTCGTCGCGGTCGACGAGGAGTTCGCCGGCGTCGACGTCGAGGGCGACGTCCGGGTGATCACCGACCCGGAGTCCCGCCACGAGGAGGTCGTTCCCGAGCGCCTGCTCGCGTTCTTCGCGGAGAACCGCGCGGAGCTGCTGGCGGCGCTCGACGTCCACGAGGCGGCCGACATCGACCCCGCCCTCGACCCCGACGCGCTGCGGGACGCGCTCTCGCGGCTGGACGACGACGGAACCGTCCGCGGCGACGAGGAACTGGAGCGGCTGTCGAACGCCGTCGACGACCTCGACGCCGCGGTGTCGACGGCCGAATCGGTCGCCAACGACCACCTCCGCGACGCCATCCGCGAGCAGGACGTGACCATCGAGGGCACCGACTTCCTCTCGTTGGTCGAACAGGGCGCCCGCGTCGACAGCCTCCTCTCGCGGGAGCTGGCCGACGAGTACGACGACGCGATCCGGAGGGCGCGCGACCACCTCGCCGACGCGCTCCGACTGGACGAGAGCGAGGCGGAGTTCACCGAGCGGATCTTCGCGGGCGACCCGACCTTCCCGACCGAACACAACGACGAGCCGCTGAACCGCCTGCGGACGGAACTGAAGACGGCTCGCGACCGGCGGGCGGCGGCGCTCAAGTCGGGGTTGGCGGAGGACCTCGCCGCGCTGCGCGAGCCCGCCGACGACCTCGTCGCCGAGGCGCTCGAACTCGACGTGGAGCTGGCGGTCGCGCGCTTCGCACGCGACTTCGAGTGCGTCGTCCCCGATATCGACGGCGAGGGGACCGGGTTCGCGATCGACGGCGGGCGCTCCCCGCTGCTCGACGTACCGTTCACGGAAGCCGAACCCGTCGACTACGCGGTTTCGGGAGTGACGCTGCTGTCGGGCGTCAACTCCGGCGGGAAGACGTCGACGCTCGATCTCGTGGCGCTGATCGTCACGCTCGCGCACATGGGGCTGCCCGTCCCGGCCGAGTCGGCCCGCGTGGGACGCGTCTCGGAGCTCCACTACTACGCGAAGTCGCAGGGAACCCTCGACGCCGGGGCGTTCGAGGCGACGCTGCGCGACTTCGGCGACCTCGTGTCGGGCGCGTCCGGTCGGCTGGTGCTCGTGGACGAGCTGGAGTCGATCACCGAGCCCGGCGCCTCCGCGAAGATCATCGCGGGCATCCTCGAGGCGCTCGACGAGCAGGGCGCCACGGGCGTGTTCGTCTCCCACCTCGCGCGGCAGATCCGGGAGGCCGCCGCCGTCGACGTCGCGGTCGACGGGATCGAGGCGGTGGGACTCGAGGACGGAGAGCTGGTGGTGAACCGCTCGCCACGGAAGGACCACCTCGCGCGATCGACGCCGGAACTGATCGTCGAGAAGCTGGCGCGGGAGGCCGACGGCGGCACCGGGTCCGGGGATGGCGCCGACCCCACGTTCTACGAGGGGCTGCTGGAGAAGTTCTGAGGACGTGAGGAGCAACGGAGCGGGGAAGCGATCCGAGCGGCGGCGGCGTCAGGCGTACAGGTCGTCGGGCGAGTCGTGTCCGTCGTCGTCGAGGTCGCGAAACAGGAGCTCGTAGTCATCGTGGTCGAGCCGCGCGTGCAGGTCGTCGATCCCCGACTCCAGCGCCTCGCGACGCCGGACGAGCTCGCCGTACTCGCCGTCGACCCCGGCGATGCCCGCCTCCTCGAGGGTGGCGAGTTTGTGCATCACCGCGAAGTACTGGCGGACGCGGTCGTCGTATCGGGCGACCCGGACGAGCCGGTCGACCGCGTCCCGGAGGTCCTCGAGGTCGACCGGCTTCTCCAGGTAGGCGTCGATCGGGAGGCCGACCACGTCGAGGCCGACGCCGACGCCGGAGACGGCCGCGACGCGCACGTCGACCCCGGACGCGCGGATCCGTTCGAGCGTGTCATCGCCGTGTAGCCCGGGCATTCGGCGGTCCAACAGGACCACGTCGACCGAGTCGTCGAGCACGCCGAGCGCCTCCGGGCCGGACGCCGCCGTCGACACCTCGTACTCGTCCGCGAGCTGATCCGCGTACAGCTCTCGGACCTCCGCCTCGTCGTCGGCGACGAGCACGTGCGGACGGCGCTCGCGTGCCGGGCGTGTCGCCCCCTCGTCCCCCACGGGCTTCTCGGTCATCGAGCTACCCAACGATCGGTGTCTACGTCAATACGGTCGACGCGTTCGTCGGATTAAGCCGGATTCAGCCGACAGAAGTGCCGGACGTGACGACGACCCGGTCCGCATCGGGTCTCGGACTCCGAGGGTCGCCGACGACGGCCGCATCGGTCACCGGGGCGATACTGAACGCGTTCCCGACGGAATTCGGCACGACATGCCGTCTCAAACCGGGTTTCACTTTCACTCCGGCGCCGGGGAACGATTAAGTGATCGGGCGAGCGAGACTCCGGTATCATGGGCGGGGACCCCGAGGACGGGATGTTGTCGTGGGACGAGTCCGTCTTCCGGGACGAACACGTCTTCGAGATCGACTACGTCCCCGAGACGTTCCGCCACCGCGAGAGCCAACTGGAGTCGCTGAAGTACGCGCTCCGGCCGGCCGCGCGCGGTTCGCGCCCGCTCAACACCGTCGTCCGCGGGCCGCCCGGCACCGGCAAGACGACCTCCGTCCAGAAGCTGTTCTCGGAGCTGCGCGCACAGACGGACGTGCGAACGGTTCGGGTGAACTGCCAAGTCGACTCGACCCGATACGCGGTGTTCTCCCGCATCTTCGAGGGTATCTTCGACTACGAACCTCCCTCGTCGGGGATCTCGTTCAAGAAGCTGTTCGGACAGATCGCGGACCGCCTCGTCGAGGACGACGAGGTGCTCGTCGTCGCGCTCGACGACGTGAACTACCTGTTCTACGAGAACGAGGCCTCCGACGCGCTGTACTCGCTATTGCGCGCGCACGAGGCTCACGCGGGCGCGAAGGTGGGCGTCATCTGTATCTCCTCGGACCTCTCGCTGTCGGTCATCGAGGAGTTGGACTCCCGGGTACAGTCGGTGTTCCGCCCCGAGGAGGTGTTCTTCCCGAAGTACGACGTCGACGAGGTGGTCGACATCCTCCGCGAGCGGGCGAAACGCGGCTTCCACGACGGCGTCCTCGGCGACACCGAGCTCGACCGGGTGGCGGAGCTGACCGCCGAGTCGGGCGACCTCCGGGTCGGCATCGACCTCCTGCGCCGGGCCGGGCTCAACGCCGAGATGCGCGCCTCCCGGACGATCAGCGTCGAGGACGTGGAGGAGGCGTACGAGAAGTCGAAGTACGTCCACCTCTCGCGCAGTCTCCGCGGGCTCTCGGACTCGGAGACGGCGCTCGTTGAGGTGCTCGCGGAGCACGACGGCGAGCAGGCGGGCTCCGTGTACGAGGCGTTCCACGACCGGACCGACCTGGGCTACACGCGCTACTCCGAGATCGTCAACAAACTCGACCAGCTCGGGATCGCCGAGACGGAGTACGCCGAGGTGGAGGGGCGAGGGCGGTCCCGTTCGATCTCGCTGGCGTACGATCCCGAGCCGGTGTTGGAGCGGATCGAGGGGTAGGCGGGAACGACGGGGCGGCCGGACGACCGGGGCACAGCCGTCAGCCACCGCGTCACACACATCCGAAAGACATACTCGGTGGACGCGACACCGACGGGTATGGACGCCTACGAGCGGATCACCCGGAACGCGACCGAGGTGGTCACCGAGGAGGAGGTACGCGCGCTGGCCGACGACCCGGAGGGCAAGCGGGTGTACGTCGGGTACGAGCCGTCGGGCGTCCTCCACATCGGGCACATGCTGACGGCGACGAAACTCATCGACTTACAGGAGGCGGGCTTCGAGGTCGTCGTCCTGCTGGCGGACGTGCACGCCTACCTCAACGACAAGGGGACGTTCGCCGAGATCCGCGAGACGGCCGAGCGCATGCGTGACCAGTTCCTCGCGTACGGACTCGACGCCGAGTCGACGGAGTTCGTCTACGGCTC
>Ga0207718_101758_pt1 | contig 10020 bp, 8 predicted proteins | sample A23M2SouthBayCA_FD_187749 | JGI IMG/M metagenome (GOLD analysis project Ga0207718, IMG submission 187749) | Aerobic enrichment media microbial communities from Eden Landing Ponds, California, USA - A23 M2 (SPAdes) | ecosystem: Environmental > Aquatic > Marine > Unclassified | place: Emeryville, CA... | reverse complement strand
TCTCGACGTCGATGTCCTTGAGGTTGTGTTCCTCGGCACCGCGGACCTCGATGACGTCTTTGCTCATTAGCGATTGCCAGGGTCTGGGTCAGTGAAACCCTGTCGGTTGCGGAGCGACGCCGCATACGATTGTCGGTGTCGAACCCATCACCCTGATATAAGTGTCTGTGAGACGACTCCACGACCGATATGGTATTCGAGGGCGGTCAGACTCGCTTGCGGACGTGGGGGACGGTACTGCTGGCACTGTCGATGACGGGGGTCGTGGTACTGGCAGTGGCTGTCACTCCAGTCGGAGGGGCGAGTGACGACGGGGTCGACGTGACCGATGACACACGACAGATCGGGTCAGACGAGCGAGCCGCCACTGTGCAAGATTCGGTGGCACCGACGATATCAGACTTCGCTGTCTCGAATCCGAGTGGCCGGCACGTGCGGGTCAGATTCGACAGCGACGAGCAACTGGAGACGATCGCAGTCTCTATCAGCGGTGCTGAGTCGACTACTCTGACGAGGGCTGATTTCACCGAGAGTAACGCTGATGGTACGTATACCTACACCGCTACGTACGTCGCGAATTCGGATGGGGATTACACCGCGACCCTCCAGACGGCCGCTGACACCGACGGTAACGATGGAGCGAGCGGACAAACCGGGACGGCCACTGTCGACACACGAGTACCGCAGATCTCGAAATACACGGTCTCGAACCCAACTGGTCAGACTATCGATGTCAGTTTCGACAGCAACGAACAACTCGAATCGATCGAAGTGTCGATCAGCGGTGCAGAGTCGGCCACTTTGACGATGGTGAACTTCACCGAGGCCGACAATGGCGATACCTACGGGTACACAGCTACCTATGTGGGGTCGTCTGACGGGGTCTACGAGGCCGAACTCGAAACGGCTGCAGACGATGCCGACAACAACGGAGCGTTCTCTCAGCGCGAGACGGTCACCGTCGATACGACAGCGCCGACCATCTCGGAATTCAGCATCTCGAATCCGACAGCACAGAACATCCGGGTCACGTTCGACGCTGACGAGCGGCTCGATACGATCGGCGTCTCTATCGACGGGACCGAGTCAGCCAGTCTGTTCAGATCCGACTTCGTCGGGGCCGAAACTGACGATGGATACACCTACGCCGCGACCTACGGCGTGGTCTACGACGGAAACTACACTGCGACGCTCGAGACGGCCGCCGACAGCGACGGCAACGACGGTGCGAGCGGGCAGAACGCGACTGTTATCGTCGATACGACGCCTCCCACGATTTCGAACTATTCCGTCTCGAACCCGTCCGGACGAAACGTCTCTGTCACCTTCGAAGCCGACGAGCGACTCGACAGTATCAACGTCTCGGTCGACGGCCCTGTCTCTGCCACATTCCAGCGGAATACCATCAACGAGACAGCCGATGGTACCATCTACACCTACACTGGGACGTTCACCGTCTCCGCGGACGGGAACTATTCCGTCTCGCTGGTCACTGCTGCCGATTACTCCGGTAACGACGGCGCGAGCGGTCAGACAGGGGCTGTCAGTGTGCGCACGCCGGATCGAACCCCGCCGACTGCAGTCGCGGGAGCAAACCGGACGGTTGGGATCGGGACACAGGTATCGTTCGACGCACGGAACTCGACGGACGACGTCGGGATCGCCAGCTACGAATGGGATCTCGACGGTGACGGGACCGTCGACGAAACCAGATCAACCACCACTCGGGTCTTCGAGGACCCCGGCACCTACACGGCGGCACTGACCGTCACGGACGCTGCCGGAAACGAGGATACCGATTCGGTGACGATCACTGTTCGTGACATGACCGCGCCGACGGCTGCCACCGGTTCGAACCGAACCGTCGAGTCGGGAGCGAACGTGACTCTCGACGCACGGAACTCGACGGACAACGTCGGAATCGCGAGCTACGAGTGGGATCTCGACGGCGACGGGAATGCTGACGTGACTGGGCCGACGGCGACTCATCGCTTCGAGCAGACCGACACGTTTGCCGTCACACTGACTGTGACCGACGAGGCGGGCAACACCGACAGCGCCACCCTGACGATCACTGTCGACCAGTCGACGCCGACGCCGACGACCCCGACGACAGCCGCCACGCCCGCGCCGACAGACAGCACGACTTCTGGGTCTGCTACCTCGACCACGTTGACCGACACGACACCTTCGGGGAGTGGTGATGGCGACGGCTTCACCGTCCTCTTAGCGACTATCGCAGTCCTCACCACGGCAATGCTTGGAACCCGCCGACGCTGACGGCTTGTGCGGTCGCCGATTCAGCCTTGGAAGCGAGACAGCCATCCCAGTAGTTAGGGGGTCTGACATCATCACTTTCAAGCCGCTCTCTCGAAAATATCCCCTATATGAGTCAAGAAACTGACTACAGTATCTCGGGGATAGAGCTCACGGACGATCGCTACACCGTCGAGCAGTCGCTGATCCGCAACAAGTACCGCGCCGAAGACGCCGACGGGAACCTCGTCATCCGCGGCAAACAGAAGATGTTCAAGCTGAAAGAGGAGTTCCCGTTCGTCGACAGCGACGGCGAGGAAGTCTTCAAAGTGAAAGCGGGCGGGATCATCGACGTCGCCGGCGACTACGTCCTCAGCGACGCCCAGACTGGCGAGGAGCTCGTCATCCTCGACAACGACTACTCGATCTTCCAGGACACCTGGAAGATCCGCGACGCTCGCGACGAGCGCAAAATCGCCGAGATCAACTCCCGTGGTGCGGCCGTCACGCTCGCGCGGAATCTCGTCCCGATCGTCGGGCCGCTGATCCCCCACAAGTACGAGATCAGTGACCTCGACGGCGATCACGTCGGGAACATCGAGGGGCAGCTCTCGCTGAAAGACCGCTACGACGTCGTGATCGACGACACCAGCGACGTGCCGAAAGAGCCGATCGTCGCCGCCGCGATGGTCATCGACGCGATCCAGAATCACTGATCCCCGTCACTGTTCGCCTGCGAGTGAGTGCTGGATCGCACCGCCCAGTGCCCCGAACAGCGCCGGGAACAGGAGACTTCCGAACAGGAGGCTCACGTAGCGGGCCGGGACGGGAACGTTCGAGAACGGCGTCGAGGGCACGAGATAGACAGCCAGCACGACCATCGAACACAGGAAGACACCCAGCACGATGCTCGCACCCGCTTTGACCGCTGGCCAGCCCCGGTCTACACGACTCGTCTGGGCGACGACGATCGCACCGCCGGCGATCGCGGCGAGAAATCCCACACCAGTGGGCACGAGCCACACCAGCGGGAACGTCTGGGCGGCCGCCGCGTAGAACGCGAGCGCGACGCCAGCGACGTAGATCGTGGCCCCGAATCCGACGGTGGAGAATCCCTCTGGAACGCGGAACGCGACGGCCACGAGGATGCCGACGAGCGCGCCGACGAGCCAGACACCGACCCCGACGAGCACGCCGGTCACGAGCGGCGATCGACCCGGTCCGTAGGACATGTCTCGGTTTGCGGCCACCGGTGCAAAATAGCTGCCGCCCGACCCTCGATTTCATGGCCCCTCCCCCCGTGGCTCCGGGTATGCCGACGGTCTACGCGGCGCTGGAGGATCGACTGCTGGCCGCCAGCGGGGACGACGGCTCCTGGCGGACGGTCGTCCGCCTCGAAGGCCGTGATCTCGAATGCGTCGCCGTCTCACCGGCAGACCCCGACCAGGTGTTCGTCGGTGCGTTCGCCTCGGGACTGTGGCGGAGTACGAACGCCGGGCGGGACTTCGATCGCGCCTGGCTCGCGGACGCCCCGGGAGCCGTGACGGCCGCTGCCGTCTCGCCACACGATCCAGCCGTCGTCTGGACCGGTACCGAACCGAGCAAGGTCTATCGATCGCCTGACGCGGGCGATTCCTGGGACCTCCGTCCCGGACTGGCCTCGCTGCCCTCCGCCGGGGAGTGGTCGTTTCCGCCACGGCCCGAGACCCATCACGTCCGCTGGATCGAACCCGATCCTCACACTCGGGAGCGCCTCTACGTCGGGATCGAGGCCGGCGCGCTCGTCTGGACCGACGACGGCGGTGCGACCTGGCGGGATCGGCCCGAGGACGCCCCACACGATCCCCATGAGCTCGCGACCGATCCCGACGAGCCGGGTCGTGTCTACGCCGCTGCCGGCGACGGCTACGCCGAATCCACTGATGCGGGCGATTCCTGGACCTTCCCACAGACCGGGCTGGACCACCGCTACGTCTGGAGTCTCGCAGTCGACCCTACCGATCCCGAGCACGTCCTGATTTCGGCGGCGACGAGTGCCCACCGCGCGCACAACCCCGACGGCCAGAACTTCGTCTATCGGCGTGTCGACGGCCACTGGGAGCGGTCGATGGACGGCCTGCCCGGTCCCGACGGGATTGCCCGCCCCGTGCTCGACGTCGGTCCGGACGGGGCGTTCTACGCGCTGACCAACCACGGTCTCTTTCGGTCGCCGACTGGCGACGGCTGGCACCGTCTCCCCGTGGACTGGCTGCCCGAATATCGCGAGCATGTCCCGCAGGGACTGGCTGTCGTCTAGCCGGGCCACGAAGACCTTTCACCCTGCCGGCCGACAACTCGCGTATGGACGACTCTCCCGCCGACCGAACTCCCGGCCTCGAAAGCGACGACGAGACCGAATCGGTCGCCCCTCCGTCCGACGAAAGCGTCGCAGACGACTCCCTCGAAACCGAATTCGAACAAGCGGACGAGACGCCACCGCTTCGCACACGACTCCGCAAACTCCTGCTCGGCGTCTCGCTGGGCGCGGTCGCTCTCGCACTGCTTGCGGCACTGCTCCGGCGCGTGCTCGGCGACAGCGAAGACGACGCCGAAACAGCTGCGGACGACGACCCCGAGACGACTGCCTCCGAGGGCGCCGCGCTCGAACAGGATGATCTCGGCGCCGTACCTGAGCAGGATACTCCCGACGCCGAACCTGACACGGAGACTTCCGACGCCGACGAGGAAGTCGAGTCCGTCTCGGACCTCCTGACGGCCGACGCCGAGGGGGCTGCCGCGATGGTCGGTCTCGGATTCAACCTGCTCGTGCGTGCGCTGGTCGACGACGACGAAGCCGACGCCTGATCTCCGACGAAGCACACGCCCGAGCCACGGTTGAGTAGTCCGACAGCCTCAAGCGACCGGCCCCGGATCTAGCAGGCATGAACTTTCACGAGGCGGCGAACTTCTGTCTGGAGTTGCGTCGGTTCCCGCCCCGGCGCGGGATCGACGCCACGCGTGCGCTGCTGTCGGAACTCGACGATCCTCACGCGGACCTTTCGGCCGTGCAGATTGCCGGCTCCAACGGGAAAGGATCGACCGCCCGGATGCTCGAGTCAACACTCAGAGAGGCGGGGCTGTCGGTCGGACTCTATACCTCTCCACACCTCGACGACGTTCGGGAACGCGTCCGGGTCGACGGTCGCAAGATCCCCAAAGCCGACCTCGTCGAGTTCGTCGAGGCGGTCCGTCCCTCCGTCACCGATCGGGCCGCCGACGGCGACGCGCCCACGTTCTTCGAGACGCTCACCGTGCTCGCGCTCTGGCACTTCGCCCGCGAAGACGTCGACGTCGCGATTCTGGAAGTCGGCATCGGCGGGAAGTTCGACGCCACCAGCGTCGTCGACCCCGTCGCCAGTGCCGTCACCAGCGTCACGCTCGAACACACCGACATCCTCGGGGACACGATCGAGGAGATCGCCACCGACAAGGCCCACGTCGCACCCGCCGACGCGCCCCTGGTGACCGGCGCCACCGGCGGCGCTCGCGAGGCCATTCGAGACGTCGCTGGCGACGTCCTCACCGTCGACGAATCCGACGCTGACGTTGAATTTGCCTACGACGGAATCGTCGAGACGGGCGGCCGCGTCGAACTCACAGGTGCGGACTTCGCAGTCGAGACGCGCCTGCCGCTGCCCGGCTCGCATCAGGCCCGCAATGCCGGCGTCGCGGCAGCGCTCGCCCGGCAAGTGGCCGACGTCGACGAATCGACGCTCGCCCGCGGCCTGCGGAACGCCCACTGGCCGGGACGCTTCGAGGTGATGAATCGAGAGCCCCTGACCGTCCTCGACGGGGCGCACAATCCCGGCGGCTGCGAGCAGGTCGCCGAGACTCTGGGCGAGTTCGACTACGACCATCTCCACCTCGTCGTCGGCGCGATGGTCGACAAGGATCATCACGGCATCGCTGCCGCACTCCCCGACCCCGATCACGTCGTCGCCTGCCAGGCCGACGTCGACCGCGCAGAAGACGAGTCGGTCGTTGCTACTGCCTTCGAAGGCGAGTATCCCGACGCCACGGTCGAGACGCGTTCGGACGTGGCTGGGGCACTCGAGATCGCGCTGGACGCCGCCGAGTCGGGTGACGCAGTCCTCGTGTCGGGCTCGCTCTACACCGTCCGAGAGGCACGGACCCGCTGGACCCGTAACATGATCCCCAAACGAATCACGGATCTCGAGGACTCTCGCGATGTTATCTCGGGGGCACACGTCACGGACGCGGGCGTCTGGCGGATGCGCGGCAAGGGCGTCCACCGCGTCGTCAAGACGCGCGTCCAGCCCCGACAGGCCCAGTATCTCAAGGAGGAACTGCTGTCGCTGGGCGGGGAGTGTGCGGTCTCGGCGCTGAACAACCAGGACGAAGAACCGCTGGACGTCGTGATGATGGGGACGCTCGCGCAGTTCAAGCGCCTCGCCGACAAACTGGACGGCCAGCCCTACGGCCTCTCGCCGCTGGCCGACGAGCTGCGCGAGCACCTCGGTATCCAGGTCGAGCCCACGAGTCGAGACTACCCCTGGGAGGACGGCACGGCGATCATGGGCATCCTCAACGTCACGCCCGACTCGTTCCACGACGGCGGCGAGTACGACGCCACCGAGGCGGCGGTCGCCCGGGCCGAGGAACTGGTCGAACACGGCGCGGACATCCTCGATGTCGGCGGCGAGTCGACTCGCCCTGGCGCCGACCCTGTGCCCGTCGAAGCGGAGATCGACCGCGTCGTCCCGGTGATCGAACGCCTCGCGGATCTAGATATCACGATCTCGATCGACACCCGGAAAGCCGCCGTCGCCGAGGCCGCTCTCCAAGCCGGCGCGGACGTACTCAACGACGTCTCGGGACTGGAAGACCCCGAGATGCGCCACCTCGCCGTCGAGTACGACGCACCCGTCGTCGTGATGCACAGCATCGACACGCCTGTGGACCCCGACCACGAGATCGACTACGACGACGTCGTCGAGGACGTCCTCGACCAGTTGACCGAGCGCGTTCTCCTGGCCGAAAAAGCGGGACTCGATCGCAGCCAGATCCTCGTCGATCCGGGGCTCGGCTTCGGGAAATCTCCCGCCGAGGACTTCGAGATGCTGGGTCGAATCGAGGAGTTTCAGGCGCTGGGCTGTCCCGTGCTGGTCGGCCACTCCCACAAGTCGCTGTTCGGCCACGTCGGCCTGGACGCCGACGAGCGCACCGAGGCCACGGTCGCGGGGACGGCTCTGGCGGCCGAACGCGGCGCGGACGTGGTCCGTGTCCACGACGTGAAGGCCAACGTCGCCGCCCGGGACGTCGTCGCCGCCGCCGACGATCCCGACGCCTTCGACGGGGCGTGACTCTTGTCGCCCGGTGAGAACAGTCCGACAACGATAGGTAGGAGCGCTCTGACCACCCGGGTATGCGAGTAGATATCGGGAACGCACTGGACGAGGTCGCCACGCCGGGCATCCCGGAGGACGCGCTGGACCGACTGGACAGCCGCGTCGCCGACGCCCACGAGCGCATCGCCGAGGGCCGTGCCGCCCACGAACACGGCTACGAGTCGCTGAACCTCCCCGAGACGGTCGACACCGGCGCGATCCGCGAGGCCGTCGAACCCTTCCAGGGATCGGAGTCGATCATCAACGTCGGCATCGGCGGCTCCGCGCTGGGTTCAGCTACCCTCTCGTCGGCGCTGGAAAGCGACGTTGACGCCTACTACCTGGACAACGTCGACCCCGAGTGGATCGAACGTCTCCTCGAGGAGATCGATCTCTCCTCGACCGCGGTCAACGTCGTCTCGCGCTCGGGGACGACCGCCGAGACCCTCTCGAACTTCCTCGTGGTCCAGCAGGCCATGGAAGACGAAGGCGTCGACTGGGCCGAGCGCACCTGGGTCACCACCGGCGAGTCGGGCAACCTCCGGGATCTGGCGGACAAACACGATCTGCCGTCGCTCAAGGTCCCTGACGGCGTCCCGGGCCGCTTCTCGGTCCTCTCGACCGTGGGTCTGGCGTCGGCCGCGCTGCAGGGCCACGACATCGACGCCATCGTCGAGGGGGCGAGAGACGCCGAGCGCTCGCTCTCCGGCTCGCTGTACGACTCACCGGCCTACGCCTACGGTGCGATCGCCCACGCGCTGGACATCCGTGGCGCGGGCGTCAACGCGATGATGCCCTACTCGGAGTCCCTGGAGACCTTCGCGGAGTGGTACGCCCAGCTGTGGGCCGAGAGCCTCGGCAAAGACGGCCTCGGGCAGACGCCCGTCCGCGCGCTCGGCGCGACCGACCAGCACTCTCAACTCCAGCTCTACCGTGCCGGCCCTCACGACAAGATGGTCACGTTCGTCCAGGTCGCCGACCGCGACGACGTCGCCATCCCCGAGACGGATCTGGAGGGCCTCTCGTATCTCGGCGGCTCGTCGCTGGGCGAACTCATCGACGCCGAGTTCGAGGCCACCGAAGCGAGCCTGGCTGCGGCGGACGTTCCCAACGTCCGCATCGAGATCGATCGCGTCGACGAGTACAACCTCGGAAACCTCCTCTACAACATGAAGGCCGCGACCGTGATGGCGGGTGAACTCTACGGCATCGACACCTACGTCCAGCCCGCGGTCGAGTGGGGCAAGAAGGCCGCTCGCGGGCTGCTCGGTGGCGGCGACTTCGAGGAGGCCGACGCCGTGGCCGAGAAGAACGTCTTCGAGATCGAGTAGGCGCTTCGAATCCCGTCCCCGAGCGCGACTTTCCGACACTGAAACCGTCCAGCCACCCTTTTTATACTGGTCGTCGAAATGGCAGGTGATGACAGCGCCCTCCCCTGCGATCTCGACGCGCGACCTGACGAAACGCTACGGGTCGACCACTGCCGTCGACGGCCTGACCTTCGAGGTACCCAGTGGCGTGGTCTACGGCTTTCTGGGACCGAACGGGGCCGGAAAGACCACGACCATGCGGATGCTCACCGGGCTGATCGAACCCACCGACGGCGACGGCTTCGTCGCCGGAACACACTGCACCGAGCGCCGCCATCTCGTCGATCACATCGGCCTCCTCCCGGAAGAGCCGCCGCTGTACGGCGAACTCACCGCGCGTGAGCAACTCCAGTTCGCCGCTGACCTCCGTGATCTCTCCTGGGAGTCCGTCGAAGAGCGTGCACTCGGTCTCGCGGATTCGCTCGGCCTCGTTCCGGACCTCGACCGGCGGGTCGACGGCTTCTCGAAGGGGATGAAACAGAAGACGGCGTTCATCCAAACTGTCCAGCACGATCCCGAGGTGGTCTTTCTGGACGAACCCACGTCGGGACTCGACCCCCGCGCTGCCCGCACTCTCCGGGAGTTGATCGTCGATCTGGCCGCCGCGGACACGACGGTCTTTCTCTCGACGCACATCCTGCCCGTCGTCGAGGAGATCGCCGACCAGGTGGGTGTGCTCTACGACGGCCGGCTCGTCTCGGAGGGCTCGCCCGCCGATCTCACAGCCGGGGTCGGCGGCGACGGCGAGGCCGATCTGGAAGACGCATTCCTCGAACTGACCGACGAACCCGCGGCCGCCTGGGGGTGAGCCGATGACGCACACGTTCTCGCGCACGACGCTGCGGGACGCCTGGACGCTCACACGGACGGAACTGCGGACGTACGTGCGTCACGTCACTGGCAGTTCGCGCCAGACGGTCGGCGTCGCGTTCATGGTCCTGGCGTTCGGCGTCCTCTTTCCGCTGACGTTTATAGGGAGCGCGATTGCCTTCGGCGAGGCGCTCGCG
>Ga0207718_101754_pt1 | contig 10037 bp, 9 predicted proteins | sample A23M2SouthBayCA_FD_187749 | JGI IMG/M metagenome (GOLD analysis project Ga0207718, IMG submission 187749) | Aerobic enrichment media microbial communities from Eden Landing Ponds, California, USA - A23 M2 (SPAdes) | ecosystem: Environmental > Aquatic > Marine > Unclassified | place: Emeryville, CA... | reverse complement strand
GAGCGCCCGAGTCGACCTCGGTGCGGTTGGGCTCTTACTCCTCCGGCACGCGCGCGATAGTCACGATGGCCCGCGGGCTACCGGGTTGACGCTGGAGGATGTGGTGTTCGATGTCGACGAAGCCGGCGGCCTCGAACATCCGGTCGGCCTCCTCCTCGTCGTAGAACAGCATGATGGCGTCCGCAAGCTTCTGGAAGACGCCGGATTTCGGGTCATCGGGGCCGACGACGAGCACCTTGTTCCCCGGTTTCACGACGCGGCGGAACTCTTCGAGCGCGGTGACCGGGTTCGGCCAGTACTCGATGGAGCCGGACGACCAGATGACGTCGAAGGCGTCGTCCGCGAAGGGGAGCCGTTCGGCGTCCCCGCGGTAGAACCGGACCTCGTCGTTCTTGCCGAACTTCTCCCACGCCTTCTGCATCTGGTGGATGCTCTGGTCGAGTCCGTGGACGTCGTCGGTGTAGCGGAGCAGTCCCTCGGTTCCGAAGCCGGTGCCACAGCCCACGTCGAGGACGCGGTCGCCCTGCTGGATGTCGAGCATCTCCAGCGCCTCGTCGCGCATCTCCTCGTTCCAGATGAACGGGTTCACCCGGTCGTACACCTTCGAGAGGTACTTGTAGAACAGGCGGGCCCGCGCTTTGTTTTCGAGGACTCCCATCGCGCCGGGGTTAGGACTCGCCGATGATAACGGTGCGGATTCGCCGCGCTGGTCGGCGTTCGAGGGGGGAAATCGCCGCGTTTCCCGAGCGTCTGTCACAGACTTTCCGCAAACACCTTATACAGCGCTTGTGCAACGTTCCTGTGATACGAGTATGCCGAGACAAGAGGTTCTCGAACGAATCAAAACGGCCGAGCAGGAGGCCGACGACATCGTTGAAGAGGCCGAGGCCAAACGTGAGGAGCTCGTCGCGGAGGCGCGTCGGAAAGCCGATGAGATTCGCTCCGAGGCCGAAGAAGAGGCCGCAGAGCTCGAATCCGAGCGTCTACAGGAGGGACGCGCGGAGATAGAGACGGAGCGGGAACGCATCCTCGAAGACGGCGAGGACGCCCGCGACGAACTGGTCGCCGAGGCGGAAGACCACATCGACGACGCGGTCGAGTTCGCCATCGGCAACTTCGAGGAGGCGGTGGATGCTCAGACCTGAGCAGATGAGCAAGGTCTCGGTGACCGGTTCCAGGGGCGTCATGCCCGAGGTCATCGAGGCCGTCCACGACCTCCGACTGATGCACGTCACCGAATACGACGGCTCGTGGCAGGAGGAGTTCGGATTCGAGACGGGGTCGCCCATCGAAGGCGCCGAAAGCGCCTCCGATAAGCTCGTCACGGTTCGCTCGCTCAAGAGCATCCTCGGGGTCGAGGACACCGACTCCGGCCGACAGCGCATCGTCCCCGACGACGCGCTCGGCGAGCCCCTCGAAGCGATCCAAGCCGAGGTCAACGAACTGGACGACCGCCGCTCCGAGCTCGAAAACGAGCTCCGCGCGGTGGACGAAGAAATCGACGCGATGGAGCCGTTCGTCGACCTCGGACTCGACCTCGACCTGCTTTCGGGGTACGAGACTCTGCAGGTCGTCGTCGGACAGGGGAAGGTCGACCCCGTCGAGCGTGCCGTCGTCGACGCCGACGACATCAGCGCCTACGAGATCTTCTCGGGGGAGCGCACGCACGCCGTCTTCGGTCGACCGGTCGATGGCGCCGACGAGATGGCGCTCGCCGATGCGCTGGTCGGCGTCGAGTTCGCCACCCTCGAAGTCCCGGACGCCTCGGGAAGTCCCGAAGAGCACATCCGCGACCTCGAACAGCAGAAACGCGAAATCGAGTCGAAGCTCGAGACCGTCGAGTCCGAGCTACACGACATCTCCGTCGAGGAGGGCGAGTTCCTCCTTGCCGCCGAAGAGCGCCTCGCAATCGACGTCCAGAAGACGGAAGCACCGCTTTCGTTCGCGATGACGGAGAACGCCTTCGTCGCCGAGGGCTGGATTCCCAGCGAGCGCTACAACGCGTTTGCGGGCACGCTCAAAGACGAGGTCGGCGAGCACGTCGCAGTCGAAGAGATCGAACGCGCCGAGTTCTCGCGCGACGGGCACGACCACGCGCGCGAGGGCGTCGCAGAAAGCGGCGGTACGGCCGCCGCGACCGACGGCGGGACGGTTTCGATGGCCAACGACGACCCGCCGGTCGTCCAGAAGAACGGCGGCGCGGTCGAGCCGTTCGAACTCCTCGTTCAGGCGGTCAACCGCCCGAACTACTACGAGTTCGACCCGACCATCATTCTGTTCCTGACGTTCCCGACGTTCTTCGGGTTCATGATCGGTGACTTCGGGTACGGTGTCATCTACACCGCCATCGGCTTCTTCCTCTACTCGAAGTTCGACGACGGCGCGCTCAAGAGCATGGGTGGCGTCACCATCGCCGCGGGGCTGTTCACGACGTTGTTCGGCATCCTCTACGGCGAGATATTCGGCTTCCACCTCATCACCCAGTACTTCTGGGAAGGGATGCTCGGGCTGTCGCACCCGCCCATCGAGAAGGGACTGTCGCCGGCCACCGCTGAGTGGGCCCTCGGTTGGCTCACCGTGAGCGTCGCCGTCGGTATCATCCACGTCAACGTGGGCTACGTCTTCGACTTCTTCGAGAACTACCAGCTCCACGGTCCGAAGGACGCGGTCCTCGAAAGCGGTTCGTGGATCCTCATGCTGAACGGGCTGTGGATCTGGATCTTCAGCGACGCGCTCGGTGGCGTCCCGCCGGAGTTCCTGTTCACCACGTTCGCGGCTGACGGACTCATCCCGCTCGGCTTCTCCGGGTTCTCGTTCGTCGTCGGCTGGGTCGGGTTCGGGCTGTACATCCTCGGCGCGGTGCTCCTCGGGATGGGCGAACTGGCCGAACTCGTCGAGTTCGCCTCCCCGCTTTCGAACGTCCTGTCGTACACGCGTCTGGGTGCGGTCCTCATCGCGAAGGCGTCGATGGCGTTCGCCGTCAACCTGCTCGTCTTCGGCGTGTTCGTCACGGGCGAAGGGGGCGAGGCGGAGTGGCACTTCGGTCTCGGCCACATGTACCACGTCGGTGAGATGTACCACGGTCACGAGGTGACCGATGTCCTGTTCGGCGGCATCTTCCACTCGGGTGCCGCGGGCGTCGTGGGCGGACTGCTCGTCCTCGTCGTCGGTCACCTGGTCGTCCTCGCGCTCGGCATCACGAGCGCCGGCCTGCAGGCCGTGCGTCTCGAGTACGTCGAGTTCTTCAACAAGTTCTTCGAGGGCGGCGGCCGCGCGTACAACCCGTTCGGCTACGACCGCGAGTTCACGACCGAAGACTAACCCTCATCGCCGATTCTTTTTTGACTATTGTCCGCTCGGAGCGATTGCTTTTGCAATGACGCCGATTCCGCCGTCGTAGACAGACCGCTCCAAACGTTTTGGGAACCTTTATGATACGGCTGACGCCACATGCAGACGTTCGGAGACGACAATCCGGTACTCAGGAACACACAATGATTGAAGCAATCGAACCCCTCATGACTGCACTGCAGAGTGAAGCCGCTTCCTCGCCCGCTATCACCGCCGACGCCGCGGCGGCCCTCTCCGTCGGTATCGCCGCCTTCGCCGCGGGCTACGCGGAGCGTGGCATCGGTTCCGCCGCGATGGGTGCCATCGCGGAAGACGAGGACCTCTTCGTCAACGGGCTGGTCCTTACGGTTCTCCCCGAGACCCTCGTTATCCTCGCACTGGTCGTTGTCTTCGCGGCCTAAGCACCCCCTCTCTTTCCCATTATGAGTTTGGACAACGTCGTTGAGGACATCCGAGACGAAGCCCGCGCACGCGCAGAGGACATCAGGCAGGACGGCCAGGAACAGGCCGACGACATCGTCGCCGAGGCCGAGGCCGACGCCGAAGAGCTCCTCGAATCGCGGAAGGCGGACGTCGAGCAACAGCTCGAACGGGAGCGCGAACAGGCGCTCTCCAGCGCGAAGCTCGAAGCCAAGCAGGCTCGACTCAGCGCCCGTCGTGACGTGCTCCAGCGCGTCCGCGAGCAGGTCGAAAACGAGCTCGCCGAGCTGGAAGGCGACCGCCGCGAGGAGCTGACCCGCTCGCTCCTCGACGCGGCGTCGGTCGAGTTCGAAGACGAAGACGAGGTCTTCGTCCACGGCCGCGCCGACGACGAGGAGCTGCTTTCGAGCATCCTCGAAGACTACGACGGCTACGAGTTCGCCGGCGAGCGCGACTGCCTCGGTGGCGTCGTGGTCGAGGGCTCGAACTCGCGCGTCCGGGTGAACAACACCTTCGACTCGGTCCTCGACACAGTCTGGGAGGACAACCTGAAGGAAGTGAGTGCGCGACTGTTCGACGACCAATGAGCACTACAGGCGGCTCGAATCCCGAATACGTCATCGCTCGTGTTCGAGCGCGACGTAGTGCCCTGTTCGGCGACGAGGAGTACCGCAAACTGGTCCGCATGGGACCGGCCGAAATCGCTCGGTTCATGGAGGAATCGGAGTACGAGACCGAGGTCAACGCGCTCGGGAGCCGTTTTTCCGGCGTCGACCTCATCGAGTACGCGCTGAACCGGAATCTGGCAAAGCAGTTCAACGATATCCTCGACTGGGCAGACGGCCGCCTCTACGACCTCATCGCGCGGTACCTCCGCAAGTTCGACGCGTGGAACGTGAAGACGATTATCCGCGGCGTCTACTCCGGCGCGCCACGGGAGGAGGTCGAGTCCGACCTCATCCGTGCCGGCGAGTTCGACGACCGCCTCATCTCGCGGCTTCTCGACGCGGGCGAGATGGAGGAGGTCGTCACCGCTCTCTCCGGCACCATCTTCGGAGACGGCCTCGCGGCCGCCTACGAGGAGTACGAGGACGTCGGCGTCCTCGTCCCGCTGGAGAACGCGGTCGACCGCGCCTTCTACGAGCAGTTGCTCGACGGCCTGGTCGTCGGCGAAGAGGCAAAGCAGTACCGCGAGTTCCTCGAAGCCGAAATCGACTTCCGAAACGCCCGCAACGCGCTCCGAATCGCCCGAAGCGGTGCCGACCTCGACCCCGTCGACTACTTCATCGAGGGCGGCAAGCTGTTTCGCGCGTCGGAGCTCGCGTCGCTGGCGACCAGTCCGGACGAACTGGTGTCGAAGATTCGTGACAGCCGGTACGGCGACCGCCTCTCGACGGCCCTTTCGGACCTCGAAGAGGCTGACAGCCTCATCGGCTTCGAGCGCGCCCTCGACGCGGCGCTCTTGGAGTACGCGGACACGCTCGGTTACGTGTTCCCGCTTTCTGTCACGCCAATCGTCTCGTATATCCTCGCCAAGGAGCGCGAGGTAGACAACATCCGGGCCATCGCCCGCGGCCGCGAGGCCGGGCTGGACCCCGATGCAATAGAAGCGGAGCTGGTCATCCTATGAGCCAGGAAATCGCAGTTATCGGCAGTCCGGACTTCACCACGGGCTTTCGGCTTGCGGGCGTCCGCAAGTTCGAGAACGTCCCGGACGAAGCGAAGGACGACGAACTCGACGAGGCCGTGACGCGGACGCTGGATGACGAGGACGTCGGCATCATCGTGATGCACGAAGACGACCTCGATCACCTCTCGCGAAACGCGCGGCAGTCGGTCGAGCGAAGCATCGAGCCGACGCTCGTGACGCTCGGCGGTTCCGGCGGCGCGAGCGGCCTCCGTGACCAGATCAAGAGAGCAATCGGTATCGATCTGATGGACGAATAACCAAACATGAGTCAGGCAACACAAGATTCCGTTCGCGAGGACGGTGTCATCGCAAGCGTGAGTGGTCCGGTCGTGACCGCCCGTGGCCTCGACGCCCGCATGAACGACGTCGTCTACGTCGGCGACGAAGGGCTGATGGGCGAGGTCATCGAAATCGAGGGCGACCTCACGACTATTCAGGTGTACGAAGAGACCTCCGGCGTCGGTCCCGGCGAACCCGTCGAGAGTACGGGCGAACCGCTGACCGTCGACCTCGGTCCCGGGATGATGGACGCCATCTACGACGGCGTCCAGCGTCCGTTGGACGTGCTGGAGTCGAAGATGAACTCGGCGTTCCTCGACCGCGGTGTCGACGCGCCGGGTATCGACCTCGACAAGAAATGGGAGTTCGAACCCACCGTCTCCGCGGGCGACGAGGTCGCTTCCGGCGACGTCGTGGGGACGGTCCCCGAGACCGTGACCATCGAACACAAGGTCATGGTCCCGCCGGACTACGAGGGCGGCGAAGTCGTCGCCGCCGAAGACGGCGAGTTCTCCGTCACCGAGACGGTCGTCGAACTCGACAACGGCGAGGAGATCACGATGCACCAGGAGTGGCCGGTGCGTCAGGCTCGCCCCGCCGCCGAGAAGAAGACTCCGCGCGAACCGCTCGTTTCGGGACAGCGCATCCTCGACGGGCTGTTCCCCATCGCGAAGGGCGGTACGGCCGCGATTCCGGGTCCGTTCGGCTCCGGAAAGACCGTCACGCAACACCAGCTCGCCAAGTGGGCCGACGCGGACATCGTCGTCTACGTCGGCTGTGGCGAGCGCGGTAACGAGATGACCGAGGTCATCGAAGACTTCCCGGAACTCGACGACCCGAAGACGGGCAACCCGCTTATGGCCCGGACGTGTCTCATCGCGAACACGTCCAACATGCCTGTGGCGGCCCGCGAGTCCTGTATCTACACCGGAATCACCATCGCGGAGTACTACCGCGACATGGGATACGACGTCGCGCTGATGGCCGACTCCACCTCCCGGTGGGCCGAGGCCATGCGCGAGATTTCGTCGCGTCTCGAAGAGATGCCCGGCGAAGAGGGGTACCCCGCGTACCTCGCCGCGCGCCTCTCCGAGTTCTACGAGCGCGCCGGCTACTTCACGACCGTCAACGGCGAGGAAGGCTCGGTCTCCGTCATCGGCGCGGTTTCGCCGCCGGGCGGCGACTTCTCCGAGCCGGTCACGCAGAACACCCTGCGTATCGTCAAGACGTTCTGGGCGCTCGACGCGGACCTCGCAGAGCGCCGTCACTTCCCGGCGATTAACTGGAACGAGTCGTACTCGCTGTACCAAGAGCAGCTCGACCCGTGGTTCGTCGAGAACGTCGAGGACGACTGGGCCGAAGAGCGCCAGTGGGCCGTCGACGTGCTCGACGAGGAGAGCGAACTGCAGGAGATCGTTCAGCTCGTCGGCAAGGACGCCCTGCCGGAGGACCAGCAGTTGACCCTCGAAATCGCTCGCTACCTCCGCGAGGCGTACCTCCAGCAGAACGCGTTCCACCCGACGGACACGTACTGCTCCCCCGAGAAGACGTACGGAATCCTCACCGCCATCCACGCGTTCAACGACGAGGCGTTCAAGGCGCTCGAAGCCGGCGTCCCCGTCGAAGAGATTCAGGCCATCGAGGCGGCTCCCCGGCTGAACCGCATCGGTGTGCAGGAAGACTGGGAGGCGTACATCGAGGACCTCACAGCAGAGATCACCGAGCAGCTCCGCGAGCTGTACTGAGACCATGAAGGAATACCAGACCATCACCGAAATCAGCGGCCCGCTGGTGTTCGCCGAGGTCGACGAGCCGATCGGTTACGACGAAATCGTCGAAATCGAGACGCCCCAAGGCGAGACCAAGCGCGGACAGGTCCTCGAATCCTCCGAGGGCCTCGTCGCGATTCAGGTGTTCGAAGGCACGAGCGGTATCGACAGGAACGCGTCCGTCAGGTTCCTCGGTGAGACCCTCAAGATGCCCGTGACCGAGGACCTCCTCGGGCGCGTGCTCGACGGGTCCGGCCAGCCAATCGACGGCGGCCCCGAGATCGTCCCCGACGAGCGTCGGGACATCGTCGGCGCGGCAATCAACCCCTACTCCCGCGAGTACCCCGAGGAGTTCATCCAGACCGGCGTCTCCGCCATCGACGGCATGAACACCCTCGTCCGCGGCCAGAAGCTCCCCATCTTCTCCGCGTCGGGGCTTCCCCACAACAACCTCGCGCTCCAGATCGCCCGTCAGGCGACGGTGCCCGAGGACGAAGAAAGCGGCGAAGAGTCCGAGTTCGCAGTGGTCTTCGGCGCGATGGGTATCACGCAGGAAGAGGCGAACGAGTTCATGGAGGACTTCGAGCGCACGGGTGCACTCGAGCGCTCCGTCGTCTTCACGAACCTCGCGGACGACCCCGCAGTCGAGCGGACGGTCACGCCGCGACTCGCGCTGACGACCGCCGAGTACCTCGCGTTCGACAAGGACTACCACGTCCTCGTCATCCTGACCGACATGACCAACTACTGCGAGGCGCTCCGCGAAATCGGCGCGGCTCGCGAAGAGGTCCCCGGTCGCCGTGGCTACCCGGGTTACATGTACACCGACCTCGCACAGCTCTACGAGCGTGCGGGTCGTATCCAGGGACGTGACGGCTCCGTCACGCAGATTCCCATCCTCACGATGCCGGGTGACGACGACACGCACCCGATTCCTGACCTGACCGGCTACATCACCGAGGGTCAGATCTACATCGACCGCGACCTCAACTCGCAGGGCATCCGCCCGCCGATCAACCCGCTTCCGTCCCTGTCGCGTCTCATGGACGACGGTATCGGCGAGGGCCTCACCCGCGAGGACCACGCCGACGTGTCCGACCAGATGTACGCGGCGTACGCGGAGGGTGAAGACCTGCGCGACCTCGTGAACATCGTCGGCCGCGAGGCGCTGTCGGAGCGCGACAACAAGTACCTCGACTTCGCCGAGCGCTTCGAAGCCGAGTTCGTCAATCAGGGCTTCGACACGGACCGGTCCATCGAGGATACCCTCGACATCGGCTGGGACCTCCTGTCGACGCTCCCGAAGTCCGAGCTCAACCGCATCGACGAAGAGCTCATCGAGGACTACTACGACGAAGACACCGAGTCGGTCGAAGCGGAAGCCTAGACCGCGGCGAACGCCGCGTTCGTCCCTCGGTTCGATTCTCCGCTTCTATTCGCGCCGTTCGTTCTTCGAGCCGTGCGGCCGCGCGTCGCCCGCGAGAACTTCCTTACGTCTCGGCCACGACGACTCCCCATGAACACCACTTCGTCTCCCGCCCGCGTCCTCGCGGTCGTCGGTCCCGCCGTCGACCGGGAGCGACTCGTGGACGCGCTCTCGCCGCTTTCGGTGTCGGTCGCCGGGTCCGCCGAGGCCGTGGTCCGACGCGCCGAGGCCGAACGGGTCGACTGCGTCGTGCTCGCGACCGACCGCCTCGCGGACGTCGAGGCGGTCCACGGGGCAATCGCGGTCCCGCTCGTCGTCGTCGTCCCGCCCGATGGCGACCTCTCCGCGGCGGCCGCCCGGGACGCCGGCGCGGCCGACGTGGTTCCCGTCGTCGATTCGAACCTCTTCGAGCGGCTCCCCGAGCGCATCGAGAGCGCCGTCGCGTGGCGTCGCCGCGGCGCGGCGGCCGCGAGCAAAATCACGGAGGACCTGAAAGAACAGGCGATAGACGAGGCTCCGGTCGGAATCACCATCGCCGACTGCTCGTTGCCCGACCGACCGCTCGTCTACGTCAACGAGGCGTTCGAGACGACGACCGGCTACTCGGCCGACGCGGCGCTGGGGCGGAACTGCCGATATCTTCAGGGGCCGAACACGGACCCCGAGCGAGTCGCCGAACTCCGCCGGGCCATCGAGGCCGAGGAGGCGGCGTCGGTCGAACTGCTGAACTACCGCGCGGACGGCGAGACGTTCTGGAACCGGGTCGACGTCGCGCCGCTGAGCGGGCCGGACGGCGAGGTGACCCACTACGTCGGCTTCCAGACCGACATCACACAGCGGGTGCGCGCCGAGGCGGCCGCCGAGCGATACGCCGCGAGAGTCGACGAGGAGCGCGCGCGGCTCCAGACGCTCGTCGAGCACATCGAGGGGCTGTTGGAGGACGTGACGAGCGCGCTCGTCCGCGCGGAGAGCAGACAGGGTCTCGAAGCCGCCGTCTGCGACCGAGTCACCGCCGCCGGCTCGTTCGACTGCGCGTGGGTCGGCCACTGCGACCTCTCGCCGGCGGTCATCGTCCCGAACGAGCGGGCCGGAACCGACACGG
>Ga0207718_101750_pt1 | contig 10064 bp, 10 predicted proteins | sample A23M2SouthBayCA_FD_187749 | JGI IMG/M metagenome (GOLD analysis project Ga0207718, IMG submission 187749) | Aerobic enrichment media microbial communities from Eden Landing Ponds, California, USA - A23 M2 (SPAdes) | ecosystem: Environmental > Aquatic > Marine > Unclassified | place: Emeryville... | reverse complement strand
CCGGCAGATCGTCCGGCCGCTCGTCGATCTCGTCGTCCCTCGATTCTTCATCGAGGCGGGCCTCGCGAGCTTTGTGCTCTGCCAACTCCTCGGCGTAGCGTGTCACATGCTGGAGCTGGTCTGGCGAGTAGCCGTTGAGCGTGTTGACGATATCTGTCGGGAGTTCGGCTGGCGGCGTCGGTGGCTCGTAGGACATCGACTGCTCTTGTTAACCAACACGAGTCGTTGATCCATAGTCTTGTTGGTTAAGATGGTGAAACCGACTCGGATTCCTGCTGACTGTAACTTTACTTGAAACTTCTTTATATAGTAGTTTCGTATTATATTACACCGTGCTCAGGCGCATCGAACTCGATGTCCTCGCCACTATCGACCGCGGCGACACGATCTCCGAGCTTGCGACGAAGCTTGACCACAGCGAGAGTTACCTCTCTCGTGCCGTCGGCGATCTCGTCGAGAAGGGGCTCGTCTACACGGAACGCGATGGCCGGCGAAAACGAGTCGTCCCGTCGGATGCTCGCGCCGTCGAACTCTATCGAAACCTCGTCCGTCAGCCTCCCACATCGACTTCCCCGCGCTACTGACCGGCAAGGCACTCGAAGTACTGTACTACCTCGACCAGCCGCGAACCGTCTCCAATATCGCCGACAAGAGCGACAACTACCGCAACACGGTAAACCGCGTCCTCAAGCGGTTTCACGACCGCGGTCTCGTCGGGACGGACGACGGCTACTATGACTTCAACGCCGACTTCGATCGCCTCCACGAGTTCGCCCGTGAACTCGCATACCATCTGCATCGCCAACGACTCGAAGCCGTCGCCCCGAAGGGCACGATTCTCTGGGAGTACTACGACGAATTCCTCGCCCAGACCGAGATGGAGATCGACACGGAGGCGTCCCACGAAACCGGCCTCGCTCGATTCGCAGCCTTCGACCTCCCGTTCCCACTTACCGGCCACCGCTACTACTTCTATTCTGAAGACCTCGACGCAGTCTCGACGGCGGAGCTCTGCTGTCACACGCTGCTGATCGATGACGGCAGTCGCCACCGCTCGTACTGTCTCCTCCTGCTCAGCCACGTCGACGTCGACGAGGCGGACCTCCGAGAGCAGGCGGCGAAGTATGGCCTCGAAGACGAAGTCGACGCCGTGCTCCGCTACCTCGAGACGCACGGCGAGGTCGACGACGACCGGCTTCCGGAGTGGGACGAGTTTCAGGAGTTGACGGTTGAGTACGAAGTCTGAACGTTTGGCGGCACCACCCTTTTTGAGCGGCCCTGTATCTACGATATGAAATTGATTTAACCAACGCAAGCGCGGTCTCGGGAGTTCTGTTGGTTAATCCGGTTTAGTTCGGGTCAGCTGGGAGCCGGCCGTCTGGTCGGGGAATGCGGCTCCGTTTGCTCTCGTGATCGACACGACGCAGATGCTTGCAGCCGTCTTCGGGTGAGCGCTGCTGCCAGTCAGGACAGGTACACGACTCGTCGATGATGTCGACTTCGTACCTATTGCCGGATGCAGACTGTACCTCGTAGCGGCCACCTTTCAAAAGGAGTGAGATGTCCATCGCTTCGGCGACGGCACGCTTCGTGCGGGGCTCGAGCTCGTCCTGCGACTGTGCATTCTCGTCGACAACCAGCCGGTCGCTCTTCGACTTCGTCGTCGTTGTCGGATTCGAGAGGGTCCGTTCGCATTTTGTACTCGGCCAACGCTTCGGCATAGCCTGAGACGTGGTGGAGTTGGTCTGAAGAGTATTCGTTGAGGGTATCGACGATGTCCGCCAGAAGGTCTGTCGGCGGCTTCGGCTCATAGGCCATTGGCCCCTTCGTATTAACCAACAAAACTCGCCATAGCCAGAGATTTGTTGGTTAATTTCTGACCACCATCAATTCCGGTGGTAGTCTGTGAGATACTGTTCGATGAGGGTGGAGACCTCGTGGCTGAATCGATCAATCTCGTGAGCGAGAATCTTGAACTCGAGGATGGAAGAGTGGGGGTAAATCTGCCACGAAGACGGATATGAGTGAATGAAAAAGCTGTACTCGCCGTAGAGGTCATCGAGGCGGGAGGGAAGCTCGTGGTGCCAGAGCGCATCCAGGTAACCGATGACGTGATTGTTGGATGGGAACGGCGGTACGAGGTAGCCGGCCTCGATGTTGAGTAGTTCGTCGGTGAGAGTATCAATGAACTCCTCGTCAAGCTGGCCAAGCCGTCGCCCCTCTTTCAGTGATCGGACGACATTCTGTATCGTGCGGCGAACGCCTGGCTTGAGGTGGGCAGAGTTGACAGGGGTCACGAACGATTCGACCGGCTCGGTGGTCTCTATTTCGAGTCCTGCCAGCGCGATGTAGAGCGGGTAGGAGAGGTTTGTCTTGAGCACTTCGGTGATGGTACCCTTGGTGATGCCGTACTTGTCGTCGTAGCTGAGTCGTGACCGGGTACTGTGGTCGTAGATACGGTCCCGGAGCTCACTGCGCTGTTTCTCAAAACTCGGAGTCTGTTGGCCCTTGATCCAGTCATACCATTGCTGATTTGCGGACAAGAATGGGCGTGGCGGGATATACGCCGGTGCTGAGGGGTCATCGTAGATGGTAGCGTAATCTGCGTTGATGAACAGAAGATCGTCGAACACCGACCAGCTCAAATTCTCCAAGAGCTTACGTAGTTCTCGGTAGCACGGCGGGATCGAGCCGCGGTCTGCAAGCACATCGATATTGGTGATGATGCTTTCCATCTCCAACAGGTAAAGATGCACTGCGGGGAAGGTATTGAACCGTTGCCACGTCGTCCGCCGCCAGTACGTTTGGAGTTCGTCACGCCATTCGTCGATCCTGGAGAGCAACGTCTCCGTCGTCTTTGTGATCGAGTCTTTCTCCGATTCAACTCGCGCTTTGACAGCCTCCTGTACCTGATTTCTCGACACTATTGAACCGCCCGGCGATTTGCTGGCCACTTCCGAGACCGGGTATTTTGAGCCGTGGAGATAGTGGTATTTCTCCTCTAGCGTGGCTTCGTCTGTCTCCGCGAACGAGTTGAGAAAGGCATCGAACTTAGCTCTATCCAATCCATGGATTTGGAGCCCATAGTACGGCTGGGGGCGTGATGAGGACCGGTCGACAATCCGGATCTGGAGGAAGTCCAGCCCCATCTCATCAAGTGCCTCATTATATCGTTCTGTGACTTCGAGTGCCGTCTTGTACTGCTTCTCGGGATCGTTCGGATGGGCTTCGGGCACTTCGTACAGTATCTTCGAGAAGAACACGTTGACGAGATGGTTCGGGAAGTCCACATAGTGGTTCCGAACGTTGCCCTCGATCGTGAAATACTGGTTTTCACTCGCATCGGGCGAAGGTCCGGACGTCTGGGTTAAATACGGCCAATCCATAATGAGAACTTCCTCTACAATTGCCCATTGTAGACTCGATATTTAGTCTCTGTCACTGATATAGAGTACCGGTGAAATTCGGTGGACTTGGCGGTTCCCTACACGGTACTTGCAATGCCAGTGAAGTACCCATGGGCCATATCCAGCTGGTCCCGATCAACCTCGTCGGCTTCGGCCCGGAAATGGAGAAGCGCGTTCCGCGTCTCACGGATATCTTCAAGCAAACTTTCGACCATATCGCGTTCCTGTGAGAGGCGGGGTGGCAGGTGATCGAGGTTTCGCATCATGAACATCCGATAGTCATCGAATGAGAAGTCTTCGGGGCGATCAGGCGCCTCATAGCTCTCGTCATGCTCAGCGCGATCGGCGAACGTCTCGTCTATAGCTTGGTCAAGGTCATCGAAGGATGCACGGAACAGGTGGCGGAGACTTTCCTCGATCTCGCCGATCTGGAGGAATGGTTCGACTTGATGTTCGAGGAAATAGAGGATATCATAGCGGGTCAGGATCCCGTCTAGGCCATCTTGGTTGCCAATCAGGACATAGTCATCCTCTGCAAGCGTATCGAACAACTCGAAAATATCGTGGTCACGGTCCACGAACTTGGGATTCGTATTCAGGGCGATTTTGACGGAGGTCTCCTCGACCCGCGGATCGTCCATTGACTTCACGTATTTCGCGACCGATTTGTACGTGACTGTACCCTCAACACCGTCATCGCTCATCACTGGGAGCTGGTCAAAATCGTGTTCCAGCATGAGCGTCAAGGCATTCTGAATCGAGTCATCAAGGTCGACAGTTACGGGATCATTTGGTGTCGCAGCCGTACTGTGGCTGAGAACGTCGTCCGCCGTGAAGAACTTCATAGCTCAACCAATGTCGTACGTGTCCTTCTACATTTGGGGACGTCCTGGAGAACGAACCGGACGAGGGGATTGCAGCGACGGGAGTAGACGACGTTCCGATGTAGACGATATACTCCGAAAAACGGCCTCTCGTCGAGACAGTCCTCAAATCGATGCTTTGGGAGTTGGGCCTTGGAACACTGCCGCGCTTGATTTCGAGATTAACTCTCCGCAGATGCTTGCATCCTCCATCGGGTGCTCGCTGCTGCCAGTCGGGACAGGAACACGACTCACCGATAACGTCGACTTCGTATCGGTTTCCCGACCCGGATCGCACCTCATACCGACCGCCTTTTTCGAGCAACGAAATCGCCATCTCCTCGGTGATGGCACGCCTCGTTCGGGGATCGAGATCGTTGCTTTGGGAAGAAGACTCTGCGACGACCATCCGATCACGCATATCATCTGTCTGGCCCCCGTCAGGCGTAGAGGCGTCACGGCTCTGCAGCCGGTCTAACAGCAGGGCTTCGATCGGATGACCCCTGGAGGTAGTGGACTTCGCGACGGTCTCGGTGATCATAGGACCCGCAGGCGGCAGCGTCACCGGACCAGACGCGCCACGCGCCGAGTGCTCCCATCGCGTCGACGATAGTTCGAGGAATCGTCCCATACTTGGCAGGATAGAAAATTCGGAACCGAGTACACCCTACTTGCGGCGGGATATGGCCCCACCACTCGACGTCGTCACTCCAGCTGTCGAACATCGCTTCGTCGCTCTCGTATCCGACGGTTACCCCGTCGAGTTGCAAGGCGTGAGGTCGTTCTTCGGTCTCGACATCGAGGATTCGGAGGACAGCGTATCGGAGGTACTCGTGGGCCTGTTTATCCGCCGATTGCACGACTTGATTGTGCTGCTCTGCGACGCGCTCGCCTTCCTCGAGAACTGCCGTGAGATATCGATCAGTTATGGTTCGACGGAGGGTGAAATGCGCCTCCGCCCTTCGGCGGGCGTTGAAAATTTAACCAACAAAGTGGGTAACCGACGAATCTGTTGGTTAAACCCGCGAAGTCAGCTGCTCAGCCTTCGAGAACGTCGATGAATTCCTCTACCGTTCGACAAATCCGGCCGAGGCGCTCGCGACCGACCTCGGGATCGTCCGCCTCCCACGCAGCGAGGTAGAACACTGACCCGCTCGTGTCGAGCCCGCAGTAGCGCCCGACGACGTACGCGACGGCTTCGGCCTCGACTTTGCGTTTCGCCCGCTCGGTGTCGTCGTCGACGTCGAAGTGGAGCAGGGCGTGCGCGTATTCGTGGATCAGCGTCCGCGCAAGGTCGCCCTCGTTCGCCCGATCACGCACCTCTACGAGCGGTTGGACGTCGACGAGGCTCAGCTGCTCACAGATACCCTTTGTCTCGCCGTGGGTCCACTCTTCGGTTGGAACTATCCGCACCGTCACGCCGAGGTCGTCAGCGGCGACAGTCAACTGTTTGACGAGGTCGCCGGCGTCCCCGGTCGCTTCAGTATCTAGGTCGGGAAGCGGCTCGCCTTCGGTCTGCGAGACGTCGAACACCGGCGCAGGCTTGAATCCGACCAGGCCCTCGGACCACTCCTCGGGCGGCGTCTCATCGTAGTCACAGTCGCTGTCCTTGTGGTAGCTCGGCGAATTCTCGCACTCCGGGCACTGCTTGGAGATGATCGGTGCCCAGATCCAGATGGCCGACTCTCCTTCCTTGACGTGGCGGTCGAACTCCTCCTGCCACGTCCGGTAGCCCGCTACGCGGCTCGCATTGGGACACTGCCGCTTGATGAGGAGCGTGTTCCGGTAGGAGTAGTCGTGGAAACGACTCTGGACATCGAGCCACTCTCGGAACTCTTCGCTGGCCTGCGCGTCGTCGACGCCGGCGACGAGGTCGTCGATCCACTGTTCGATGGTACTGTGCATCTGATCGTGGCGGGTATCCAAATCACCGAAGTTAATTCTTGAATCGGTACTCGATAACATTGTCACTCAATTCAGGCGGTGCTCAGGTCCGAATGAACGCCCCGCAGCCTTCGGGGGCCAAAAAACACATCGACAGTTGCTCAATGGGATGACTGAATAACTAGTGGGGATTCGGTTAGAGATGGAGACGTAGCCGTCGTTCTGGTGTTGAGCGTGATTTCATAACATCGCAGTCATATACTCAAGAATCAAATCGAATGCTATGTCGACACAACAGTTCCTCGTGATGGGGGATAATCACGGAAATACTGAATCTCTGAGACGGGTAGCTGCTGAAACGGAAGATGAACGCTTCGACTTCATCATTCACGTGGGAGATTTCACAAATGCATATAACGAAGGGGAAGATGTCGGTGTTGACCAGCTCCAAGCTGTAGAGCCATATCTTGAAACGCTCACAAACCGGACTGAAAACGGGCTTCTCTACGTCTATGGCAATCGAGATCACTACGGCGAGCTTGAATACGATCTAAGCGTTGGGACGCATATCCCCTCGGACGACGTCGTCACTGTTGGCGGGCAACAGTTCACTCAAGACCCGGAAGCGGTATCTAGCGACGGAATACTCGTCACTCACCGGGAAGAGACGGGAATGATTGACCATTTTCTCGGTCGTGCCTACTTCTGTGGCCATACGCATACGGGCCGATACAAGGAGCGTATGCTCAACTCGGCGTTTCTGTACCGTGACGACTCAAAGGCCGATTCAGCTATCTATGGTGGCAATTTCGTTGTGACCGTTGAGGACGAACCCCCGTTCGACATCGACCTCCGAAATATTGGACGACTCGATACCACTGTCTGTCAACAACACCAGGAACGAGGTATTCTAATCGGCCCTGACTACCACAACTGTAGGTATTGTTGGCAACCGATTCTACTGATGCGTGAGATGGCGAGTGCAGCATTCTATGGTGTTACCACGGAGACGAATCGCGATTTCGCAACAGAAGATGAGCTGATTGAGTACGCAACCGGGCTATGGGAGTCTCCACCTTCTGGATTTCAGGAGGAATTCGCTGAGTATCTATCGAGTGATCAGCCTGATCCACTCGGACCGCTCGTTCGGGATGATGATGGGAAATTCGTGCGTTGGGATTGACTGTTACAACTGGGAGAGGTAGTATCCCATTCGCTTTTGAGAAGCAGGTTGTTGGTAGAACCGGTGAAGCTCGTCCCAGGATAGTACAATACCATGCTCAGTCGGGAGCAACCGTGATTTGACCCAGCTGCGTCTGGCTCCAAATAGCCGACGAATAGCAAGATGGCTCTCCACCAACAATGTGCTTCACAAGAGCGTTATTCGTTTGATTTCGTCGGACTTTGACGCTGCGGAGACGAAGTAACCCATATTTCGGATTCAGCTTAGCAAATTACCATATCGAAATCAGCGACATTTCCTGATAGGGTGAAAAGAGTGATACGGGGCAGATAAGGTGAAACTCGGTTAAGATCGGACAACATCTACAATATCACTCACACGGCTGTCGTCCTCGAGTGTCTCAAGTACGGATTCCGGATCGACGTCACCAGCGAGTGAATAGGTATTCGACATCCCTTGGCCCCGACCACGACCATGCCGATCTTTCGCCAAGACGTTCGAATGGACAAGATCGTTGAGTTTCTCACGGAACGTGTGTTGCTTCAGCGTGTTTGCATCAATATAATTACAGAGGTCCAGATATAGCCGATGAAGACTAGTTGTTTCGCCGGTTGAATCGTTTAACTCACCAGATACGACGGTCAGTAACGCGATTTTTCGCTGCGTCGTTTCAGCACCGATAGTATCGATGAGTGCTTCCTTCTCGATTTCTTCTTTCGCAGCACGGACGTGACGTTCGGCAACAGTTCCAGTCCCTTCGTCGTCAGCAAGATCACAAGCGTAGGAGAGCAACTCAATAGCCTGCCGAGCGTCACCGGTTTCTTGAGCGGCCATCGAAGCAGTCAGTGGAATCGTTCCACTATCGAGGACCTCACTTTGTAGATGAGTGAAATCCTCCTGGCCGCTTTCGAAGTACGTATCACGAAGCGCCAGAACCGCTCGGCGAGCAAGGATATTCTTGAGATGCTTCGAATTGTACGGGTTAAACGTGATCTCTCGTTGTCCGAGGGAGGAGCGAACGTCAGCATCGAGATTATTCCGGAACTGCAAATCGTTGGTGATGCCGATAAGCCCGATTTTGACGGGATCCGGGTTCGCTCGAGAGAGTTCGTACAGGACGTAGTCGTCCTCACCGATAGCGTCGATCTCGTCGAGAATGATGATGACGGTGCCACCGATCGTTTCGAGTTCGTCAAGCACCATCTCGAAAAGCTGTTTTCGTTGGTAACCACTCGGTTCGTCGACGCCCTGGCCCTTCCGAATCTCCCGGAGTTCCTTGACGAGCCGTGTGAGAACGTGATATGATTTGTCTGCTCCCTTGCACGGAATATGAACGACTTCGAGTTGGTGGTCGTTTTCGTCAGCCCAGGCCTGGAGTTGATCGGCTTTCAATTGGACCCCCGCGGTCTTTCCCTGCCCTGTTGGGCCATACACCAAAACATCCCTGGGTGACCCGTCCATCGTCACGGGACGTAGCGCCATATGCAGTTTGTCGAGTTCGTCTTCCCGCTCGGGAAGTTCCGATGGCTTGTACTTCCCAACATCGGCCTCAAGAACGTCGATATCCTGATAGATCGTTTCCTCGTTCCCAAACCCCTTCGACATCTTGGCTGGCATATCAGCGTCATCACTAATAAAACCCCCTAGTAGAGTGATGAGAGTGATACAGGGGATAGTAGAGTGTAAAAGACCACATGAAGGGCCGGGAGTGGATGCGATGAATTGTATCGAGTTGAAACGCAGGATAGAATCCAACCTTCGAGAATTGAGAGGTCACAACCAACGCAGTCCAAACGATGAGGAATCTCACCCCGGGGACGGGGGGTGGAAGAGTGTAAACTCCAACCAGTCCGATTCAATCTCAAACTGGAGGAGTGACTAAGAATATAAAGACGTTGTCACAGGGTGGCTAGAAGAGAAACTGAGGAAAAGCCAATACTAGCATATACTCAACTAGAACAGAGTCTCATGCATGATCTCTCTATATCACTATCTACTAGCTATCTAGTATAAACCGTAAAATATATAAAAACGCGAAGAGTTCTACAGTGCTTCTACCTGAACCCTAGATCTAGACGTTCAAGGGTTATTTGGGGCATCTGCAGGCTGTTTACACTCTCAGACCCCCCGTGGGGGTCCGTTGACTTCGAACCCCCTTCTCGTTAGGATTTACACTCTTCCACCCCCCGTCCCCCCGTGCCGTCACTCTTGTGCCATACCATTCCTCGATAGTGAACTAACCGTAGGATGTGATGTACAGAAACTCTCATTCGGAGAGTCTTCGTTGACCGTATCAACAAGGCTGTCGTACATTCATTCGAGATCGCCGCTGACTCGCAGAACCTCTGCCGTGTTAACCAACAAAGCGCGTACTCTCTTTGATCTGTTGGTTAAATTCACTACTCCTCTTTTAGCTACAGAAACGTTCGGGGTACTGGATCAAGGTAACTACCGGATCCAAGAGGTTTCGCTTCACTTCACGTTCCCACATTTCACTGAAATCCGACGGAAGAATCTCTATCTCCCGATGACCTACTCCAGTTGCTCTCGTTTGATTCGGTTTCATGAGATCGCTTTGAAGGGGATGAATCAGCAATTCCGTCCAACTCCTCGGAACTCGGAAAGTCTTCCACCGATAACCGATTAGCATCACGATTCGCTGCGTTTCGCTTCGCTATCGTCACCATTCGTTCGATGTCTGCCCCGCTGAATCCTTCACTGCGCCGA
>Ga0207718_101746_pt1 | contig 10073 bp, 9 predicted proteins | sample A23M2SouthBayCA_FD_187749 | JGI IMG/M metagenome (GOLD analysis project Ga0207718, IMG submission 187749) | Aerobic enrichment media microbial communities from Eden Landing Ponds, California, USA - A23 M2 (SPAdes) | ecosystem: Environmental > Aquatic > Marine > Unclassified | place: Emeryville, CA... | reverse complement strand
TCTGGGCACCGGGACGGGGATGCTCGCGCTGGCGGCGGCCCTTCGCGGTCCCGCGCGCGTGCTCGGGATCGAACTCGATCGCGACGCGCTCTCGACGGCGACCGAAAACGAGCGCCGAGTCGCCGGGAGCGCGCCCGTCCACTGGATCCAGGGCGACGCGACGCGACCCCCGCTCGACGTGCCCGATCCCGTGACCGTCGTGATGAACCCGCCGTTCGGCGCGCAGGACGGGAACCGGAACGCCGACCGCGGGTTCCTCGCGACGGCGAGCCGCGTCGCCGCCGTCTCCTACTCGGTCCACAACGCCGGCAGCCGCGAGTTCGTCGAGGCGTTCGCGGCCGACAACGGCGGCGAGGTCACCCACGCGTTCGCCGCCGACTTCGCGATCGAGGCGCAGTTCGACCACCACACCGACGCCGCCCGCGAGATCGACACCGAAGTGTACCGGATCGAGTGGGCCTGACGCGCGTCGCCGCCGGTCTCCGCGCTCCCGTTCCAATTCACTGCCGCCCCTCGTACGTCTCCCGCTCCGCGATCCGCACCCGCGTCTCTCCCCGCACCGCGAACACCGCGTCGCGCTTCTGGACGAACGTGACCCCCCGCAGCGTCACCGACTCGTTCGCGGCCGGAAGAGGGGCGACTTCGGCCCCGCCGTCGCCCGTCACGCGCAGTTCGAACCCGCCCTCGACGGCGGCGACCGTGACGTTCCGGCCCTCGATTCGGGGCTCGGCCCGCGCCGGGTCGCTCGTGAACAGCGTCGACCGCGTCTCGTTGCGCACCGCGTCGACCCGGTAGGTCGGCCCGCCGTTCGCCGCCACCCAGCCGGTGCGCTGGACCCAGACGGTCTCGCGCCAGCCGGTCCCTCCCACGTCGATCGCGCGGTACCCCCAGAAGGCGAGGTTCCCCTTCGAGACCGCCGCGGTCCAGATCTCCCGGTCGGCGTTCGCCACGATCACCCCGGAGGTGTTGACGCTCGTCGACCGGCCGAACGCCTCCACGTCGACCGCGCTCACCACCCGGTTCTCGACGTTCTCGGCGTACGTCACCTGATACCCCTCGATCTCGATCGGGTCGCCCGGAAGCTCGGTGTCGTCGTCGACGGCGACGAGGTTCGGCGCGATCCCCGGTCCGGCCACGACCGCCAGCGCCGAGACGAGCAGCAGCAGGCCGACCGCCGCGGGCGTCGCCGACCGGATTCCCTCACGGACCGTTTTCGGCTCCGAGACGGCCATATCCGACCGGATCGGCTCGTCGCGTCCGGCGATCGCGAGCGCGGCGATCGCCGCGAGGACCGCGAGCAGGCCGAGTCCGACGGCGCGGTACATCTCGTACCGCTCGTTCCCCAGGTACCAGTAGACGGCCCAGAGCCGGCGGGACGCGCCGAACAGCAGGACCGCTCCGAACGCGACCAGCGCGGTCGTCCGCGATCGCGGGTCGATCCACTGCGAGTCCACGTCTGTCCACGCGGCTCCCGCGCTCCGCCGCCGTCGAACGAGCCACACCGCGGCGATGATCCCCGCGATCAGTCCGATCGCGTGGCTCTGTATCGCGACGTTCGCCCAGCTCGGCGCGCCGTACGAGCCGCTCGCCTCCGAGACGACGACCGGGTTCCGGAGCGTCCGGTAGGTCACGTTCACCAGCGTCGCGCCGGTGAGCGCGGCGATCGTTTTGACCGGGTAGAACACGAGCGCGAACCCCCACAACGCGAACACCACGCCCGAGAAGCCGATCACCGGTCCGAGCGCGAACGGCGACGAGAGGACGCCGAACGACAGCATCGCCCCCGGAACGACCACGAACGCCCGAACGTAAGGGTTCGAAGCGAGCGATTCGCGCGAGGGCACACCGACCGCCAGCGATTCCCGAACCGGCGCGAGGGAGCCGGCGGCGGACAGCGACCCGACCGACGGGAGCGACTCGACCGACGGGAGCGACCCGACAGACGGGAGCGACCCGACAGTCGGAAGCGACCCGACCGACGGGAGCGCCGATCGCACCGTCCCGGTTCCCTCGTCGACATCGCGACCGCCGGGGAAGTGCCCGTAGGCGTACTCGGCCAGCACGCCGGCGACGAGCGTCGACAGGAGGTTCCCCGTGATGTGGCCTCTCCCGGAGTGCGCGAGCCCGGACCAGAGCATTCCCTCGGGGTAGAAGTACGACCACGACCGGAAGGGGATCACGACGGGTCGGTCCGGGTTCTCCAGCCCGCTCTGTACGAACAGATAGACGGCGACGACCGCGGCGATCGCGACGAGCGTTCCCCACGGGACGCCGAGGAGGAAGCGGGAGCGGAGCGCCCGCGTCCACGCTCCGCTCGGACGATCGGCCCGATACACGACGGCGAGCGCGGCGGCGACGAGAGCGCCGCCGGCGACGAGGTGAGCGGCGTCCGACGAAAGCGCCTCCGCGACCATGTGGGTGAGGGAACGGCCGAGCGCTTAAGAATTCGCGGGTCGCTTCCGGCCGCGAGACCCTCCACTGACCCGGCGGTACTTCCGTCTCAGATCTTGTTTTCGGCGTCGTCGGCGAGCTCCTCCATCCGCTTGCCGACGCGGCCGGCGGGAGAGAATTCGTCTTCGCTCATCGCGTTCGCGAGGGCGTTTCCGAGGACGAACACGGCGTGTTTGTGCTCGCTCTTCGATTTGTGGACGTGGGAGGGATCGACATCGAGCTCGTCGTACGGGTCGAAGAGCGAGCCGTCCACGGTCTCGTGGTTGCGGAAGTGCTCCATGATCGTCACCATCTGCTCGTGGAGTTCGAGAAGCTCGTCTTTGTGCATACCCGTTGATACGGGCCGTACACCCTTTAAGCGTTGTTGAGGGGTATACGCACGGTTCTGCAGCGTTTCGACATCCGGCCGGGAACCCAAAGCGGGACTGAAGCCGATCGGGAAACGGCGGCCGGTTCGGAGGGGCGGCGAAACGCTCGGGGACGGCGAGGGAGTCCGGAACCGATCGGAACGAGACCAACGGAAGCCGAGTGCCTCAGAAAACGTACTCGTCTTCGTGGCCCATCATCCCCTCGTCTTCGAACCCGCTGGAGTCCTCGTCGTCTCGCGGACCGCTCGTCTTGAACGCCTTTATCCCCGTCGACAGGAGCTCTTCGACCGCCTCCTCGCGGTTGAGGAACTCCCCCTGCTCGACCATCTGAGCGATCTGCATCTCCAGATGCTCCGGCACGGTTATCTCTACTTGTGGCATTTCCTGCTGGGGAGTAATGGGAATGGGTATATAAATGTGGCGTCGATGCTACGGTTATTAGAAACCGATTTCGGGCAATCTTGAAAGTCTATTTCTGAGCATTCGAATAACTATTTTATATCCTGCAATTCGTTGGGTTTCCCGAACATGTCGCGGGGCGTCTTCCCCGTGCACCTCCGTCGGCCGCTGTCGCGAGAGCGACATACATAGGTGAGGCCGGGACGTACGGGAGGTCATGACCGAAGCCGGCGCGCCCGACGCCGACGCCCGCGTAGATTCGGGAGCCGATGACGCTGACGCCGCTGCCACCGACGCGATCGAGGACCTCACGGACCTCTACCGCGAGTTCGGAGACGACCGGCTCCCGCCGGGACAGCGCGAGACCGATCGGTTCCCCGTGCTCTCGAAGAGCGGGACGCCCTCGTGGGACCCGGAGACGTTCGAGTTCGAGGTGTGGGGCGCCGTCGAGGACCCGCTCGCGTACTCGCTTTCCGCGTTCCGCGATCTCCCGTCGGTGACCCAGCGGCAGGACTTCCACTGCGTGACCGGCTGGAGCAAGTTCGACTGCGCGTTCACCGGCGTCGAGTTCGGCGAGATCGTCGACCGAGCGGGCGTGCGAGACGACGCCGAACACGTCCTGTTCCACGCGCTCGACGGCTACACGACCAACCTCTCGCTGGAGGAGTGCACCCGCGAGGGCGTGCTGTTCGCCTACGGGTTCGACGGCGACGACCTCCCGGCCGACCACGGCGGCCCGGTCCGGGTCGTCACGCCGCATAAGTACGCGTACAAGGGGGCCAAGTGGGTCTCCGGCGTGGAGTTCCTCGCAGAGAAGGAGCTCGGCTACTGGGAGAAGCGCGGCTACAGCGACACCGCGAACCCGTGGAACGAGGAGCGGTACAGCTGAACCGCACCCCGGTTCCCGCTCGCGGACTCCCGGGATAGTCAGGATAAAGGTTCCCCGGACCCGATCAAATGGCAATGGTACGGGCGCGTTCGTCCCCGGTGTCGACCCTCGTTAGCCGCACGACCGGGATCGACGCGCCCGCCTTCGCGGCCGCGTTCGACGCCCTCTCGGCGCCGCGAATGACGTGGAACGCCCCCGACGACGCGCTCGTGTTCGCCAGCGGCGCGGCCGCGACGCTGACCGCGAGCGGCCCGGACCGATTCGCGGCGATCCGATCCGGCGCCGACGACCTGTTCGACTCCGGCGACGTCCACGCCGGGACTGAGGCCGCCCGTCCCCGTCTCTTCGGCGGGTTCGCCTTCCACGAGGGCGGATGCGACGGCGACCCATGGGAGCCGTTTCCCGAGGCGCGGTTCGTCCTCCCGCGCGTGCAGGTCACGTTCGCGGACAACGGCGCGTGGCTCACGGTGAACGCGGTCGGCGACGACGCCGATCCCGACGCGGTCGAGGAGCGGCTCGCCGCCGAGCGCGACCGGATCGCGGGACTCCCGAGGGAGGGAGACCGCCCGCCGCGGCCCGGAATCGCGGCGACCCGCCGGACGACGAGCCGCGAGGCGTGGCGCGAGAGCGTCGAGGCCGCGGTCGACCGGATCCGCGGCGGCGACCTCCGGAAGGTGGTGCTCGCGCAGGCGCTGGAGGCCGACCTCGACGCCCACTTCCCGCGGGCGGCGACGCTCGACCGGCTCGCGGAGAAGTACCCGGACTGCCACCGCTACTACTTCGAGCCCGACGCCGAGGGGAGCGCCTTCTTCGGCGCGACCCCGGAGCGGCTGGTCGCGCTGCGCGGTCGGACCGTCGAGACCGACGCGCTCGCGGGCACGACGGGTCGAGGCGAGACCCCGGCCGAAGACGAGTGGCTCGCGCAGGAGCTGCTCGACGATGCCAAGAACGTCCACGAACACGAGCTCGTCGCAGACACCGTCCGCGAGCAGTTAGAGCCGTTCGCGGCCTCCATCTCGGCGGGCGAGCGACGCGTCCGGCGGCTCGCCACGGTGCAACACCTCCACACCCCGATCACGGCCGAGCTGAACGCCGACCGCCACGTCCTCGACCTCGTGGAAGCGCTCCACCCGACCCCCGCGGTCGGGGGGCTCCCGCCGGACCGCGCGCTCGAAACGATCCACGACACGGAGCCGTTCGACCGCGGCTGGTACGCGGCGCCGGTCGGCTGGATCGACGCCGCCGGCAACGGCGCGTTCGCGGTCGCGATCCGGTCCGCGGTGGCGACCCAAAGCCGAGCCACCCTCTTCGCCGGCGTCGGGCTCGTCGCCGACTCCGACCCCGACCGCGAGTGGGACGAGGTCCAGCTCAAGTACCGCCCGATCCTCGACGAGCTGGAGGGCGGGAGCTGACGGGGCGCTTTCGGTCGAGGTGCCGAGTGAGGCGCCGAGTGTCGGCGCCCCTCACTGGAACATCTTCAGCGGCTCCGCCTGCGAGCTCTCCTCGGTCGCCTCCTGCATCCGCTTCGCGAACGCCTGCTTCGCGTTCTTGATCTCGGTCGCCTGATCGACGAGCCCCTCGGTGGGCGTCTCCGTTCCGGCGATCGGATCGATGCCGTCGAGGATGAGGACCCGCGCCGCCTCGGGGTCGGGGAACTGCGGGTCCGACTCGACGATGAGCCCGACCGCGTCGCGACCGCGCTCCAGCGACTCCGCGAGCATCGCGCCGGTCGGCCCGGAGACGAGTCCCGACTCCGGCGGGTCCTCGACCTCGGCGCGAGAGAGCGCGTCGCCGCCGTTCCCGGTCGCGACGCCGTACAGGTCGGGCGGCGTCTCGTCCTTCTCGCGGCCGAGCCCGGAGAGGAACACGGGGAACGCGCCGGTGTCCTCGAACCAGGTGTCGAGACAGCCGGCGACCTCGGTCGCGGCGCCGGGATTCACCGGGACGTCGCTGCGGAGCGCGACGAGGTCGCGTTCGGCGTCGGCGTACAGCCGCACCGGCGACGTCAGCGAGGGGTCCGACTCGTGGTAGACGGCCACCCGCGGGAGCCCGTCGCAGTGCACGTTCGCGTAGTGGACCATGTCGTGGGCCTCGATCAGGTGGTCCGTCGCGATCTTGCCGACGAGGCCGACGCCGGGGAACCCCTCGACCAGCGTCGGCTCGTCCAGCGACACCTCGTCGTCGAGCACGGAGATGCGTGCCATGCGCTCTCGTACTCCCGCCGCCGACCTAAAGGTGGGGCGCGAAGTGGCGGCCACCCGGGGCGATCCGATCGCCCTGTCCCGAAACCGACTAACCGTCCGGCGCGCAAGGGCGGTCATGAATCCCCTCGACCGCTACGAGGCCCTCGTCGACGATGCCGACGCGTTTCGGGCGGCCTGCGACCGGCCCCTCCCGTCGGTCGTCCGCGTGAACGAGATGGCGGCCTCGCCGGCCCGCGTCCGCGAGGCGTTCGACGAGGAGGGAGTCGCCTACGAGCCCGTCGACTGGCACGACGGGCTCTTCCGGCTCCCGGACGGCAACCCCGGCGGCAACTGGCCGTACGTCCACGGCTGGACCCACGGCCAGGAGGAGGTCTCCGTCCTGCCGGGGCTCGCGCTCGATCCGCGGCCGGGCGACCGCGTCTGGGACGCCTGCGCGGCGCCCGGCAGCAAGACCACCCAGATCGCGGACGCGATGGACGACGAGGGAACCGTCGTCGCCAACGACAACAACCTCGGGCGGCTCTCCGCGCTCCGGCACAACGCCGAGCGACTCGGGATCACGAACGCGATCGTCACCAACCAGGACGCGCGCAACTTCTCGACGAAGCCGCTCGCGTTCGACGAGTTCGACCGCGCCCTCGTCGACGCCCCCTGCTCGTGTGAGGGAACCTGCCGCAAGAACCCGGACGTGGTCGACCAGTGGACCCTCGATCACGTCCACGCGGTCGCCGGGATCCAGAAGGGGATCTTGGCGCGCGCCGTGCAGGCGACCCGCCCCGGCGGGACCGTCGTCTACTCCACCTGCACGTTCGCGCCCGAGGAGAACGAGGCGGTGCTTGACCACGTCCTCGGCGAGGAGGACTGCGAGATCGTCGAGCTCGACCTCCCGCTCGACACGGTTCCCGGCGTCACGGAGTGGGAGGACGAGACCTACGACGAGTCGGTGACGCGCGCGCACCGCGTCTATCCCCACCACAACGACACGGGCGGGTTCTTCTGCGCGAAGCTGCGCGTGGGCGGTGACGACCCCAACGCTGCCAGCGGCGGCGAGGAGGCGAGCGCATGAGCGACGACGCCCCCACCAACGACGGCCAGCGCTTCGACCGGCTCCCGGAGACCCCCGCCGACCGCGAGGTCGAGGGGCGCGCGAGCAGACGGGAAGTGCTCGACTGGTGGGCCGAGCGGTTCGGGATCGAGAGAGGGGTGTTCGAGGGGTACAGCTTCTGGGAGAAGGGCGCGGGGAAGGTCTGGATCTTCAACGGCGAGGCGACCGACCCGAGCGCGGTGGAGGCGATCGGGATGACCTTCCTCCGGACCCGTCAGGAGCACTGGAAACCGACCACCCGTGCGGCCACCCGGTTCGGGGGTCTCGCGACGAAGAACGTCATCGAACTCGACCCTGAGCGGGCGTCCCGGTTCGTCGCCGGCGACGACCAGGACCTCCCCGAGTGGGACGGCGACTGGGGGTACCTGATCGCGACCCACGAGGTCGCCGGCGAGCGGGCGCCTATCGGCGTGGGGCTCTACCTCTACGACGAACTCCGGTCGGTGGTTCCGAAGGGGAGCCGCGCGGACCTGCCGGTCGTGGAGTAGGCCGCGAGTCGTCCGCCGGCTACTCCCCTTTCTCCCGCACCGTCCCCCCGCCGAGCCCCTCCCACTCTACCCGGAACCCGAGGCGCGAGAGGGCGGCGCTCGTGTCGTCGATCCCGCGCACGTCGAGGACCGACTCGGCCGCCGAGAGCGACATCCCGGCTTCCAGCTCTTCGCCCGCCGCCGCCAGAACCGCGGGCCGCACGAGGGTCCGACCGATCCGCTCGTGGTCGGGGAACGACTTGTCCTCGATCGCCTCGACGCTCACGCCGTGCGCGTCGGCGAGGTCGTCGAGCCCGATCGCGTCGGCGTCGGGCGAGAGGGTTTCGGGGAGGTCGGCGGCGGCGTCGGCGACGAACTCGGCCTCGTACTCGCGGAGCACGTCGACGATCTCTTTCACGCGGACGGTCCCGGAGTAGGTGACGACGCGGTGGTCGCGCGCGGCGATCTCCTCGCCGACGCCGAGGCTCTCGTCGACGGCGACCAGCAGGTCCACGTCCTCCACGTCGGCGAGCTGGGAGAGCTTCTTCTCGACGTACTCTGGGGTCCAGAAGCCCATCACCTCGAAGAACAGCCGGAAGTCGGCGTGGTCGTAGTCGAACGCGAAGTCGGGGATCATCACCCGGGTTCCGGTTTCGAGGGGCTCCGGCTCGCGGACGAGGGTCCAGTCGAGGTCGAGCCCGCGGAACCGCCCGGCGAAGTCGGCCTCGACCCCGCTGTCGAAGTCGGGCTCGGCGACCGGCTCGACGCCCGGCACCGTCACGTCGCCGTCGGAGAGACGCATGGTGCGCTCGCGCCCGCGGTCGTCGATCGTCGCCGAGAGCTCCCACTCCGCCGACTCCGCGACGGTCCGGAGCAGCCGAGCGAAGGCCGTCCCGTAGCGCCGGGTGCGCGAGAAGAGCGCGTCGGGGCCGGTGACCACCAGTTCGCGGCCCTGGGGGGTCTTCTCCAGTTCGTACATCAGGCGCAGTCGCTTCACGGCGGAGACGAGCCGCTTCGGGTCGTTCGACCGCACTCGGACCTCGGTGGCGTCGAAGAGGGCGGTCTGGGCCAGCGAGAGGTCGTACTGTTCGAGGAGCGAGTTCGGGTCCCACCGCACGTCGGCGTCGACGAGGACCTCGTTGACGTCGCGGTCGGCGTACAGCGACGCCTCCACGTCGCCGGGGTCGATCCCGAGCGCGTCGGCGGCGCGGTCGACCGCGGCCTCGCGCTCGGCCTCGCTCGCGACGCCCACGGCCTCCGCGGCCTCGAACGCGGCCCGTCGGACGCGGCGCGGGGGAACCGGAGCGCGCGTCTCGAAGGCGCACTCGCGCTCCACGAGCGCGGCGAGCCCCCGAACCAGTTTGAAGTCGCCGCCGGCGTCGGCGGCGTCGGCCTCCAGATCCGCCAGCGCGTCGTCGAGGTCGCCGCGCCGCTCCCCGACGTGGGACTCGAAGGCCCCGAGCACCCGCGCCGCGAGCGGGCGGTGATCGCGGGTCGCGAAGCGCGGGCGGTACCCACCGCCGGCCCGGGAGACGCGAAGGAGGTCCTTTCGTAGCACGCTCCCGCGGTACGGGCCGGTCGACCTAAAACGGGCGGATCCGGTCGACGACGGCGAGGGACGTTCCGGAGCGACGGCCGATTGCGAATCAGTCGTCGGCGTGCCCCGTTTCCGGTGTGAACGTGACCCCGTCGATCTCGATCTCGTCCGGTACGCGGTCGGTGTCGTGCGACCCAACCGGCGGGACGTTCACCGCCGCGGCGGCGGACGCGTCAAGGTCGGTCTCGCCGTCGATGGCGGCCATCTCGCCGTCCGCGTCCCGGGCGTCCTGATCGATGCGCATCGAGCAGAACTCCGCGCCGCACATCGAGCAGAACCGGGCCTCCTTGTAGTTATCTCCGGGGAGCGTCTGATCGTGGGAGGACCGCGCGCGGTCGGGATCGAGCGCGAGGTCGAACTGCCGGGCCCAGTCGAACTCGTAGCGCGCCTCCGAGAGGGCGTCGTCCCAGTCGCGCGCGCCCGGAAGCCCGTTGGCGACGTCGGCGGCGTGGGCCGCGATCCGATACGCCGCGAGGCCGTCTCGCACGTCTTCCGCGTCGGGGAGGCCGAGGTGCTCTTTCGGCGTGACGTAGCAGAGCATCGCCGCGCCCGCGCGCGCCGCCTCGGTCGCGCCGATCGCGCTCGTGATGTGG
>Ga0207718_101745_pt1 | contig 10092 bp, 8 predicted proteins | sample A23M2SouthBayCA_FD_187749 | JGI IMG/M metagenome (GOLD analysis project Ga0207718, IMG submission 187749) | Aerobic enrichment media microbial communities from Eden Landing Ponds, California, USA - A23 M2 (SPAdes) | ecosystem: Environmental > Aquatic > Marine > Unclassified | place: Emeryville, CA... | reverse complement strand
CATCGCCTCGAAGGCGTCGGTGTCGACCGATTCGACGACGCGGGCGTTCGCCGGCCGGTCGAGGACGCCGTTCTCGTCGACGAGGCTGTACCCCGGGTCAGCCCCTCGCGCTCGTCGACGTCGAGGTGGTAGCCGCCCACGGACTCGCGGATCTCGGGCGCGGCCATGCACGCCGCCGCCAGGCCGTCCGGCTGGGCGATTCCGTCGACGCCCTGTTCGTCCTCGGTGAACTCGCGGGCCGGTTCGGCGATCCGCGCGAAGAACTCGCCGGCGGGCGTCCCGAGCGCCGCCGCGCGCTCGGCGGCGTCGCCGCCGATCACGCCGTCCCGGAGGGTCACCCCCCAGTCGACGACGTGGACGTCCAGGTCACGGCAGACGCGCTTTGCGGCGTCGGGGTCGACCCAGAAGTTGAACTCGGCGGCGGGGGTGACGTTTCCGAGGCAGTTGACGGCGCCGCCCATCACCCACACCTCGTCGACCAGGTCCGCGAGGTCTGGCTCTCGGGCGGCCGCGAGCGCGACGTTGGTCAGCGGCCCGAGACAGAGCAGACTCACCTCGCCCGGGGACTCGCGGACGGTTCGGAGGATGTACTCGACGGCGTCCTCGTCGGCGGACTCGATCCCGGTGTCGGGGAAGAGGTCGCCCCCGAGGCCGCCCTCGCCGTGGACGTAGTCGGCGTGCTCCCAGTCCTTGAGCAGCGGGCGCTCGGCGCCCTCGTACACGGGGACCTCCGTGCGCTCGACCACCTGGAGGGTGTACTTGGCGTTCTCGACCTGGGCGTCGAAGGCGACGTTGCCGGCGACGACCGTGATCCCCTCGACCCCGAGGCGCGACGAGCGGAGCGCGAGGACGAGCGCCTGGGAGTCGTCGCCGGCGGTGTCCGTGTCGACGATGACGCGGCGTCGATCCATGCGCTCACGTCGGGAGCCGAGCGTATCAGTGTCGGGGTGGCGGGGCGTGAACCGCACGGCGGAGCGTCAATCGGATGGCAGAGCGTGAACCGCACGGCGGAGCGTCAGTCGGATGGCAGAGCGTGAACCGCACGGCGGAGCGTCAATCGGATGACGGGACGTGAACCGGACGATGCGTCAGCGGGTGACGACCTCGACGGACGGCGGATCGAGGGGCGTCCCGAACAGCGCGTGGGCGAAGCACATCTCCTCGGCGGCGTCGAGCACGTCCCGGGCGGCGGGCGCGCCGCCGGGGGTTCGGATCGAGGCGTGGGTCTGGACCGGTGCGGCCCGACCCGGGCCGTCGGTGGCGGCGCCGACGGCGTCGGAGAGATGCAGGTCCTGGACGAGTCGGAGGTCGGTCACCTCGACGTCCGCCCTCTCGGCGTAGCGGGCCGCCTGCGTCATGAAACAGAAGCCGACCCCGGCTGCGAGGTAGGTCGCGGCGTCCGGCGCGCGTCCCCGACCGCCGCGCCCCTCGGGCTCGTCCGACCGCAGTTCGAAGATCGTCGCGGCCGGCGTGTCGAACATCGCGTCGACGCGCTTGCGCCCGTCGTCGTCGACCGCACACGTCGCGCGGACGCGGAGCGTGCGGTCGTCGGTCTGGGGTACGTCGGCGCCGTACTCCCGGAGCGGCCGGGTCGCCGCGTCGGGGCGATCCGCTATCGACTCGCCCGTCCGGACGACCAGCGGCGGGTCGCGCTCGACGGCGTCCCGACCGACGACCTCGAACGGGTCGGGACGCTCCGGGGGGACCGGCACGTCCAGTCCCGCCTCGCGTCCCGTCTCCACGGCTTCGCCGTCGACGCTCAGCGCGAACGCGCTGGGGTGTTCGCCGGTCACGACGCCGCGGATCGGGGAGCGCCGGGTCGCCGTCGCCACGAGGTCTCGGAGCGCGGACTCGTCGGCGTCGCCGTCGAGTCGCACGTCGAGGTCGAACGGCAGGGCGCCGCCGGACATGGTCCCCCGCAGGAGCGACCCCGAGACCGTGAAGTAGCAATCGAGGTCGAGCGCGAGGTCCCGGACGTCGACCCCGCGCTCGTCGGCGACCGCGCGGATCGCGGTCGCGTAGGCGCAGACCGCGCCCGTGGCGAACAGCGCGAGCGGCGCCGGCGCGACGTCCGCGCCGTCGAAGTACTCGCCCTCGTCGCTGGCGAGGCGCCAGGTCGCCCCGGAGACGCCGCCGGTCACGAGCGCCTCCTTCTGCATCGTGTCGAGCGCACGAAACCGGGCACGGTGGGACTGGCCGAGGCGCGGTTCGGGGGCATCGAGTGCGGCGCCGCCGGCGTCCCCGACGCGGAAGAAGAGCGGATAGCCGAGCGCTTCGAGCGGCGAGGTCATCTATCGGCCTCGGACGCGGAGGGACAAAATACCGTCGCGTTGTGGTGACCCGGGCCGGGACGTCACGTCGGCCCGGCTCGCGTCACCCGGTCGTGACCTCGACGTTCGGTCCGTCGAGGGCGGTGCGGCAGAACGCGTGCAGGAAGCAGGTCTGCTCGGACATGTCGAGCGCGTCGCGGGCGAACTCGGGGCCCTCGGGGGAATCGAGGTAGACGTGCGTCTCGACCGGATCGGCGCGCGCCGGTTCGACGTCGGCGGATTCCCCGGCGTCGGCCGTCCCCGCGTGGGCACCCGCGACCCCGCCGGAGAGGTGCGTGTCCTGGACGATCCGGTAGTCGGAGAGCTCCTGTTTCGTGATCTCGGCGTAGCGACCGAACTGCGTCATGAAACAGAAGCCGATCCCGGCGGCCATGTACGACGCTGCGTCCGGGGCCCGCCCCCGACCGCCGTGGCCCTCGGGTTCGTCCGACCGCAGCTCGAAGATCGTCCCCTGCGGGCTGAAGATCTTCACCGTGATTTCCTTGACTCCTTCCTCGTCGAGCGAGCAGATCCCGCGCAGGTGGAGGATCCGGTCCTGTTCCTCCTCCAGGCTCGACCCCTCGCCCGCGGTGTACTTCCGGTCGGCCTCCGGGAGCGACTCGGTCGTCTTCCCGGTCCGGTAGACGTTCGGAGGGTCCTGCTCGGGGGCGTCGCGGCTGATGGCCCCGAAGGGGTCGACGGCCTCCCGGAGCAGGTCGCCGTCCAGTTCCTCGACCCGATCCGTGTCGACCGCCTCGCCGTTCAGGGCCAGTTTGAACCGGTTGCTCAGGGCCTCGACCATGAGCCCGTGGACCGGCGAGGTCGCCGTCGCGGTCTCGACCAGGTCGCGGAGCGCGGACTCGTCGGCGTCGGCGTCGATGCGGGCCTCCAGGTCGACCGGCAGCGCGCCGCCGGTCATCGTCCCCCGCAGCGCCGAGCCCTTCATCGTGTAGTAGTTGTCCTGGACCAGCGTGAGGTCGTCGACGTCGATCCCGCGCTCGTCGGCGAGCGCGAGAATCTCGGTCGCGTAGGAACTGACCATCCCCGTGGTCATGCAGGCCAGCGGCGACGGCGCGACGTCGGCGCCGTCCAGGTACTCGCCCTCGTCGCTGACGATCCGCCAGGTGTCGCCCGAGACGCTGCTGGTCACGAGCGCCTCCTTCTGCATCCCCGAGAGCGCCCGCACCCGGGTGCGGTGGGCCTGATCGAGCCGGGGGGTCGGCGCGTCGAGGTCGGCGTCGCCGGCGTCGTCGACGCGGAAGAACAGCGGATAGCCGAGCTCCTCCAGTGGCGTGGACATTGGTATCTCCCGCCGGTGATCGCCGGGTGAACCACATAACTGTTTTCGCCGCCTCGCTGAAACGAACCTTCGCCGCCTCGCTGAAACGAACGCGCGGTCGACCGACGCGCCGGCACTACCGACCGTTCCGGGGCGCCGACGTTTTATCACCCCGACGCCCGACGCTCCGGGCGTGCCCTCGCTCCCGGACACCCTCCGCCCGCGTCGCATCGCCCTGTTCTGCCTCGTCGCGTTCGGCTTCTCGTGGCTCGTGGCCGGCTACGTGTACGCCACGGGTGGGCTCGACCGGACCGGCGGGGCGCCCGGCGCGTCCTCGCTGACGGCGCTGCTCGTCGTGTACATGTTCGGCCCGGCGGTCGGTCACCTGGTCGTCCGCCTCGCCACCGACGCGCCGCTGACGGTCGACGACGCGTGGCTGCGCCCCCACCTTCGGGCGCGACTGCGGTGGTACGCGCTCGCCTGGTTCCTCCCGGCGATCCTGACGCTGCTCGGCGTGGGGCTCTACTACGCGCTGTTCCCCGGGCAGTTCGATCCGACGATGGAGGCGATCCGCACCGGCCTCGGGCCCGCCGCGGCCGACGTCAGCCCGGCCCTGCTCGCCGCGGGCCAACTGGCCGCCGCGCTGTCGCTCGGCCCGGCGATCAACACCGTCGTCGCCTTCGGCGAGGAGTTCGGGTGGCGCGGCTTCCTGCTCCAGCACCTCGCCCCGCTGGGCCGGCGACCCGCCGTGCTGCTGACGGGCGTCGCGTGGGGCGTCTGGCACTGGCCGATCGTCGCCATGGGGTACAACTACGGGCTTGGGTACCCGGGCGCGCCGTGGCCCGGGATGCTCGCCATGGTCTGGGTGACCGTCCTCCTGGGGACCGTGCTCGCCTGGGTGACCTTCGGGGCGGAGAGCGTCTGGCCCGCCGCCGTCGGGCACGGCGCCTTCAACGCGATCGCCGGCTTCGGCGTCCTCTTCGCGGCGGGCGAGCCGAACCCGCTCCTCGGGCCGATGGCGACCGGGATCGTCGTCTCCGTTCCGACGCTGGCGCTGGCGGCGTGGCTGCTCCGGGAGCCCTCGGCCGTGGCGCCCCGCGTTCCGGCGGCGGACCTCGAGTAGGCGGGGGACCCGGTCGCAGCGGCCCGGGGGACGGCGACACACTGACGTGTTCGACCGCCGACACGGGCACACGATGCTCGGACGGGTCAAATCCCTCCTCTGGAACGAACGCACGCGCCGGCTGCGCCTCCCGTGGCGGCTGGTCGCCCTGCTCGTCGTCCTCGCGGTCCTCGGCCTGGGCGCCGGGGTGGTCGGCAGCGCGCTCACGAGCGTCGCCATCACCCGGCCGCTGGTGCTCTCGACCGCGGGCGGGTCGACCGGACAGGTGGCGGTGGCGATCGGGAACGTCGTCTCGCTCGCGGCGCAGGTGGCGGTGACGGTGGGCGGGGTCTACCTCGCGGGGCGGTTCGCCGACCGACGGTGGTTCCGCGACTTCGGCTTCCGCCTCGACCGCGCGTGGTGGCTCGACCTCGGGTTCGGCCTCGCCCTCGGCGCCGCGCTGATGACGGGGATCTTCCTCGTCTGCCTGGTCGCAGGGTGGGTGACCGTCACCGGCCTCTTCAGCGTCGCCCGCCCCGGGTTCTCCTTCCCGTACTGGTTCGGCTGGGGGTTCGTCACGTTCGTCGCGGTGGGCGTCTACGAGGAACTCCTCTTTCGGGGCCACCTCGTCACGAACCTCGCGGAGGGGTTCAGGTGGTTCGACCGCGTCGGGCCACGCGGCGCGGTCGGCCTGGCGACGCTCGTCACCTCCGGGCTGTTCGGCGTCGCCCACGCGGCGAATCCGAACGCCAGCCCCGCGAGCACGGTGGGAATCGTTCTCGCGGCGTTCATGCTCGCGGCTGGGTACGTGTTCACGGGCGAACTGGCGATCCCCATCGGCATCCACGTCACCTGGAACTTCTTCCAGGGGATCGTCTACGGGTTCCCCGTCAGCGGCACGTCGTTCGGCGTCTCGCTCCTCGCCGTCGACCGCTCCGGCCCCGCGCTCGTCACCGGCGGCGCCTTCGGCCCGGAGGCCGGCCTGCTCGGCCTCGTCGCCGCCGCGATCGGCCTGGGCCTGATCGCCGCCTGGGTCCGGTGGCGCGAGGGGACGGTCGGCGTCGACGAGGCGGTCACGACGCCCGAACTCCGAACCTCGCGGACGGAGTGACCACCCGTCGGCGTCCCCCCATTGCCGACCGGCGAGAACCGCCGACCGCGTTTATCGCGTTAGCCGACCAAGGTAAACCCGTGACCGATCATGACGCAAACTGAGACCTACGAGAAGCCCGTCGTCCCCATCGCGGGCGTGACCGTCGACGGCAGGACGCTCGCTGGAGCGTGCTTTTTCCTCCTCGCGGCGGAGTTCATGACCGCCATCATGCTGGCGGCGGCGATGGTCCCCGGCTACGACTTCCGCGGCGGCGCCATCAGCGACCTCGGGGTGTTCCCGGAGACCGCGCTGCTGTTCAACGCCTCGCTCGTCCTCGTGGGCGTGCTCAACCTCGTCGGCGGATACGCCTTCTACCGACTCCACGGGCGGCGCTGGCTGCTCGCGATCTTCGCGATCGCCGGCCTCGGGGCCGTCGGCACCGGGCTCTTCCCGCTCGACACGGGCGGGCTCCACGGGCTGTTCGCCCTCGTCGCCTTCCTGTTTTTCAACCTGGAGGCGCTCGGGAGCGCGACCCGGCTGTCCGGCGCCATGCGCGTCCTGTCGGCGCTCGCCGGCCTCGTCGGCCTGGCGTTCGTCGTGCTGATGGCGCTGGGTGACGGCGGCGCCGCGTGGGCGTTCGGCCCCATCGGCCACGGCGGCACCGAGCGGATGATCGTCTACCCCGTGATGCTCTGGCTGGTCGCCCTCGGCGGCGCCCTGCTCGGGGAGGGCGGCACGGGCGAGAGCGCCGCCCCCTCCCGGGTGTAACGAGGCGGTCGCTCACTCTCCCGGCCAGGGGGTTTCACTTCTCGCGTTCGAGTTCGTCGAGGATCGGCCGGTACTTCAGTTGGACCTCGTCCCACTCGCGCTCGGGTTCGCTGTCGGCGACGATGCCGACGCCGGCGAACAGCGTCGCGGTTCGGTCGGTGGCGACCGCCGAGCGAAGCGCCACCGCGAAGGAGCCGTAGCCGGCCGCGTCGATCCAGCCGACGGGGGCGGCGTACCACCCGCGGTCGAACGGCTCGGTCTCGCGGATCGTCTCCAGGGCGCGCTCGGGGGGCAGGCCGCCGACGGCGGGCGTCGGGTGGAGCGCCTGCACGAGCGAGAGGACGTGCTCGTCGGCGGCGAGTTCGGCCGTGATCGGCGTGAACAGGTGCTGGACGGTCGCCAGGCGGCGGACGGTTCGCTCGCCGGTCGTGACCGAGGCGGCGAAGGGCGAGAGCTGCTCCCGGATCGCCTCGGCGACGAGTTCGTGCTCGTGGGCGTTCTTCTCCGAGTCGAGCAGTTCGCGGGCGAGCCACTCGTCCTCGGCGGGCGTCTCGCCGCGGCCGGTCGTCCCGGCCAGGGCACCCGTCTCGACCGTCCGGCCGCGCAGGCTGACCAGTCGCTCGGGCGTCGCCCCGAAGAAGCTGCCGTCCCCCTCGGCGGGCTCGACCAGGAACCGGAAGCAGTCGGGGTAGCGGTCGCCGAGCCGCGAGAGCACGTCGGGGATCGAGAGGTCGCGCGCGAGCCCCACCTCCAGGGCCTGGGCGAGGACGACCTTGCGGAGGTCGCCCGCGCGGATCCGCTCGACCGCGGCCTCGACACCCCGGCGCCAGTCCGCGGCGGCGGTGGTCCGCTCCCGGGAGGTGATCCCGGGCGGCGACGCGACGGCGGCCGCGCTGTCGTTCGCGGCGGCGGCCGCGCTGTCGTTCGCGGCGGCGGCCGCGCTTTCGACGTCGGGCGACCGATCCGCGTCGAGGCCGGGAAGCCGTTCCCGCTCGGCCGCGAGGCGCTCCTCGACCGCCTCGCCCGTGGCGTCCTCGCCGACGGCGTTGACGGTGAGCCAGGTGTTCCGCTCGGTGACAGTCACCTGGACGCGGGGCAGGACGAACCGGGCGGCCGGGAAGCCCGTCCAGGGGGGGCGGGCCGCCCCGTCGTCGTGGAACGCGAAGCCGCCGAACAGTCGGGGGCGAGCGGCCTCGGTCCCGGCGTGGACGTCGCCGGCTGAAAAGAGGGCGTCGGCCGCGGTGCGGATCGACCGGAACCGGTCGGTGCCGTCGGCGGAGAGGGTCGCCGCCGTGCCGCTGCCGATCACCGTCGCCTCGTCGGGGGCGTCCCAGACCGTTCGCGGCCGCGACGCGGCGGCCAGCACCGCCCGGAACGACTGGTCCGGCACCCGAACCGTCCGGCTCACAAGCGGCGTGGTCTCGACGGTTTCCGAACCGGACGGGACCTCCATCACCGACTCCTCGGGCCCCCGCACTCTTACATCTACCTACTTGAGCGCCGCCGTCCACCGCGCTGTCACGTCGCTATCTGCCGATTGTCGGCGTCGAACGCGGGAGCACGCGTGCCTCGCGCTGGTCCGGGGGACCGAACGCGGCGTCGGCGACCGCGGCCCCCCGCGCCGGCGCCCCGTTGTCGCCCCGCGTCGGCAGACCGACGAGGTCGGCCGCCGTTCCCGGTCGATCGCCGGACGCCGCGGGCGCCGTACCGCCCTGCACTCGCAAGCCGAGATTTTTTCACGAATGTTCCAACTATTCTTTGGGATTTGTGAAGTCATCTGTCGGAATTGCGTCGACTGGTTGTGAGTATCGCAAACACCCCCGCAGGTTTTAAATAAGGCCCATTCAAAGGCCCTCACGTTAGATGCCCAAAGTTGAGATCACGATCCCCGAGCACCTCGAGATGCAGATCGCCCAGCTCGTCGAGCAGGGCGAGTTCCTCAACCGCGAGGAAGCAGTCGAGGACCTGCTGTCGACCGGGATGCGGGCGTACAAGACCAGCGGCCCGATCGAGGACGAGGAGCCGGGCTTCGAGGACGACGGCATGATGGGCCACGAAGACGAGTACGTCTTCTGAGCCGGCCGTCGGGCGATCCCGACGCCCACCGAGCCCGGGATGTCCCCTGCTCGCCACCGCCGACCAGCCGACGTCCCTCGCTCGCCACCGCCGACTAGCCGACGTCCCTCGCTCGACTCTGCCGACCAGCCGGCGGCTTACCCCCGACCGGTCCCTCCGAACGGTCCTGCGACGATTTCCCAATAACGCTTAACCGGGGTAACCGCGTAGGGTCGGGCATGCACAAAGACGAACTTCTCGAACTGCACGAGCAGATGGTGAAGATCATGGAGTACTTCCGGGCGAGAGAGAGCGTCGATGAGGGGCTGTTCGATCCCTACGAGGAACTGGGCGTCGACCCCTCGCACGTCCACAAGTCCAAGAGCGAGCACAAACACGCCGTGTTCGTGCTCGGGAACGCCCTCGCCACGGCCATGAGCGAGGACGAGTTCTCGAACGCCGGCCGGGTGTCGAAGCGCATGGAAGAACTCGCCGAGGACGCCGAGCGGAAACTGTAGACCGGCGTCGATCGGACGCCGAACGGAAACTGTAGACCGGCGTCGATCGGACGCCGAACGGAAACTGTAGACCGGCGTCGATCGGACGCCGAACGGAAACTGTCGACCGACGTCGACCGGACGCCGCCGACTCGTCCGTCCTGTCGGCCGATCGTCCCGCGAGATTGAAGAGCCTCGGGCCGGAGACTCGGGTATGGTCGGCCTCGCCGGGTCCCTCGGTCTCTCCGAATCCCTGCTTCTGCGCGTCGGGGCTCTGCTCTCGTTCGCGGTCGCGGTCGCGGTCGTGTGGGCCCTCGATCGCCCGGGCGGCGCCTGGGGGGCGCGCCTCCGCCGTCGGTTCGTCCTCGGCGTCCCGTGGGGGACGCTCACGGCCGCGACCCTCGTCCTGCTGGTCTACCTGCTCGTCCAGGGCGGCTACGAACACTGGTACACCCCGACCGTCATCCCGTTCCGGGCGTGGTCGTACTTCTACCCCGTCGGGGTGGCGACGGCGCCGTTCGCCCACAGCGGCCCGGGTCACCTGATCGGGAACCTCGTGGGCACCCTCACCCTGGCGCCGCTCGCGGAGTACGCCTACGGCCACTTCCCGCGGGAGCGGGGGAGCGCCTCGTTCTCGACGCCCCGCCGCAACCCGTTCGTCCGGGCGTTCGTCGTCGTCCCGGGCGTCGTCTTCGTCGCCGGCGTGCTCACGAGCGTCTTCGCCCTCGGGCCGATCATCGGCTTCTCGGGCGTCGTCTTCGCCTTCGCCGGCTTCGCGCTCGTGTACTACCCGCTCGGGACGGTCGTGGCCCTCGCGGCGGGCCGGGTGCTCGATCTCGTGTACTACGCCCTGCGCACGCCGACGCTCGTGGCGGAGGCCAAGCCCGTGTTCTCGACGCCCTGGTGGGCGAGCATCGCCATCCAGGGCCACGCGCTCGGACTGTTCCTCGGCGTCGTCGCCGGGGTGTGGCTGGCGCGCCGGCGCGGCG
>Ga0207718_101743_pt1 | contig 10109 bp, 11 predicted proteins | sample A23M2SouthBayCA_FD_187749 | JGI IMG/M metagenome (GOLD analysis project Ga0207718, IMG submission 187749) | Aerobic enrichment media microbial communities from Eden Landing Ponds, California, USA - A23 M2 (SPAdes) | ecosystem: Environmental > Aquatic > Marine > Unclassified | place: Emeryville... | reverse complement strand
CGCCCTCCTGTGCGACGATGCAGTCCTACGGCGACTGTTACAACAAAGACGACGTCTGCGAGGACGTCATCGACGAGTCACACCCGCTCAACTACTACGAGCACCGCCTCGACCAGGAAGACGAGGACGACCTCGTGGACTGGCGCGAAGGGAACGGTGACGGCGACAGTGCGGGCGATACGGGCGACGAAGCGGAGTCGAGTGCCTGACCGCAAGCGACGCGGTCACTCGTCGTCGTCGTCGAAGTTCTGCCAGTACATGAACAGGCCGGCGACGGCGACGACGAGGACGAACCCGCCGATGACGCCGACGAGCGCGAGGCCGCCCTCGGGGAGGACGCTCGGCGGGACCGAGGCGTTGGACGTCGCGTTCCGGTCCGCGGCGTAGGTCGTGCTGACGACGTACGAACCGGCGATGAACACGACGATAGCGACCGCCGAGAGGACCAACTCGGCCACCGTTCTCCGCTCTACCATGCGACTCGCTTCCCCCGGACCGGGCAAAAGGCCTTCGAAGGCCGCCCCGCGGGGATCGAGGCATCCACATCGGCGCTACGACCACCGAGCGCCGCTGCTGGCTCCGTTCCCGCCCGATTTCCGGCGGTCGAGACGACCGGGTGGGCGGACCCGGAACTCGCATGTGGGCGAGAGATTTACCCCTGTCGAGCACCTACGTTTCCACTGGACGCAGACCGCAAAACAGCCGCGTCCGACCACTCATGACCGACATTCGTCCGCGGGACGGGACCCGCAAGACCGCACTCGCACCGGACCTCCGCCGCCTGGACGAGCGGGCCGCGCGCGCCTGGACCGAGCGCATGGCCGTCCGCCCGCTCGACGGGCCCACATACGCCGTCGACAGCGACAGCGGCGCCACCTACGTCGTCGACCTCGCCGCACACTCCTGTAGCTGTCCCGACCACCGGATCCGCGGCGAGACCTGCAAGCACATGCGCCGCGTCGCCATCGAGATCTCGACCCGTCGGGTCCCACCGCCTGGCAAGCGGCGTGCGAACTGTGGGGCCTGCGGCGTCGAGACGTTCGCCGACGAGGACGCAGACCCGCCGCTGTGTGACACCTGCCGGCTCGAACCCGGCGACGTCGTGCGAGACCGGGAGACCGACGACCGCATGGTCGTCGTTCGTGTCACGCCCCACCGGGCGAACGAGGTCGACATCCCAACCGCAGGCACCACCGTCGCCGACTATGCCACCAACGAGGGGTATCCGTCGGACGACCTCGTCGTCGAGGTGGTGTATCTCGGCGACCTCGGCCGGACCGGTGACCCGCGCCAGTCCCGGCAGTACTCGTTCCCGCTCTCGCGGCTGGACCGGGTGGACGACGCCAGCTTCGTCGACCTGCCGCTGCCCTGACCCGTCGTTGTTCGCTTCGAACGGGTCCTCATCTCGACCGCGTTCTCAGTTCTGGCAGGCGGGCCCGAACGCTTAACGCACGAGCGCCAGCAGGGGCGAGTATGACCGATGGCACACTGGCGCTGGTCTTCGACGACGGCTACGCGACGGACTACGAGGACGTCTACCCCGTTTTGCGCGAGCGGGACGTACCGGCCTCGCTCGCGATCGTCCCCGCGTGGCTGGGCGAGGACGGCCACCTCACCGTCGACGAACTGGACGAACTGGTCGACGCCGGCTGGGAAGTCGTCGCTCACGGGCGACGCCACCGCTACCTGCAGGCCCACCACCTCGCCGCGGACGCCGCTGCCGGCGACCGTCGTCTCCGCCTCGACAGCGACCACGTCTTCTCCGGAGAGGACCACGGTATCTACCCCGGCGACGAGTTCGAGGTCATCGACAGCGAGCGCACCGAGACACACACCCTCGCAGAGAAGGACGACGAAGAGCCGGTCGTGACGCTCGAAGACCCGCTGTCGGCGGACTTTTCGGCCGACGAGGCGGTGGTCCGGCCGACGAGCGATCAGATCCACGACGAGGTCGTCGGCGTCCGCGGTGAGTTCGCGGGACTGGGATACGATCCGACGACGTTCGCACTGCCCTACGACGCGGGCGATTCGCGTGTCTGGCGGGCCGTCGCCGACGAGTACGACGCACTCGTCGACGCGACCGTGCGTTCGCTGCCCAACCCGCCGGGGACGCCGCCCCTGTCGCTCTCACGATTCTACCTGGAGACCAACCAGCTACGGATGGTCGAGATCGAGGCCTACCTCGACGAGGTCGCGGCGGGCGGGGGCCTCGGTATCCTCGCCGGCCACACGGCCTGGGAGACGGTCCCGCCGGAGCGGGTCGGGGCCGTCGTCGACGCCGCTCACGAACGCGACATCGCGGTGACCACCGTCCGGGACGCGGTACTGGGGTAGGTGGCCCCGAAACCGACGGGACCCGGTCGCTCCCGATTCCACGGACGGCGGGCAGTCAGACGCGCGTCTGCCCGGCCTTTTTGACCCGATGACACGAACGTGCGAGAGCATGTCACACGAAGACGTGGCCGGTGACCCGGACCCGCTCGCGGGGCCGCCGGTCCGTGCACGCACCGACCCTGGGACGGCAGCCCGGTCGGTCGAGACGACGCCGAGAGCGCTCTACCGCTGGCAGATAGCCCTGCTCCGGGCCCGGCTCGACGCCCAGCAGTCCCGCGCCGAGCGCGCCGAACGCGACCGACAGCACGTCATCGACCGCTACGAGCGCCTCCTCGACCACCGAGCGCCGACCGACGAACTGTACACCGATGGGGGACGACCGGCGACACCGAGTGACGACGAGCAGTCGTCCGACTCGACCGCCGTAGAAGCGACGCTCGAACGCGTCCGCTCGCTGTTCTGAGAACTGAGGCCGTCGCTCGGGAGCGTCTCACAGGGAAGCGACAGCGCCGGGCTACTCGGTGCCGTTGAACGAGATGGAGGACTACTCCGTGCCGTTGAGCGAGGTGGAAGACGACTCGGTGCCGTTGAACGAGATGGAGGACTACTCCGTGCCGTTGAACGAGATGGAGGACTACTCCGTGCCGTTGAGCGAGATGTAGGTCGTCTTGATGATCCGCTCGTCGGCGTGGAGCTTGTCCAGAACCGCCTCGGGGACGGGGTCGTCGAGATTGTAGACGGTCAGGGCCTCGCCGCCGATGGTCTCGCGGCCGTTGAACATCCCCGCGATGTTGACGTCGGACTCCCCCAGCACTGTGCCGATAAAGCCGATGACGCCGGGGACGTCCTCGTTGCGCGCGACGAGCATGTGGCCGCTCGGGACCGCGTCGACGCGGTAGCCGTCGATGCGGACGATGCGGGCCTCGCCGCCGGCGAACTCGGTGCCGCTGACGGCGATCTCTTCGTCGCCGTCGGTGACACGCACCGTGACGAGACTCTGGAAGTCCTCGGACTGGCGGGTCTTGGACTCGGTCACGTCGACGCCGCGGTTCTCGGCGACGGTCGGCGCGTTGACCGGGTTCACCGACCCCACGAGCGGTTCGAAGACGCCCTGGAGCGCGCTCGCGGTGACCAGATCGACGTCCGTCTCGGCGATCTCGCCGGCGTAGACGACTTCGACCTCGGAGACGCGCCCGTCGAAGAGCTGGACCGCGATGGTCCCGGCGGTCTCGGCGAGGTCGAGATACGGGCGGATCTGCCGGAAGACCGACTCGTCGACCGAGGGCGCGTTCAGGGCGTTGACGACGGGTTCGCCGGCGAAAGCGGCGAGGATCTGGTCGGCAGTAGAGGTAGCGACGTTCTCCTGGGCGGCCTCCGTCGACGCACCCAGATGGGGCGTGACGATGACGTCGTCGACGTCCAGTAAGGGGTTGTCTGGGTCGACCGGCTCTTCCGCGAAGACGTCCACCGCGGCGCCCTTGAGGACCCCCTCTTCGACGGCCTCGGCGAGGGCGGGTTCGTCGATGATGCCGCCGCGGGCGCAGTTGACCACGTACCCGCCTTCGAGCTGGGCGAGTTCGTCCGCACCGATCATGTTCTCGGTCTCGTCGGTCAGAGGGGTGTGGACCGTGATGAAATCCGCCCGGGAGAGACACTCCTCGAGCGATTCGACGAGGTCGGCACCGAACTGGTCGGCGCGCTCCTCACTGATGTAGGGGTCGTAGGTGACCAGATCCATGCCCAGACTGCGCAGGCGCTTGCCGACCTCCTGGCCGACGCGGCCGAACCCGACGACGCCCAGCGTCTTGCCGTTGAGTTCCGTCCCGAGGAACTCGCCCTTGGCCCACTCGCCACCGCGCAGGCGCTGGTGAGCCTGCGGGATAGAGCGCGCCGAGGCGAAAGCCATCGCGACCGAGTGCTCGGCGGCCGCGCGGACGTTGCCCTGCGGGGCGTTGGCGACGACGACCCCGTGGTCGGTCGCGGCGTCGATGTCGATGTTGTCGACACCGATCCCAGCCCGGCCGACGATCTCCAGGTCGGGCGCGGCCTCGAAGACCGCCTCCGTGACCTCGGTTCCCGAACGCACGACGAGTGCGTTCGCGTCGGCGACGGCGTCGAGGAGCGCCTCACCCTCGACGTCGTACGCGGTCTCGACCGTGTGACCCGCTTCCCGCAGTCGTTCGAGACCCGCCTCCGCGATGGGGTCCGTCACGAGTACCTTCATGCGCGACACATCCCTGTCGGCGGGTATAACCCTTGTTTTCTGGCCGCGCCACGACCGTCACCGTCGACATCGGCGACACGGTCGACACACTCCTCGGGCGATCCATCGCTGGTAGTGCCCCGGGTGTCGCGAGTCGAAGGAAACCGGTCGCTCACGACGTGCGTGAAAGCGGTCGGAGGATAGACGCGCCGTCAGCGCCAGGCCGGTAGCGAGGCGGCGTCCGCGAGCGGTGCTGTGAGATAGGCGTCGTCGCGGCTGATGTCCGCGATGACGAACGTCTCGGTGGATCCGTCCTCGACCGAGCCCATGACTTCGGCGTCCGTTGCCACCTCAGCTTCGGCAACACCCTTCGGCGCCATGCATGCCAATAGGTAACAACCTACTATAAACCTGCCGGAACGATTCTCAGCGATTGAAACCAGGGCGTCAGCCGAGCGTCAGACGACCGCAGGACGCGCGTCGCCTGGCCAGTAACGATAGGTCTCGAGAACAGTGATTTCAGCCCCGGATCCGGGGTACTCAGCGGCCCAGGATCCGGTGTGAGCAGCGGGCGCCAGGCACGTCCCGGCTCGAGTCGGGGTAGCCGAACGTGAGCAGAGTAGCGATCCGTTACCGACTGGGAAACGAGAGGATACGAGCGATGATACCGGCAGCCGACTGATCGCTCGACACCGCGAGTCCCCCGACGGGTGACAGGACCGGGTCGAGAACCGTCGCGTCGCGGGAAAGTGCAAAGTCTTAGTGTGTGCGGGGTGGAATGACCGACACTATGAACGTCGCAGACGTCATGACGCCCCGCGAGGACCTCGTCACCGTCGAACTGCCGGGCACCCGCGACGACGTCCTCGAATACCTCCAGGAACGGGCGTTCTCGTCGGTCCCCGTGGTCAAGGAGACAGACGAGGGCGAGCAGTTCCGGGGGCTGATCACCCGGACCGACCTGATCGACAACCCCGACGAGGACCAGCTCGCGATGCTCGTCGAGGAAGTCCCCACCGTCGAGAGCACGGCGACCATCGAAGAACTCGCCGACCTGATGCTCGCCGAGCGCGCCCGACGGGTCCCGGTCGTCGACGGTCACCTCGAAGGGATCGTCACCATCACCGACGTCGTCAGAGCCCTCGCTGCCGGCGACGTCGAGGTCGACGTTCCCGTCGGTGAACTGGCCCGCCGTGCGATCAACTGCGTCTACCAGAACACACCGCTCACGGTCGCCGAGCGCGAACTCTCCCACGCAGACGTCCCCTACGCCGTCGTGCTGGGCGACGACGGCGACCACGTCGGGATGCTCACCGAAGTCGACGTCATCGACGTCGCCCGCGTCGTCGAGGGCGAGGAGGACACGGGGGGATCCATCGCCAGCGACGACGACGAGTGGAAGTGGGAGAGCGTGCGGACTGTCGGCAACAGCTACATGCCCACCAGAAACGTCGAACTCCCGACCGGTCCCGTCTCCGAGTTCATGACCGCCGACCTCGTCACGGTCAGCGGTCGCCGGACCGTCCAGGAGGTCGCCCAGCAGATGATCGAGTCCGACATCGAGCAGATCCCGCTGGTGACGGGTGACGAGCTCGAAGGCGTCGTCCGGGACATGGACCTGCTGGAGGCGCTGGTATGAGTGAGCTGACGGAACTGGCCAAACGCCGGGGCTTTTTCCTCCAGACCGCCGGCGCCTACGGCGGCGTCTCCGGGTTCTACACCTTCGGTCCCCAGGGCGCCAGCCTCAAGGACAACATCGAGGACACCTGGCGCGACCGCTTCACCGTCCAGGAGGGCAACATGGAGGTCGACGCACCCACGATCATGCCCGAACCCGTCTTCGAGGCCTCGGGTCACCTCGACGGCTTCGACGACATGATAGTCGAATGTCCCGACTGTGGCGAGTCCCACCGGGCCGACCACGTCGTCGAGGACAACACCGACTACGAGGAGGCCGAGGCGCTCGGCCCCGACCGCGTCGGCGAGATCATCGCCGAGTACGAACTCGTCTGCCCCGTCTGTGGCGCCGGTCTCGCCGGCCAGGCCGTCGAGGGGTTCAACCTCATGTTCGAGACGAACATCGGCCCTGGCTCGTCCTCGCCGGGCTACCTGCGACCCGAAACGGCACAGGGGATCTTCGTCGAGTTCCCCCAGCTGGCGGAGTACGCCCGCAACCAGTTGCCCTTCGGCGTCACGCAGATCGGCCGCGCCTACCGCAACGAGATCAGCCCCCGCAAGTCGCTGGTCCGGGTCCGCGAGTTCACCCAGGCCGAACTCGAACTGTTTCTCGACCCGGAGGAAGACGAACCCGACCTCTCGCCGATCGAGGACGTCGTCGCGCCCTTCTACAGCGCGGCCGCACAGAACGCCGAGGACGGCGAGGCGAGGGAACTGACGATCGGTGAAGCGGTCGAGGAGGGCGTCGTCACCGACGAGTGGATCGCCTACTACCTGGGCGTCGCCACCGAGTGGTACGAGTCGATCGGCGTCGACATGGACCGGTTCCGGTTCCGCCAGCACCTCGGAGGCGAACTCGCCCACTACGCCGCCGACTGCTGGGACGCCGAGAGCGACGTGAGCGCCCCCGGCGAGGGCGCCGACTGGGTCGAGATCGCCGGCTTCGCCTACCGCGAGGACTACGACCTCTCGAACCACCACGACCACTCCGACGACGACTACACGGTATTCAAACAGTACGACGAACCCGTCACCGTCGAGCGTCCCACCGTCGACCCCGACATGAGTTATCTGGGGCCTGAGTTCGGCGGCGCCGCGAGCGACGTCGCGGAGGCGCTCGCGGACCTGGCCGAACGGAATCCCGACGCCTTCCGTGACGCCGACGAGGACCCCGAGGGCGACGCGACCGTCACCGTCGAGGTCGACGGCGAGGCCTACGACGTGCCGGTCAGCCAGACCGGCTTCGCCGTCGAGGAAGTCACCGAGTCGGGCGAACACATCATTCCGCACGTCGTCGAGCCGTCGCTGGGCATCGACCGGGCGCTGTACACGGTGCTCGTCCACGCCTACCGCGAGGACGAGATCGACGGCGAGGAACGCACCTACCTGGAACTCCCACCGGAGGTCGCTCCCACGACGGTCGGTGTGTTCCCGCTGATGGACCGGGACGGCCTCGGTGACGAGGCGAAGACGGTCGCCGCCGACCTCCGCGAGCGTGGCCTCGCGGTCACGTACGACGACTCGGGCGCCATCGGCCGGCGGTATCGGCGCCAGGACGAGGTCGGCACCCCGTTCTGTGTCACCGTCGACTACGCGACTATCGGCGAGGCCGAGGACCCCGAAGAGGGCGACCCCGGGACCGTCACCGTCCGCGAACGCGACACGACCGCACAGCGACGCGTCCCCATCGAGGAGCTGGGTGAGACGCTCGAACGACTCCGGGACGGCGAGCTGGATTTCGCCGACCTCTAACGTGAATGGCCGACGACGGCGGAGGACCGACAGCTTCTGACGCTGACGGGAGAACAGCAGCTGCTGACGCCGACGGGACATCGACGACTGCTGACGCCGACCAGGAGACTGTGGCAGACGGCACAGCAGAGCCCGGCGCCGACACCCCGGAGGTGCCGATCCCGGACGAAGTCGCCCGGCGACTCGTCCACGCGAGCACGAGCGTCGTCCCGCTGTCGTACCTCTTGCTGGAGTCCGTCACCTGGCGGCGCCTCCAGATATTTCTCCTCGCCGCCGTCGTCGTCGGGTTCGGTCTGGAACTCCTCCGACTGCGCGCCCGTCTGGAGTGGGCGGTCTTCGACCGGCTCACCCGCGAGTACGAACAGGACAACCTCGCCGGCTACTATCTGGGCGCCGTCGGAATGGCGACCGTCGCGCTCGTCTTCCCGCCGCCGGGCGCCGACCCGGTCGTCGCCGCCGTCGCCGCCGACCCGACACACGTCGCGGTCCCCGCGATGTTCATGCTGACCGTCGCCGACCCCACGAGCGGCCTGCTGGGTTCGGGGACGCTTCGCCCCGCCAAACAGGGGTGGGTCCTGCTGGCGACGTTCGGCGTCGCGACGCTACTGGCGGTTCCCTTCGTGCCGTCCCTGGCGGCGGTCCTCGGAGGTGTTGCCGCGACCGTCGCCGACGGCGTCAAGCCCGTCGTCCGCGGCTACGTCCTCGACGACAATCTCACGATTCCAGTGAGCGCCGCCGTCGCGATGTACGTCGCCGTCCAGTACCTGCCCGCACTCGGGTGACCGGTAGCTATCGGCCTATCCGCCGTATTGCGAGTACACGACCCGTCCCGCGAGAAGCACGATGCCACTGGTTCCCGCGAAGAATCCCCAGGGCGGCCGTGGTCCGGGATCGGCGACCGTCGTGGCGGAGGTCACGTACACCCCTCCCTCGTAGCGGACCCTGTACTGGAGGTCCGAGGCCGTCCCGCCACGTGCGGAGCCGTGGCCCGTCTCGATTGCGTCCCGGACGCCCGCCCGATGTCGTTCGGGGATCTCCGAGACGTTCCGGACGTTCTCCTCGAAGTAGTCCGATTCGTTCAGTCGCTCGGCCTCGATCCCGTAGGAGGCCGACGGCGGCTGGTAGAGAAACGCGAACCCCAGCAGGACGACCACGGCGACCTCGACAGCGATCAGGAGGACTGCACGGGACACGTCGGTGGATGTGACCCAACCCGTCAAAAACCTGTCCCGACGACTCCCGTCAGTCGCCGGCAGGACCGCCACTGGCCCCGCCACCGCCGTTGCTGCCACTCACGACCCACCCCTCGATCACGCCGGAGTACCGCATCAACACGGTCCCGAGCACGCCCATGACCAGCACGTACCCGACCGCGAGTGCGGCGATGGCCTCGCCCTGCAGGAGCGCGACGTCGGGCCGGGTCGCCAGCGCGGCGATGACCAGCGAGAACTCCCCGCGAGCGACCAGTCCGACCGCGACGCGCACGGAGCGCCGTTCAGAGAGGCCGTAGGCCCGCCCGCCCCAGTAGCCGCTGGCGAGTTTGCTCACCGTCGTCACCACCACGAGGACCGCCAACGGGCCCGCGACGCCGGCGACCAGCGCGGGGTCGGTTTCGAGGCCGATCGAGAGGAAAAAGACCGCGGCGTAGAGGTCCCGCTCCGAGGTAATCACGCGCTCGATCCGGTGGGCGTGGCTGGTCCCGCCGAAGGCCGCCCCGAGGAAGAACGCGGCGACCGCCTCGCTCACGCCCAGCGCCAGGGCGAGTCCGCCGACGCTGGCCGCCGCCGCGACCACGCGGATGAGCAACTGTTCGTCCGAATCGGTGCGGAAGAGTCGGTCGAGCAGTCCCGTGCCGTACGTGGCGAGGGCGACGAGCGCGAGGAGGACTGCGAGCGCACGTCCGACGGAGATCGCGAGGTCGGCGCTACCAGCACTAGCGCCGCCGCTGGTTGCGACTGCGGCGACCACCGCGAGGTAGACCGCGACGACGACGTCCTCGAAGACGAGCACTCCCAGGATGGCCTCGCTCTCGGGGTCGGCGATCCACCCCAGGTCGATGAGCGTCTTCGTGATGATCGCCGACGAGGAGATGTAGACGATACCGGCGAGAAAGAGCGATTCGATGGGTGAGAACCCCAGCAGG
>Ga0207718_101740_pt1 | contig 10123 bp, 8 predicted proteins | sample A23M2SouthBayCA_FD_187749 | JGI IMG/M metagenome (GOLD analysis project Ga0207718, IMG submission 187749) | Aerobic enrichment media microbial communities from Eden Landing Ponds, California, USA - A23 M2 (SPAdes) | ecosystem: Environmental > Aquatic > Marine > Unclassified | place: Emeryville, CA... | reverse complement strand
GCCCGTCCCCGACGACCGGCGCGGCGATCAGGTTCGCACTCTCGGAGAGCGGGTTGGTCCACGAGCGGGTTCCCGAAGCGGCCGACAGCGCCGTGACTCTGCCCCCCTCGTTGTTGATGCTCCCGTAGTAGACCGTTCCATCCGCCACGGCGGGCGTCGTGGCGGGGTCAGGTAGTTCGTCTTCCCACTGTACGGCCCCGGTCTCCGCATCGACGGCGCTGGCTCGTGCGTCACTCGACCCCGCGTAGACGGTTCCGTCCCGGACGGTCGGCGAGAGGACCCAGTTCAGCGAGTCGTCCGTCTCGTCGCGCCACTGCACGTCGCCGCTGGCGGCGTCCAGTGCGTAGAGGTCGTCGTTTATCGTCCCGACGTAGACCGTGCCATTCGTGAGCGCTGGCGGCGACGTCCATCCGTTGTCGCCCGTGTACTCGACCGACCACTGCTCCGTTCCCGACGCCGTGCCGACCGCGTACAGCGTGCCCGATCTGGTCGCCACGTAGACTGTTCCTGCCGCGACGACCGGTGAGACGAGCGTCCCCTCTTCGACCTGAAACGACCACGCTTCGGTCACGCCCCGGTCCGCGACGGTCCCGTCCGGGGCGTGTCCAGTGTTTGCCGCGTCGTATCCGTACTGTGGCCACTCCTCGCCCACTATCGGGGTCCGGGACGCACTCGCGCCGTTCGCGACGACGCCTGTGGCGACCACCCCGGCGACCCCGCTCAGGACAGTCCGACGGGTCTGTCTCCGTCCGTTCACGCTTCGACCGACCGGCCGTCTGAACTTAAATCGTCCAGACTGCCACCTGCCGCGGGGAGGGCCGGGCGACCACCGAAGACATATCACCACTGTCGTCATACGCCGGTGCATGAGCGACCAGGACGCACAGGCCCAGGCCGGCACCATCGAGGGCCAGGGCCCCGTCGAGATCGACGAAGAACTCGCGCGCCACCTCGAGAACAAGCGCGAGGAACTGTTCGAGAAATTCGAGATCCGCGACGAGTTCCCCCAGGAGGTACTGGACGAAGCCGAAGCCCGCACCGAGGACGTCGGCAGCGAGATCCAGGCGGAAGTCGACGAACGCGCGGACCTGCGGGAGATGACGACGTGGACGACCGACCCCGTCGACGCCCAGGACTTCGACGACGCCCTCTCCATCGAGAAACGCGACGACGAGTACGTCCTCTGGGTCCACATCGCCGACGTCTCTCACTACGTCACTCCCGATACCGCCATGTGGGAGGAAGCCCGCGAGCGCTCCAACACTGTCTACCTCCCCGCCTACACCGTCCACATGCTCCCGCCCATCCTGGCGGAGACGGTCTGCTCGCTGGTCCCCAACGAGGACCGGCTCGCACACACCGTCGAGATGCACCTCGACCCCGAGGACCTCTCCTACGAGGAGATAGATATCTACAAATCGGTGGTTCGCTCGGACGCCCGCCTCACCTACTCCGAGTGCGAGACGTTGCTCGACGAACCGGAGACCGCCGAGGACCTGCTCGAAGACCCCGAGGTCGACCTCGCCGAGAAGAACGAACTCGCCTGGGACCTGGCCGAGCGGATGCACGAACAGCGCAAGGCGGACGGCTCCCTCGTCCTGAATCCCCGCCGTGACCGTGCCCACACCATCATCGAGGAGTGCATGCTCAAGGCCAACAAGGCCGTCACGCACGAACTCATGTGGGGCCGCGGCGTCGAAGCGATGTACCGGGTCCACCCCCAGCCCTCCCCCGACGAGTGGGACGAGGCACTCCGCGAGATCCAGGACCTCGAAGGCGTCTCCATCCCCGCGGATTCGTGGGACGACCCCCGCAAAGCCGTCAACGCCACCCTCGAACAGGCACCCGAACGCCAGCTGGGCAAGATCCAGCGCGCCGTGATGTTCGTCATGCCCCGCGCGAAGTACATGAGCGACCCGTTCGGCGGCCACCACGCGCTCAACTTCGAGATCTACGGGCACTTCACCTCGCCCATCCGCCGGCTCTCGGACCTGATCAACCACTGGATCGTCCACACCAACGACGTTCCCGACGGCATCGCGGCGCTGTGTGACCACGCCTCCAGCTACCAGAAAGACGCCGAGCAGTGCGAACGCGAGTACAAGCAGTTCCTCAACGAGGTCGGCCTCGACCCCGACGCCGTCAACAACCGCGGCATCGAAGTCGTCGACGAAGACTGACTCCACTGTCCGGTCCGCCGGCCCTGCTCCCTGTTTCGTCCGCTTCGAATCCGTCTCTCTCTTTCCCCCGATACTCCTCGATTTCGTCGAAATGCACGGAACCGCCTCTCGAAGGGCGAGCGAGGCGTTTCGTCGCGCTCCACCCGTCAATCCGTGATCCGTAGCTACCAAAATAATATGAGAATTATCTCCTCCTGTTCGATGGCGGTTCAGCAGCGGTTGGGTGGGGGTTGGATGGCGGTTCAGCGTGTGTTCGGAGAACCAGATACGAGTAACATTTTAGTGGCACCCTGACGATAGGATCGAACAGGAGGTGTCGAACGATGGCAACCAGTAACGGACCACGAACGACCCCAGTCGAGCGTACCGACGACCGACTCTCGCGATACGACCTGCTGTTACTGGTGATACCTGCGGCGTTCCTGGCGGCACTCGTGGTGTCGCAGGTATCCTCGTTCGACCTCTCGACGATGCTGGTGCCTGCGTCGGTGGTCGGGGCCCTGGCGGTCGCCGATGGGCTCTTCCGGAACCCGCCCTTGCGCCCCGACCGGTGAGGCCTTCCAGGCGGTGCTGGCGTTTCGCCGACAGCCGCTCCGAAGACGGCCGTGTCGGCACCACACGAGCAGCAACCAAACAGGTTGGGCTGGCTGTTTATTAAATACGCAGACGACTTACCCTATAGAAGCCGGAGTCGCGGCCCGAAACGGGTCCCCGTCACGCCGTCGGTCTCTCGTGGCGCCGCGCCGGCAGGACTAACCTATGCCAGCCAGCGACCACATCGACACGAGCAAGCAGATACACAAACGCACGGGGCGGACGTTCTATCTCGCCACCCGCCTCCTGCCCGAGCGGGTACGCCACGCGACGTACGTCCTCTACGCGTTCTTCCGCGTCGCCGACGAGGTCGTCGACCGGACGGACGCCCCCGATGCCGAGACACAGCGAGCCGAACTCGAACGGATCAGGGAAGCGGCGCTGGGCGAGCGCGACAGCGACGACCCGGTCCTCGCGGCGTTTCACGACCTCGCCGAGGACCGGGGCATCGCCGACGAGGAGATCGACGTCTTCGTCGACGCGATGATCCAGGACATCGACAAGGCCCGATACGAGACCTACGAGGACCTGGAGGGGTACATGCGCGGGTCGTCGGTGGCCGTCGCGAACATGATGATGGTCGCGATGGACATGGACGAAGCGACCAGAACCGAGGCCGCCCCCCACGCCGCGGCGCTGGCCGAAGCCTTCCAGCTCACGAACTTCCTCCGGGACGTCCGTGAGGACATCCACGACTACGGCCGCGTGTATCTCCCCCAGGAGACGCTCGACCGGTACGGTGTCTCCGAGGACGACCTCCGCGAGGCCACCGTCACCGAGGACTTCGTCGCGGCGATGCGCCACGAACTCGACCGGACCGAACGACTCTACCGCGAGGGCGTCGCGGGTATTCGCTATCTCCCCGAGAAGTCCCAGTTCGGCGTCCTGCTCGCCGCCGTCCTCTACGCCGAACACCACCGTCTGATCCGCGACCGGGGCTACGACGTGCTCACCGAGACGCCCCAGCTGAGCCGGCTGCGTCGGGGGTATCTCCTCGCGCGCACGTGGGTCCACTGGCGGCGCCACCGCGACCCCGAGGCGGCCTTCTACGCCGTCAGTGCCGTCTCCCGCGGCGAGGAGAGCGGCGAGTCGGGCCACGCCGACGGCGTCTCCCACCAGCCCGCCTGATACTGTCGCGATTTGCCGGGACGCGCCGACGCCGACCTTTTTCCCGTCACTCGTACAACGGGACACTATGTCCCGCAGTGCCGACCGACCGGCACACGAGATTCGTACGCCCGAGGACTGGGTGCGCGAACCCGAGCGCCGCTACGCCGAGTGCCAGGCCAGTCTCGCCGACCACTGCGGGGTCGACGCCGAATCCCGCACCGCCGAGACCGACGCCGCCGGCCGGATCCACTACCTCGTCACCGGCGATCCAGACGGCGAGCCCGTGGTACTCCTCCACGGCGTCGGGACCCACGCGGCGACCTGGCTCCCGATGGTTCCCGCACTGGCCGACGACTACCGGGTGTACGTCCCCGACCGGCCGGGACGCGGACTGTCGGCCGCCCCCAGTTACGGCGGACGGGACCTCCGGCGGTTCCTAGTCGACTATCTCGTCGAACTGTTCGACGACCTCGGACTCGACCGAACCCACGTCGTGGGTAACTCGCTCGGGGGCCAGCAGGCGTTCCTGCTCGCCGTCGACCACGACCGGGTCGACCGCCTCTCGCTCGTCGGTGCGCCCGGCGGCCTCTCCCGGGAGTTCCCGTTCGTCTTCCGCCTGCTCACGATGCACGGGGTCAGTCGCCTGCTGTTCTGGCTGAACGGCCGTGGCGACCCGCTCGAAAACGCCCGTGAGTCGGTCGGCCAGTTCGTCGTCGACGATTCCGAGATACCGGACGCCTTCTACGAGACCCTCGCCGCCGCCCAGGACCTGCCGGGCCGCACGCAGAGTCTCCGCTCGCTGAACCTCGAGCAGGGCTCGTTCGGCCGGATGCACCGGGTCTTCGACATCAGCGACGAGGTCGTCGAGATAGACCGCCCGACCTGTTTCCTTTGGGGGGACGATGACGCCTTCTGGCCACCCGAGGCCGGCCGCCCCGTGGCCGAGCGGATGGCCGACGCGACCTTCCACGAACTTCCCGGGCACGGCCACATGCCGTGGCTCGAACCCGGCGCGGAAGTCGCGTCGAGCGTCCGTTCGTTCCTCGACGGAGGCGCGGAGTGATCACTGCGATGGTGACCCGGAGTAGTCGCCTCGACAGGGGCACGGAGTAGTCACTGCCGGGGATACCGTCGGGTGGAAAAGCGAGTCGTCGACCGCGTCGCGGCGCTATCGACCGCGGTTCTTGTTGGCCGAGACGCTCGGGCGGATGTGTTCGGCGCCCTTGCCGCGATTGTTGAGCCCGCGGTTGCGCCGACCAGCGCTCGTCAGGCCGCGCAGCGCGCGGTTGTCGTGCTGGTCCTCACAGATCCACGAGAGGTCGTCGTCGTTCTGGATGGCGGGGTGGTTCGGGTCGAGCATGATCACTTCGAACCACTTCTGGCTGCCGTCCTGTCCGACGGGATAGGAGTTGAGCACGCGGAGGTTCGGGTAGACCCGCGTGGTGCGCTCCTCGGCGACGCGCTGGAGGTTCTTCCGGCGCGTGATCCGCGTAACGCCCTGGCGCTTCGAGCGGCGACCGGCCGTAAAGCGCTGTTTGCGCGCGCCGCCCTTGCGGATGGCCGCGCGGGCGACGACGACGCCCTGTTTGGCCTTGTAGCCCAGCGAACGGGCCCGGTCGAGGCGCGTCGGGCGCTCGATGCGCTCGATGGCGCCCTCGTCGCGCCAGTCCTGTTTTCGTTGCCACTGCAGTTCCGCGAGCTTGCCGTCGTCCGGGTCCTTCCAGGCCTCCCGGATGTGTGAGTAGAAGCTTCGTGCCATGGGTGTTCACCTCGGGCGTTGCGTGGTTCAACTTCCGGTAATCGCCGGAAATCACATCCCGTCCTGCACAGGCAGGTGCCCGCTGGTGCCCGTCCCCAGCGAGTTACCCATCGTTCCCCGGCGGCGGGCAAAAGGCCTTCGAACTCTGCTGCTCGCTCGTGTCGGAAATGAGTGCTTAACACGGTGTGCTATCGTGGCGCATATTTCGGCGTGTTACGGCTTCAATTCCGCGATACTCGAATGGATTTCTCAACATCTGGGAATAATTCTCAACTGTAGAGAATAGTGTCGCCGGTATATCCTCCCCTCGGTCGTCTGTACAGGTGGAGAACAACGACTATGTCCACCACTACTCGCGTCAACGAGTTCGAGAGCAAGATCGGCAGCCTGACCGTCAACGGGAAAGCCCACAGCCTGAGCGCGTGGTTCGTCCTCGCGTTGCGGCTCATGATGGGGTATGCATTCGCCTACTCCGGGTTCACGAAGGTCATGGAGGGCGGTCTCCTGACTACGGCCTGGACGGCCGACGGTTACCTGGTGCACTCGGCGGCGACCAACGGCAATCCCCTCGCCGACGTGTTCCTCTGGATGGGCACGACCGAGTGGTTCGTCGCCTTCCTGAACGTCGCGGTGCCGTGGGGTGAGCTGTTCATCGGGCTCGGACTGCTCGTCGGCCTGCTCACCCGGCTCGCGGCCTTCTGGGGCGCGTTCATGATGGGGATGTTCTACTTCGGGAACTGGTCCGTCGAACACGGCCTCATCAACGGCGACTTCGCCTACATGCTCGTGTTCCTCGCCGTCGCGGCCTTCGGCGCTGGCCGCATCCTCGGCCTCGACGCCCTCGTCGAGCGCTACGAGATCGGCGGGACCGCCCTCGTCGAGAAGTACCCGAAACTCGGGTACCTGCTGGGCTAACCCGATTCGCGCTGCGTCTTTCGTCTTTCCGTCGCACTACGCCTCCCGTTTTTCCGTCCGGTTTCACACCGGCAGACCACCACTTCCCGAGCGTCAGCTCTCGGCACCGTCGTAGATCGAACTGTCGCTCTCGCCGGTCGCATCGCCGGCGCGGACCCGTTCGAGCGCCGCCTCGGCGTTGGCCAGCAGGACCTGTGCGAGGTGGACGTCCGCCTCGGAGACGTCGTCCGGCGTCGTCGACCCGGCGATGAACGCGCCGAACTCCCCGAACGGGAGGTGGAACTCGCTGCGGGCGGGTGTCTCCGGATTGTACAGCCCCTCGACGTCGATCAGATTGTCGTACACCTGGGGTTCGTCGCCGCCGACGACTTCCCACAGGAGCGCGTCGCCACGTTCGAAGGTGGGGAGCTCACCGAACACCTCTCGTGCCCGCTCGGTCGTCGCGACCGGCACGAGCACGTCGCCGTCCCGTCGGAAGACGGCGTGCAACGGCAGATCGAGGGTCTCGTCGGCCGCACAGCTCACGATGTCGACGACGGCGTCGACGCTCTCTGCGGTCATGAGGTCGCGACTCGCCTCGTGGAGTGCCTCCTGGCGGTACTCGGGTTCGCGGCGGTCGGTCACGTCGCGGAAGGCACCGACGACGCTCTCCACGTCGCCGTCTTCGAAACGGTGGTGGCGGTCCTCGGAGACGTACCGGTAGTCGCCGTCACCGGGGTCGAAGCGGTACTCGACGTGGACCTGTGACTCCCGGTCAGCGATGGCGTCGTCGAGACGCTCGACGACCGCGTCCCTGTCGTCGGGATGGATCTGGTCGAGCCACCATCCCTGGGTGGGGTCGGTGGGCGGTTCGACGCCGAACTGCGCTGCGTACCCGCCAGAGAAGTCGATGTGGTCCGATTCGGAGTCCCACTCGAAGATGACGTCCGAGACGGCTCGCGCGACGAGTTCGTGTCGTCGGCGGACCCGGTCTATCTCACGTTCCGCGCGGTACTGGGCGGTGTAGTTGCGGATCCGGTTGGCCAGGACCTCGTACTGCTCGGTCCCGGTCCCTTTCTGGAGGTAGTCACTGACGCCCGCCGAGATCGCCTCGCTGGCGACCGCCTCGTTGCCGTGGCCGGTAAAGAGGATAAAGGGCAGTTCCAGGCCGTGTTCGCGGACGGCGGTCAAAAACTCCAGGCCGTCGGTCCCCGGCATGTCGTAGTCGCTGACGATGCAGTCGAAGGTCCCCTCGGCCAGCAGGTCGAGCCCCGCCTCGGCACTGGACGCGGTCTCCACCCGGAGGTCCCCCTCACGTTCCAGTAACGTCGCTGTCAGTTCGAGCACGTCCGCGTCGTCGTCGACGAGGAGCACGTCCAGCGGTGTCTCGGGGACCATGCGATGCTGTTCTCGACCTGTCTATCGGCCGTCGGTATAGGACTTTCCTTCCCGAACCTGGCCTGTCCAGTTCGACGTTGGACAGTACTGACTGTTCCAGTCTGGTGGCTGGAAGTACTGACTGTCCCGGTCCGGTGCCCGGCAGAACTAATTCCCCCGCATACGCACGACCGCCCGATGGGAACGGAGGACGAATCCGTCGACACGCTCGACCAGTTCCGGCAGTTCGTCGCGCTGGAACCGGACGTGCTCGTGCTCTCGCTGGCGATGTTCGCGTTCAGCCTCGGCTTCCAGATGACCAGTCGCTTCCTCCCGCAGTATCTCGTCGAACTCGGCGCGTCCGGACTGGTCGTCGGCCTGTTCGGCACCGTCGGGAACCTCATCTCGGCGGTGTACCCCTACCCCGGCGGCGCCGTCTCCGACCGGATCGGTTCCCGGTACGCGCTCACGCTCTTTGGCCTGCTCTCGACGCTCGGCTTCGCGTTCTGGCTCGTCGCGCCCGGCCTCGGGACGGTCGCCGTCGGCCCGCTCGCCGTCGAACCCTGGGTGTGGGTCTTCGTCGGCCTCTTCCTCGCACAGGCCTGGAAGTCCTTTGGCCTCGGCGCGACGTTCGCGGTCGTCAAGCAGGCGACCGCACCCTCGAAACTCGCTGCCGGCTTCGCGAGCACGGAGACGTTCCGACGTACCGCCTTCCTCGTCGGCCCCGTTCTCGCCGCGGTCCTCCTGGGATTCAATCCCGTCTTCACCGTGAGTTTCCAGTACGTCCTCGGCGTGGCGGTGCTGTTCGGCGCACTCGGGACCGTCGCCCAGCACCTCCTCTACGACGCCAGCGAGGACTCGTTCGGCGATTCCTTCGCGGGCGTCGAACAGATCCGCTCGGACCTGCGGGCGATGCCCAGCGAACTCCGCCCGCTGCTGGTCGGGGACACGCTCGTCCGGTTCGCCAACGGGATGGTCTACGTGTTTTTCATCCTCGTCGTCACCGAGTTCCTGGGCGTGGGGTTCGAGACGACGCTCTCGCTGGGTGAGTGGTCCTACGCCGTCGACCTCTCGCCGGCGGCGTTTTTCGGGTATCTCCTGGGTGTCGAGATGCTGGTCGCGCTGCTCGTGATGGCCCCCGCCGCCAAGATCGCCGAACGGGTCGGTCTCAAGCCCGTCGTCGCGCTCGGCTTCGCCGTCTACGCGATATTCCCCGTCGTCCTTATCAGCACGCCCGAGAGTGCGCTCGCGCTGGTGCTCGTCTTCGCGTTCTCGGGACTGCGCTTCGCTGGACTACCCTCGCACAAGGCGCTCATCGTCGGGCCGGCCGAACAGGGGGCCGGTGGCCGGGTCACCGGCACCTACTACCTGCTGCGCAATACCGTGGTCATCCCCAGCGCCGCACTCGGCGGGGTGCTCTGGGACGGCCTCACGGTCCCGGAGACGTTCCTCGGCACCTCGCTCCCCTTCGGTGGCGTCACGGTCTGGACCGGTGACCCGACCGTCGCGTTCACCGTGGCCGCCGTGGTCGGACTCCTCGGGACCGGCTACTTCCTCGTCTTCGGCGAGGAGTTCGAGGCCTACGCCTGACCGGGCGACAGTGCGTGCTGTCGGTTCCCGGGGCGACCCGCCCGGTCGTCGTCGGTTATCGTCACCGTCGCCAGTAGTTGTAGAGTGAGTGGACGGCAACCGGGAACGACCCCGCTACTCGGGCACAAACTCGCTTATTCGGCGCGCACTCGTCAGTACGCCCGAAGCTATGTCCCAGAGAAGCGACACGACGTCAGCCGGGACCGAGCAACGCCGGACGCGGCGACTGCTGGTCCCGTTCGACGGGTCGGCGCGGTCAGAGCGAGTACTGGGCTACGCCTGTGGGGCGTTTCCGGGCGACGAGATCGTCGTCCTCCACGTCCTCACCCGCGACGACGACGAGGCGGCGGCGCGAGGCTGGGTCGACTCCGCCGAACAGTTCACCGAGTGGGCGAACACACGGCGCGAGCACGCAGAGCGCGTCGTGTTCGCGGGCGCCCGCCGTATCGCCGACGACTACGACCGGTCGATATCGACGGAACTCGCTGTCGGCGCTCCCACCCGGGCCGTCGTCGACTACTGGAACGGCCACGACGTCGACTTCCTCGTGATGGACGTCCAGGGGCGTGGACTCCGACGGCTCCTCGGATTCCTCACCGGCGACGTGAGCGAACGGCTC
>Ga0207718_101717_pt1 | contig 10246 bp, 8 predicted proteins | sample A23M2SouthBayCA_FD_187749 | JGI IMG/M metagenome (GOLD analysis project Ga0207718, IMG submission 187749) | Aerobic enrichment media microbial communities from Eden Landing Ponds, California, USA - A23 M2 (SPAdes) | ecosystem: Environmental > Aquatic > Marine > Unclassified | place: Emeryville, CA... | reverse complement strand
CGCAGCCCAGGCCAGCGCCCGCTCCGACGTCGTCAGCCCGGACGAACTGCCAGACACCGACGCGAGCGACCCGCCGGCCGAGGGCCAGGTCGTCCAGCAGCCCGACGACGGCTCGGACCGACCGGACCTCTCGGAGCTTCGCGAGGAACTCAACGACCAGTTCGAGTCGATCAAGGTACTCGAACCGGGCCAGTACGAGCTCAACCTCATGGAGCTGTACGACCGCGAGGAGTACATCATCGCCCTGCAGGAAGACGGCAAGTACTCGATTCAGGTGCCCGATCGCTGGCAGGACTGATCGACCTCGTTCGGCAGTCCGATTCCGGTATCACTAGCAACTATTTTGTCGCTCGCCCCCATCCTCTTCGGGTATGGATTATCGCGAAGTCGAGGGCACCCGCGAGTTCGTCGCCCGTCTCTCACACGGCGAGGACTGGCGCGCTCAGATCGAGGACTTCGCACGCGCGGAAGGGATCGACGCGGCCTTCTTCGTCGGCCTCGGCGCTGTTCAGGACGCGGAACTCTGGTACTACGACCAGACCGAACAGGAGTACTTCCCCGAGTGGTTCGGCGAACCACTGGAAGTCGCCTCCTGCGTGGGCAACGTCTCGCTGCTGGAGGGAGAACCGTTCGCGCACACGCACGTGACGCTCTCGCGGGCCGACGGCTCGACCGTCGCCGGCCATCTCGACAGCGCGACGGTCTTCGCGGGTGAACTGTACGTCCGCACGTTCGAGGATTCACTCGAACGCGCACACGACGAGACGACCGATCTCGACCTGTGGCCGCTATGAGAGACGCGGACGAGCGGTACTTCGAGCGGCTCGAATCCGGACTCGACGAGGCGATGGAAATCGCCAATGCCGCACGCAAACGCGGCGGTGACCCTGAACCCGAGGTCGAGATCCCGACTGCACGGGACATGGCCGACCGCGTCGAGAACATCCTCGGGATCGACGGCGTCGCCGAACGCGTGCGCGAATTAGAGGGGCAGATGAGTCGGGAAGAGGCTGCGCTCGAACTCGTCGAGGACTTCGTCGACGGCAGCGTCGGTGACTACGACTCGAAAGCGGGCAAAGTGGAGGGCGCAGTCAGAACCGCGGTCGCCCTCCTGACGGAGGGTGTCGTCGCCGCCCCGATCGAGGGGATCGACCGCGTCGAAGTCCTCCAGAACGACGACGGGACGGAGTTCGTCAACGTCTACTACGCGGGGCCGATCCGATCTGCGGGGGGGACTGCCCAGGCCCTCTCTGTTCTCGTCGCCGACTACGCACGCGCACTCCTCGGGATGAGCCAGTACAAAGCCAGAGACGAGGAGATCGGTCGCTACGCCGAGGAGATCGATCTCTACGACAAGGAGACTGGGCTGCAGTACTCCCCGAAGGAAAAGGAGTCCAAATTCATCGCCGAGCACATGCCGATCATGCTCGACGGGGAGGCGACGGGCGACGAGGAAGTCTCGGGGTATCGTGACCTCGAACGCGTCGACTCGAACGCCGCCCGCGGCGGGATGTGTCTGGTCATGGCCGAGGGGATCGCGCTGAAGGCCCCGAAGATCCAGCGCTACACCCGGAACCTCGACGAGGTCGACTGGCCGTGGCTGCAGGACCTCATCGACGGCACGATCGGGAAAGACGACGAGCACGCGTCCGAAGACGGCGACGGGGACGAAGCGCCAGACGACTCCGAGGACGAGGTTCCATCGGAAGCGGAGGGGGACGAATCCGACGAACCCGACGGCCCGCCGCGAGTCGATCCGGCAAAGAAGTATCTCAGAGACCTCATCGCCGGCCGACCAGTGTTCGGCCACCCCAGCGAGGCGGGTGGGTTTCGACTGCGCTACGGCCGCTCACGGAATCACGGCTTCGCGACGGCAGGCGTCCATCCGGCGACGATGCACCTCGTCGACGACTTTCTCGCGACCGGGACCCAGATCAAGACCGAGCGGCCCGGGAAAGCAGCGGGCGTGATCCCGGTCGACTCTATCGAGGGTCCCACGGTCAAACTCGCCAACGGAGAGGTCCGCCGGATCGACGACCCCGAGGAAGCACTCGAAGTTCGTAACGGCGTCGAGAAGATCCTCGACCTGGGCGAGTACCTGGTCAACTACGGCGAGTTCGTCGAGAACAACCACCCGCTCGCACCCGCCTCCTACACCGTCGAGTGGTGGGTCCAGGAGTTCGCTCAGTCGGACGCAGACGTCCAGGCGATGGAAGATACGATAGATGTGGACCTCGACGACCCGACTCCCGAGGAAGCCCTCCAGTGGGCTGGCGAGTACGACACACCACTCCACCCGAAATACACCTATTGCTGGCACGACATCTCTATCGACGCGGCGTGTGAACTAGCTACAGCCATCGAATCTGCAGATATTGCGACAACTGACGGCGCTACGCTCGATGACACAGACCCCTCTGTTTCCAGTGGAACGTCAGACCTTCACATACCACGGACCGATTCGGTTCGAGAGGCACTGGAGCGGCTACTGGTCCCACACACCCAGACCGAGGAGACGCTGGTCGTCGAGGAGTGGCGGCCGCTGGCGCGGTCGCTGGGATTCGACGACTCCCTCCAGCGCCAGTGGGACCGGGACGACCTCTCCGAGCGTGCTCGCACCTATGCGGAGGGCGAGAACGCGATCGTCGCGATCAACGAGGTCGCACCGTTTCGGGTGCGCGAGCGCGCGCCGACCCGGATCGGCAACCGGATGGGTCGCCCCGAGAAGTCTGAGGAGCGCGAACTCTCCCCGGCGGTGCACACCCTCTATCCGATCGGCGAGGCTGGCGGTTCTCAGCGTGACGTCGCCAAAGCCGGCAAGCACGCCGAGACGATGCAGGACCAACCCGGCCTGGTCGAGGTCGAGGTCGCCCGGCGGCGCTGTGTCGACTGTGGAACGGATACCCACGAGGCGCGCTGTCCTGACTGTGGCGGCGTCGCCGAGGCGGTGTACGTCTGTCCCGACTGCGAGACCGAGACCGAACCCGACGAGTCCGGGCGTGCGGAGTGTCCGCGGTGTGAGACGCTGGCCCGTCCGACCCAGTACAAAATCCTCGACATCGAGGCGGCCTACCGCGACGCGATGGCGTCGGTCGGCGAGCGCGAGGCGGCCTTCGACGTGCTGAAAGGCGTCAAAGGACTCTCCTCGGAAGAGAAAATCCCCGAGCCGATGGAGAAGGGGGTTCTCCGGGCGAAACACGACGTCAGCGCGTTCAAAGACGGCACGGTTCGCTACGACATGACCGACCTGCCCGTGACGTCGGTTCGACCCGAAGAACTGGACGTCACGGCCGAGCAGTTCCGCCAGCTCGGCTACGAGCAAGACGTCAACGGCGACCCGCTGCGCCACGACGACCAGCTGGTCGAACTCAAGGTTCAGGACATCGTCCTCTCGGACGGCGCGGCCGAGCACATGCTCAAGACCGCAGACTTCGTCGACGACCTCCTGACGGAGTACTACGGTCTCGACGCCTTCTACGAGTTCGACGAGCGCCAGGACCTCGTCGGGGAACTGGTCTTCGGGATGGCCCCTCACACCAGCGCCGCGACGGTCGGAAGAGTGATAGGTTTCACCTCTGCCGCGGTGGGATATGCTCATCCGTATTTTCACGCGGCCAAGCGTCGGAACTGTTTCCATCCGGAGACAAAGGTCTGGTACAAAGACGAGAACGGGGTGACTCACTACGACGAAATTCGATCGTTCGTCGAAGACCGATTGGATGTCGAGCAGGTGTCTGCGGACGACTTCGGAACACTCGTGAATGAACTCGAGGGCGACGTATCTGTTCCATCGCTCGCCGAGGACGGGACGATCGAATCTCGACCTGTTCAGGCGGTGTCGAAACATCCTGCACCCAAACACATGGTGCAGATCGAAACACGAAGCGGACGCGAAGTAACCGTGACGCCGGATCACGAGATGCACGTCTTCGAAGATGGAGAGCTCAGTTCCAAGCAAGCCGCCTCCCTGAGTTCTGCAGACAGTCTCGTTACACCGACTGACGTGGGATCTGCACTCTCGACCGAGTCCATCCATCGGTTCGATCTGCTACGTGAATTCCTCGAAACCCCGGCCGTCGACAATGAGTCATTGATGATCAAAGGGCTCGATAAGGACTTCCTGTACCAGCTCTTCGAGGATGTCCTCGCAGACGAGTGGGATGGGACGTTCTATCCACTGAAGAGTACGGCTGCGTTTTTCGACCTTAGCAAGAAGCGTCTCAGCAACTACCTCTACCGTGAGAGTTTCCCTGCGGCGTTCTTGCTGGAACTTCTCGGTTCGCTCGATGCCGTCGTCGATCGGATACCGGACGACGTCGTTCTCGGAATGAAGCGTGATAGGACCGAGATCGATCGATTCGTTTCACTAAACGAGTCCGTCGCGACACTGCTGGGGTACTACACTGCTGAGGGATTCGCACGTGAACAGCAGACTCCAAAGGGGACGATCCACCAGATGACGATTTCCGGTGTCGAATCTGAGGCACGTGACTTCTTTGTCGACACGCTCGAATCGGAGTTCGGCGTTGCACCGTATCGCGAAAACGATTCCAAAATCACTGTCTCTGGTCGATTGCTTCGCGTCTTTTTCGATACGGTGCTGGACTGTGGCGTCCACGCCGAAGAGAAGAGTGTGCCGTCGTGTCTATTCGACGCACCAGACCATATCGTCGCCGCGTACCTCAGTGGATACTTCAGTGGCGATGGATCGGTCGATAAAAACTCCCTCACAGTCACGGCGACGACTGTCAGTCGCGGGCTGAAAGAGGAGTTACTCGCGCTACTCACCCGCCTCGGGATTAATGGTCGCGTGACGAAGACAGATCCGGCTCCACTCACCTCGAAGTTCCCCGACTTCTACGATGCTGACGACGATTCGATGTCTGCGGAAGGATACGTGATTACGATCTCCTCGACCGATGCCGTTCGGTTCGACGAGCTGGTCGATCTTCATCTCACGCGAAAGCGACAGCGTCTGGCAGAACACGTCGAACAGATCACACCCCTCGGCCGCCGCGTTTTCGACGGTGGATCGGGTGAGTATCTCGTCGACGAGATCGATACTGTCGAGTATGTCGAATCTGCTGTCGATCACACGTACTGTCTCACTGTCGAAGAGACGCATTCGTTAATAGCGAATGACACATCTCAAAAGCAGTGCGACGGCGACGAAGATTGCGTGATGTTGCTGATGGACGGCCTGCTGAACTTCAGCCGCAAGTACCTCCCCAACCAACGAGGTGGTCGCATGGACGCGCCCCTGGTGATGTCCTCGCGGATCGATCCCAACGAGATCGACGACGAGGCCCACAACGTCGACATCATGCGGGAGTACCCCCTGGAGTTCTACGAGGCGACCCGCGAGATGGCCGACCCCGAGGACGTCGAGGACGTCATGACCATCGCCGAGGAGACGCTGGGGACCGACCAGGAGTACACGGGCTTCGATCACACTCACGACACGAGCGACATCGCGCTGGGACCGGATCTGTCGGCGTACAAGACGCTCGGATCGATGGAGGACAAGATGGACGCCCAGCTCGCCCTCGCCCGGAAACTTCGTGCTGTGGACGAGACCGACGTCGCCGAGCGGATCATCGAGTATCACTTCCTGCCGGACCTGATCGGGAACCTCCGGGCGTTCTCCCGGCAGGAGACACGCTGTCTCGACTGCGGGGAGAGCTATCGACGAGTGCCGCTGACCGGCGACTGTCGGGAGTGCGGTGGGCGGGTGAATCTGACCGTCCACGAGGGCTCGGTCAACAAGTACATCGACACCGCGACCCAGGTCGCCGAGGAGTTCGGCTGCCGGGAGTACACCAAACAGCGCCTGGAGATTCTGGAACGCTCGATCGAGCGGGTGTTCGAGAATGACAAGAACAAGCAGAGCGGGATTGCCGACTTCATGTAATCCGGCACCCACTTTTTGCGAGTTCGGGTCTCGCACACGAGCCTGCCGGCTCGTGGCGGACCACTCTCACGCAAAAACGTGGGGAAAAAGGCCGCTCGCGCTCGGTAGAGCGCTCACTGCTCGCTCCGCTCACCGTTCGCAATCGAGACCCGACCTTCGGTCGCGTCTCGCACCGCTCGCGGGGAAACGGCGACGCAGTCGCCGTATGCCGGTGACTTCCACGACTGCACCGCTATAGACAGCCACAAACCTCCCCAGCCGACTGCGTTACTCGCTCGCGCCGCTCGCTGCGTTCCTCATCTACTGGAAGAGCAAGCACTTCCAAGCGTTCGCCATCGACTCACGAACACCTTGCGCGTCGCCGTCGACTCACAAGCGAGTCGCCACCGCGCGCCGCTACTGTCGAGCTACGGCGTGTCGTCGAGTCCGCTGTCCTCCCTTACCCCCCTGTTTGCAGTCGATACCGGATTGTCGGCATGCCGTCGAAAGCTGGTCCGGTTCCCTCCTCGTCGAAGCCAGCGTCGAGTGCCGCTTCTCGAACAGTCTCACTCGATTCGGGAACGAGTAGTTCGACGGCCATCCCCTCGCCCTCGGCGAAGCCGACTGGTTCTTCGAGTAGTCGCTCGCAGGCGTCGGCCGATCCCTCGATCTGGGTGACGTGGACTGTCTCGGCGCGGGCGTCGAAGCTCACGAATCCGACGATCGCCTCGCTGTCCTCGGCGACCCGGACCGTACGGTCGTGGATCAGGTTTCGCATGACGTCCCGTGGAGCATCGGTGAGATCGGCGAGGTGGCTGGCGTCGGCCTCGACGGCGTCCCTGATCTGCATACACGTGGTGTTGGCTCCCACCTACTTATACCGTCCCCCGGTGGCGAGAAACCAATCGACGTCGTTGGGGCGAATGGACACAGTTATTCCCCGTGACGCGATATGGCGGGATAATGAGTGACGCACACACGGCACAGGTGAGAGCATGCGCGTAGTCGCGAAGTTCGGCGGGACGAGCCTCGGCAACGGCGACCGAATCAATCGGGCCGCCGACTCGATCGCAAAGGCGGTCGAGCAGGGCCACGAGATCGCCGTCGTCGCGAGCGCGATGGGCAACACGACTGACGACCTCCTCAGCGAGATCGAGTACGACGTCACCGAGGAAGACCGCGCCCAGATCGTCTCGATGGGCGAGCGAACCTCCGTCCGGATGCTCAAGGGTGCACTCGCCGCCCGCGGGATCGAGGCTGTCTTCCTCGAACCCGGCAGCGAGCAGTGGCCGATCATCACCGACGAGTACGGCGAAGTCGACGTCGAGGAGACGACCCGGCGGACCCACGCGCTCGCCGGCCAACTCAACGATGTCGTCCCGGTCATCACTGGCTTCCTCGCTCAGGACCACCAGGGCAACGTCACGACGCTCGGCCGCGGCGGCTCGGACACCTCGGCTGTCATGCTGGGCAAGTACATGGACGCCGACGAAGTGGTGATCGTCACCGACGTCGAGGGCGTCATGACCGGCGACCCCCGCGTCGTCGAAGGCGCGCGCAACGTCGGCGAGATCACCGTCGACGAACTCCGATCGCTATCCTTCCGCGGCGCGGAAGTCGTCGCGCCCTCCGCGCTCAGCTACAAGGACGCCAACCTCGGCGTCCGGGTCGTCCACTACCAGACGGGCGACCTGCTCGCAGGGGGAACCTCCATCGAGGGCCAGTTCCAGAACCTCATCGACCTCGAAGAGACGAAACTGGCCTGCGTGACCATCGCCGGCCGGGCCATCCGAAACAGCCCCGGCATCCTGGGTAATCTCGCGTCGGCACTGGGCGACGAGGGCATCAACATCGAGGCCAACTCCTCGGGAATGGACTCGGTGACGTTCTACGTCGACCAGGCGAAGGCCGACGAGGTTGAAGCACTCTTGCACGACAAGGTCGTCGACGACGAGACCCTTTCGTCTGTGACTGTCGAAGACGAAATCGCCGTCGTCAGAGTCACGGGCGGCGAACTCCCGAACCAGCCCGGCAACGTCAAACGCGTGGTCGATCCCCTCTCGGATGCGCACATCAACATCTACGACGTCATCACCTCCGCGACGTCGGTCTCGGTGTTCGTCCCCTGGGACGACCGCGAGCAGGCGCTGCAACTGGTCCAGAAGAAATTCTAAAACGGCGAGTCGTTTTCCGTCCTCAAATATACCCGAGCGCGTCCTCGATCCGCCCTAATTCGGGCCCGGTCGTCTCCTGACCGGCGACGTAGCCGTTTTCGTTGGCCACGAGTCCCGAGCCGACCAGCGGTCCGCCGTAGTTGATCGTTCCGATGTCGGCGGGCACGTCGAGCAGCTCTTCGAGCGCGTCGAGTTCGGCGTCGGTCGCTTTCGGATGGGCGAGGACGCCGCTGTTGGTCGCGACTGCGGCCGTACCCACGGTTTCGACGCCCGCGATGTCGCCGCGCTCGACCGGCACGCCGAGTGCGTCTTTCACTGCCTGGACGGCCTCGCGGGGCAGGTCGCGGTGAACGTACGCGCCAGAATCGTTCGCCAGCACGACGTTGCCGGCGGCGTTGATCTTGCCCGGCAACTCGACGACGGGCAGATCGACGACCTCGGCGATCCGCTCGCGCTCGGTGTCCCTGACGCGGCTGCTCACCAGCAGGCCGTTCTCGTTGCCAGTGGCTAGCGAGCCGACCGTGCCGGAGCCGCCGACGGTTGTCTCGACAGCCGGCACTTCGAGGGCGTCGGTCAGCGTCTCCAGCAGGTCGTCGTCCAGATCCGGCCGGATCAACAGGCAGTCGTCGGTGGTGCGAGCGAAGACACCGACGTACGACGATCCGGAGAAGGCAGCGCGGAGCAACGCTCTACTCGGCCGGTTCTGCTTCGACGATCGCTTCGCCCTCTTCCTCGAAGCGAGCGGCGCGAACGCGAAGCTTGCTCGGCGGCTTCGACCGACTGCGCGACCAGACCGCCTCGTTCAGCGAGGGGTCGAGTCGGACGGCGTCCTCGGAGACGGCGAACTGCTTTGCGAGGTGCTCGCGCATGATCTTCATCGCCTTGTCGGCTCGCTCCTGTTTGGGCGCTGCTTTAGCGTCGCGGAGCGGGACGGTGACGACTCGCTCCTCGAAATCACTGGAACTCATTATTCGTCGGTGTCACTCCGCCGCCAGTGGCGACGCTTTGCGTTGCGCTGGACGTCGCGGTCGGTCTTCATGACGACCCAGGCCGGGACGCGGCTGTTCTGGCGCTCTAGCTTTGCCAGGCGCTTTTTCTTGCCCTTCGATTTCTTACCCATAGTGTGCATCCTTTCCGCGTCCCGGCTTAAATGTGTGTTCTTTTGCGCCTGCGTACGCTCGTGACTCCTCGGCGTTCGGCTCCGCCTCACGCCCACTGGCCAGTGGGTCGTGTATTCAGACCTGAGAATCGGGGAGGTGAACATATGTAGGTCTCCACGAGACATTATTGTGATGCAACGTCGCGCATTTCTCTCGACGGTATTGGCCGGTGTGACGGTCGGCACGGCCGGTTGTATGGGTGGTGAAGTGGTGTTGTCGAAAAACGAGACTGTGACTGTTCCAGTCGGGCGTGGGAACATCACGGAGTTGCCAGCCAGCGGTGAAAAGGTTCGATATATCGCTCGTGACGACCAGTCGTTCGACGTCTACGTGTTCACGAGCGCCAGTGCCAAAGAGCAGTATCGGGCCTACACTAACGGCGAGAATCCGGATACACAGCCGCCAGGCCACCAGTCGCTCAGCGGACGGTCGCTGCGTGTCGACGCCGACCTCTACGAGGTGACGACCGACGGCCGGACCTCCCTGGACATCGACGGAACGGGCTACTTCGTGCTGGACCACTCGGGCTATCGTAGCGAGAACCCTCCGAGTGACCACGCCGATCCGCTCTCTGTCCAGCTCGATCTGGAAGTCATCGAGAGTTCACTCCCCATATAGAACCATCCCCGATTTCCGACTAGACGAACGCCAGCGGCACCATCAACACCACGCCGGCCCCGATTCCAGCGAGCAACTCTCGACGGCCGTCCCCGGGGAGTCCCGACCCCTGGTCGAGCGCTTCCGGGACGAACTCCGTTAGGACGAGATAGATCATCGCACCGGCAGCGAACCCGAAGCCGAAGGGGAGAAACTCCCGGGCGATTCGGACGAAGTAGAAGGCGAGGACGGCCCCGATCGGCTGGGGGAGACTAGAGAAGACCGCCCAGCCGACCATCCGCCACTCGCTGACGCCCATCGACCGCAACGGGATCGAAATCGCCACGCCTTCGGGGATGTTGTGGATCGAGATCGCGACTGTCATGAACACCGCCAGTAGCGGGACGAGTTGCCCTGCGATCACG
>Ga0207718_101712_pt1 | contig 10252 bp, 10 predicted proteins | sample A23M2SouthBayCA_FD_187749 | JGI IMG/M metagenome (GOLD analysis project Ga0207718, IMG submission 187749) | Aerobic enrichment media microbial communities from Eden Landing Ponds, California, USA - A23 M2 (SPAdes) | ecosystem: Environmental > Aquatic > Marine > Unclassified | place: Emeryville... | reverse complement strand
TACCGTTCTCTGGAGGGGGTTCCGTGTGAAATACGCGCGCTGTATCTCGCACGGCTATCGGGACACCTATCTGATCTGATTGAATTCTTGGCACTCAATACGCAGGCGCACTCTATCGGTAGATTCAGGATTTGTTTGGAGAAAATAACGCAGTTCTCGTGCTGACTATATCCTCTGTATCTTGCACAGCGCTTCTGAGAAAATCTTGATAGATTGCAGTCTTCAGCGATCACTGTCTCACCTGTATTGACCGCAGCCGTGGCAGCATGTGTCTCCTGTTGAGGATTTCAACAGAGTCGGAGAGGGGTAAACCGACCCTATCGTCTGTGAGTATCCCGTACTGACCCCTGTCCGCGGAACGGCATCGCCACCGTTTTCAGACTCGCATCGGATGTCCGATCGATGCCCTCCAACAAAGCGACAGCCGCGGCCCCGATAGCGACTGGCGTCCTTCTCGCCGGGACGGCTGCACGAGAAGTCGCACAGCACGGACTGGAACTCTGGACGACGCTGGCGCTCGCCGGTGGCCTCTCCGCGGTCGCTGTCGGCCTCGGCGTTCTGACCGGTCGCGGGTTCGACGCCGACGACGGCCGCGACGGACACCACGACCGGACGACAGTCGCGCTCGTCGGCCTCGCACTGACGAGTCTCGCCGTCGGTGCCGGGATCGCGCTGGCGTAGACGACGCCAACCGACCCGCGTTACGTCCTACCCGCTCAACGTCTGCCGTAGTCCGGGATACGCAGCGGCGCACGCCGCCGCAGTTTCTCGATAGGTAGCCTTCAGCCTCGATCCACTGTCGAACGCTTTAACCCGTCTTCTCACTCCACGTCTCGCGTCAGCTGCTCGCGGTACGGCTCGAACCCCTGCTTCTCGTAGAACGCCCGAGCCCGCTCGTTATCCACGTCGACGTCGAGCCGGAGTTCGCCGCAGTCCTGCTCGCGGGCGTCGGCCGCGGCCCGCTCGATCAGCCGGCTCGCGAGCCCGGTTCCGCGGTACGGCTCGTCGACGTAGATGTCGCCGACCACGAGCCGGTCCGGGCGGTCGAACACCTCGGGACACCCGTCGACGCTCGTCGAGACGAACGCCACGAGGTCGCGGTCCGGGTCGGGAACGCCGACGGGTTCGGGGGCCTCGGGATCGAGGCCCGCGGGGTCGACATCGCCGGCGTCGGTCTCGGCGTCGACCGCAACGACCCACAGGCGGCGATTCGCGTCCTCGCGGAGCAGGTCGAGTCGGAACTCGGTCTCCGCGGCGATCAGCTCCTCGTCGGCCCGGTCCGCGAGGGCGTGCGCCCCCACGCTCGCCGCGAGGTCGCGGTGATAGGGGAGCCACAGCTCCGCCGCATAGCGGCGGAGGGCGTCCTCGTCGATCGGGAGGCGTCGGATCTCCATGCCCCCGACTGCGTCCACGTCGCTTAAAAGGGCTGTCGTGGCGTGCGGGCGGTCCGCAACCTCCGAGATCCGGGAGACGAAACCTTGAAACGCGCCTCGGGCGAACCGTGAGACATGGAACTGCGGGTCATCGAGAAGACCGACACGGAACTCCGCATCGAGATCGCCGGCGAGGACCACACGTTCATGAACGTGCTGAAGGGCGTCCTGCTGGAGACCGACGACGTCGCGGCCGCGACCTACGACATGAACCCCGAGCAGTCCGGCGGCCAGACGGAGCCGGTGCTGACGGTGAAAGCCGAGTCCGGCGACCCGCTCGACGTGCTCGCCGAGGGCGCAGCGTCGATCACAGACCGGACGAACGCGCTGCGCGACGCCGTGAAGGCGGCCTGATCGACCGCGGATCTTCTGACTGTTTTTCTCTGCTCGCCGACATCCATCGTCAGATCGAACGCGCGAACGAGGGGCATACCTAAGTGCCGACTCTCGAAACGTGGGGGTATGCCGCCGAGCGTACTCATGCTGGGATGGGGGTATCCGCCGAACATCACCGGCGGGCTCGACGTCCACGTCGGTGAACTGTTCTCGGGGCTTCGCGACGACTTCGGGGTGGACGCCACCCTCGTGTTGCCCGCGGAGTTCGCGCCGGACGACGAGCCGGGGATCGAACCCGTCGAGACCGGGGAGGGCGACGTCGCGGCCCGCGTCGACCGCCTCAGCGACCGGTTCGCCGAGCTCGCCCCCGACCACGACGTGATCCACACGCACGACTGGTTCGGATACGGACCCGGCCGACAGGCCGCCCGCGCGTCGGACGCGACGTGGGTGTCGTCGTTCCACTCGCTGGCGAGCGACCGCAACATCGACCCGCCCACCCGCGAAGTCGAGACCGAACGCCGCCTCGCGAACGCCGCGGACACCAACATCGCGGTCAGCGAGCTGGTCCGCGAGGACATCCGCGAACTGTACGACGCCGACTCCCGCGTCGTGTACAACGGCTTCTCGACGCCGAAGTTCTCGGGGAAAGACGTCCGCGAGGACCTCGGGATCGACGGCGAGATGCTGTTCTTCGTCGGCCGACACACCGACCAGAAGGGGATCTCGCACCTGCTGTACGCGATGCGGAAGCTCCACCGCCCGGACGTGACCCTCGTCGTCGGCGGATCGGGCCACCAGACGGACCAGCTGAAGCGGTTCGCCGAGCTGCTCGGGATTCAGGACCGCGTCGAGTTCGTCGGCTACGTCCCGGAAGACGAGCTCGGCGACTACTACGCCGCCGCCGACGCGTTCGTCTCCCCGTCGTACGCGGAGCCGTTCGGAATCACGATCACCGAGGCGCTGGAGTCCGGGACGCAGGTCGTCGCGACCCGGTCGGGCGTCGCGGAGGTGCTCCCCGACGGCTGCCTCGTCGAGGTCGAGGTCGACTCCGAGTCGATCGTCGACGGGATCGCGACCGCGCTCGACCGCGAGCGCCCCCCGGAGTACGAGCGCCGCGAGTGGTCGGACGTCACCGAGGACACGCTGGCCGTGTACGAAGACGTGGCTTAGTCCACCGAGCGTCGCCGTTTCTCGTTTCCGACCGCCAGCTACTCGTCGTCGCCGCGGTACACGTCGAACTCGGTGGCCGTCTCCGGGTGGGTAATTCGGAACCCGTCCGCGGTCTCGATCACGCCGCGGGTGCTCCCCGACCCGCCGCCGTACGGGCTCTCCTCACCGTCGATCCCGCTGCCGCCCTGATACGGCGAGGTGTACGGCGAGTCCGACACGGGGTCGTCGAAGCCGGCCGGCGGGAGGTAGATCCGCTCGCCGCTCGCGGAGCGAACGACGACGGCGACGTCGCGGGTCCCGGTCACGTCGATGACGGTCCGCTCTCCCGTGACGCGCGCGTCGATGTCGATCTCGTCCATACCCCACGTTGCGGACGGGGGCGGTTTAGCCCTACCGACCGCGCGGGTCGCGATCGGCGTGTCGGTCCGCTGGTCGGGGTGGTGAACCCTTTTGTGCGGTCGCGTCGAAGCCCGACCCGATGGACGTCAACAGCCATGCCGAGGAGCTCGCCTCCGACCTCGGCGTCGACAAAGAGGAGGTCAAAGACGACCTGCAGAACCTACTGGAGTACAGCGTCCCGATCGACGAGGCCAAACAGAGCGTCCGCCGGAAGCACGGGGGCGGCGGCGGGGGATCGACGCCGACCCCCGACGCCGTCGACGTGGGCGAGATCACCACCGACCACGACGGCGTGACGGTCACGGTCCGCGTGCTCACCCAGGGAACTCGCACGATCCGGTACCAGGGCGACGACCTCACGATCCGCGAGGGAGAGATCGCCGACGGGACCGGCGTCATCTCCTACACCGCGTGGCAGGACTTCGGGTTCGAGCCGGGCGACTCGCTGACGATCGGCAACGCCGGCGTCCGCGAGTGGGAGGGCGCGCCGGAGCTCAACCTCAACGACTCCACCACCGTCGCCATCGCCGACGAGCCGGTCGAGGTCGACCGCGAGGTCGGCGGCGACCGGAGCCTCGTCGACATCGACGCGGGCGACCGCGGGCGTAACGTCGAGGTCCGCGTGCTGGAGGTCGACGAGAAGACGATCTCCGGCCGGGACGGCGAGACGGAGATCCTGGAGGGCGTCGTCGGCGACGCCACCGCGAAGCTCCCGTTCACCGACTGGCAGCCCCGCTCGGAGCTGAAGCCGGGCGCCGACCTCCGGATCGAGGACGTGTACGTCCGCGAGTTCCGCGGCGTCCCCTCGCTCAACCTCACCGAGTTCTCGACGGTGACGCCCCTCCCCGACCCCGTCGAGGTCGCGGAGGACGCGCCGCGTCTGTCGATCGCCGAGGCGGTCGCCTCCGGCGGGATGTTCGACGTGGAAGTCGTCGGGAACGTCCTCGAGATCCGGGACGGGTCCGGGCTCATCGAGCGCTGTCCGGAGTGCGGCCGCGTGGTCCAGAACGGCCAGTGCCGGAGCCACGGCGACGTGGACGGCGAGGACGACCTCCGAGTGAAGGCGATCCTCGACGACGGCACCGACACCGTCACCGTCGTCTTAGACGACGAGCTCACCGCCGAGGTGTACGGCGGCGGGCTCGACGACGCCCTCGACGCCGCGAAGGACGCGATGGACAAGGAGGTCGTCGCCGAGGAGATATCTGACTCCCTCGTCGGTCGCGCGTACCGCGTCCGCGGGAACCTCTCGGTCGACGACTACGGCGCCAACCTCGACGCCAGCGAGTTCGAACTCGCGGACGACGACCCGGCCGAGCACGCCCGCGCCGCGCTCGCGGAGGTGGGCGAATGAGCGACGACGGACCGGGCGCCCGCGAGGTCGCCCACCGGGTGTTCGCCGCCGAGTTCGACGACGCCTCGCTCTCGTACTCCGAGAGCGACGAGGAGCGCGCCCCGAACTACGTGGTGACTCCCACGGGGGCCCGCGTGAACCGACTGTTCGTCGCCGGCGTGCTCACCGAGGTCGAGCGCGTGAACGACGAGACGCGCCGCGGGCGCGTCGTCGACCCCTCCGGCGCGTTCGTCACCTACGCCGGCCAGTACCAGCCCGAGGCACAGACCTTCTTAGAGCGCGCCGAGCCGCCGGCGTTCGTCGCGCTCACGGGGAAGGCGCGCACCTTCGAGCCGGAGGACTCCGACCGGGTGTTCACCTCGGTCCGCCCCGAGAGCCTCAACGCGGTCGACGCCGACACCCGCGACCGGTGGGTGGTCTCCGCCGCGGAGGCGACGCTCGACCGGCTCGCCGTCTTCGAGAAAGCTCTTGACTCCAGCCTCCGCGGCGAGGAGCTCCGAGCGGCCCTCGAATCGGGCGGCGCGCCCGCGTCGCTGGCGGCCGGGATCCCGAAGGCGATCGCCCACTACGACACCTCGACCGCCTACGTCGAGGCGCTCCGTCGGCTCGCGATCGACGCCTTAGAGCTGATCACCGGCGACCGCGACGAGGTGCGCGCACTCGAAGCCCTGCCCGACGACGGAGGCGACGCCGCGATCGGCGCGCTCCCGGAGACCGATGTGACGATCGAGGCGCCGGCAGAGCCTGTCGACGACGACGGGGCGGCGGAATCGGAACCGGCGGGCACCGAATCGGATGACCCCGTCTCCGAGTTGGAAGCCGAGCCTGAGTCGGTGTCTGATTCCGAACCGGTGTCTGATTCCGAACCGGTGTCTGATTCCGAACCGGTGTCTGATTCCGAACCGGATCCCGCCTCAGAGACGGAGTCTGTGGCCACAGGCGACGAGACGCCTGCGACGGCCGAGACCGCTGCGTCGACCGAGACGGTCGATTCCGAACCCTCAGAGGCCGACTCGATCGGTTCCGACTCAGACTCGATCGGTTCCGAGGCTGACGACGAGAGCGACGGCCTCGGCGACTTCGACGCCGGAACGGGCGCCGCGGAGACCGACGAATCCGAAGGAGACGACGCCGCGGCGGACGACGCCGAGATCGACCTCGACGAGCCGTCGACCGACCCCGCGTCCGACGAGATGTACGAACTCGACGACGAGGAGCGTGAGGAGATCGAGTCGGAGTTCGGCACCGACTTTTCGACCGGGAGTGAGGTCGACGAACCCGGCGAGGCCGACATCGACGTGCCGGACCCCGAGGAGATAGAGGAGTCGCCGACTGCGGAGGACGCCGCGGAGTCCGCGGGGGCCGACGCGCCCGCCGCAGGCGAAAGCACGGACGCCGCCGACGCGGAACCGGAGAGCGAGGAGCCGGCGGGCGACGACGACGAGGCGGCCGGCGATATCGACCTCGAGGCCGCGGTCATCGACGCGATGGGCGCGCTCGACGACGGCGACGGCGCCGACCGCGAGGCGGTTGTCGAGGCGGTCGTCGACGACCACGGTGTCGCCGCCGACGCGGTCGAGGACGCGATCCAAGACGCGCTGATGAGCGGGAAGTGCTACGAGCCCGGCGACGGCGTGCTCAAGCCGATCTGATGGGCGCGACGCCTACCGTCGAGCCAGTCGTCGGCGAGCCGGCCGCGGTGGCCGACCTCGGGACCGAGCGCGTGCTCCTCGTCGCCGACGTCCACGCCGGCGTCGAGGTCGGGCTCCGCTACGAGCGCGGCGTCGAACTGGACTCCCGAGCCGACGAGCGCCGAGAGCGCCTCTGCGCCTTGATCGCCGAGACCGACGCCGACCGGCTCGCGGTCCTCGGCGACCTCGCGCACCGGATCGCGGCGCCCGAAGGCGACGAGCGCGAGGAGCTGGAGTCGCTCGTTCGGGCGATCACCGACCGCGTCCCCATGACGCTCGTCGAGGGGAACCACGACGCGGGCGTCGCCGAGGCGTTCGCCGACGACCTCGACGTGATCGGAGCGGGCGGCGGCGTGCTCGGGGATTCCGTCGCCGTCTGCCACGGCCACACGTGGCCGGATCCCGCACTCCTCGACGCCGACGTGGTGTGTATGGGCCACGAGCACCCCCAAGTACGACTTGAGGACGCGGTCGGCGGCTCGCGCGTCGAGCGCGCGTGGCTCCGCGGCGCGATCGAGCCCGCGGCGTTCGTAGAGAGCGACGAGGCCGACCCGGCCGTCGTCGCAGCGCCGCCCGAACTCGTCGTCTTCCCCGCGTTCAACGAACGCTCCGGCGGGACGTGGGTAAACGTCGAGGGGCAGTCGTTCCTCGCGCCGTTCCTCCCGGCGGCGCTCCCGTCCGGGGACGCGTACCTGCTCGACGGAACGCGGCTCGGGGACTACCGACGAGTGTGAGGCGTCGCCGTCGGCCACGGCCCGCTTAGCCCGCGGCGGATCGATAACGTGCGCGTTCGTCGCTCGCACGCGCTGCCTCGGCCCGCTCTCTCGCTCGTCGTCGACAGGCGCATAGGCGGTACTTTCACCGGGAATCTTGGTGATTCTCACGAGGCAAGAACGGCGAATCGGATCTCGACAGCCGCGAGAGTGTGCGGTGAAACACCGTTCTTGGCTGTGTGGGGCGATTATTTCGACCTACGGAGATCGTCGAACGCACATCAGATCGGGTCCTATTACCACGCCTGAAAATATGTCCATAGGTTTATCTGTCGAGTGTGGATTCGTCCTCGTATGGGGTTTTCACCCGGTATCGTCTCTTGGGCCCTGTTCGGCATCTCTGGGCTGAACCTCGGTATCGCCGCCGTCGCGGTCCGACGCAGAGAGGTGCGCGGCGCGGTCGCGTTCTCGCTGGTGATGATCTGCGTGTCTCTCTACTCGGTGGGCACCGGAATCCGCGCCGGGAGCACGACACTCTCGCTGTATCAGGTCGGGACGGTCGTCAAATTCGCCGGGATCCTCGGACTCGGGCCGACCCAACTCCGCTTCGGACTGATATACACCGGCCGGGAGTCACTCCTCACTCGCCGCCGCTGGGCACTCCTGCTCGCGTGGCCGGCCGCCGTCTTCGCACTCGTCGCGACCGCACCGGCACACGACCTGCTCTGGACCGTTCGCGGGTTCAGCAGCGCCGCTCCGCTGGCCGCCGTCGACCGGGCAAACGGGCCGCTGTTTTGGTTGACGCTGGCGTACACCTACACCCTGATACTCACCACGTACTCGTTGCTGCTCGTTTTCGGGATCAGGCGCGGCGGGCAATACCGCACGCAGGTCCTGCTGATGCTCTCCGGGGGAATCATTCCGGTTATCGGCAGTTTCCTCCTCTTGTACAGCGGTAACCTGTCGTCGGCCTTCGACCCGACGGCGTTCGCCAACACGGTTACCGGCGTCGTGTTCGCCGTCGCGCTCTTCGTGTTCGGCTTCCTCGACCTGGCTCCCGTCGCGAGGCATACCCTCGTCGACGAGATGGTCGACCCGGTGTACGTCGTCGACGTCGACGATCGCGTCGTCGACGTGAACGTGGCCGGTATGGAGCTTCTCGGCGAGGGAGTGGGTGAGCCAGTCGGCCGACCGGCGACCGAGGTGGTTCCGCTGTACGACTCGTTCCACGAGAGCACCGACGACGCCGACTCGGACGTGACCGTCGAGCGCGACGGGTCGCTTCGATTCTTCGACATCAACCGAACGACGCTGACCGACCGGAGCGGAGCGACGATCGGGTCGCTGTTGATCTACCGCGACGTCACAGAGCGACACATCACCGAAAAGCGGTTCGAACGACTCATCCAACAGTCTTCGGACGTCATCGCGGTGATCGACGAGAGTGGAGACATCACGCACGTCAGCCAGTCGGTTGAAGAGATTCTCGGCTACGGCCCGACGGCGTTGATCGGTGCGAACGTCATCAAGAACGTCCATCCCAACGACCAAGACGAACTCCGCGCCGAACTCTCCGCCCACGGCGCCGAGTACGGCTACACCAGCTCCTACAGGGTTCGGTTCCGGCACGCCGACGGAGAGTGGCGGGTCCTCGAAGTACGGGCGCGGAACCTGCTCAAAGACCAATTCGTGGAGGGCATCGTGCTGAACTCCCGCGACGTCACCGAAAAAGAGCGGCAGAGGCGAAAGCTTGAGCGGCAGAACGAGCGGCTCGACCAGTTCGCCAGCATCGTCTCGCACGACCTCCGAAACCCGCTGAACGTCGCGACCGGTCATGTCGATATGCTCGCATCGGACGCCGGAAGCGAGCAGGAAGACTCCATCGAGACGGTTCAGCGGCAGCTCGAACGGATGGAGGCGATCATCAGCGACGCCCTCACGCTAGCTCGGTCGGGCGAGGTGATCACCGAGACCACCGAGGTGCGGCTCGAGGACATCTCTCGCACGGCGTGGCAGAACGTCGACACCGCCGAGGCCGACCTCGTCGTCGACACGTCGATCACCCTCGACGCAGACAAAGACCGGCTGCTCAACGTTTTCGAGAACCTGTATCGAAACAGCGTCGAACACAACGAGACGACGGGTCTGACCGTTCGGGTCGGGCCGCTGTCCGAGACGTTCGGGTTCTACGTCGAGGACACCGGCACGGGGATCCCCGAGGACAAGCGCGGCCAAGTGCTCGAACAGGGGTACACGACCAACCGCGAGGGGACCGGGTTCGGGCTCGCGATCGTCAGGGACATCGTCAGGGCGCACGGGTGGCAGATCACGGTCTCGGAAAGCGACGAGGGCGGCGCGAGGTTCGAGATCGAGTGCGCCGAGGTCCCGCTGGAAGAGCAGCCCACGACAGCCTGAGCGCTCGGCCTCGCCGGCCTCTCAGAGCGGCCGGAACCGGAACCCGTCCCACTCCTGGCTCTCGGGCTCGCGGATCCCGGCGCCCGGCTCGCGGAGTTCGTCGGCGTAGACGGGCTCAACGCGGTCGCCGATGTCGACGTCAAACGTCTCCCCGGAGCCGTCCTCGCGCTCGGCGATCTGTCCGAGCGCGCGGACCGCCGGGCCGTCGTACTCGTCGCCCATCTCGAACTCGACGATCGCGAGGGTATTCGGCTCGCGGACGCCCGGGGGCGTCGCCGTCGAGGTCGTCCACGTGAGGACCTCGCCCTCGTACTCGCGGAGGTCGACCGTCCCGACGCGCTCGGCTCCGTTCGGGCTCACGGTGTGGGGCGGGTAGGTGACGGTGCCGTCCGCGTACTCCGCCGCTTCGAAGGTCGGTTTGCCGCCCTGTTCCGTCTCGCCGCGCTCGTTCTCGCTCATTGGGTGCCCTCCAGAATCGTCGTGGTCACGCAGTTCCCGAACCCGCCGACGTTGCAGGCGAGCCCCGTGTCGGCCTCAACCTGCCGCGGGCCGGCGTCGCCGGTGACCTGTTCGTATATCTCGTACACCTGTGCGACCCCGCTCGCGCCGAGCGGGTGACCCTTCGACTTGAGCCCGCCGGAGGTGTTGATCGGGAGCTCGCCGTCGCGGTCGGTGACGCCCTCCTCGACCGCCTTCCACCCCTCGCCCTTCTCGAAGAAGCCGAGGTCCTCGCTCTGG
>Ga0207718_101704_pt1 | contig 10296 bp, 11 predicted proteins | sample A23M2SouthBayCA_FD_187749 | JGI IMG/M metagenome (GOLD analysis project Ga0207718, IMG submission 187749) | Aerobic enrichment media microbial communities from Eden Landing Ponds, California, USA - A23 M2 (SPAdes) | ecosystem: Environmental > Aquatic > Marine > Unclassified | place: Emeryville... | reverse complement strand
AGCAACGCCTGGACGAGGACGGTACCGCGCTGGCCGAACGCCAGGACGCACTCGCGGCCGCCGCTGCCGAACTCGACTCGGAGGTCGAATCCTATGTCTGAGACGTTCCACGGGCGACCCCGACACCGACGACCCCCGTCGGGGGCCTAACATACCAGAATACGTATAATGTTTCGTTGGAGTTGGGCTAATTCGGCCTAAATAGCCGTTAGTCGGCACTCTGATCAATACTTTTTCCTGATAGGTTCGACGCCTTTAAGTAGATACGCGCGTGAGGTGGGGATACCATGACAGACTGCGTCGAGTGCGGGGCCGAGGTGTCCTTGCACGAGAACCTCGAAGTGGGAGAGATCGTCGATTGTTCGACCTGCGGTGCCGAACTGGAGGTCCTCGGGACCGATCCTGCCGACCTCGACACGGCACCCGAACTGCAAGAGGACTGGGGTGAGTGAGCGATGTTCGAGGGCGGCCCGCCCGGGACGGTGACACCATGAAGATCGGACTTCTCTACTCGCGCATCCGCAAGGACGAGAAGCTCCTGTTGAACGAACTCCGCGAGCGCGACCACGAGATCGAAAAGATCGACGTTCGCCGCCAGCAGTTTTCCCTCTCTGACCCGCCGAGCGAGTTCGAGGGCCTGGATCTCGTACTCGACCGGTGTCTCGCGACCTCCCGCAGTCTCTACGCCACGAAGTTCGCCGAAGCCTACGACGTGCCGATCGTCAATTCGCCCGAGACCGCTGAAATCTGTGCGGACAAGGTGAAAAACAGTCTCGCACTGGAAGAAGCGGATATCCCGACGCCAAACACGGAAGTCGCCTTTACGAAGGACGCCGCCCTCGAGATCGTCGAGGAGTTCGGCTATCCCTGCGTCCTCAAGCCCGTCGTGGGTTCCTGGGGCCGCCTGATGGCCAAACTCGATACCCGGGATGCGGCCGAAGCCGTCCTCGAACACAAGGAGACGCTGGGTCACTACGAGCACAAGATCTTCTACGTTCAGGAGTTCGTCGACAAGCCCGGCCGCGACATCCGCGTGCTGGCGACCGACGGCGAACCCGTCGCCGCGATGGTCCGGTCCTCCGATCACTGGCTGACCAACGCCGCGAAGGGTGCCGACACCGCCGAGTTCGAACTGGACGACGAAGCGCTCGACCTGGTCGAACGCGCCTCGGAAGCAGTTGGTGGGGGGCTTCTCGGTATCGATCTCATGGAAACTGGCGTCGACGAGAACGGTGAGCCGACCGGCTACACCGTCCACGAGGTCAACCACACGGTGGAATTCAAAGCCCTCAACGACGTGACCGAGGTCGACGTCCCGGGGACTGTCGTCGACTGGCTCGAGACGCAGGCACAGGAGGACGCAACATGACGTATTCCGCAAGCGTCGTCGGTGGCACGGGCTTCACGGGCGGGGAACTGCTCCGCCTGCTGGCCGGCCACCCCGAGTTCGAGATCGAACAGGCGACCAGCCGCTCGAAGGCCAACAAGACCGTGGGTCACTCCCACCCGAACCTCCGGGAGCTGGACCTCCGTTTCTCCGATCCCGAGGACCTCGAATCGGTCGACGTGCTGTTCGCGGCGACGCCCCACGGCGTCTCGATGGAGCAGATCGACGCCTTCCAGGACGCCGCCGACACCGTCGTCGACCTCTCGGCTGACTTCCGCCTCGATACCGAGGCGCAGTACGACGAGTGGTACGACGGCCATAGCCGCCCCGAACTCTTGGAGAAGAGCGAGTACGCCCTGCCCGAACTCAACCGCGAGAACCTCGAAGGCGCGGACCTGATCGCCTCCGGCGGCTGTAACGCCACGGCGACGATCATGGGCCTGCTGCCGCTGTTCGAGAACGACATCCTCTCCGGCGACGAGCAGGTCGTCGTCGACGTGAAAGTCGGCTCCTCGGAAGGTGGCGCGGGTGGCGGCGCAGCCTCCAGCCATCCCGAGCGCAGCGGCGTCGTCCGTCCCTACGCGCCGACGGGCCACCGCCACGAGGCCGAGATCGAGCAGTTCCTCGGTATCGACGTCTCCTTTACCGTGCACGCGGTCGATATGATCCGCGGCGCGAGCGCGACCTGTCACGTCTTCCCCGACGGCCCGGTGTCGAAGGGGGACCTCTGGAAAGCGTATCGCGGCTCCTACGAAGACGAGCCGTTCGTCGAGATGGTCGCGGGCGGCGGTGGCTTCTATCGCTACCCCGAGCCGAAGGCCATCGCGGGCACGAACAAGGCCGAGGTCGGCTTCGAACTCGACCCCGGAAACAAGCGCCTGGTCGTGTTCTCGGCCATCGACAACATGATGAAAGGATCGGCCGGCCAGGCCGTCCACGCCGCCAACGTCGCACTGGGAATCGAGGAGACCGCAGGTCTGGACTTCCAGGGTCTACACCCCGTGGGGGCGCCATGACTGTGGTAGTGAAGGTTGGCGGCGCTCGCGCGGTCGATCCCGAGGGCGCGCTGGCTGACGTGGCAAGTCTCACTGAGCAAGGCGAGGAGGTAGTCGTCGTCCACGGCGGTTCCACGAAGGTCGACGACACCCTGGAACGCCTGGGAATTGAGCCGGAGTACGTCGAGACGCCCTCGGGCGTCGTCGGGCGGTTCACCGACGAGGCCACGATGGAGGTCTTCGAGATGGCTTTCGGGCATCTCAACACACAGCTGGTCGCGGGCCTGCAGACCCAGGGCGTCGACGCGGTCGGGCTGAACGGCGTCGACGGAAAACTGCTGTACGGCCCCCGGAAGTCCGCCGTGCGCGTGGTCGAGGACGGCAAGCGCAAGATCAAGCGCGGCGACCACTCCGGGACGATCAAGCGGGTCAATTCGGACTTGCTGGAGTCGCTGCTGGACGACGATTACACGCCCGTGGCGGCTCCCCCTATGGCTGGAAAGGACGAGGACGAGATCATTCCGGTCAACACCGACGCCGACCGCTCGGCTGCGGCCATCGCCGGCGCGCTCGACGCGACGCTGGTCTTGCTGACCGACGTCGAGGGCGTCTACGAAGATCCCGACGACTCCTCGACCCTCATCGAGAGCGTCGAGACCGACGAGGGCTGGGACGCCCTCGAAGCCGCCGCGGAGGGCTTCATGGGCCGGAAGATCATGGCTGTCGAAGAGGCGCTCGACGGCGGCGCACCTGAAGCAGTGGTCGCTGACGCCAACGCCGACGCGCCGATCACCGCGGCGCTCGACGGAAGCGGCACGCACGTCCACGCGAGTGCACTCGCGGACGACGAACAGGAGGTAGATGCATGAGTTCCGAAATACGTAGAGCGCATTTCGACGTCACAGGCCTCACCAGAGGTGAGACGCTGTGACCGGATTCGTCTTCAACGAAAAGCCGATCCAGATCGAACGCGGCGACGGGAGTTTCGTCTACGACGACTCGGGCACCCAATTCCTCGACATGGGCGCGTCCTACGCCTGCGTCCCGCTGGGTCACAGCCACCCCGCTGTGCACGAGGCGGTCACCGAGCAGTTCGAGAAACTGACCTACGTCCAGGCCTCGTACCCAAACGCCCAGCGCACGGCGCTGTACGAACTGTTGGCCGAGACCGCGCCTGGCGACCTCGACAACACCTGGCTCTGTAACTCGGGCACCGAGGCCAACGAAGCGGCCCTCAAATTCGCCCGGAGCGCCACCGGCAACTCGAAGATCGTCGCGACGATGCAGGGGTTCCACGGGCGGACGATGGGAGCACTCGCGACGACCTGGAAAGACAAGTACAAGAAGCCCTACGAGCCGCTGATCGGCGACGTGGAGTTCGTCCCCTACGACAACGCCGAGGCGCTGGCGGAGGCCGTCGACGAGGACACCGCCGCCTTCATCGTCGAACCGGTCCAGGGCGAGGGCGGGATCAACCCCGCTTCTCACGACTACCTCCAGGCCGCCCGCGAGATCACCGAAGACGCCGGTGCAGCCCTCGTTTTCGACGAGGTCCAGACCGGCATGGGTCGTACGGGGTCGCTGTGGGCCTGCGAACAGGCCGGCGTCGTCCCGGACATGCTCACCTCCGCGAAAGGTCTGGGCAATGGTTTCCCGGTCGGCGCGACCCTCGTCAGAGACTGGGTTGCGGAGAACTACGGCAGCCACGCCTCGACGTTCTCGGGCGGGCCCGTGATCTCGGCCGCAGCGGGCGCGACCGTCTCGACGATGGTCGAGGAGGAGATTCCCGCCCACGCAGGCGAGGTGGGCGACTACCTCGTGAACGAGCTCGAGGCCACCCTCGGCGAAGAGGTGCGTGACGTCCGCGGCGAGGGCCTGATGATCGGCGTCGAGGTCAAGCGCGGGGCGAACCGATATTTGAAGAACCTCGCGATGAAACACCAGATCCTGGCGCTGCCGGCGGGACGCACCGTCATCAGGCTGCTCCCGCCGCTGACGATCACCGAATCGGAGGCAGATCAGGTCGTCGACGCCCTCGAAGACCTGCTGACAGAGTAATGAGCACCACGATCCCCACCACGACCGTTCCGACCGACGAGGCCCGACAGTTGCTCGTGGACCTCGTCGAGACGCCCTCGGTAACTCCGGAAGAAGAAGACGCCGCCGAGGTACTCGTCCAGTTCTTCGCGGCCCACGACCGGGAGGTCTGGGTCGACGACGTCGGCAACGTCCGCGCGCCCGCCGACGACGGGGCACTGCTGACGAGCCACATCGACACGGTCCCGGGCGACATCCCGGTCCGGGTCGAACGGCTGCCCCGGGAGGACGCCCGTTTCGGTGGCGAACCCACCGACGAGGATACGAGCGAGGAGGTAGACGTGCTGTGGGGACGGGGGAGCGTCGACGCCAAGGGGCCGCTGGCGGCGATGGCCGTCGTCGCCGTCGAGACCGGCGCCTCCTTCGTCGGCGTCGTCGGCGAGGAGGTCGACTCCCGCGGGGCGCTCCACCTCGTCGACGACCGCGACTCGGAACCGGACGCCGTGATCAACGGCGAACCCTCGGGCTGGGAGGGGATCACGCTGGGCTACCGTGGCCTGCTGGGTGGCAACTACGTCGCCACCTCCGAGTCGGGCCACTCCTCACGACCGGACGACAACGCGATCCAGGACGCGATCAACTGGTGGAACCGGGTCGAAGAGGAGTTCGAACCGGACGATTGGGTCCCCGTCTTCGAGCGCGTGACGCCCAAACCGACCAGTATCGACGGCGGGGTCTCCGAAGACGGCCTCTCCGTCGAGACGACGATGCGACTCCAGCTCCGGGTCCCGCCCGAGTACACCACCGAGGAGATCCGCGAGATCACCGACGGCCACCTCGAAAACGGAACTGTGCACTGGGACGACCAGGTCGAACCGGTGATGATGAGCCCCCGAACTGCACCGGGCCGGGCCTTCCGGGCGGCGATCCGCAAGCGCGGGGGCGACCCGCGACTGCTCCGCAAGACCGGCACCAGCGACATGAACGTCTACGCGAAGGTCTGGGACTGCCCGATGGTCACCTACGGCCCGGGCGACTCGGATCTGGACCACGCGCCGAACGAACACCTCCCCTTGGAGGAGTACGACCACTCGGTGGCGGTCCTGCGTGACGCCACCGAGACGCTACTGGAGGACTGACAATGGTACGCCACCTGCTCGACGTCGACGATCTCACGCCAGCCGAACTCGAAACCGTGCTCGACCGCGCGGCCGACATCAAAGCCGCTCAGGCGGCCGGCGACGGCCCCGAACCGTTCGACAACCAGACCCTCGGGATGATCTTCGAGAAACCGAGTACGCGGACGCGGGTCTCCTTCGAGACCGGGATGACCCAGCTCGGCGGCCACGCTATCTTCCTGGGGCCCGACGACATCCACCTCGGGAGCGGCGAGCCGGTCAAAGACACCGCCCGCGCGCTCTCGCGGTACGTCGACGTCGTCATGGCCAGGCTGTTCGATCACGACGACGCCGAGGAACTGGCCGAATACGCGACTGTGCCGTTCGTCAACGGTCTCACCGACGACGCCCATCCCTGCCAGACGCTTGCGGATCTACTGACCATCCGCGAGCACTTCGGCGGGTTCGAGGAGGTGCGTGTGGCGTGGGTCGGCGACGGCAACAACGTCGCCCAGTCGTTCGTCCTCGGCGCGGCGATGGTCGGGCTGGATCTCACTGTGGCGACGCCCGAGGGCTACGAGATAGACGACGAGGTGCTGGCCCGAGCCGACGCGGTTGGCGAGGCTCCAGCGACGACCCACGACCCGGAAGCAGCGGTCGAGGACGCCGACGTCGTCTATACCGACGTGTTCGTCAGCATGGGCCAGGAGGACCGCCGCGAGGAGAAACTCGCGGAGTTCGAGGGGTTCCAGGTGACGACCGACCTGATCGGCGACCGCAAACTGATGCACTGCCTGCCGGCCCACCGCGGGGAAGAAGTCACCGACGAGTCCATCGAGAGCGACAACGCGATCGTCTGGGACCAGGCGGAGAACCGGCTCCACGCCCAGAAGGGGCTGCTGGTGTGGCTGTCCGAGCAGGAGTGAGTGCGGATCGCGAGTGACATCCTGATCGTCTTTGGGTTCTCGCCGCTGACGTGCCAGTATTTAGGCTCGCCAAAATCCCGGAACACTCAAATGGTATTAGGCCGGCCTAAAAAGTATGGGCGACGGAGACCGAGTACCCGCGGGTGCGCCAGCGGGATGAGCGACGAGTCTCGCTATCTCCTCGCGCTCTACCGCGAGGAACGAGCGCGGTCGCCGCCGCTGCCTCCGGGCCGGATCGCGGAGCGGTTAGACCGCTCGCCAGCGGCGGTCACGGAGATGCTCCAGCGGATGGCTGACCGGGGACTGCTCACCTACGAGCCCTACGAAGGCGCGACGCTCACACCTACTGGCCGGGCGCGCGCTGGCGAGTACTACGAAACCTACGTGGTCCTGGTCCAGTTTTTCGAAGAGGTACTGGAACTAGACGACACCGAGGCCGAGGCACACCAATTCGTGGGCGTCCTCAGCAAGACCGTCACCGATCGGCTTGCGACGACCCTCCTCGACACGGAGGACTTCGCCGAGCGACCGCACTCGAGACGCCAACAGTCGGAGACGACCTGACATCGTTCGAACCGCATCCTTTTTCTTTAGGCTAGCCTAAAAATGGACAATGACAGTTGGGACGCAGTCACGCCCTGGTACCGATGTGGAAGGAGCGTCGGACGAGCGACCGGAGATCGCCGTCTGTGAGAGCACGCCCGGGAGGTCCGTGTTTCTCGAATCGGACAACACCGACGGGTGGATCGCCAGCGACACGACGATCGAGGTGCGACGATGAGCGATGCGGGGGCGGGCGACGTCGAGCATCGGGACGACGAGCGGACGCTCATCCGGCAGGGTCGAGACTACGAGGAGACGTTTCGGCTCGACGCCAGCGAAGCCGGGCAGTTCCTGATCGATCTCGGCGAGCAACTGCAGACCGAGGACGAACTGACGATCACGACCGACGAGTGGAAACTCCCGTTCGCGTTCGGCGAGCCGGTCGAACTCGAAATCGACTTCGAGGGCGTCGACGAACCGGAACTGGAGATCGAACTGGCGCTTCCGGGTCGGACCGACGAAACCGCGCCGAACGTCGAATAGAAGGGCGGTTTTTACTGCGTGCCGCTCAGTTGCCGGTGACGAGCGTGTCGTCTTCGAGGTAGTGATCGAAGTGGTGGGCGTCTTCTTCGATGACTTCGAGCTGTTCGCGAAGGAGGTGCGCCGTCGTGTGGTCGCCCAGCCCTTCAGCGAGTTCGATGTGATCGCGGTAGCTCTCGATGATGTCGCCGTACATCTCCAGATCGTTTTCGAGCGAGGTCCGGATGTCGTAGACGTCCTCGTCCTCGGGCTCGACGGTCGCGTGTTCCGAGAGGGCGTCCATGCTGGCGTGGGGGACGCCACCGATCGCCTGCAGACGCTCGGCGACCTCGTCGGCGGCCGCCTCGACGTTCTCGTAGGCTTCCTGCAGGAAGACGTGGATGTCGCGGAACTCCGCACCCTCGACGTTCCAGTGATGTTTGTGGAGCTGGTGGTACAGCACGTACGCGTCCGCGAGGTCGGTGTTCAGCGCTTCGATGATCTGTTCGGCCTTTTCGCTGTCGAGTCGGAGCGGGTTCTCCTCGACGGTCCCTGCCTCCTGACGAACGGTCTTCTGGGTGCTCATTACAGTTTTCTGTTCGCACTCCGTCCTCTTATATCTTTCAGACATCAAACAATTTTTCGCACGGCCTAAATTTATGCGGGTGGCTTTCCACGGTGTGAGTACTATTCTATGACGCCCTCTGACGGAGGAAACAGTGGTTGCGTGTGGCTGAGCGAGCAGGCGTAGTGGCGAGCATACGCCGAGCGAACGCGAGGCGTTTTTCCGTCAGAGCTTCGCTCTGACGACGTCCACGTCGCTGCACTCCGTGGACCACCGCGAGCGCTCTACCGAGCGCGAGCGGCCTTTTTTCCCCATGTTTTTGCCGCGAGTGGTACCCACAGGGACGAAGGCCCGAGGATACCCGAGCGGGAAAAAGTGGTGTCGCAGAAGCTAAACCCCGGGCGGCCGAGGCTGAGTCGTATGGCGACCTCGCTTCCTATCGCGATCATCTACGGGATCTACCTCGGCGTGCTGACCGGGATCATCCCGTCGCTGGTCGCGGGCACGCTGGGGTTTCTGTTCAAGTATATCACGAACGTCACCCTTCCGGGGTTCGGTGTGGTCGTGCTCGCGGTCGCGCTCGCGGGGATCAACGGCGGGCTGCTCGCGCTGGCGGACCCGACGATCCTGGACTCGGCCAACGCGCCGACGATCATGACCGGCCTGCTCGTCGTGATGATGATGTCGCTGTACGCCCACGCCAAGGGCGACCAGCTCGGTGCGTCAGTCCCGCGACGAATCTCGTTGCGCAAACTCGGCGAGCAGACGCTTTCGACGGATCTGGTCGATGTGGTCGCCGGGCGCAACGAGATCCGGATCCACGTCGTCGGCGAGATCGAGGATATCGAAGGCTACCCGCCGCTGCCCGAGGATCTCCGGGCGAAGATCCGCGATACCGACTGGCGCTTTCCCGCCGATCTGCAGGTCTCGGAACTCGAATCGCGACTGGCTGAACGCCTCCGTACCGAGTTCGACCTCGGTGACGTGACGGTCTCGATCGACGAGCGGGGCCGGGCGACCGTCGCGGCCGCACCCCCCTTCTCGGGTCTGTCCCGCCGCGTCGAGTCGGGTCGACGCGCGGTTTCGCTCGACGGCCTCGTTCCGACCGGGCTCGCCCGCGGTGACGTCGTCACGGCGGTCACCGATAGCGCGCAGGTCCGGGGGCCGATCGTCAGCGCACGCTCTTCGACAGCCAGCGCCGAGCCGAAAGCCAGTGCCGAAAAGAAGCCCGAGTCGCCGACCGAGTCAAAGGGCGGCGCCGGCGAGTCCGAGGCGGTCCCGCCGGCGTCCCGCGCACCGACGACCAGCGGCGGCGAGGGGCAGGCGACCATCGCTGTCTCGCGAGCGGACGTGACTCCGTTGCTCCGCGCCGATAGCGCGAAACTGGTCGTCGAGTCCCAGGGGACACGCCACGAGTACGAGGTGCTCTCGTTGCTGCGCCGCTCCGGCAAGCGGTTTCGGCGGCTGACGGTTCGGGCTGGCGGCGCCCTCGACGGCGTCTCTATCGGCGTCGCCAAGCCCAGAGAGACTTACGAGGTCGCTATCCTTGCGGCCCGGACGGCGAGCGGCTGGCAGTTCGCCCCACCGGGGACCACGACGCTGTCGGCCGGTGACGAGCTGTTCGTCGTCGGGACGAGTGCCGCACTGGACCGGTTTGGGGAGGTGGTCGCGTGATCGTCCTTCAGGCGATCGATCTGACGAGTGACGTACTTCGGACGGTCGCTCGGGCCGGCGGTTTGGCGATCGGTGCAGGTATCGTGGCCGGAATCTGCGCGTTCGTCTATCGCTGGTACGCCGACCAGCGAGCCCCCCTGGGGTTGGTCGTCCTCGTCGGGCTGAGCGTGATCGCGATCGATCTCAACACGCGGGTCGCCCTCGGCACAGTGATCGACGAGCAGGCGGCCGTCGACGTCGGGGCAGTCCTCTATCACATCGGCGTCATCGTCGCGGGCGCGTTCGCCAGCGCGGCCGGCCAGCGGGTCGGCGACCGACTCGCAGCCGACGTCTTCGCGACGACTGGCGTCCCGACAATCTCCGGCGAGGTCGGGCGCGTCGTCAAGGCGGTCGGGCGGGTGCTCACCGTCGAGATGCCCTCGGAGATCGACGACATCGTCGGCTACGATCCCGTCTCCGAGGAGACCAAAACGAAGATCGCCGGCGAGTCGTTCATCTTCCCGCGGCGACTCACCGTCGCCGAGCTCCGCGA
>Ga0207718_101691_pt1 | contig 10378 bp, 6 predicted proteins | sample A23M2SouthBayCA_FD_187749 | JGI IMG/M metagenome (GOLD analysis project Ga0207718, IMG submission 187749) | Aerobic enrichment media microbial communities from Eden Landing Ponds, California, USA - A23 M2 (SPAdes) | ecosystem: Environmental > Aquatic > Marine > Unclassified | place: Emeryville, CA... | reverse complement strand
CGCCGACGAGCCCGACGTGTTTCAGGGCCGCGATCGCGGCCGGGTCGGGGTCCGCCGTCGACGTCGCTTCTGCCATGCCCCGATCTGGGTCGTCCGCACGCAAAAGGGTAACGGATGTGTGATACGTAACAGAATCGTTATGGGGCGGTGGGGCCCTCGATCGGACGCCCTCGAAGTTATTGAACCTCGTGGCGCGCCGTACCTAACCCCATCGGTATCGGTGGTCGTCGTCGCGAGCTGCGACGTCGCCACGCCGGGATGAGCGTGGGACGCACCCGCGTGCGGGTCGCCGAAAGGTAAGGTACAAATACGAACGGCGATTGGTTCCGGGTGCGGGCTCGTAGATCAGCGGCAGATCGCTTCCTTCGCAAGGAAGAGGCCCGGGGTTCAAATCCCCGCGAGTCCATTCACTTTTGGAAGCCGCCGAATGACTGTATTCTGCCTTTAGAGGGCTTACTACATCAATACTCGTATTCCGGAACTACTCAGCACCGCCATTTGAGTCCGTCTCACGGTCAGGCTTGCCGCCAACATTTGATTCGGTACAGGGGTCGCGGGCGCGCCGTGATGTGGTTTCGGCAAAGGAGTGCGATCGGTCAGTCAGGAGTTGTCGGGGCCAACAGCCGGTAGCCGGTTGTGTAATCCTCGCTGCGAGAGAAGCCCCGAGATAGTTGGGTGGGTCGTAGCCGGAGTATGAAGTACGACAACGTGTCTGTGGAAGACCGTCGGGACGCCCTCGATCGCATGGGCTGAGTGTCGGCGCGGTCAGCACGGGGGACACGGTGACCGCTCGCAGGACCCCCGTTGCGATAGAACCCGCCAGAGATGCTCTCCACCAACAGCATGTACCGATGTAGAAGTTCCAGTACAAGTGTTACAAAATAGACTTATATCCCCAGATTACATTGTCCAGTCGTGAGCAATGAAACAGAATCTGCCAGACTAAGAGGACTAATAAACGGATTCCTATTCGGTATTGCCTCGCGGGCAGACACCCAATTTGAGGATACTATATGGGAATCCCACTACGGTTCTGTAATAACTCACTGTTCATTTCCCACATATCCGAGCACGGAAGCACGTCGTAATGACGAACGGGCAATTGGATTAGGCACCTATAATCACGAGACCGGGGAATCGACGCTTGACGTTGGTTCAAATTTCCCCACCGACAGACCCGGAGCAGTTGTCTTTGATGACGGGAATGCCGCGATTCGGACAAACTGGGGAAAAGAATGTACTGTCAACCTCACCTCGCTTGAACATGGAATTATTGGGTTCCTATCAGAGCGTCATTTACAATCTGTTCGGAAGTCACACGGGAGAGTTGAGGGGGATAGGCGTGGGGAGTGAAGTACACCGGGATAGTCCTGTCTGTGGTTCCCCTACACTTGTGCCAAAGGAAGCATTGTTTCGATAGAACACCCCGGCGTTAGCGCCGTACGCGAGGTACTGAAGCAAGCGTTTGGTGCGAGAACTTCTCGGCCCCCACCCCGGCTCAGAACACTTCGAGATAGTCCTCCACAACGGCGCGTTCTTCCGCAGTCAGGTCGAACAAGTCGTAGACAGAGTCATCGATCTCGGCTTCGAGTTCGTCTATGTCCGTCTCCTCGACCTCGACACGATCCGTCTCCAAACGCTCCAGTAGCTCCACCACGCCATCATCGTTCCGGGGAATAGGAATGGTCGTTTCCTCGCCGCTCTTGACGCTCCGACCGTCTACGGCTGCGTGAACGTACTCAGCGCGGCGCTTGCGGGTGTCCCGGTCATCGGAGTACATCGCCGGGTCGTTAATCTCGTCAGAACGCCCCGCCTGTACGGTAAAGTCGCCGTCCACGTCGCCCTGTATCTCGGCGTCAACCGGATACCGCCGCGTTTGCCACTCGTAATTGATGTAGTCGAGTTCTCCGGTGTAGTCCCCGAGGTACGCCTCCGGGAAGCGGTCGGTCCGGCTGTCGAGATCGATGGTGTCTACAATCTCGCCAGCGGTCTCACGCATCGATCCGAAAACGTCCGCCGTGTCCTCGGTCAGACAGGGGAGCTTCTCGATGTACTGTGACCGGTACTCGTAGTATCCGCCCATCTTAACAGTCGTGATGTGTTTGAAATAGAAGTCGAGGGCCTTGGAGTTGAGCTGGCACGTCATCTCATCCGTCAGCCTCCTGTACGAGTCTGATAGAAGCACGGAGTAGGCCGTGGTAAAGTACCATGTGCCAATCTCGTCAAGCATGAACGTCGCATCCTGACAGATGTGTGCTTGGATGATCTTCGGCTGCTCGAATTTTTCCAGATTCTGTGTCCGACCGAACTCCCACCATGTATCGCTGTCCTCCCACCCACCTCGCTCTCGCCCACGCAAGTCAGATTCGTGCTGCTGGAAATAGTTCCATGACAAGGGTAGCTCGTCACGAAGCTCTTGCTTGGAGTATAGAGTTGCCTCTCTACCACCAGATTCTGCTTCTTCCACATGATACGGATAAATGACATGAAGTCCTGACCAGTCGCCTCGCCACCGTTCTATGTCATTCCCCTTGAGAAATGGACGGAGAAGATCCGATTCGATCTCATACTCTTGTGACTCTCCGGTCGGGACTACAGTCACTACCTCACCCGTGTCATCCGATTCAATTCGGTCGGCATCCAGCACGTCCACCACGTATATCTTGTTCGCGCTGGTTCGGATTCCCTGAAAGACGGCGTCAGTCACGTCCCCAATTGTCCCAGGTGCCTGTTCCTCCAATTTCTCGAACACCTGTAGCTCCCGCGGCGGCATCAGCGCCCAATACTCGTCTCCCGAGAGCTTCGATTGTGGATAGTCGAATACGTCAATGAAATCGTCAGAATAGCCCGGAGAGCCGCGGTTCTCTCGCACCGAGGTCACGATCGCCTCGTCCAACTCCCGGTCGTCTTCGCCGTCCGTGTTCGCTTTTACTCGGACACACCGAACTTCGTTGTCCGCGCGGGCTTCTTGATCCGGTTCGTCTTCGAGAATCACGACCGCGGGGTAGTTGGTGGCGTCCTCGAACACGCCCGAGTCCCGGAAGTCGTACACCTCCTCGATCTGGCTGTCTTCGAGAAGGACGCGCCGGAGTCCCTCTCCGTAGTCAGTCACCATGAACTGGTTCGGCGTAATGAATCCGAGCTTCCCCGTGTCCTCGGTGAGCCAGTCGAGACCGCGCTCGTAGAACGGACAGTATATGTCGTAGTTCCCGGTCGTCGCGTCGTACAGCGTGTCCATCATCGCTTTCTGGCCGTCCGGGAGGTTCTGGATACGAACGTACGGCGGGTTCCCGACCACGTAGTCGTACTCCATGTAATTCTTGACGACGAGCGCCAGCACCGTGTCCTCGAACATCTTGAACAGCCGCCCGTCGTTGTGTTCCTCCTTGAGATACCGGACGTTCTCCAGCATGTCGTTCACGTACGGCTCGAAGAACTCCTCGACGCCGTCGTACTCGCGCTTGGTGTGGTGGTGGATGCGTTCCTCAAGCCCGCTCTGGTAGGTCCAGTCGAAGTCCCCGCCGAACTCCTCCGCGAGCGCCATGTGGTCCTTCACCGTGTCGAGAACCCCCTGTAACGCGGCGAAGTACTCCCCGAAGTTGCTCACGCCCGTCTCAAGCTGGATCGTATCGAACAACGGCATCCGGACGCGCCGAACGAGGAACCCGTCCTCGGTCTCGTCTACCTCGCCCTCGTCGACTTCGACCGGGAGAGGGACCGGGATTCGCACGTCCTGTTCGTCGTCGGTCATCGCGTCGAAGGTCATCTGCCGAGAGCCGTCGTCGCCGAGGTCTGTTCCGGTCAATTCGCGCTCGTTCCGAAGCGTGTCGGTCCGGTAGATCGGGAGCCGGCGAATGGTGTACTCTGGGTGTTGCTGCTTGGCCTTCCGGTACGCCGGGAGAATCGCCACGACGAAGCGGATCTGCGCCATGAGGACGGCGAACGGATGTATGTCGAGCCCGACCACGCGCGGGCGGGTGCATAGGTCCTGTAGATGGTCTTTCCAATCCGGGTCCTCATCGTACTGTTTCACATCCGCGAGGTACCGCTCGACGGCTTCCACGAGGAACGTGCCGGACCCACACGCGGGATCGATGAGTCGCTCGTTCGAGACGCCCCGGTCGTATCCGACGCCGTCCATGATGTAGTCGATCACCGGCTGCGGCGTGTAGAACTCGCCGAGGGCCTTCCGGGTCTCCGGATCGAAGTACCGTTGATAGAGGTCCCCGAGGAGGTCCCCCTCCACGTCCCCGAAGTCGAACCGGAGTACGTTGAAGAACACCTCCGCCACCGCTCGGCTGAATCGGTCCCGAGTCGCGTCGCTGATCCGTTCCATGCCGCTGGTCTCCTTGGCGACTTCCTGGAACTGGCTCGCCCCCGTTTCGTGCCCCCGAGATAGCTCCTCCGCGTAGCCGTCTGTCCACCAGACGAAAATGTCGTCCTGAAACAGCCCCTCGACGAGCTGGTCCGACATGTCGTCAATGAGGTTGTCCGCGGCGACCGGGAACGCGTCGAGGTTGATCGTCTGGCCGAAGCCTTGGAGCCCGCGGAAGTAGTCGTCCATCCCGCCGTACGGGGTCCCGGCGAAGAAGTCGTGATCCTCGGTGGCCTTCGCAAGGAGGAGCCGGGCAAGAAGCGCGTGCCCGCTTTCGAGACAGAACATGAAGTCCCGGAGCGACTGATCCCCGCCGATGAACGGTTCCCACGAGTCTGGCACCTCGTCGGGCTCGCTCGCGTACGTCGCCTCCCAGAAGTCGTACGCTCCCTTGACGAACTTGGCTTCCTGATCGTCGCGGAGTTCTTCGAGGAGGTCCATCATCCCTGTGACGAGGTCGGCGAACGGGCTCCCCTCCTCAAGTCGGAAGGTGTCGAAGAAGTGCTCTTGTCCGAGTTCCGCCTGTTCGTTGAGCGGGACGGGATCGAGGCTCGCGAGGAACTCGTTCACGTCATCGGGATCGGTGAGATCGAACTCGCGTTTCTCAAGCGCGCTGACGAGGTCGCGGGCGTCCGAGTCCGTGACGGCGTCGAGAGAGACAATAAGTCGGGGACGGTCCTCGCCGCGTCGGTAGAGGCGTAGCTCCTCTCCGTTCGTCAGAACGCCATGCTCGGCCCGGAGAAAGTCCATGTATCCGAACAGTTGCGACTTGTGTTGCGGGAGGGACTCGCCGGTGGTCTTGAACTCGTAGACGGTTGTGACGGCCTCGTTCGAGTCCAGCGTGATGTAGTCGGGTCGGCGGTCGTCCGGGAGAGTGAACTCGCTGCGGAGGTCCGTCCCGGTCCCCTCGAAGCCGAGGGCGTCGTAGAAGCCGGTTTCGAGAAACAGATTCTCCACGTCGCGCTCGCTCATGTCTCCCGCGGCGCGGCTACTAACGGCGTGGAGAGACTCGGAGACGGCGGCGGCGTCGGGCATGGCCTCTTGTGACGAGCGGTGTTCCTTAACGATTGCTGACTGCTTGGATACCCGACGGCGATAGAACCCGCCGGCGAGGACAGTCTTTTCCGGCAGTCACTAACGTCGAGTCAGAGGATCGCGGGCGGCGGGGTTCTTGCCTATTCAGAGAGCTTACGCCGGGCGGTCGTTTGCTGGGTGTCAGGCGACGACGAGTGACCGAACACGGTCGCATCAGACGGTCGAGGATGCTCCGTACGGGATTCTGGGGAACGGACCGCATGGACACCCGATGTTCCCGTCCGGCGCGGACCACAGGGCCCTCCGACGACCTGCGAGCGGAGGAACCGCCGGCTACGTGGACGATCGCGGAGTCGGAAAGAACACGATCAGGCCGGGCATTCGCGTGGCATAAGGTTGGCATCTCGCGATTTTTCGGATTTTGAGCCCACCCTATAGACACGCACTATCATGGCATGTGATAGCAAGCGCTCTCTGGATTATACGGTTGGCCTATATCAAAAAGTGCCTCGGTGATGTTACTGTCTCGGGTCCACTAACAACCCCGCAAGATCATCTGGTCTTGTCCTGTCGTCGTACCGGGTGGTCTGACTCTGTGTCCGAGTCGCGGTAGGACTGTGGGTAAATCTGCGGGCGGCGGTTCTATCCCGACAACGAACTTAGATTGCGTTGAAACAGGGGAGGGAGATAGGACCAATCCGGCCTCGAATGTGAGCAACCGTACGGTCTGAACTCGGTCCTCTGTAGTCCTTCTATAGTAGTATTAATGGTAAGGGGTTTATATAGGGGGTGCCGACGAGTCAGACCACTCCATACTGTGGCGCACCGTTATGTGCCCCGGTAATGCGCTTCCCTTGGTATATTTCAGGCTCGTAGCTATCCGTACTGAAACGGTCGAACCGCGGTCTTGGGTCCGTTCCGTGCGTGTCGAAGTGTTGCTTGAGCTTCTGGTAGATCCTTCTGACCTCCGTGTCGGTGATCCCGAAGCTGAGTTGAATCTTCTCGAATAGTGGGTCTCTGTCCGCACAATCGGGGTACGTCTTTCGTACATCGCTTGATCCCTCGTTGACAATAAGTGAACAGATGCCAAACATGACCAGAGAGGCATTTTCACCCCACTTGTCGAGTTGGAGGGAGTGAATATATGCCGAGGCTTTCGTGGTTTGCCACGGCAGTAGTTCAACTTGGCTCGCCACCGAGCGGATACCCCAATCGTTCAGCCTGTACCCGACTAACTCCTTGTTTTCCCACTTTCCGTTATACGCCCCCTGATTAAGAAGATCGAGGCGTTTGAACCTTTCACGCGTGGTCTCGCCGGGATACCCGTCTTCCGGGTACCGAGGGTCTGTTTCATCTTGCCAAAAGATGCTCGTCGCGTTGTTCGTGTCGGGCGTTGCCAGCGGAGCATATGCTTCTGATAGACTTTCGTTCATAGATAGATAAGGAGAGATATATTGCGCGCAGAATCCGAGATTGGGTTCTAACGACGAGAGAACAGCAATACATCGGGATCCGCACACCAGCCGCTAATCAAATTCAAGACTGCCTCCTCATTAAGTACACCGCGCCAGCCCTCTTATAGATACCGCGACACGTAGTAGCAGGCAAGTTGCCCGACGAACGCAAGGGGACGGCGGTTCTCTCGCAAAACGGTTGCTCCAGTCGAATTTATATATCCTTCAAATAGTCCTGCCGCCGTTCGGCCTTCTCGTCGTGAGAGCCTTTGTCATAGTGCCGGTCCAAGATCGACCCGCTCATGTTGACTCGATCTCCGGTCACGTCCTTCGGCTGCCCCGCGTTCCTTGCGGCTGTCACGTAGCCCCGGCGGAGTGCGTGCGGACTGACCGAGCCCGGGCACTTCGACGCGTGGCCCCAACTGGTCGCCTGACACTCCTGCGGATCCTCGTTGAATGGGCAGGTTCCGCCGTTATAGAAGCAAGGTGACGTGGAGAGATAGACATGCTTGGTGATGGTCGTTCGGCTCGCTCGTCCGTGTGTCGTGGCTATCAGGGGGGTTCTATCGTAATCATCGGTCACGTCCGGGCGCGTGGTTTCGATGTAATCAGCGACAACCTCGGCGGTGTCCGGAGTAATGAACACGTCTCGTTCGCTGTCCAGTTTCCGCTTGAGTGGCGTCCGCGTTCCGGGCCGGTGCCGGATCTCGATCGCGGGCCGTCCCTCATCAAAGTCCTCCACGTCGAGCGCGCGTAGGCCGCTGATCCGCATCCCGCACTTCCAGAGGAGCAGGAAGACGACGTGCCGGGTGCTGGCGTAGTCGAACTTCGAGAGCCTGTCTAAGATCGCTACGGCTTCCTCGCGTGTCACGAAGTCGTCGCACACCTCGTCGCCTGGTTTGATTTTCGTGACTTGGATCAGCTCGTGTAGTCTGGCAGGGACGGCTTGAATCGACTCGCAGAACTGAATGAAGTTCTTGACAATCCGCATGTCGTTGCGGCAGGTGATGGGCTTGACAGACTGCAAGCGGTGTTCCTCGAACCGGGCGATGGTGTCGCTGGTCACGTCGCGCATGTCGGCGGTTCCCTCGCTATCGAGGAAGTCGAGGAACTGCCGCAGGGTGGCGTCGTAGTTGTGGATCGTCTTGTCGGTGACGTGGCTACGCTTCTTGTTCAGGAATCGGGTCTTGGCGTCGGTCGGGGGTGTGGGCTTCAGGTCCATGGCTGGTGCCAGTCACCCGTAAGCGGCCTCCTCGCATGGCTCAGCCGGGGAGTTCCAAATCCCCGCGAGTCCATAATTGTCGGTTATCTTCTCGAAGGTTCCTAAATTCGTTAGCTGACGCTGTATCTTCCCAAAATGCGGTCTGGGAACCGGAAAATAAACTCTCGCCGAAAGAGAGAGTCCATAGATTCCGGATATTCGGGTCCCCGCCGTCTGCTGATTATATCGAAGTAAATCGGGGTGATCTGCGATGTGCTTGGGGATCGATTCGAACTCATGCACCCCTCTCACCGCGAGCGGTCCCGACGACGGTCCACCGGTGAGTGTGGTGATCGACGTCACGCTCACACTCCTGGTTCAGCCAGAGGGGTGCATCTGCGATGCTGTGACGAAGTAGCTCCGGCATTACCACTGATGTGCTTGGGTTGCAGTATCGGACAAGAATCGAACGCCGGTGGCGATAAAAGTCTATGCTGGTCTTATGCGGTGATTTCTGTAGTGTAGATCGCGTTGCCAGAGGGATCGTGAATTAGACTGATCGTCACACGGTCACCATCCTCGATCGCAATCTCTGTTCCCTGTGGTTCAGCAGCGAAATTCCCTGACTGGCCGGTCTGCCATGTTTCGCTACCTACCGCAGCTGTCACATTTGAGTCGGAACGTGTTCCATCGACAGAGATGACAAGATCACTGGTCTCTAGGTCTTGTCCGCCCGTTTTTTGCAGGGTGAAATCCACAGTTCCGTTGGTACTGCTTGTATTCACAGCCACATCACTTGATGAGAAACTTGCTTGCGGCGCAGTATCGCTGAGCGAGTCTCCGAGCCCGAGCACGAACGTCCCGATGACGGCGGCCAGGATTACGGTGATCGCGACCATGAGAATGACTCCGATAACCGGACTCACTGCACGGTCGTCCGAATCGAGTAGGTTGCTTGGTTTCATAGTTGGAACCCAGCGGTCCACCGACGAAACGGGACTCGTTTCAATCGGTTAGCTGGTTGGTGCTGAATAGTCGCGCTTGACTTATGTACTTACTGGCGTGAGTATCAGGGGAGAAAATCAGACACACGGGCCAACGTCCGTCGCTGTGGACGGTATCCGCGTGTACTCTCTATCGCGCGCGTCCTCGGCCAGTGGAAGTGTTGCCGCCGAGGCACACGCCGGCGCAAAGTGTGTGAACCGACGTCTCTCTCGACCCAGACCGCTTATATACTCCGAGTCAGTTGAGCGTCACATGGGCATTTCCGAGTTCCTTGAGGGCCAGAACCTCACGCACCGCCAGATGGGAGCCGTCATGATCGGGTGGATCCTGCTCGTTTCGCTCGTCGCTGTCGGGCTGTTGCTGTACACGTCGACATTGTAGCCGACTCGGCGGTTAGAACCGCGAACGCGGTGAAATAGACGGATCGGATCCGAGAAGAACAGACGAAGAACGCCGAGATCGACTCAAGCCGTGTGTTTCGCTTCTTCGGGGTCGGCGACGACCTCGACGCCGCGGTTGTTGACGGCGTGGGGATCGAGCCCCTGCTCCTGTAGGAACTGCTTGTAGAGTCGCTCCGCGGTCTCGCCGTCTTTCTGCTTGTCGCTCGCGTGGTCGCAGAGTTCGATGAGGTTCTCCGGCACGTCGTTCTCGTGGACGATCCAGTGGTTGATCGTGTCCGAGAGCCGGCGGATGGGTGAGGTGAAGTGGCCGTAGATGTCGAAGTTGAGCGCGTGGTGGCCGCCGAACGGGTCGTTCATGTACTTCGCGCGGGGCATCACCTTCAGCACGGCGCGCTGGATCTTGTTGAGCTGCCGGCCGGGCGACTCCTCTAGGGCGGCGTTGACGGCTTTCCGCGGGTCGTCGCCCCACGCGTCGCCGGGGATGGAGACGGAGTCGAGCTCCTGGATCTCTTTTAAGGCCTCGTTCCACTGGTCGGGGGTCGGCTGCGGGTGGACGCGGTACATCGCCTCGACGCCGCGGTCCCACATCAGCGTGTGCGTCACCGCCTTGTTCGCCTTCAGCATCGACTCCTCGATGATGGTGTGTGCGCGGTCGCGGCGGGGGTTGAGGACGAGCGAGCCGTCTTCCTTGCGCTGCTCGTGCATTCGGTCGGCGAGTTCGAAGGCGAGTTCGTTCTCCTCGCCGAGGGGGAGGGAGGGGTCCTCCAGCCTGTTTTCACACTCCTTGTACGTGAGCCGCTCGTCGGAGTTGATGACGGACTTGTAGATGTCGATGTCCTCGAAGGAGAGCGTCTCGTCGTCGATCTCCATCTCGACGGTGTGCGCGAGCCGGTCCTCGTTCGGGACG
>Ga0207718_101682_pt1 | contig 10451 bp, 8 predicted proteins | sample A23M2SouthBayCA_FD_187749 | JGI IMG/M metagenome (GOLD analysis project Ga0207718, IMG submission 187749) | Aerobic enrichment media microbial communities from Eden Landing Ponds, California, USA - A23 M2 (SPAdes) | ecosystem: Environmental > Aquatic > Marine > Unclassified | place: Emeryville, CA... | reverse complement strand
CGGCGGCGGCGGTCCCACGAACACCCGGCCCGCGCGTCTGTCCACGGAATCGCGCTCGCTCATCAGCGGGAAGAGACGCGCCCTGGTGGGTTTGTTACGAGGAGGTTATTCCAGCGTTGGGCCGGCTTACCGTCAGCCAAAGGCAGAGGACACCGCCTCGCCACGGCCGCGTGCGGCCCGCCCCCGCGACCGGCCCACCCCCGCGACCGGCCCGCCGATCCGACACGCTCTTTCCCGTCGGCGGCGCCCCGACAGGCATGACGACACTCTCTGCCCATCACGTCGGCATCACCGTCACGGACCTCGACCGCGCAGTTGAGTTCTATCGCGACACCTTCGGCCTCGCGGTCCTCGACCGCTTCACCGTCTCCGGCGAGGGCTTTTCGACCGGCGTCGGCGTCCCCGGCGCCACCGGTCAGTTCGCCCATCTCGACGCCGACGGCGTCCGCGTCGAACTCATCGAGTACGACCCCGAGGGCGCAGACGCCGCCGCCGAGTCCGTCAACCAGCCCGGCGCGAAACACCTCGGGCTCGGCGTCGACGACCTCGACGCCTTCTACGAGGGCCTCGACGACGGCGTCGAGACGCTCAGCGAGCCCCAGACCACCTCCAGCGGCGCGCACATCCTCTTCGTCCGCGACCCCGAGGGCAACCTGATCGAGGTCATCGAGGCCTGACCACCCACCGACGGGTCGCTCGGGAAACCGGCGGCGTGGCCCGCGCTGTCGCGAGTCTCGTCTCGCGACAACATCGCGCGAGGGATGAGCGAACGCGGTGTGAGCGAATCGGCTGGGGAGGCGTGCTGTCTGTGGTGCGGTGGCGTTGCAGTGCGGAGCGGTGGCGGTCCTGGTGGACTGAAAGGGCGAGACGGGCTCGCGTTCATCTAGTCGTTGAGCGAGCAACTATCCGCGCGGTGCGAGGCGCTTGCGCCTCGAAGCGAACGGCCCTGCCGTGAGCGGGCGGTGCGGAGAGCGCGGATATCTCGCTTGGTTCGAGAGAGCGAAGCTCTCTCGTCATCTCGGAAGAGCGCAGCTCTTCCGACGAGTCCGACGGAGCTTTGCTCCGTCTCGATCCCGGAAATCTTTGCTCTGTATATTCGCTAGACGGCAGGGCGGCGAAGCTATTGGCGTCGGAAGCGAAGCGACGGGAATGGAATCAGAGATCCGCCGCTTCACTAGAGAAGTCGTCGGCTACGCTCAAATGATTGTCGCGGACCCAGCCGAACCGGCCGCCCCGGCCGGCGGCGGCCGGTTCGGCGAGTGGACGATGCTTGCGCTGCACTGCTTGCGGGTGCGACTGGGTAAATCCTACCGCGAGACGGTTGATTTGCTGCGCGAGATGCCGGGGATCCTCGCCGAATTAGGGCTGGAACGACCGCCACATTTTACGACACTGTGTGCGTGGTTCGGTCGCCTTCCGATGAGCCACTGGCGGACCCTGCTGGCGGTGACCGCCCAGCAGGGTCCGGCCCGTCACGCCGCGATCGACGCAACCGGATTCGACCGCGGCCAGTTCAGCCGGTATTACGCCCAGAAAAGCGGGTACCAGCGCCGTTCGTTGAAGGTGACGGCGCTGGTTGACGTTGATTCGTTGGCGGTGCTGGACGTCCACTGTACGACCAGTGGCAAGGACGACCAGCCGATCGGTCGGCAGGTCGCCCGCCGCAACGCGGGCGACCTGCGGTTGGTGCTCGGAGACAAAGGCTACGACGCCAAGCAGTTTCGTGAGCAACTAACCGCCGCAGGAATCGTACCACAGTTGCGCTACCGCGAGTTTACCGACCACGACAGGGCACACAACGACCGACTGGACGCCAACGGCTATGGACGGCGCTGGATGGTCGAAACCGCCTTTTCGACCATCAAGCGCACGATTGGAACTGGCGTCCGGGCACGGGCGTGGTACCTCCAATTTCGTGAAATCGTTGCAATCGCCGCCGTCTACAACATTACCCGCCGCCTCAGACAATGAATTCCAGTCGCGTCTACCGATCATACAGAGCAGAAATCTCCGATTTCCGGAGACAGCGACCGCGAGCCCGGCGAGGGCTTCCGTCTCACAATGATGAGTGCGGTCGCAGTGCTGTCCGCGGTTGCGGCCACTCACACTCGAAGCGAGCAAACAACGATGACCTCCTCCTCGTACCCGTAACGCATTAGCCGTGCACGCGTCTCTATCCGTCCACGAATGACTCCGAACGGGCGACGCGCGGGGGTGACAGCGTGACCGACGACGCCGAACCGTCGGTGGTTCGCGGCACACCCGACGTCGGCCCCGCGGTCGCCCTGCTCAACGAGGCCTACGGCGACTGGGGCGACGATGCGCTCTTTCGCTGGAAGTACGACGAGTATCCCGGATTCGACCCGGAGCGCTGTTTCTCCATCTCCGCCGACGGCGAACTCGCGGCCTTCCGTCGACTGTTCGACCGATCGATTCGGGGCGAGCGCGACTACGACCTGTTCGTCCTCGGGGACACCTGCGTCGCGCCCGCCCACCAGGGACAGGGCCTCTACTCCACACTCCACGCGGAGACGACCGACGCGGCGCGCGAGAGCGGCGCGGACTGCGCAGCGACGTTCAACAGGCGCGGGACGATCACCTTCGCCGCCAACCGCGACCGCGGCTGGCGGTTCCGCCCGCTCCCGCTCCGCCTGCGGATCCTCGATCCCTCGGTCGTCCTGCCGGAGTACGCCCGCCTCGCGCTCGACGCGGACGGACCGATCGGTCGGGTACTCTCGCGGGTCGGCCACCGGATCCAGCTCCGGCTCGCGGACGGCACCCTGCGAGCGGACGAACTCGTCGGCGACGACGCGACCGACGGCGGACTCGCGCTGCCCGTACCGGTACCCTCCGCACTCCTCGACGCGGGCGTCGAGGCGGTCGTCGGGGACCCCGTCGCGGCCGTTCGTCGCCGGCTCTCGGGCGGATATCGCGACCCCGCGCCCGCCGTCCGGACCGAGGTTCACGACGAACTCGATCCGGACACGCGCGAAGCCGTCGACGCCCTCTACGAGGACGCCATCGCGGACTTCGACTTGCACTTCCGACGCGACGCGGCGACGGTCGACCACCTGCTCGCACACCCGACGCTCGCGGGGATCGCGACGGCCTGGCGCGGCGACGACCTCGTCGGGTTCGCGCCGGTCTGTCTGAAGCGCAGTGGGAGCGTCCTCGAAGCGCACGCGCTCGACTTCCTCGCTCGCGACGAGGGCGCGGTCCGCCCGCTCGCGGCGGCCGTCGAGGACCTCGCACGCTCGGCAGGCGCGAACGCCGTCGTCCTTGTCACCGACCGCGACCCAGGCTCGCGGTGGATCGGCGTCGACAGGCAGGTCCTGATGTGGGACAGCTACGGCGCCGACACCGATCTTCTCGAAGACGGGTCGCTGTTCGTCGGGTTCTACGACGTGGAGATGGGGTAGGCTGGACGGCAGTGGATCCCAGCGGGCTGCTCAGGCCTCGTCGACGGAGTGGTCGATACACAGTTCCAGCGAGTCGTCCAGTTTCATCTCCGGGTCCCAGTCGAAATGGTCTTGGGCCTTCTCGACGGCCGGCACCCGCTTTTTCACGTCGTCGTCGTAGATGGGGACGTGATCGAACTCGAGGTCCTCGCCCTCGACGATTCCGCGTTCTTTCCCGACCGCGAAGATGCGCCGGGCGAGTTCTTTCATCGTCACGGGTTCGGCGTTGGCGAGGTTGTACGCCTCGTTTTCGGTCGCGTCGGCAAAGGACTGAGCGGCGATTGCGCCGGCCACCTCGTCGATCCAGGTGAAACAGCGCACCTGCTCGCCGTCGCCGAAGATCTCCATCGGGTTCTGCTTCTCGACCAGTATCTTGCGGATGAAGTCGGCGAAGACGTGGCTCATCCCCGGTTCGTCCTCGGCCTTTTCGTAGGGCGTGATGACGTTGAACGGCCGCCAGATGGTGTAGTCGACGCCGTGTTCGCGCTGGAACGCGCGGCTGTAGCGCTCGCCGACCACCTTCGAGAGGCCGTAATCCGTCGAGGGCACCGGCGAGTCGTCGACGTCGTCTTCGTAGTGCGGCGGGTCGGTGCGCTCGTAGACCATCGACGAGGAGATGTAAGCCACCCGCTCGACGTCCTGCTCGACGGCGGCTTCGAGGACGTTGCGATGGACAGTTAGGTCGTTCGAGAGGATGGTGGCGGGGTACTCGTGGAAGCCCTTGACGCCGTAGATCATCGCCGCCGCGTTGATCACGCCATCGACGTCCGCGAGGAGGTCCGTGGTCCTATCGAGGTCGGTCAGATCGGCCTTCTCGAACTCGTAGTCGTCCTGGTCGACGACGCGGGTGTGCTCGTAATCGTCGTAGCGGGCATGGTTGTCGACGCCGACGACGTCGTGACCGGCCTCGACGAGGTGTTTGATCGTCCACTGCATCAGCGACCCCTCGCTCCCGGTGACGAGGACCCTCATCGGCCCACCTCCCCCGAGAGTTCCTCGGAACCACCGTCGAGGAACTCGCGGCCGTAGAAGTAGCCGTTGTCCGACTCGTAGCGGGGGTCGTCCCAGTGGCCCCAGACGTCGCAGTAGAGGCAGTCGGGGTTGTCGATGCGCGCGCTCACCGTGTCGAAGTCGTCGAACTCGCTGTGGGGGGTCATGAGAATGCACCAGTCGCTATCTTTTGCGGCGCTCCAGTCGTCGAATCCGTCCCTGTGGGGTTCGATCCGGACGACGTCGTCGTAGCCCTTGCGCCGGAGGAGTTTCTCCATCTTGAACGAGACGGAGTTGCGCACGTCGTCGGAGTCGGCTTTGAACGTCATGCCAAGGATGGTGATCCGGTCGGGGTCGGGCGCCATCCGGCGCATCCGCCCGACGATCTGTGCGGGCAGGCCCTCGTTTATCTGGTAGGCCGTCGAGACGAGTTCGTTGTACGGGATGTCGTCTACGAGGAACCAGCCGTCCTTGGTCAGGCAGGGACCGCCGACGTTCGCGCCGGGGCTGGGCACGTCGAAGCGGGGGTAATCCTGACTCGAGCGGTCGAGGATGCGGTGGACGTTCACGTCGTGGTCGGCCGCGAACGAATCGGCGATGAGGAAAAACTCGTTGGCGGTGGCGAAGGTGATGTACCGCCACATATTCGTGAACAGCTTGCCGATCTCCGCCTCAGTGGGGGTGAGCCGCGGACACTCCGCTTCGAGAAAGGTGTCGAAAAACGCGCGGGCGTGGTCGTAACTCGCGTCGTCGACCGCACCGATCAGCTGGGGGAGGTCCCGCATCTCCGCGATAGCGTCGTGCTGGGCGACGCGTTCGGGCGTGAACGCCAGCGAAACCGTCGGCTGGCCCTCGCCGGTCTCGTTCTCGCCAACGATGATACCGTCGCGTTCGAGTGCGTCTTTGACGTTCGACGTGGTGCCCGGATAGACAGTCGAGCGCAAGAGGAGTAACTGGCCGTTGGAAAGGTGCGGTTTCAGGTCCTCGACGAGGCCGAGCAGCGACTCCATCTGCGGGTTGTTGTGCTCGTCGATGGGCGTCCCGACGACGGTGACGACCACGTCGGTGCCGGCCACCGCCGAGACGTCCGTCGAAAAGTCCATCTTGTTCTCGCTGAGCCCTTTCTCGAGGAGGCGCTCGCCCTCGGGTTCGCGGTAGGGCAACTCGCCGGACTCGATGGTGTCGAGGATTTCCTCGTCCTGGTCGATGAGGACGACCTCGTGGTCGGCGTCGACCAGCACCAGCGCCATCGCGAGTCCGACGTGCCCCCCACCGCCGATGATACTCACGTTCATGGCTCCGTTACGCGGACGCGTCTCAATAGGCGTTGCCATCCGACGCTTGCGCGGGGCCCGATACGACCCGGTCAGCGCCCGCTCAGTCCAGGTATCCGAGCTGTTCGAGTCGCTCGCGGGTCGCGCCGCTGGCCTCGCCGGGTGCCATCTCGCCGTCCGCGACGAGCAACTCCTCGGGGATCAGCTCCTGGAGCGAGTCGGCCAGCCCCGTCTCCGTCCGGGCGACGTTCGACCGCTCGGCCGCGTCGTTGTCGAGGTCGTACAGTTCACGGTCGACGTCCGTCCCGCCCGCCTCGCTCCCCGTCTGGATGTACTTCCAGGCGCCTGTCCGGACCGCCGCGACGGGTCGCTCGCTGGCGAGCGCACCGGAGGCGACGACCCGCCGGTGCGCGCCGGCGTACAGCGACCGCCCCTCGAAGGCGTCGGGAACGCTCACGTCGTGAAACTCACAGACCGTCGGCGCCAGGTCGAGGAGTTCACGCTGCTTGCGGACGCGCTCGCGGTCTTGCTCGGGATGAGACACCGCGAGCGGCACGCCGAGCAGTTCGTCGTACGGCCTGTTCCGGTGGAAGAAGTGGCCGTGCTCGCGGAACTCCTCGCCGTGGTCGGCCGTCACGGCGACCAGCGTCTCGTCGAACCCGCAGTGATCCGTGACCGCGTCGAACAGTCGGTCGAGGTGTTCGGAGGTGTAGCGCAGATCCGAGTCGTAGAGGTCGATCAGCCGCTCGCGCTCGAAGCGGGTGATCTCCTCGGGGTGGTTCCCGGCGCGGATCATCAGCTCGCGGATCTCCTCGTCGTCGACGGTGTCGTCGACGAACGCGGGATCCCCGGGGTCGACGCCGTAGGGGCGGTGGGGGTCCATGTAGTGGACCCAGCAGAAGAAATCGTCGTCGGCGTGGTCGGCAAGCCACGCCGTGACCTCGTCGGTCACCGTCTCGGCGTCGACGTACGCCTGGAAGGAGAACTGCTGGCTCTCCGAGGCGAACCGCTCGTAGAGACGTTTCGCGGGCCCCCAGTTCCCGACCACGGGCGCCGCGACGCGCGTGAGGGCGTCGAAGAGCCTGTCCGAGAGTGACCGCTCCAGTCGCTCGTGGTCGTCCTCGTCGGCGCCGACGTCGAAGTCCTCGAAGCGGTCGAACCCCGCGACACTCTCCACCTCGTTTGCGAGCATCGTGTTCGAGTGAAAGCCAGCGGTCGTCACACCGGCCTCGGAGAGCGCGGTGGCGACGCTGGGGCCGTTCGCCAGCGCCTCGCGGCCGCGGTACTGCGAGGTGAGAAAGGAGGGGATGGAGACGCCGCTGTGGGGGCCGTTGGCGAAGGCGTCCTCGAAGTGGGTCCCGCCGTCGAGCACCCGGTCGAGCGCGGGCATCGTGTCGCGGTCGTAGCCGTACTGGGCGAGGTGGTCGGGCCGGACCGCGTCGACGGTGACCATGACCGTTCGCATTGACTCCCGGTTGCCCGAGCGCCGTAGTGAATCTTACGACGTCGCGTTTCGACGTCCCGATTCGATGCCGGGGTTCGATGTCACGATTCGACGACCCGAGTTAGCCGACGCGGACCGTCGTCTCCGCGTCCGCCGGGATGAGCGCCCGCAGTCCCGGAACGATCGAAACACGAACCGCGCGTTCGCCCGCCTCGACATCGTCGGGGACCCGGACCGCACTCTCGTATCGGCCGGCGGCATCGGTTCGGCCGTGACCCACGACTTCGTCGGCGACCGTCACGACGTACGGCACCCTCGGCACGCCCGCGTCGCCGGCCCGAACGCGCCCGGAGAGGGATATCGTCCCGCCGGCGTCCGCGTTCTCCCGGTCAACCCCGACCGAAACGGTCGGTTGGCCCGGTTCGACTGCGAGGTTCACGGCGACCGCCGAGCGGACGTACGCCGAGGCGTTCGTCGGCGCGTAGGCGACGACCAGCGTCGTCGGTTCCGGCGGCAGATTGAAGGGTCGATACGTGAGCGAGTACCGTCCGTCGTCGCCTGTCCGCGCAGTCACCGTCCGGTTTCCAGCGACGATTCTGACCGTGCCGTTCGCGACGCCGGTCCCGTTCGCGGCGGTCACGCGCCCCTCGAACGTCACGGGGTCGGTCACTGAGGCGGTCGCGTTCCGCGGTGTGACTGTCAGCGCCGTCTCGACGAGTTTCGCGCGCCTGATGTCGGTCTGCGTCTCGTTGACGCGTTCCGTCGTCGCTCGCACCGCGCGGATCGAGTTCGCGAACGCGCCGGTCGCGTTGGGTGTCGCGTTCCCAGTCGCCAGCGTCGCGTTCCCTGCCGCCGGAGTCCGGGGCGCGCTCTGGGCCGACGGCGGTCCGGTAGTGGCGTTGTCGGTGCCGTTGCCGGTGACGTTCCCGCCCGCGGCGCGGTAGGTCGCGATCAGCGCGACCGCCGCACGGTCGACCGTCCGCCACTCGCGCTCCAGGCGGTGGGCGAGATACCGTCGCGGGTTCTCGACCGTCTCGTTCTCGGGTCCGACCTCGGAACGGTCGGGTCCGCCGGCCTCGTCGTCGACGAGTCCGCGATATCGCTCGCGCGTCGTCCGGTACTCTTCGAGCGCGGTGACGAACGCGACCTGCTCGGCTCGCAGGGCTTCGAAGGCGACCGAGCGGTTGTCCGCCGCGGTCGCGTCGAGGACGTTCGCGTAGCCCCGCAGAAGCGAGCGGTAGTCGGTTCCGTTCAGTCGAGCCAGCGTCCGGTTCAGCCGGTCACGCTCCAGCGCCCGCTCGTCGAGGGCGGCGCGGTCCTCGGCTGTGGCCCCGAGGCGGCGCTCGATCAGGGTGAGATTCGCCCCGTCGTCCAGTCCGGCGGGGTTCAGATGCGGGCCCGTCCCGTTCGTCGCTGCGCCGTCACCCACCGGCGAGCCGTCGACGGGCACCGCGCCGGCGAGGACGACGCCCCCGCCGACTGCGGCACCGGCGACGAGCACGCTCGCGACGAGCGCCGGCGTTCCGACCGCGTCGAGCGCGGCGACCGCTCGTGTTCGAACGCTGTTGCCGGACCTGTCGCGATCACCCGCCTGCCGCCGCCGGGCGAGCAGCCACAGTCCGAGCGCGGCGAGGCCGACGAGGGTCAGCAGGAGCGCGAGAAGCGTCTGTGCGCCGACGGTTGCGACCGTTCCGGCCAGCGGCGGCGGCGACGGCGCGGCGCCGTAATCGAGCAGCGTCGTCTCGCGGTTCGCGCCGAGTGCGTGCAGGAACGCCGCGTTGCCGTCCTCGCTCGCGAGCGCGTTGGTGAACAGCGAGGTGTCACTGACGGTGACGACACGGCCCTCGCCGACCGGTTCGACGGCGACGACGGGATAGGCGCCGAGTCGCTCGGAAACGTCGAAGCGCCCGTCCCCATCGCGGTCGAGATAGCCGAACGGCGAGCTCCGGACCAGCACGGTCGCGCCGGTCCGCCGAACCGTCTGCGAGAGGTTCGTCACCGGCCGGGGTTCGTCCTCGCCGGGGAGTGCGAGCGTCGACGCGCGACTCAGCGTCACTCTGTTTACGCCGTCGACGAGCGCGACGGCCGACGGGGTGACGGCGCTCCGCGCTCGCCCTTCTTCGGTCGGGGGGAGTCGCGTCGTCAGCGTCGCCCGCGGGACGGCCGTGCTCCGGTCGTAGTGATTCACGTCTCGTAGCTGTGTCGCGTCGATCCGCGTCGCGGCGCCGATCTCGGCGAGGATCGCGTTCGGACTGTTCTGGGTCGCGTTCTCGTCTGCACCCTCGCCGGCCACGACGACGGTGCCGCCGCGATCGACGAACTCACGGACCGCCGTCGCGTTCGTCGCCCCCGCGGACCACTCGGGGACCGGGATCACAGCGACCGTCTCGTCGGCGTCGGCCTCGCGGTAGGTGGCCGCCGATCGCGCGACGACGAGTTCGCCGGGAGCCTCGTCGAGTTCCGCTTCCAGGGTCGAGCCGCCGTCCCACTCGTAGTTGTGCAGGTCCAGCGCCGTGACCGAGGAACTCAGGCCAGCGCCGACGGCGACGGTCGTGACGAGGACGATCGCGACGAGGAGAAGCCGTGGAGAGACAGGGTGGGCGTCGCTCATTCAGACCAGCTCCGGGGGGAGCGCGGCGACGACGCGCCGGCCGACGACCGCCCCGAACGCCAGGAGGCCGACGACCACCGCGTGTGTCAGTCGGTCGCGCCACGCGCTCGTCGCCGCCGTCTCCGGAACCGACGCGCGGATCGCGACCAGTCCCATCACGGCGGCGACGACGTACAGGTCGAGCGCGAGGGAGTCGACGGCGGTGAGACCGACCAGCGCGACGGCCATCCAGACCGCCTGCCAGTGAACGACGGTTTCCCAGCGCTCGATCGCCATACCCCCCGTTGCGCCCGCCCCGATAAAAATCTCTGCAATACGTTCCCGAGAGACGGTCGCGGTTCAGACCAGTGCGCGAAATTCAGACCAGTGCGCGGAACTTGTCGGCGAGTTCGGCGACGCCCTGGTCCATGGTGTAGGCCGTCTCGAAGCCCTCCTCGCGGATCTTCTCGTCGCTGACGATGTAGGAGAGCTGGTTGAGCTGTTCGGCCTCGGTGTATCCCACGTCGACGTCGGGGAAGTGCTCGACGACGGCGTCGATGACGTCCTGCAGACGCCCGTTCTCGCCGACGACGTTGTACGCCTCGCCGTCGCCGAGGTTCGCGCCGGCGAACATCAGCGAGCGCACGGCGTCCTGAACGTGCAGATACGGCCGCTTCTGGTCTTCGGCGCCGCGG
>Ga0207718_101670_pt1 | contig 10519 bp, 16 predicted proteins | sample A23M2SouthBayCA_FD_187749 | JGI IMG/M metagenome (GOLD analysis project Ga0207718, IMG submission 187749) | Aerobic enrichment media microbial communities from Eden Landing Ponds, California, USA - A23 M2 (SPAdes) | ecosystem: Environmental > Aquatic > Marine > Unclassified | place: Emeryville... | reverse complement strand
CGATGCGACTCTCAAGCTCCTCTATCTCTTCGCGGAGTTCCTCGGCTTCGTCGCCCTCTGTGGCGGCGAGTTGGTCTTTGAGACCCTGGAGGCGCGTCTCCTTGCGTTCCTCGTCGACTTCGGCCTTGCGGACGTACTCGCTCTCCTCGATGTCGTACACGTCGCTCTCGGAGAGTTCCGTCACATCGAGTGCGTCGTCGACCTTGTCACGGTCGACACCCAGTACGCGCTCGCGGTCGATACCCGCGTCTTCGAGAGCCGCCAGCACCTCCTCGTCATCCTTGAGCGAGCGGTTCCGGCGCTTGGTGCGCTGGACGGAGCCGAACGGTCCACTCACCGGACGGTCGTGATGGAGGCGGCTCAACAGCACGTCGGCCACGTCCTGGCGGAGGTCGTTGGCGTTCCGTTGTACGTCCGAGAGCAGGGTATAGAGGTTCACCAGCGCGTCCGTCTCCATCTCTTCGAGGACTTCGACCTCGTGGCGTTCGAGGGCGTCAATCAGCAAGAGGGCGTCTGCGTACACGTCGAGGTCCGGCTCGGTACGGTCGTCGGTGTCGGTCTCAGGCTGGCCGTCGAGGAGTTGGCTTGTCGTCGGTCCCTCCGTCTCGGTGATGACGCCACGGTCCTCGTTGACCTCGAAGCGTGGATGGAGACTCAGCACGGCGGGATACGGGTCGGCGTCGGGTGGGAGTCGGTCGAGGTCGAAGCCGTCCGGTTCGCCAGTAACGCGCCGATAGAGCGTCTCGAACTGGTCGCGCTGGAGTGGGCGCGTCTCGTCGATGTCGCGGTCGAGAAATTCGATGATGACCCGTTGTTCTTGTACGTCGGTGACGCGAAAGCGGTCATTCGATAGCGGCGTGATGAGTGTCGACCCTTCGGGGAGGTCGTCGAGTTCGTCCAGGAGCGTGTGCCAAGTGACGCTGAAGGGCATACGCTGTCTTCGCGGGGCAAGCACGCTAAACATTGCTCCCAGTCAGGACTATCGAAGCCAACGAAGGAAGCATCTAATCAGGGACTACAAGGCCTCTACCGATTTAATTCGATAGATACGGGCCGGGCGTCTTAACACAATGTAATAGGAAAAACCCGATTCGCTCGAATTAATTCGCTTGATGGGCTGAGAGTCGAGATTATCCAGACCGACCCTGCTACCAGCACCTTCAGGTACGGCTCCGGGTTGCGAAACTCCGACTTGCAGACCCGTGCAGGTTCCGAGCAACCGGGTCAACCGAGGGCTGTCTGACCCGCTGATAGCAGAGTCGCCTTCTGGAGGTCAGGATTATCGCTGGTTATCTACGCTGAGAGCACTCGACGGTCGCGCCGTAACGGGTGACAATCTCTGGTCGTGACACAACTAAAATCACAGGATAACCACGTCACGGTAGGCGCAGAACCTCTACCGATACGGGACGAGAAACCGATACTGCATCCGCCTCCTTCGACAGATAGTTGCCACTCAGCCCCTTGCGGGCGGAGGATTGAGGGATGCGTTCTTCAGCGCGGTACCGATGTACGCGATGAGCGCCAGGATAACCGGAGGCGCTACGCCGGTAGTTGCAAACACGACGCTTAGTACTCCGGATGTCAGTGTGTCCTTTGCCATGTGTCTGAGGATGTTTAGGATGCGGTTCTCCGGCCCGCCGTTAGGCCCTCACGAGGATTCGAACCCCGGGAACCTGGGTCCACATCCGCTGTCCTCAGACGCGTCGTGCGGTACAACAAATTACGAGAGGACGACTCAAAAATCCCTCGACGGATAGGCTATGCCTCTCTTAGGGTCGCCACGTAACTCCCGAGAACTCAATGTCATCTTCAACCGTCAGTGTGTACTTTTGCTCGGCATCCTCTACGTCAACAGCTATGCAGAAGGCCGCTTCATCATAATCATTGACCAGGTCGGCGATTCCCTTGTCGTTTGGAAACCAGGTCTGAATACGAAGTTGGGCGCTCTCTTCGGGCTCTACACGCCGTTCATCCTTGGTTGGGAGTTGCGTTTGAACGTGGCCACCACCACAGTCCGATGATGAAATACGCCGTTCGCCTGGTGTTCCGCGAAAGACTGCTTCGAGAAGTTCCCCTCGGTTTGCAATACGTCCGTCTCGTTGGCCTTGATTAGTCACCAACACGTCAAAGCGAAAGTAGCTACGACCGCCCGAGTCATCATGGCGCATCATACTATTGGTTGTCTCCATCTGTTCAAGGCGAATATCGGACTGCTTCGTCCGCAGGTGGTTCAGGTAGAACTCGTAGGACACGACACCAAGCGTCAGTAACCCAACGATAAGGACGGCAATACTCACCCATGTACTCGGAGAGAGTCCGAACAAGAGTGACTGAGCAAGCACAGCTACCCCTTGAACCCCTTACAATACAAGTGTCCGGGTCTTGTACGAAATCGGTATGGAAATCGGACTCGTTAGTTGCACGAAGAGCAAGCGCGAACAGGCCGCGAAGCCTGCCGACCTCTACATGGAGTCTGCGTTCTTCAGGAAAGCCCGTGAGTACGTCGAAGCAAACCACGACTCGTGGTACATTCTCTCCGCGAAGCATCACCTGCTGGACCCCGATGGACCACCTATCGAACCCTATGACGAGACGCTGAGCGGTGCGTCGGTCGACACGAAACGAGAGTGGTCACAAACAATCTACGACCAGCTACAGCGGGAGGGGCTGCTCGCTAACGGCAACAGACTTGTGTTCCACGCTGGCCGCGACTATTACGACGAGCTACTTCCCCTCCTCGAAGATACGGCTGTCCAGACCGAGACACCCACAGACGGACTCCAGTACGGAAAGACGCTGGCCTGGTACAACGAACGGATTTAATCGAACTCCGGCATCCTGCCGATGTAGCCCTCCAGCGTATCCAGAAAATCCGGGTCATAGCTCTCGGCGACGTGATTGATGTTCCAGAGCCCCGAGTCTCGAATCTCCGACACGGGACTGTGATGGCCGAGCCACGCGTCTCTCCGAGGGTCGACGGACTCCGTGCCCACGTTGCTCGCTACAGCGATGGCGTTGCGCTCGATGTAAGCCCGGTCACTCTCCGGCCCAGGCTCGTCGTCCACATCGACCCAAAGAAATGGTAGCTCACGGATATGCTCGCTTACCCTTCGCTCCATCTCCAATTCGTCCAACCGCAACTCCCGCCCGGCGCTTGAGCCAACACCCCACTCGGGATACTGCTCTTCCAGGCCATCTCTCTCGATGAGTGCTTCCCCGACACGCTTCCTGAAGACAGACCCTCGGTGGTTGCCCCCGTCCTCATAGGTACCACGTTGTGCCCCTCGGTGCGTTCGCAGCCGGTCCCACAGCGAGGTACTGCTTCCCGTAGATACCGCGTGGGTACCGATACGCGTCACTCGAAGCTGGTCACTGGACTCGCGGGTTTCGTCCGGGTGGAAAAAGAAGTAAACGCCACGGTCGGGCCAGTTCATGTGGCCATCACAGTTTCCGAGCCTGCGCTTGCCTCCGACTGTGGCCTCCAAGTCATCGAATAGTGAATACAGTCTGTCGAGGTCGCTGAGTCTGGTCATATCGCCATTCCGGAAGCATACGGATTATTCGTTTCCCCTCAGACGGGGAACCCATCCGACAGACGGCTTCTACTTTTGAACAGCCGTTATTGTACAACCTAATAACGGGATTTTCGAAGTACCCTTTGTCGGGTGAATTGCCAACTGACCCGTAATAGGATTTCCGTATGGGTGGACCGGTGGTTTCTCAGATGTGACGTTCACTCGCCTCGTTGAGTAAGCCCGCGTCGACCTGCTACCAGCAACGAAAGCCTGAGCGACGGAACTCTGTGGATGCCCCTACGCATGCTCTGAGTCACACGGAGCGGTGTCTGGCTCCGCTGATAGCACATCCGGTTCGGCCGAATCCTTCTGTCGTACCGTAGTTACACGGGCGGGAGAGACCGTCGAGAGTTACTCGTCAGGACCTCCCTCTACAACACGCAGGTCATCGTATGAGTGATTCTGATAGATTAATTCGGCATAGTCCATCTCTTCTATCAACTCCAGAATCCGGTCACTTGCTTCGGTTGACCCTCTCACTACGAAGGCGTGGTTCGCGTGTGTCTTCTTCATTCGTTCCCACAAACCGAACACAGTTGATAAGGCGGAAAATTAGGAGATTTACGTGGCTCAGGATTTGAATATAGAAATGTCCCATTTTGCGATGAAATTGAAGTAGGGGTGGCCCGTACCTACCCTATGATAATCCGATATACAGCTGATATAGATAGTGTCGTTGTTGACTCCTCTGATACTGAGTTTCAGTGCTTGGGGTTTGATGTCGAACTTGATTTTGAGGAGGGAATGCTGCGTCAAATTTCTATTGAGCGTGAGTTGACTGAAGAGGAGCAGAACGATTTTGTTAGTAGAGCTGAAACACGTAAGGGAGAGCCTCACAAATTAGAAATCAAGGGAGCGGAGACGGCCCATGCTGAGGCAAAAGAAGTCCTTCAAACACTCGAATCATTTTTTGGATTACATGGGGTTGACAGAGTATTCTGGGACAGTGCTGAGGTTGAATATATCCCCCAGTCAGAAGAAGAGGAAGACCGAATTGATATCCTCAGTGCACAAGTAAGGAGAACGGAGCGGAGAAGGACACACAATTGGGAGTTCGACTTCTCGAATTTCGACTGGGAGCAAATCCGTGACCTACGAGTTCCACTTTCATTTTATCGGAGAGGAGCACGATTCTTATATCGGGGCGAATTCGTGACCTCATATATCAATCATTACTATGTCATTGAAGGACTGTATTCTGGTGGCCAACATACGAATGTAGAAAAACAACTTCTATCATCTGAGGAATTAATGCGACACGCATCGGAATGGTTTCCCATGTGGTATGATGAACATCAAGAGGGGATAGACCCCTTTTTCGAACGGTACGGAAAAGAAAAAACACCAGAGGGATTTATACGACTCCTTGTCGCTTTCAGACATCAGCTCCATCACTACTTCCACGAACATGATACCCCTCATGACCCAAGCCCGTTCGAAATCGAGGACATACGCGCAATGAGTTATCTGATTAAGTTTTTCACTCAAATATTACTTACCGTCAAAATAAACGAAGTCGAGTTGAGCGAATAGCAGTCTCGCTGTTCCTGACCGTAGCAGATAACATGCCCCCGTGAGATTAAGAGGAACATGACTCTCCCTCTCGGCGAACTCGACTCGGTGGTTTCGTCCGGGTAAATAAAGAAGTACACGCCTCGGTCGGGCCAGTTCATTCCCTCGTGGCAGTTCCGCAGCTTCTGCTTTCCCCCTACAGTATCTTCCAAATCATCAATCAGAGAGTAGAATTTATTGACAAGTTCATGCTTGGTCATTAGTCCTCTAACTTTTCTGTTTTATCGCTTTTTGTCGGGTCCGTTTCCCTGTACCAATCCCATCTCTCAAGATTGTCCTTTTCTCTTTGCTCAACGTACTCTTCTGCCCATGAAATTGCTTCATCTAAGACTTCGTCTGGGTCGGTTTTGTATTCAAAGGTCTCAATATGGGCTCGGTCGGGATTGTCTCGAATCATTTGCGTAGAACCACCGTCCTCTGGAGTTAATCTGGCAAGAACAGTATCTTGGTCCCGGGCAATTTCATATTCATTTATATGACCGGACGGCTCTTTATCAACCATTATACAGAATCTTGAGAGCATTATCTGGGTCGCTATATTTTGTCGCAGTCGCTTTTTTGAGTCATCGGGCAAGTCCTCCGCGATATTTGCATCATAACTCCGGTTCTCAAGCACACGTTGAATGGTTCTTAGCTCAGACTTGGAGGCACCACTATAACTTCCCAAAACCATGATAGACTTATCTATGAATGTGATTATCTGGTTTAGGGCAGATTCCAAATCTCGGATAGGTCCAGGTGTATATCCAGCGTTTACTGCCCGGCGTAACATCTGGACTTCACTACGTAGATTCCTTTCTGTTGATTTGACAATTGATGCTGACTCTTGTGCTAAGAGTTCCAAGTGTCCAATATTCACATATTCCAAATCGGATAGGAGTCTCATATAGTGAGTTTGTAATGTATTCTCTGGATACTCCATATAATCCACTTCGGCAAAATGTTCTGTATCACACCCCGGACAAAATGCGTGCAAATCCGTATTGTAGATTTTTTCTCGTCCTTGAGTTCTTTCTTGAATGTTCGTTCTTGCATGACCGAAATCAAGCCCTCTCAGTAGAAATATTCTGGAACACTCACCGCATTGAACACTGGTGTATGCTCCTTTAATATCGGGCGCAGTTTCGCTAATTGTTATTTGCATATCTGGAGTCAACGGAACTGGACCATCTTCACGAAGCAGAATTACCGTGAAATGCTGAACCATATTTGCAGATTCACAAGCGGAGGTCTGAAAAACGTATCCTGCCCATTTTGTCGATGTGGCGTTCTGATTATCTAAGCCGCGAGTGAAGCATTTGAACAATCTTCCCTTCCAACGGCAACAGAATCCCGAGCGACTCCGTGTCATCATCCTCGTGAGAAAGTCGCACCGTGTCGGTCACTCGGTCGTGCATTGCCCTCAGTTGCAGAAGAGTATGGCTGTGACGTTCTCGTATTGTATGCGGCTCGGCCGGTCCTCGAAACTCAGGCAACCGCCTCGAAATCGAGACAGAACTTATCGGTGCTCACTACCTCGCTGACGAACAGCCGCCGACCGAACAATTCAGATAGCCAGAACCGCAGGGCGGCGTCTACTTTGAAATACCTAATATTATACTACATATATCGAGATTTTCGAAGTAGCTCCCTTCCGTCGAATCGCTAACTCTCAGGTACAATACGTCTGTAGTTTCTCAAATGCGACGTTCGCTCACCCGTGCAATCTCGTAACGTCCGACGTAAACGCGGTCGCTTTCTGGACTTGATTCTCTACCCGAGGGGGTGTGGGGTCTCCACCTTGAAGAACGGGAAGCACGTCAGTTATCGAGCTCAGACTGAATTTTTTCTCTCACCTCCTGAGCCTCCTCGTACTGGACCAACGCTGTCTCCATGAACTGGGAGGCTTGGTCATAATCGTTTTGTACTGCCTTGTCACATGCCTGGACTGCTGAGCCAGCGGCAGCACTCATCAGGTTGTAGTACTGTGCTATGTCGTCAAATATTGGTCCATCGTAATCTGAAGCTTCGAGGAACAGACTTCGAAATTGCGAGTTCGCATCTTCCATGTGAGGTTTCGCCCTCACGTAGTCCTCGTTCTCAATGAGTCGTGAACCTTCACGGTAGCTCTCAGTTGCCTCACTTTCTTCCTGTTGGTGATTCTCCAGCCAGGTCTGAGGGTCCCCCGACTTACTGTCAGTCTCCCCTTCTGTCGGGTCGCTGTTTTCTTCTGCTGCTCTTCTTGCGTTCTCCTTCATATCCTCTGGTATAGCAGCCAGCACGCCAAGAAGCCCAACAATAACTGCTACAAGCCCAAACGTCTGCCTTCTGGTAAGTTCCATATCCGAAGACAAGACTGAATTGTGATTTTCTGAGTCCGTGGACTCCGTGTCGTTATTTTCTTCCGTCGGTTCCTCACCATCCGGACGGGGAGTCGAAGTGTTTCCAGAAATCACCCCTTGATTCTCATATTCATCCCGGAGGCGCTTTTCCACCCAACTGAGTTGCTTATAATATTTCTTAGACCCATCTTGTAATATGACCGCGTAATTCGTCTCGTCCCCATCGTGTTCGTACCATTTGTCATCGTGTTTTCGAAGAACGTCTACTGATTCATCATCACCACCCACCTCACCTGAGTTACCGTCACTCATTGGGACTCCCTCTCGTTTCTGCCACTGCTGTTCTGGCTTTCTACGAGCTTCGGGTGATAGAACTTCACAAGTCGTGACATTTCTTCGCTGACGGCGTCGATAAACTCCTCGTCTGGCTCGCGGTCCAGCATCTCGAACTCCAGATAAACCAGATTACTGTTCGGGCGGTGTTCGTTACTCGTTTCGTAGCCCTCCAGTTCGTCAGCGTGTGCCGCGACGACCTGCCGAACTCGGTCTTTTTCTCGCGACACTTCTTCGTCATCATCCGACCCGTAGAGGCCGATACTTACGGTGGCCTGTCCCTGTTCCACCATACGCGGCGTGAACCGATAGAGGACGGAATCAGGGTGGTCCGGATGCTGTGAATGGAAGCCGAGCCGCCGGGACGCTGCTCCACTCATATCTCCCGGCCTCTCGTGGCGAGTTAAATCCGACACGTCGGCGAACACACGGTCACGAATCTCTCGAATCACGTTCGAGTAGTCGACCTTACTGTCTTCAGGCTGGACTCTCGACAGAGGATAATCGACGACCGTTGAGGTTACCAGGAGCTCCCGTTCATCGTCCGTCTCGAATCGCTGCACTGCAACACACTGGACGGCCAAGCCCTGTTCAAGTAGGTACCGGGCGTTGTTCTCGGTACGTGACGTGATTTCCTCTGCGAGGATGACCATTCGTTGGTGCGTGTTTAACTCGGATTCCTCGACACCACCACCAAACGCAGTTTCATGGGCCTCCTTAAGCGTGTCCTCGATTACCGCCGACTCGCCCACCTCCCACTCGTCCCGGACGTTGGTCTTGTACTCGCGGTAGATGTCCTCCAGGTCGGTATAGTCGTAGTTGCTGAGGTCGGATGCATAGTTCTGCGGTTGTGAGAGAATCGTTTCCTCGCTCGCGCTACCGGAGCCGCTCTGACCTTTCTTGAGCTCGACCACGACGACGTTGCCCCACTGGTCGAGCGCGAGCAGGTCCAGGATGCCAGTGCTGAGCCCGTACTGGCGACCGAAAATCAGCAGCGGCTCGTTCAGGATGACCTCGGGGTTCGCGTGGAGCCATGATTCCAGTTGCCATTCGGTCTCAACGGCTTTGCGGTCCAGTTCTACCGCGCGCGGTTCGTCCCGGTCGCGGTCGAACTCGAAAAGGCGCATTGATGCGAGGGCTATGACATACCAGCACTAAATAACCTATTGTACAATAGGCCATTCTCTACAAATTGGCTTGCTATCCATTTTAAATAGCAATTCTGTATCCTATCAGTCGGGCATTAGGGGCCAATGCGGCCCCGGGTTGACTGGATGACACAAGCGGATAATCAGATACTTGAATTTCTGGATGAAAAGGATATCGTAGCCACTCCGAAGGTAATCGCCGCGAACATCGATTATACGCCTCAGTACGTCAACGAGCGTATTCCGCTTCTATCTGAAAACGAGCTTGTTGAGAACAGAGGCAAGGCACTCTACCAAATCACCGACCGTGGCCGTCAGTACCTCACGGGTGAGCTTGACAAAGACGACCTCGAACCCGGTCGGCACGAGGAGTGACTATGGGGCCACCGGATAGCTTCTGTCTCTGACGGTGACCGCCACCAACCGGTGCGCGAAGAACACCCCGTGGAGAATCGCTTCGTCGGCTCCCTCGGTACCGGGGTCGACTTCGTCGGGACAGCAGCCCAAACAGTAGGTTCTTCTTGGGGTCCAGCCGCCATCATCATACCACGTACAGTAAATTCCGGCCTTGTCACCGTGGTCGATTCGGCGATTGCACGAGTCACAAAGGTGCCCCGTACCGACACCGTTCATCGCCGCCGCAGGGTCGGGACGGCTCATTCGTCGTCGCCCTCCAGAATCCGCTCGAAGTTGTCCTCCGTAACATCGATGGCTCGTTCCACGTACTCCTCTTGACCGGTGACTCGTCCGAACCACCTGAACACTGGATACCACTGCCTAAGCCACCAATGCATCAATCGGAAGTACCGTTCAAGCATCTTCGGCCACCCCCATTTGGCCCCCGTTACTCGATGGTCTTGGACGATGGTTTCCGACTGTCGAACCCAGGGATTGAGGCGGCATCAGGCCACCTCCCCCAGCCGGTACAGTGCATTACGGAGTTCGTCGGCGGTCTCCGCGAGTTCCTGGGCCTGCTGTTCGAGGTCGGCGGCGTTCGCGTCGAGGTCGTCAGCCGTCTCCGTGAGCCGAGCTTCGAGCGCGTCAGTGTCGACCTGACCCACCTCGATACGAACACGTCGAATATGCTTGCACTCCTCGACGCCGTCTCGGTACTCGAAGTCCGGGCACGTACAAGCTGGCTCACGGAGGTCAACGGTGTACTCGGAGCCACTCTGCGTCGTGACTGAGAACAGCGCATCCGCTTCCTCGATGACCGTCATGTGTTCGGTCGCGGCCCGGAGGGTACGTGGCTCGATGTCGGGCTGGACTGACTCCGACGACATCAGGCGTCACCCCCTCGCTGCTGCACGTCTCGAACGTAGACCCGACCGCGAGCTTTCTCGGCGTGCTCCGTACAGGCCGGGTCCTCCGCATAGCCCCGACCCGGAGCGTTGACGACCACCGTGTGGGTGGCCTTGCGGTTGCACCCGAGTTCCCGACACGTCGCCATCAGGCCTCACCTCCGTAGCCGAGTTCGAAGCCGTCGTGTCGGACGACCACCTGCCCCTCGTGGCGGTCCGGGTCGATGTCGACGACTTCGGTCTCCTCGGGGAACGCCCGCTCCGTC
>Ga0207718_101652_pt1 | contig 10603 bp, 11 predicted proteins | sample A23M2SouthBayCA_FD_187749 | JGI IMG/M metagenome (GOLD analysis project Ga0207718, IMG submission 187749) | Aerobic enrichment media microbial communities from Eden Landing Ponds, California, USA - A23 M2 (SPAdes) | ecosystem: Environmental > Aquatic > Marine > Unclassified | place: Emeryville... | reverse complement strand
CGACCTGATGGCCCGCGGCACGGACACTATCGTCCTCGACCTCGCCGAGCTGCCGCGGACGGCTCCGCGACTTGACGTGGAGGGAATCACTGACGTCGAACTGACCGACGAGGGGCTGGCCGTCACCGCGATGGGCGGGAGCCAGACCGCGCCGGCGATCATGCGCGAACTCGAAGCGCAGGGCCACACCGTCACATCGCTCGATATCCGCCGCGCGTCACTCGAAGAGGTGTTCGTCGACATGACCCGCGACGACCGCGAGTACGCGGAGGTGTCCGCATGAACCAGAACACGACGCAGTTCCTGACGCTGGTTCGGCGGGAAATCCTCCGGTTCGTCCGCCGCCCGTACAACACCTTCCTCCCGCCGATCATCACGAACGCGCTGTATTTCTCCGTGTTCGGCGTGATTCTGGGGAGCCGGATCGGGGAGATTGCGGGCGTGAGCTACCTCCAGTTCGTCCTGCCCGGACTTGTCGTGCTCGGGGCCATCTCGGACAGTTTCGAGAACGCCTCCTTCACCATCTTCCACGGGCGCTGGAACGACTACATCCAGGCTGTTCTCACTTCTCCGATGTCGAACCGGAGCATGGTGGCCGCCTATGTCTCGGCCAGCGCACTCCGGGGGGTCGTCACGTCACTGCTGATCGTCGGCGTGGGCCTGATATTCACCTCGGTTCCCGTCGCCAACCCCGTGTATCTCGTCTCGTTCCTGCTGGTGATTACCACGCTGTTCGGCGGGCTCGGCGTCATCGGCGGCCTCTGGGCGAGCGACTTCGACTACCTCACGGTGATGAACCAGTTCATCCTCCGGCCGCTGGTGTTCTTCGGCGCGGTGTTCTACTCGCTCGAAGTCCTGCCGGCGTTCTGGCGGAACGTCTCGCTGCTCAATCCGATGGTGTACATGGTCAACGGCGTGCGCTACGGAATGATCGGTGTCACCGAAATCGATCCGAACACGTCGCTGGCCGTCCTGACCGGAACGACCGCGGTCGTGCTGTCAATCGACTACGTGCTGTTCAAGCGCGGCTACGGGCTCGCCGAGTAGCGCCGTTCTGACTCTCGAGCCTTTTCAGTCAACAGCTAGATCGTGTCGCCAATATCGCGCCGATAAAACGGGAATGCCGGCTCGGTAACTGACCTGGCCGCGCTTGAATGCCGGATTGGGTCCGCTCCGGCGGGCGGACAAACTATGACAGGCTGCCCCGGAATCCGATTCCGTGGCAACACGAGGGGTGTCTCGTGCCCCGGATACTTGTGAGCGCCTCCGGGTGAGGCGTATGTGAATGTATGCCACAAGCGTATTTAGATGTGACGCCCGTCTGACGCTGAGTGATACTGGCGGTGCTCAGTGTCGGTCTCGAAGGATTTCCGAATGGCTACGCGGGCCGTGCTGAACACGATAGCGCAGTATCAGCCTGCCGGCATTCACGGACTGCGCGCGCCCGACGGCCGTCGTCAGACGTTGTCCGGGGCGTCGGCGTCGTCCTCGACCGAGCGCTTCAGCGAGTCACGTCGTGCCTTCGCGTCGCGGTCGGTCGCCTCCTCCAGGAAGTCGTTCTTGATGGCGACGGCGTCCTCGGCCGCGTCGACGTTGCCCTCGGCGATGACATCTTCTGCCGGTCGCTCGTCGATGTGGAGCGCGATTTTGTCCTTCTTCGAGCCGTACTCGACGCGGCCCGCGACGACCCGGTCGAACACGGGGTTGTCGGGGTTGTCGACGACCAGCAGGTCGTTGCCTTCGTACTCTTCTGTATCCGTTACTTCGCCGAAGTACTCCTCGACGAACGCTTCCATATCAGGGACGCGGTCTTCGAGATGCTCGCCCCGTCGCATCTTGTACTCTCGCATGGGCGAGTTTTTGCGAGGGGCTGTCTTACCCTTTGCGTTCACTCCTCGCCGCGGGTGATAAGTGACCCCTTGTGACACTCCGGACAGAAGTCCCCGGCGCGCAGGGACGTCGATTCCACCTCGGTAGTGAATCCACACTCCGGACAGGCGAACTCGCCCTCCGGAACCGTCACGGCGCTGTCGCTGGTCGACTCAACACTCGAATCGTCGTCGGTGTCGACTGGCATCGTCTCCGGCGACCAGTCGTCCCCGTCGTCTCCTGGTTCATCGGGCCACTCGCCGGGCTGGCGGTCGTCTCTGGCCGACTTCGACTCCTCTTCCTCGCCGAGAATGAGCCCGTCGTCCTTCTCCGGATCGGTCTCGTCTTCGGTCACTGGCTCCTCGCCTTCGGCGTCCGGGACGTCGACTGTCGTCGTCGGCTCGTCCAGCTCCACGTCGCCGCTTTCCTCCTCGCCATCGTCACTGTCGTCGATGATCTCGGCGTCGTCAGCCGACGGATCGACCGGTTCTCCGTCGTCGACACTGTCATCGCCGATTCCTGCGTCATCCGGTGTTTCGACCGGGTCGTCGACGCTGTCCCAGCCATCCGAGCGCTCGGTTCCCTCATCTGTGGGTCCGGACGCACTGTCGGTCGGTTCGTCTTCCGGCGGTGACTCGGTCTCTGCCGTTTCGGATTCGGACTCGTCTTCGACGAGATCGCTGGCGATGTCCGACGGCGTCTCGATGGCCGTTACCTCCTTGTTCTCCGAGACGATCCGCGTATTTCCACACCGCTCACAGGTCTCCCGTTCCTGGATGGTGATGACGACTTCGCTACCCTGCTCTTCGCGCTCGCGCTCGACGGTGGTCTCACCGTACTTGTGCCCGAGGACGGAACATTTGAGACCCATTGCCAGAACTTCCCACCGTGGCGTACTTAAACCCTGCCCGTTGGCTCGACCGTTCGTGACAGACCGCTACCTGTTTCACGACGCCGATATATTAATTTCAGTCTGAATTGTGAAATTTTATAACTGGTACCGATGCTACGCTACGCCAATGCAGCGGACGACGACACTCGTGGTGTCGGTCCTCGCCCTCTCGGCGCTTCTCGGGGGAACAGCGGTGGCGACCGGGAACCAGCCACCGCTTGCCGACGCCGGTCTGGACCAGTCCGTCGAGCGAGGGGCGACGGTCCAGTTGGACGCCAACGGCTCGCGCGACCCCGACGGCACAATCGAGGGGGTCGAGTGGTCTATCGAGACCCCGGACGGCACGACCCGCACGCCCGACTGCCCGATCTGCGTCCAGACGACGTTCTCGCCGGCCGAAACCGGCCAGTACAACGTCACTGTCATTGTTACCGATGACGACGGCGCGTCGCGATCGGACACGCTCCATGTCGACGTGGTGGCCGCCGGTGGGCCGTCAGTCTCCGTGTCGGCCCCGCCCGCGCTCCCCACTGGCTCCCGGCGGAATCTGACTGCCAATGCGACCGCCGGAGCCGCCGACCTCCGGACACTCGCGTGGGTCATCAACGGCACCACGCGGAAACAGACGCGGCTCACTGGCGAGAACGGGACCTCGACCATCACGCACGCGTTCAACGACTCCGGCTCCGTGTCCGTCCGCGCGGTCGCCTACGACGCCGCCGGGCGGCGAGGCGTCTCTAATCAGACGGTTCGGGTCGTCGACTCGTCCGGCAACGGTGGTGGCGGCGGTGGGAATAGCTGTGGAGCAAACAGCGGGAACTACTACGTGGACGGTCAGAACCAGGGCTGTACGAGCGCTGCCATGCGAATCGATGACACCTTCGTCGATACTGACGGACAGGACGGCCTGCATGTGTACATTGACAGTGAACTCACTAAGATAGCAGACGAAGATGAACTGAATTCGCTCTCCGAAGACGGTTATGGCGGAGTGTTCAGCAAGGAGACCGTTGATGAGCTAACGGATGAGGCGGAAGAGAGGAAACGCTCAGCCTCTGATGATGACGATGATGGCGGTGGTAACGGTAGTAATAATGATGAATGCAGTTACTGCAGCACCGATAGCACTGCCAGTAATTCTAATTCCGACAGTAGTACTCGCCCAGGCTCTAGTGTGCCAAACGATCTAGGTGGAGATCCCGGTAGTGATGACGATGATGACGGTGGCTATGACTGGAGCTACGATGATGACGATAGCGGAAGTAATGACGATGACAGTAGTTCCAGTAGCGATGGTGATGATGACGATGGCAGTGGTTGGTTCAGTAGTGGGAGCGACGATGATGGTGATGATGAGGGCAGTGGTTGGTTGGGTGGTGGAAGCGATGATGACAGCAGTGACGATAGTAGTGATGACGACGATGATGACAGCGGCTGGAGTTTCTGGTAGGAGTTTCCAGTGTCGTTTTTTTCAACGTAGGATTTATAAGAAATAGCGGCTGATTTCAAGATAAGATGGACCGAAAGTACAAGGTCGGAGAGATAACCACTTTGATGTTAGCGACAGTTGCAGGCGCTCTCCTGCTTCCAGTCGCTACGCCGACTTTCATGTGGAGGGATGGGCATGTTTATGCAGACAAATACCCATGGCTGTCCGATATCCAGTCTGGTAATGAACTTGCCAGCGGCTTGACTCCATTTGTTTTCGTGGTTGTCTTCGCCGCCCCTATTCGTGATATTTCGATTTTCGCCTCTGGTGGTGGGGCTGTGTGTGCCTCATCAGCGACATTTGACGATACCGGGTCAGCAGTTAGTTCGGCACCAAAACTAATGCAGACCTCGACTGAAATCCCGATCCTTCTGCCCGTTGAGGGAGATAACAGGGATACAGACCCCAACAACGAGACTCAAGACATATGATAAAAACTAACGCTCCATATAGTGTTGCCGCCATCGCTCTCCTGATTATGTCTGCCGGATGTTCCGGCTTCGTGGGGGGGAGTGGGCCAACCGAACAGACAACTGTACCAACCCAGACGCCAGAAGCCACGCTTGATCCAACACTCGAGGCTACTGAAACGCTAACGTCCGAGCCAACGGCCAAAGCTACTGAAACCTCAAAGCCTGAGCCAATAGAAACCGAATCCGATAGGGAAGAGCTAACGAAGACAGAGAAGTTTGCAGAGTTCGATGAGGATATGCACCGAATGTATCGTATAACTAATAGAAGCGGCGCGCTTGAAGAAACCAAAACCTTCCCTGAGAACGGCACTTATCATATGACTGTTGAAATGCGGGATACCACGAACCGGACTAAAACCGTAACTGACCGGCGTGACCCGCTCTTGAATTATTATGCCCTTGTGGCTAATTACAATGACAACACAAGGGGATTTGACGAAGAAGACCACACGTACATCCCTGATACAGTCAACATAACCTTTGTTACGGAAGACGGCGAGGTGTTCGAGACGCGGTACATCAAGTACGTCTGGGCGTGGAAGTATTCCACTGGTGATTGGTCGATGATGGTGTATGCCGGAAAATATGCCGGGACCGTCGAGAAGGGTCCTGGCTACCATGAAAAGTGGAAGTAGAGGGTCAGTCATTTCAATATTATGAGCGACAGAGTGGTTGTCAGTGACGACCGCACTGCCCCGGAGTCAGTCAGATTTATTTTTTATCGACGAACGTCAGAACGAGCCGGTTACAGAATCTAAGGAAAAAGGACGGCCGAAACGGCAATCTCTGCCTTCTATACCGTTGTTGTACAATCCGCTGCATAAGCCACGCATATCAGAATTTCGAGGGACAAAGATTAGACCCAGCCGGTTTTAGAGGGACATATGAGAGCGAAGCCGGAGTATCGCGACCGGGACGACACTGAGGTTGCGGTGCTCGATGCGCTCGCTGACCGCCGCGATGAGGGGATGACCGTCTTCGAGCTTCGGTCGCGGACGGAGGAGAACATCGACCGGATTGAGGACGCGCTCGCCGCTCTCAAGGCGGACGGCCTCATCGAGGTCGAGGACAACGGGGAGCGGACCGTCATTCTCCCGGGAGAGGGCGTGGTAGGTGAATCGCTGCCGGACGAAGACGAGTCGCTTCTCGACCAGATTCGAAAACGGCTCCCGTTGTAGCTGCGACTCTCTCGCGGCAGTGTCACACCGCGTCCGACGGCGCGGCCGCGCAGTTGTTCGGACCGAGTTCGAGTTCGAACGCGGCGTCGTCGTCGGCCGTCTCCGTTCCGAGGTTGATGGTGATAATCCGCTCAAAGTTGGCCGGGCGCGGCGGGATGTCGTCACAGACGTGCTCGACGAACGCCTCGCGGTCCATCCCGAACGCCGGGAGTCGGCCGCGGAGGGTACCGAGGGTAGCCGTGAACGTGCCGTCGTCCGAGGGGGGCGTCGACTCGCTGTAGTGACCCGGGGCGACGAGTGTCTCGTCGGGTAGCCCCGCGAGTCGCTCGGTCAGCGTTCGGTGGAGGTCGCGGGCGAGGTCGCGAGCGCCGTCGGCGCCGGCTTCCAGATCCGGGCGGGCGACGCTGTCGAGGAAGACGCTGTCGCCGGCCAGAAGCACGTCGTCGACGGTGAAGCCGGTCATACCGGTCGTGTGGCCGGATAGCGGGTGGGGCTCCAGAGTGGCCGAGCCGACCTGTAACGTTTCGTCGTCGGCCAGTGCAGTCACGTCCTCGACACCGCGAGCGACCGCCCGTTCGGACAGAATCGGTTCGGCGTCGGTTTCTTCGGCAAGGCGGCGAACGCCACTGACGTGATCGGCGTGGACGTGCGTGTCGATAGCGTGGGTGAGCGAGGCGTCGCGGTCGGCGGTATCGGCGACGTACCGGTCGGTAAACGCTCGAAGTGGGTCGACGACGGCGGCCGAACCGTCGCTGACGACCATGTAGCCGAGACAGCCGGAGGACGGACGGCGGTACTGGAGGACGGTTGCGGCATCGCAGGGGATCTCGCGGGCCTCGTAGAGCCGGGCCCACCCCTCCATGCCGTCACTGAGGTTCTGCGCCTCGACGCCGTGTTCAGTCAGCAGGCCGGCGACGAAGGCGCTGGCCTCGCCGCGGCCACAGACGACCGTTATCGGGCCGGTTCCGGCTACGTCGCCGACGATGTCGTCCACTTCGCCGGTCACCTTCGCCTGAAGGAACTTCGTAAATGGGAGCTGTGTCGCCGTCACCGAGTCGCCGCGAATCCGCCACTGCTCGTACTCGTCACGGTCGCGAACGTCGAGTAACCGGAGCGACTCGCTGGCATCCAGTTTCGCCTGTAACGCTGCTGCCGACAGCGAAGGCGGGTCCGTCGGCGGGTCAGGGTAGTCCTCGGCCATACTGATTGTAGCGCTGCCCGGCGGATAAATCGGGCGGGGATTTCAAGCCCGTGCCGTGCCCAGCAGGCGTATGGACGCTGGAGCCACTATCGATGCCGTCCGCGACCGAACCGAGACAGAGCGAGACAGACTAGGCTCGGACAAGGTGCTCATCGCAGCGACGGACGCGACGCTGGAGGCGGAGGCGGTGCTCACAGCAGCGGCGACCCGCGAGTCAGGACTCGCGACTATCCTCGACCGGTGGGCCGCCGAGGTTGACAGCGCGGGGGCGACGCAGTTCGGGACAGCAGCCGAGGCCGCAGCCGAGAGGGCAGACCGCATCGACGCAGATGCTGGTGACCCCGATGGTTTCATCGATCACCTCGAAACCGTCAGTGGAACTGCGCGGCGCGTCGGGGCCGGCCTCGTCGCCGCGCCGCTGGTCGCCGACCGGTTCTACCTGCAGGTAGTGAGCTTCTTCATCAACGAAGCGGACGAGCAGCGGGCCGATACGTTCCGCGAGATTCGAGGGGAGGCATCAGCACTCGATGACGGAGAGACTGCCCTCGGACAACTCTCGGAATCCGAGCGGGAGGTGGCAGCGGCGGCCGCGACCGAAGCCATCGAAGCGGCGTACGACGACTACGCGGAAACGCTAGAGGCGATGGGGCTGGATCCGAAGCCCATCTGCTAGTCGAGTCGGTAGGTCGCGACGCGGTTGGCGGCATAGAGGAAGCCGGCGACAGCGCCAGCGACGGCGATCCCGATACTCGCCACCAGCCCGCCGCCGAGGAGCCACAGTGTGTCGAACGGTATCGCGAATATGTCACGGACCGCGAGCAGGTACGCCAGGCTCCCCGGCGCGACGGCCACGCCGAGGACGAGGAAGTACAGCCCGAACGCCCAGCCGCTCGGGACCACCACCTCGCGGCCCTGCACCGACGACGACTCGAACTTCGGGAACACGACGCCGGTTCCGACGGCGATGGCCGGCGCGGCGAGGGTTGCGACGAGTGCGATTGTGAGTCCGGCGGCGAGCGTGATCGGTGGCGTGCCGGCGGCGACGCCGAGGCCGACGACCAGTAGCGTCGTCACTACGACACCGGGAAGTGCGCCTGCGAGGACGAGCCCGGTGACGAAGGCCCGGCCGGAGACGTTAGCGGTCAGCGTCAGCGGCAGTACCCCTTCCTCGCCGCCGAGCGGATTGAGCGAAAACGCGGCCCCGAACGCCGCCGCGCTGGCGAGGCCGGCGCTGAGCGGGAGCGTCGGCGGCACCACTCGCTCCAGAATCACGATCTGGAGGTGATACACCAAGAAGAAGAACGGCATGACCGCGAACTGGACGGTGACGGGGGCTCGCTTGGCTCTGAGCCACGACTTCTGTGCGACTACGCGGGTCGCGGTTGGGACCCGCCCCGCCAGCAGACGGTCCGAGAGCGTTCGCTCGTCGGCGTCGAACTCGTGGTCGGGCTGGACCGGATCGGCATACCAGGCCCGCCCGGCCAGCCACAGACACGCGACTGCGCCGACCGGGAGCGCGCCGAAAATCCCCGCTGTGGCGACGACGGCAGCGACCGAATTGCCGCCGGTCCCCAGCACGAGCAGGACTACGTCGGCAGGCCACGAGAGCGGTGACTGGATCGCCAGTTGGAGCACGCGAAGCTGTACCGTCGGAACGGCCGTCATCGCGACCCAGCCAAGTGGCAGGACGAGCGAGACGGCAGCCCCGACGCTCGCGCGGTGACTGGCGACGAAGGCCGAGCGGTTCGCCACCAGTTTCGTCATCAGCCCCAGGCCGAAGCCGAGAACCGTCCCCAGCAGGGCGACCGCGACCGACCCGACGAGCGCCACGAGAGCGACGAGTACCCCGGCGTCACCGGCTGCAAGCCCGCCTACTAGCGCCACAATCGGGATGGCGAGGGCGAGCGACACGCGACCGGCCTCGGCGGCGAGCAGCCCGGCCGCCGCGTCCTTGTAGGGGACCGTCGTCAGCAGGCCGTCGGCGGCGTCGGGCTCGCCGGCCGATTTCACCGTGTGCTGGAGCGTGAAGAAGCCGACGAGTCCGAGCAGTCCGACGATACCAGCCGTCGTCGCAAGCCTGACCGTGTGGGGGTCGCTGTCGGCCAGGGCACCGCCGAAAAAGAACGCCCCTGCGCCGATAGCGAGACTGTATATGCTGATGCCCAGCCCGCCGCCGAGGAATATGAGTGCGCCGCGTGTTGTCCCCTTGAGCTTGCGCCAGGTACGCCGCAGTTCCGTCCGCGCGATCAGTCGTGTCCGTCGTCCGCTCGGCCGTCTCATCGCTCTCCCGGGTGCTCGCTGGTCACGTCGAGGAACACGTCTTCGAGCGTGCTCCCGGACTCGACGCTGTCGGTCAGTTCATCGGGAGACCCCTCCGCGACGAGGTCGCCGTCGTACAGGACGCCGACGGTGTCGGCCAACTCCTCGACGACGGGCAGGATGTGTGTCGAGAGAAAGACCGTCGTATCAGCGGCCGCAACTTCGCTGATGGTGTCACGTACCGTCCGGGCTGCCCGCGGGTCCAGCCCCGAGGTGGGTTCGTCCAGAAAGAGGACGTCGGGATCGTGCAACAGCGCCTGGACGAGGCCGAGTTTCTGTTTCATCCCCTTCGAGTACGTCTCGACGCGCCGGTCGGCGTCCTCGTCGAGGTCGAACCGGTCGAGCAGCGATTCCACGCGGCCCCAGTCCTCGTGCCCGCGCAGGCCGGCGACGTACTCCAGCTGCTCGCGGCCGGTGAGTTCGTCGTACAGCGGCGGCTCTTCGGGGAGGAAACCGATGTGTTCGACCACCGCTGCGCGGTCGGCGACCGACTCGCCCGCCACCCGCGCGGTGCCGCTTGTTGGGTTCGTCAGCGTCGTCAGGATGCGAATCGTCGAGGTCTTGCCCGCGCCGTTGGGGCCGAGGAAGCCGAAGACGCTCCCGCGCGGGACCGTGAGGTCGAGGTCCGCTATCGCCGAGACCCCACTGTAGCGCTTCGTCAACCCCTCGGTGACGATTGCGGGTGCTGGAGGGCACATACGGGCAGTGCCGTACCGACTGTGAAAAGGTCTTCCTGTTGTCGAGGACGCCCCGCGAGTGTGCTGGCGTTACTCCTCGACCGCTGCGTCGGCCGCGTCAGTCTCGGCGTTCGCATCGGTATCGTCCTCGTCATCAGGATTCTCGACGACTTCGATACCGCGGTTGTTGACCGCTGACGGGTCCAGCCCGACCTCCTGCAGGAAGTTCTTGTACTCGCGCTCGCACTGCTCGGCGTCCTTCTGGCGGTCGCTGGCGCGGTCACACAACGCTACGAGGTCTTCGGGCACGTCGTTGGTGTAGACGATCCAGTGGTTGATGAGGTCCGATAGGCGGCGAATCGGCGAGGTGAAGTGACCGTAGATCTCGAAGTTCAGCGCGTGGTGGCCGCCGAAGGGGTCGTTCATGTACTTCGCGCGCGGCATCACCTTCATCACGGCCCACTGGATCTTGTCGAGCTGGCGGCCCGGGGCCTGTTCGAGCGTG
>Ga0207718_101651_pt1 | contig 10606 bp, 10 predicted proteins | sample A23M2SouthBayCA_FD_187749 | JGI IMG/M metagenome (GOLD analysis project Ga0207718, IMG submission 187749) | Aerobic enrichment media microbial communities from Eden Landing Ponds, California, USA - A23 M2 (SPAdes) | ecosystem: Environmental > Aquatic > Marine > Unclassified | place: Emeryville... | reverse complement strand
CTGTATGGTTGTTTTGACTGTGTAGCTCTGATGCAATAGGTGGGAAAAGTTGATTTAAACCAGAAAGTGCCAGACCTACGGTAGTTGCGAGACCAATTGCAATAGTATAAACTCCAACCTCAACATCACCTAAAAAGTACCCGATCATCAACCGATCAACCTGCGTATAAAGAAGTGCGCCGGCAGTCGTCAATGTCAATGGAATAGAAAAGTTATAATATTCATATAATTCCGACTTATCCAAATCTAAATTCAAGTTAATATCAATTAGGTTATATAGGATTATGAGACCGATGAGAGCAGCAAGTAGACCAGCAAATGAAAACGCAGCGGCCACCCCAACAATTGAGGATCCTAAGATTATTGCCACACCGATTGAGACTACGTTTAATATTGGGACGAGTGCATCGTTTATAAAAACCTGCTCTCGAGCCATTTCAAACGCCCTGAAGGTGTTTGCAGTAGCTTGAGTGAAGACCTGCAAGGGAAGCAATATGGAAAATATTTTGAGTAAATCTCCCAGCCTAGAATTATCTAATGTTAATACGGAAATGATGTCGGCAAAGTAAAATAAAAGTGCAGAAGCTATTACACTTCCACCAATAGAAGTGACAAATGCTAAAGTTATGTATCTCCCTCGTGTGCGTCCATCATGTTGGAATGCCGGCACGAACTTCATGATCGACTCGGTAACACCAAGGCGGGCAAATGCATTCACGATCTGTAGAATCGTTCGTGCATATGAAAAAACACCAAATGAGCCTGCCCCCAACGAACGTGTGATTAGAAGTTGGAGAGAAAATGCCAATCCGTTAGACATAACCTTCCCAATGAAGTATAGAACAGCACCATTAGTAACAATGCTAAGAGGAGATGATTTATCACTCACTATCTCTCCCTCACTTTACCGCATATAACCCAATGCTTCTAGCTGTCGTTCAATCTCATCATTTGTCTGTTTCTGACCTATACTTACATTAGCATCAGTAAGTTCATCAAATAGATTATCAACCTCAGTAGGGTACTTTCGTGACTGAATAGACCACTCCTCACACGAGTTTATCACAACCGATGCACCATCTTGAGCATGTGTTGTTTTCTTTATGATTCCGTCAGGAGTATCAATATACATTGCTCGCCATGGGCCAATATAATCAGACTGTCTAACATCATCAGGTAGGCTTTCACCAGGCTCTGGTACCCGGTATGTTGAACTAAGGACTCGGCCAGATTCCGGTACAAATGACTCTTTTTCTTCTACAATCGTAGATTCAACCACATCCGGGAACTTGCATAACGTTGCGGGTGAGTTTATGCGTTTTTCACTTTTTTGCTGTGGGTGTTTAACAATAAGTGGGACATGTGTCTGTACTTCGTGAATCCCCCAGCTATGGTCACATAGTCTGGTATTCGGGGACACCTGACTATACTCTCCAAAGGCTTCTCCATGATCGCTGGTAACGACAATTAATGTGTCCTCATACTCACCAAGCTGTTTGATGCCCTCAATTAGCAATTTCACGGCCTCGTCCGCTTGGCGGATACATTCATTGTATAGACCTTCGAGTGCTTGAAGAGCCCACCATCCACCCTTAGTGAGAACGTGGCGTGACATGGGTGGCTCAAAGTATTCAGACAGTGATCTGAGGGCATCATCTTCTGTTTGGTGCTTTGGCTGGGCAATGTATGGATAGTGTGCATCCATGAGATTGATGCAAGCAGCCCACTGCTCGTCTTGTTGTTGACACCAATTGAGAAATTCAGAAATATAAACTTCTCCGCGCTCTTTTTCTGGGTCCTGTGACCTAATTGGATTGAATTTGTATTTGAAACCGTTTAGAAGAGACTGAATTGGGTGGTCGTGACGTAGAGCTTCATTAATGAACTCAATGGTACTTGGGTTTTCACCAAGCTCTTCCAACGAAAGTCCATCTGATGCTTCTGTCCACCTCTTTGGACCGACCATGTGTCCAAAGTGTTCAGCGAGGTTTGAAGAACGACTCACAACAACATTAGGAGTGAAAATCCCGGTATTATACCCATATTTCTCAGATAATGTTGTCCAGATACTTGCCTCTGGATCAAGGCGAGACTCATGCTGAAACAGTTGGTGCTCCTCAACCTCTAGACCAGAAAAGATACTCGCATGGCTCGCGACACTATGGATGCCTGGTGCCCGAGCTTGCGTGTACCATGTTGATTGCTTGGAAAGCTCCGAAATATTTGGTGTCGTCTCAACTCGACCGCTATGTAAACTCGTATTTTTTGCTCGTACACTGTCGAGAATAACGAGTAGGATATTAGGACGGGACATTCTTCTAATTGCTCAGTCATATAGCAAGAGTGCTTATCAGTATATTGGTTTAGCTTACCTCGTAGGTGGCATATGTAATACGTCCTGCTAACGGGAATTGAAGTTCTAGTGGAAGTCCCCTTACGAGGATTTCGTCCTTGGATTTGAACAGCAGCCTTCGACTACTGAATCATCCCGAAAACAGTCCACTGTGCAGTTGTCAATCAGCCCTTGACTAAGGCCGTCACCAACTAACCATTGAACCATCTCTGACGGCGACAAATTATGAGTGCCCTATTGTTCCCCCATTTAGGTATTCGAAGTGGCATAGGTAACAAGAACTATACAAGATAACCACACAGTACCCACCATGAAAGCAGTCGTCCTAGCCGGTGGTAAGGGGACTCGACTCCGTCCACTTACTGAAGACAAGCCAAAGGGAATGGTCGAGGTCAACGACAAACCAATCCTCACCCACTGTTTCGAACAACTCTCCGAACTCGGAGCTGACGAACTCGTCGTCGTCGTCGGCTACATGAAAGAGCGAATCATCGAATACTACGGAGACGAGTTCCAGGACCTCCCAATCACGTACGCACACCAACGAGACCAGAAGGGGCTCGCACACGCGCTGTTAACCGTCGAAGAGCAAATCGATGACGACTTCATGCTGATGCTCGGCGACAACATCTTCAACGCCAACCTCGCTGACGTCGTCAATCGCCAACAGGAGCAACGAGCTGACGCGGCGTTCCTCGTCGAAGAAGTTCCGTGGGAGAAGGCGAGCCGATACGGCGTCTGTGATACGAACAAGTACGGCGAGATCACCGACGTCGTCGAGAAGCCGGACGACCCGCCGTCCAACTTGGTGATGACTGGTTTTTACACGTTCACGCCCGAAATCTTCCACGCGTGTCACCTCGTCCAGCCGTCGAACCGCAACGAGTACGAGATTAGTGAGGCAATCGATCTGCTCATCCATAGCGGTCGCACAATCGACGCAATCCGACTCGACGGCTGGCGGCTTGACATCGGCTATCCCGAAGACCGCGACGAGGCTGAAGAGCGACTGAGCGGCGAAGTCGCTGAAGCGCAGTAAGCAGAATTAAATTTTCGCTCTGGTCTTCGTATCCACTCTTCCGCTTTCTCCGAGTATTTGATATGACCTGCGTGGGACACACAGAGTAATGGAACTCTCTGTCATCGGGAGCGGCTATGCCGGAACGACAATCGCCGCGTGTTTCGCAGATCTCGGTCACAATGTCGTCAACGTCGATATTGACACAGAAATCGTCGATGCGATCAATCGCGGTGAACCACCGATCCACGAGGATGGCCTCCCCGAACTGATCGCGACACACGCAGCGAAGACGGCACAGGCCGACTGCGAGCGACGACGGACTACTCCGAAGTGCTCGAGACCGACGTTACCTTTCTCTGTCTCCCAACGCCCCAGAAAGAAGATGGCGAAATCGACCTCTCGATTATGGAGGCCGGTGCAGAACAACTTGGTGAGACACTTGCCCAGAAGTCCGAGTGGCACACGGTCGTTGTAAAGAGTACTGTTGTCCCAGGGACGACTGAGGAAATCATCACACCACTTCTCGAAGAGGCGAGCGGAGAAGGTGAAGGCGAACAATTAGGCATCGGCATGAACCCCGAGTTCCTCCGTGAAGGGACTGCTGTCGACGACTTCCGCAACCCCGAAAAAGTCGTCCTCGGTGCGGACAACGACCGAACGCTCAAGGACATGCACGGGATGTTTGCACCGCTCAGTACCGAAGCCGATCCCCACATCGTCGAGACGAACAGCCGGACAGCGGAGATGATCAAGTACGCCAACAACGGCTTTCTGGCGACGAAGGTCTCGCTCATCAACGACATCGGAAACATCTGCAAGGAGTTCGGTGTCGACGCCTACGAGGTTGCGGGCGCAATCGGGCTCGACGACCGGATTGGAGAGCAGTTCCTCCGAAGCGGACTTGGTTGGGGCGGCAGTTGCTTCCCGAAAGACACCAACGCAATCATTCACGCAGCCAAACAGCAGGGCTACACGCCCGCCGTTCTCGAAGCCGCGGTTGAAGTAAACGACACCCAGCCCGAACGGCTGTTGTCTTTACTCGACCAGCATGTCGATGTAGCCGAACAGAAGGTCGCTGTTCTCGGGTTGGCGTTCAAACCAGGCACGGACGACATTCGGAACTCCCGCGCAATCTCGGTGATTGAGGGCCTCAAGAAGCGAGGTGCATCCATCACCGCGTACGACCCAGTCGCGGCGGACAATATGCGCGAACGGTTCCCGAATATCGAGTATACAGACTCCGCCGTCGATGCACTTGCTGATGCGTCCGCATGTGTCGTGTGTACTGACTGGGACGAGTTCGCGGTGTTAGACGACAAATTCGACCAGATGGAACAGCCTGTCGTCGTGGACGGCAGACACGTTATCGATGCCACTGAGGATCTCACGTATGAGGGTCTGATCTGGTAATAGCGTTTTAAGTTGAAATTGGAACCGGCGGTTGGATTTATTATTTTGGTTACAAACTCATAGGGTGTGTATCCACTTGGCCACCTCGCGCTCGGCTATCTCTTCGTCATGACCCTCGCTCGTGTGCGTGACTGGGAACCGACGTACCCCCACGCCTGACTCTTGTCATCCTCACGCTCGGGATGCAACTCCCTGATATCATCGACAAGCCGCTGGCCTACCCGTGTATGCTTCCGAACAACCGGTCGCTCGCACAGTCACTCCTAATACCACTGTCGTCGTGGCTGTCGACGTCCGGTATCTCGCCCGTCATAGGGCTCCGAAGCGCACGTGTTCACGGTCGCAATCGCATTACACCCCTCGGCGATTCGTATGTCCTCTTCCTCCGAGGAGAGTGGCGCGAACTTGGCTTTCTGTTGTGGCCCGTCGTGCCCGGCCTCCAGTACCCCGGCGACGACATCGCCCCGTGGGTCCGGACTCTCAACGCCGACTTCGATAGCCCACATTTGCAGTTCCAGTACCGGGGGCGTGGTCATCTGGCTCATAATTGACGTCGGGGACGACGTATTGGTATAATAACCATACGTCTGTTTTACAACCCCCAATAACACCAATCAAATGTGCTGTGCTAACAGACAATTCATCTGGAGTCAGCGGCATCAGTTTGGCACTCGACATAGAGCAAGATGCACTCACGTGGTTAAGTTACCATGGAAGTTATGCGTTCGTTCATTCGCCACGAAATGTACTCGTGACTACGCGCTACGGCACGGTGAACTCACTCAACCAATCGTGATATAATCGTAAAAAAGCCAGAAAGACGTTCGCTCAGCCGTTGTACGTCCAGCTCTGTAGGGTCGACGAGCTGGAGCCGGACTCGGAGGTCCAAACGACGCGGACGGTTTCACCGGAGGCAAATGGGGTGGTGTTCGAAGTGACTGTAATCGAACTCCCCGCGGAGATATCGGTTGCCGAGCCATCGATATCCGCCCAGGTGTCTCCGTTCTCATCGACAGCCCCCGAGACCGAGACGCTGTCTGCGTTGATTGCGGTCCCACTTTCGTGGGTAATCGTGAGATTGCCCGACGTGCTGTCGTAGTCGAAACTGAAACTCGCTTGCGGGGACGTTTCGCTGACCTGGTCGCCGAGGCCGAGGACGAACGTGCCGATGACGGCCGCGAGGATGACGGTAATCGCGACCATCAGAATCACACCGATAACCGGTGAGACGGCGGAATCGTCGTTGAAGAGGGTTGTAAGTTGCATTGGAATCTCCTGCGCCCGGACAGGGGTGGTGGTCGACCGAGAGTGACGACAGTCGAACGACGTTCTGGTTCGACGTTCGTCGACGATGTGACCCACCTGCGGGGCTTAGATAGCCATTCAAGCGGGATACTATTAAAAGCAGATTGAGTAATCATAACACAGCACGGGCAAACCGTAGTCTCACCGCGCACGTCGCGGCCGATGTCTTCCCCCCGCTCATCGCCCCGGTGGTCACGAGACGACACCTCGCCTGCGGCAACGACGACCCGTTGTGAGCGTACGCTTCCGAGAACACTAATACTTCAAGCATCAGTATATAATATATATCCGATATTTTTTGTTGGCCCACAAGAGCAATCATCGGCACAGTCGATATATAAAATACAAAAACTGCTTATACCCAAAACAAGTTCATAAAACAGTTTTCAAAACCAGAATTAATTCATTATTTGGGCCTACTAGCCAAACCAGACAGAATGCGAATCATATTCGAAAGATGACTAAATATTTCAAAGATACGTTTTCAGATACTACTAATGCGGACTCGGCTCAGACAAGAGACGACCGGACGGCAGCGACGCTACTAGTCCCAGGAGACCCACAACACGCGGAACCGATTCCGACTGCGGTGAGAAGGGCGTCAGTCGGCGTCGTTCTGTTCCGTTCGGTCAGCCACTCCGTCCCACGCACAGAGTTGCAGCGCGTTCCGGAGGTGGAAGTTCTTCTCGTCGGGATCGTCCGTTTCGAGCGCTTTGTGTAGGTGAACTTTCGTTTGCTCGACGAATCCGGGCGGCTTACTCATCGCTGTGATATCCCATCTTATCAGTCGTTCCCTGCCCGGGTACGTTCCCAGTACGGCGACGTGTGAAGTTGTACAACCCAACCATCATGTCCAATAGCTAATCTAATCTAAAAAGTGTTTCTAGACCGTCTACCTCTTATGTGGTGTCTTCTCGGTGCGTCCTGATTCAAGCCGGGGCACTGATAATTCTGCGACACGAAGACGCGAAGACCTGACTCCCAGTCGGCTTGAGACAGTTGAACTGAGATTCGGCCCGAGTTGGTCGAGGAAAACGGACCGTAGTACTAGTCGCGGGCGAACCCGACCTGGTAGTAATCGGGCGTTTCGGGGCAGTCTTTTTCCTTCCGCGTCCAGCGGTAGGTGCTGTCGGTGTCGATGCTGTTGTCTCGCGTGTAGATCCGGAGCAGTTCCCCTTCGAGCGGGCCGCTCTCGTATTTGAAGTTCCACCACGGGAACGGGAGCGCGCCGCCTTTGCCCGGGGGGAACCGCCCGCCTTGGCCCTCACACCGGAACGGGAGCGAGTCATCGCGACAGGAACCGTACTGCGTCTGGTTCTCGCACGATTCGGCTTCGAGGATGACGAACGACTCGTCCGGATAGTACTCGTCTTCCTTGACGATCGCTTGGCCGCCTTTGCCGTTGGCGGCGGCTGTCCCGGAGGCCAGGAAGAGCGCGCCCGTTCCGGCCGACGCTTGCAACACCCGTCGGCGTGTGACCCCGCCGCGAGAGTCAGACTTCGCCCGGTCGGCTGTCGATTCGTCCGGCGAATTTGACAGTGGCATTGTACTGTCCACTCTGACGACGCTAATCAAGATTTTGTCAGACGACTATCTATCTGCTGTCGTGTCGTCTCCGACGCCACCTTTATAATGATTATTAGTGTAGTATAACTGAGGGGGAACAAACGGATGTACAACCGACACGGGCCGGTACCTGACGACGACCAACCGACGCAAGGAGTGATCCAACCCGCGGAGATCGACGCCACCGAGCGGTACGTCTGTAGCCTGATCGGCCTCGGTGCCGTGGCTGGGGTACTGCTTCTGTTTTACCCGCTCTTGCTCGCGGTTACGCGACCGTTCCAGCAGTTGTCGATTACCGCCCTCGTCTTCGTCCTCGTAACCGTCTGGTTGCTCGTCTGGCTGGGGACAGAACTGGTCTGGGAGTGGCAGGCCGGTCGACTCTTCTCCTGAGACGCCTTTCGGACGTATCCCCATCCGGACGGTGAGACAGCGGAGAAATATCAAACAATAGCAACTTCTACGCCCCGTCCGCTGGACTCCACGCTCTAGGGATTAGGCCAACCTAAAAACCGATGCATTTTTATTTATTTAGGCGAGCCTAAAGTCCGCATGACATCGAAACTCGGCCCGAAGAACGGCGTATTAGTTGGATTAGTAACGGTTGTTTGTTTACTCGCTGTCGGAAGTGCCGTGGGGGGTGCGGCGGCGTCGCCCGCGCATACCGCAGTAACCGAAGTGAGCGTGTCCGACGACGACCCCGAAACCGGCGACCGTATCATAATAACTCCGACAATTAGTCATTCCAGCTCGGGGAGCGGCAGTTTCGAAGTCACGGAGGTGACGGTTGTGGATAGCTCCGGAACGAAACACAGCGAGGCGAACCAAATCGGCGTGCTCGGTGCCGGCGACACCGCCGAAGTGCCGGTGAGCGCGCGCTTCGCCACCGCCGGTGACAAGCGACTGACCGTCCACGTCCGCGGTCGCTATTACGACTCCGACGGTGCGACGTCGGAGATCGTCCACCTCAAGCATCCGGTGTTCGTCACGGTCTCGGAACCGAGCACGTCCACGACGGTTCCGCCCCGAGTCCACATCGAGACGGATAACGCGGTCGCCGAGACTGACACCACCGTGACCGTCACGGTGTCGAACGGCGACGACGATGCGTTGACGGACCTGTCGCTTCGACTCGACTCGGTTACCGGAGAGATGCAGGCCCAGACCGCGCTCACTCCGGTCCTCGCCGCGGAGAACTCGACGACCTACGAGTTCACGGTCGAGCCGTCGGCGGGCGAGACCGCGCTCAAGGCAACGCTCCGCTACAACGACGGCGAAACCGTCGAAGCGTTCGAAACCATGCAGGTCGAGTCGATTCGGGACGACGTGTCGGTCTACGCGACCGCCTTCGAAGAGAACGACTCGGTCTCCGTTCGGTATCGCGTCACCAACCACGGGAACGCACCGATCGACAACGTCGTCATCTCGGGCGCGTCGGACCAGTCGGAACTGCCGACGACCTCGCTTCAGTCGGTCGACGCCGCGACTTCGGAGACGGTCGTCGTCGATGTCAACGGCTGGCCGTCGGACACCGCAACGGTCGCCGCGACGTACGACGTCGGCGAGACGTCCGGCCGGGCGACGCAGTCGGTCCAGTTCGATTCGTCGGCGACCACCTCGGGAACGAACGCACTCGCGGTGGACCTCGGTAGTACGGAACCCTCGAACTCGTCGACGTTCCTGCTCAGCGGCTTTTTCGGTGGTCTCGTAGTGACCGCGCTCCTGTTCACCGGCCGTCGGTGGTTCAAAAACGACTGAGTACCCATAATCGACTGTCGTCGGTCCCCGCCCCACCGCCGCTTTTCTGACGGCTCTCGTCTCTCACCTCCCCGAGTGACCACCGCCCCGGCTGACCAGAGTCTGCACTCGTCCCGCCGTAGCGATACCGCGGGTCCGTTCCCGGCGGCGTTCGCCGCCTCGCCGAGCGGCCCTCAGAGGTAAATCCGGTCGGCGAGGTGCTCTTGAATCTCGCTGTACAGGTGCTCGCCGTCGACCGAGTCGGTCGTCGCTTGCCGAAACAGCACCCCGGCGACGAACGTGAGGATGTGTTCGCTCGTTCGCTCCGGGTTTACGGGCTTGAAATCCCCCTGTTCGATTCCTTCTTCGATCGTCTCCGCGAGCCGTCGTTTAACCCTGTTTTCCGACTCGGTGAAAATCGAGCGGTAGTCCGGGTTCGAAATCGACTGCGTTCGCAGTTCGACGTACGTCTTCGCGAGCTGTGTCAGCTCGGTCTCCGGCTGGCAACTCACCGACGGCGCGGCGACGAACAATGTCAGAAACCGTTCGAGCTCTTCGCGCGGTGTCGTGTCCTCCTGTTCGAATATCTTCGCGAGGAACCGTCGATGCACGACGTCTAAGAGTTCCGCCAGTAACGACTCCTTGTTGTCGTAGTAATGGTAGATGACCGACTTGCTAATGCCGACTCGGTCGGCGATTCGCGAGATAGATATCTCACTGTAACCGGACTCGAGTAATATCTGGTGCGTCGCTTCGAGGATGTCCTGTTGTGTCTGGTGGCGATCAGGGTCTGCTGAATCCGAGAAGTAGGTCATGAATTCTGGGGTCGTCAGCGTGAGGGTTCTAGCGTAGATAGTGTCGAACCGTACTTAACGATGTCTTTAGCTGGGGTCGTCACCGTCCGCGACTGCCTGGAGCGCGGTCAGTCGCTCGGGCGGGGCGACCCCGCCGAGGACGACTAACACGCTGAGGGCGTCCGCATCCGGCCGCGGGTCGTCGCCGTTGCGGACCTCCAGACTCCCGGTCTGGTCTTCGAGCCAGCCTTGGTTCTGGCTTATCGCGTCGCGGTTGAGCCACGCCGGCCGCCCAGTAATCACGAGCAACCCTCTCGATGCCGTCTCGATGTCACAGGGGAGCGTCAGCTGTCCGCGGACGGCCTCTCGCGTCTGCGTCGTGATTCGGTTCAGCGAGTCGATCTGGTCGACCGACTCGGTGTC
>Ga0207718_101635_pt1 | contig 10696 bp, 19 predicted proteins | sample A23M2SouthBayCA_FD_187749 | JGI IMG/M metagenome (GOLD analysis project Ga0207718, IMG submission 187749) | Aerobic enrichment media microbial communities from Eden Landing Ponds, California, USA - A23 M2 (SPAdes) | ecosystem: Environmental > Aquatic > Marine > Unclassified | place: Emeryville... | reverse complement strand
TCAAGATAGCAATCGGTCAGCTGTCGCCGGCGACCAGGTCCTCAATGAACCGGAAGCCGTTGACGAACGTCACTGAATCCCCGTAGCCCTCGCTCGCGAGCACGGTTTCGGCCCCCTCGCCGGCCGCGATATCCGTCGTGTAGATGTAGACCTCAGTCGCGGTCCCCGCACTGAGATGCTGGGCAGCGAGGGCGGCGAGGGCGGCGTCCGCACGCTCTACTTCGTCGGCGGGCCGGTCGTCGGCGTTCGCGATGTATCGTTGGATCCCGTCCATCACCCGAGAGACGACAGGTTCGGAGAACTCCAGCGGCGCCGCAACCGTCGCCCAGCCCTCGTCGATCGCGGCGTCGATGGGCGGCCACTCGACATCCGGATCGTCGACGGTCAGTTCCTCGTACACTCGTTCGGGGAGGACGAAGGCGATGTCGTTTCGGCGAGCGAACCGCCGAACGGCCTGATAGCAGCTGTTCGAGGGCTGTCCCATCGCGACGAACAGGCCGGTGTTGGCGATGTGGAGCCGGCTCACGCGTCGTCGACCGTGTCGCCGTCGCCGACGTTCACCTCATCCAGAGATGCCCCACCCTCCTCGATGTCGTAGTGCTCGTGGACGACGAGCCGGAGTGCCTGGAGGATCATCTCCGCGGCCAGCGGCGAGATTTCGAGATCCTCGGCCATCAGGCGGTGGGTCACCTCGCCGCGCTCGCGGGCAACTGCGTACGTGAGCGCCGTCGCGAGCCCGGCGACACCGTGGCGGTCGATGTAGGTGTCGATATCTGCGTTCGTCTCCCGGCGGCCGACGGCGTCGATGAGCGCCGGCGTGATCGTGTACTCGCGGTCACCGGCGGCCGCTGTCACGGTCAGGTCGATTTCCCGGGCGGCGTACCGACGTGGCTGCCCGTCGTCGGTGACGTCGACGGCGCCGGCGTCGACGAGCCGGTTGACGTAGCTGTAGGCCGTCCCCTGGGCGAGCTCGAGGTCGTCCATTACGTCCTGGACGGTCGCCTCCCCCTCCTGGGCGAGATACGCGTACAGCTGAGCTAGCTGTGGCTCCTCGAGGAGGTCCGCGACCGCGAGGAAGTCGCGAACGATGTCGCCGTCGGCGCGATTTGAGGTGCGTGACATGGGCCGTTCTTGATTACAGTTTACAGCGAATCAGTAAAGTGTGTTTGGGATCACTCCGCCGGCGTCGCGACGAGGTGTTCCTCGAGGTTGCGCGTCCAGTACGTCGCGAGCCCACCCGGACTACAGCGCTCACACAACTGTAACGGGCCTTCCAGATGCCCCAGTTCGACACGGAACCGCGTCAGCGCGGCGAGCGTATCGACGACCAGCCCACAGCCGTCACAGACGTGATCGCACTCGTCGGGATCCGGCGCCGTCTCGGTCCTGAGCGAGCTGTACTTTCTCGAACCGTTGGTAGTCGGCACTCGTGTCGTCGTGAGGATCGTGACTAGGCATGGTGAGTCACGCCGCGCACGCTGTCGCGCGCTGCACGCTTCCCGGCGCCAATAAACGGTATGGAGCTATCAGTCCACTATGAATTAATTGACCACCTGACAGCTACCAGATTCGGACTTAGTTTGAGTCGATTAGACGTGTCTCAGTAACAGATCAGCTATGTTGTTGGGGGAAACTCCACTCACCGCCCTTTCGATCACTTTGAGATCGGAACCGATGGCTTGGAGCACATTAATAGTCATTGAATCGAAAGGTAACGTAATGACCTCTTCTCCGGGAGAGAAACAGCAAGTACTTCTTGTCGACCCAGACGGGAGTCTCAAGGCACATCTCTCGGAGGCACTCACGTCGGCCGGCTTCGGGATTCGAACGGTGACATCGGCAGCGGAGTGTGTAGTGTCCGTCAAACAAACTGCGATTGATGGAGTGATTAGTCGGCAAAACCTCCCCGATATGGACGGAACAACGCTACTCCGTTCAATCCGAATCTCCAAACCATGTCTCCCTGTACTCTTGCTCTCCTCTTCAGAAGAATCCGTACAGGATGATGTGACCTCAGCCGTGAGCGGTGCCGTGGTCGATGACACCGCACCCGGAGCTGTCGTCTCGGAACTGAGAGGGCTGATGAACGGTAATATGGAGGGACTTCAACGGTATAAACATCTGATCGAGATGTCCCCCGCACCCATCAACATTTTCGATAGTGATGGGCGCTCAATCTGGTGTAATAACGCGGTGGTTGAGATATTTGGGCTGGACGACCGAGAGGAGTTCCTCGGACGGTCAATCCTCGAGATGATTCATCCCGACGACCGAGAACGAGCCCAAGCGGAGATCCTCTCCGTTATCGAGGAGAAACAATCGGTGGGACCAACGCGAATGAGACTCCGTCGCGATGATGGGCACGTCCGGTATATCCGCGTCTCTACGGCCATCGGGGAATTCCTCGGGGGGAACATCGGACAGGCGATTGCTATCGACGAGACAAGCCGTATCGAACGGGAGCGCCAGCTGAAAGTGCTGGATAACTGGTTGCGGCACAACATTCGAAACAAAATGGCCGTTATCAGGGGACTGGCGGAAGACATCCAGGCAGACCGTGTCGACGATGTGGCCGACAGTGCCCGTAAGATCCAAGAACAGACGGATACGCTGGTTCAGCAAGCGGATCACGAGCGACAGATTATCCGACTCCTTGAGTCGGACCGAAAGCAGACCCATGTATCGGTGGCTGTCGACGACATCGCGGCCCAGGTGGTCGACGATGCCTGCGAGGACTATCCCGACACGAACATCAGAGTCCCCACAATAGAGCCGTTCCACGCCGATGCAATAGGAGAACTCGATACCGCTATCCGAGAACTCGTCAAGAACGCGATCATTCATAATGACGCTGAGGACCCCGAGGTGATGATAGAAGTCGAAGACGCCACGAGAAAAAACGGCGTCATCCGCATCACAGATAACGGACCCGGAATTCCAGAGATCGAGCAGAGCTACCTCCAATTAGATAAGGAGATCAACGAACTGCAGCACGGTTCCGGCCTCGGCCTCGTCCTCGTGTATTGGGTTGTCCGTCTTTCTGAGGGAACCATCACAGTCACAGACAACGACCCACAAGGGAGTATTGTAACGGTTAAACTCAAGAAGGATTGATCAATTAATTCCACAATCGATGGGTACTGTGCCACCGAGGAGATCAGGACTCGTCGAGCAACGAGCGAGCTCGCTGCACGTAACTGTTCGCACCCCAGCTACGAGCGTCGCTGATGTCGTCGAGGAGCAGGCGTGCATCCGCAGCTGAGAGCTGCCCAGTTCGAACGAACACCGAGAGCAGCGTCGGTGTGGTGACGAGTCGGGTGTCAGCGAGTGAGGCGTGGATCAAACCAAGTTGGTTGAACTCGTCGCAGAGGAAGAGCGCAGCATCGAGTTCGTTCGCGAGGGTGACCGCCGCGTTCTCACCATCATCGAGCGGAAACTCTGCATCAAGCTCGACCGACTGTGTTGTGAACGACTCCGCTTGATCGAGGACGGCGGACGCAGCGTGCCCGTGGACGTCATCGTAGGAGGCAATCTCACGGAGTTCATTGATAACCTCCGTTGGGACGACGACGTCGTACTGCGATAGACAAAGTGCGAGTGGATCAGGATCGTCGCCAGTAACGATCCCGAGACTGACGAGGGCGGAGGCGTCTGCGATTAGCTGTGGCATCTATGCGTCAGCGACCTCGTCGATGAAGTCCTCGTCTAACTGTTGTTTCAACACCCGGTGGTTGGCCGCCTCTTCGGCGCCGACGAGCGCTTTGAGTTGCTGGAAAGTGATCTCGTCGTCGTAATAGGCGGCAGCAATCTCTTGGACGAGCGTGTCGTCGTGAGCGGCGTCTTGGAGGTACTCCCGAAGCGCGGTCACGAGGACGTCTGTTCGGTCTTCCCCGAGGACTGCGGCCAGTGCATCCGCCCGGTCGATGAGCCGATTGGGGGCCCGAAACTGCACGCGTTTCTTATCGGTACTCATGATGTGTACATTGTGAGCCAACGCACTTAGCCGTTTTCGTGTGTACGATGTGAGCCGCACTCGGGCCGGACAAGGCAGTATCAGTCGGTGATGTAGCCAATCAACTGACCCACTACATCTTCTGCGCGGTCGTCGACGAGCGAGGTCAGATAGTACTCGACATCCGCAGCATTGTTGAGTGTCGCAAGCGACCAGGGGAGGACGAAACTACGTTCCCCGAGCGGGTCGCCTGCGTAGTCGTCGTCCCGGAGTGTTAGTGACTCCTCGTGGTATGTCTTCGTGGAAATCAGAACCATGATGAGTTGCACGCCGTGGTTCGGGAATTGGGGAGTCCCCAGCACGAGCATCGGGCGACCTTTCTCTGAGAGCGGGTCGGCCGCCCACACGATGTCACCGCGTTCCAAGTCCTCGAACGCAGTCACTGTACGTCTTCCATCTCGTCGGTCCGGATATCTTCGAGACGCTCTTCGCCGTATTGTTCGGCTGCACTCTCGTGGTGTCGGTGGAGCCGGTAAGCTGACTGGAGTCGTTCCTTGTTGTCCGTGATCGCCCAGTACGGGCGCTTGTGCCGTACGAGCCCACGTTCCTTCAGCCGGGAGAGGATCGCACTGACAGCGTCCGTGTCCAACCCGAGTCGCTCAGCGATCGTCGCTGCCTTCCACGCGCGGTCGTCATTCTTGTCGAGAAACAGTACGATTCGCTCGGTGTCATTCCGGTCCTCGAGTTCGTCGGCGTCAGCGTTTTCGAACTCGTCGATATCGATAGTACCACTCGACATGGACTAATGTTGGGGATGTTGGAACATAGGTGTTTGGTATGTTTGTTACTTGGATGGAAGAGACATTTCCGTACCCAGAAATGCCGGAGAGGGTCACTTCGACGGCGTCGCGACGAGATGCTCCTCAAGATCACGCGTCCAGTAGGTCGCGCGCCCGCCCGAACTACAGCGGGCGCACAACTGTAACGGGCCTTCGAGGTGCCCGAGTTCGATCCGGAACCGGGTGAGCGCCGCGAGCGTGTCGACGACCAGTCCACAGCCGTCACAGGCGACGTGACCGCACTCGTCAGGATCAGACTCCGTCTGAATCGCGCAGTCGACACAGATCGGGTGGGAGACCCGTTCGTCTTCCCCCAGGTATGCGCCTCGCCAGCCTCGGTGCCGGGCGGAGCGTCGCAGAACGCACACCCCGTGAGCGTCTGCTGCATCACTCATCCTCCGTGTCGGCGTCGCGGGCGGCCGTCCAGCCACGGTGGAAGACGGCCAGCTGCGTCGAAGAGTCGAATATGGCGCCGCTCGGCTCGTGAATCAGAACGTGGTCCTCGGGAACCAGAGTGACGACGTCCGCGTCGACGAGGTCATTAACCAGACGTTGGGCCGTCGCGTCCTCGACGTCCGCCGTGTCGACGCTGGCGGCGTCGCGGTCCTGGGCGAGCTGTTCCTTCTCGGACTGTTCGTAGTCGGCACTCGTGTCGTCGTGAGGATCGGGACTAGGCATGGTGAGTTACGCCGCGCACTCTGTCGCGCGCTGCACGCCTCTTGGCGCAGATAAACTGTCTGCGCGAAAAGCGTCAGTCCGGTCGCGGGTCGCGATAGCCGATGACGGCGACGTCGTCGATAAACAAGACGCCCTTCATGAAGTCGAGCTTGGTCAGGCTATGCCGGTAGAGGTTATGCCGGCCGAGATAGTTCACCGGCACCACCAGACAGCCGAACTCGATCTTTGGCCGGCCGCCCTTCTTCGTGCGGTAGCCTTTCTGGAACTTGAGCAGGTCGTCGCTGATGTTCTTCCGCTCACTCTTCTCGACCTCGATGGCAATACGCTCGTCAGCGTTGTACAGATCGACGCTGTAGTTGAACCCCAGATGCGACCAGAGCTTGCAGTTCGGGTTGTAGCCGCCGGCGGCATCTCCCTCGTACTCGTACCGTGGTAGTGCGTCAGCAATCGAAGCATCAAATGCCCCGATCTCTTTGTGCTTTGCCGTATCCTCAAAGACACTCGTTGAAACAGCTTCGACGGCTGACCGGATCGCTTCCAATGTGTCGTCCGGAAACGTCTCCGAAGAGGTCTGTGAGCGCCGGTCGCTCAGGCGAGTGACGTGCTCAACGACGACCATTCTACCTACTCATTCACAATGGGGTGACAAAATCGTTCGTGAGACAGGCTCACCTTTGGGACATCCCTTACTCACCCCACAGGGCCGCTATCCGGTCTTCAATTTCGTCGAGGACGAGCCGAAGCACGTCGCGATGGTCGGTCGGCCAGGAAGCGTCGTCGCCGGAGGTGGGAGCAGCCGGTGGAGGCTGGAAGTGGTCTCGGGTATTGTGAGGGGTGGAGTGCTGGTCCCACCGACAGTCCCAGGAGCGGCCTGACTGAATCTCCCGGTAGTGAATTTTGAAGTCGTCGTTCGTGTACCAGCGAACAGCCAGCGTCGCCTCCTCGACGGAGTCTGGATAGTACGATGGTGTGAGTGTCACACGAAGTTCGAGATGGCCGCCCGCGTCGGTGATGCGTGCTGTTGCAACCTAACCCGTTGCTTGAAGACGCGTCTGCAGGAACTCGAGTATCGGGCGATCGATAGGCGCAGGGCTTCCGCCGTCACCTGTGGGCGGCACCATCGGTGTGACTACCCGGAGACCTGTTCGGTCTCAGTGCTCGCGCGTTGCTGACGAGCACGTTCGTAGCGTGTTCGCTCGTCCCGAGCGGTCGCCGAGTCGCCGAGGTCACCGTACACGTCATCGATCGTCCGGTCGTCGCTCGATTCTGCAGTGGCGACGGCGTCGACGGCCGCTGGCGTCGGCGCACCATACGTGTCTTCGTACTCCTCGATTTGTGAGGTCAGGTCCCGAACGCGCTGCTGGAGGTCTTCAACGGAGTGGTCGGCAGCGAGCTGGTTGATTCGCCGCCACTCGAAGTAGGCGTCGTTGCGCTCGTAGGTGGCCGGATGGCCGTCGTGGCGCGTGACGATACCGAGTTCACTGAACCAGCCCAGATACTTCCGAGCTGTTTTTGGGTCACAGTCGGCGACCTTGGCGATGGCGCTCGCTGTTGTCGGCTCACGAGTCTGGAGCATCGTCCCGTAGATGCGTTGCTCAACGTCGTCGCCACGAAACGCATCGTCGAATGGTGGCGGGCCATCTGGAGACTCGCTGTTGGACATACTTGTTCTTGCGTGGCACAAGAGATATTTCTTGCTTCGAGGAATAGTTTCTTGACTTGGACGGGACGGAATCCACCAGCAGACCACAATTGTAACCAACAGATCTTATTCTCTTGTGCTATTGTTGGGTAAGACGTCACTCCTGAACTCACAGCTCCCGAACTGACATCACCTGGAATTTGTCTTGATCGTCGACGACGCCATGCTGACCTACATCACTGTCTAGTGACGACCACTGTGTGAGTCGGTTGACCAGTCCGTCGCGAACCGCTTCACGGCTGACTGTCGTTTCGTGCCAGCCGAGACGCTCGTCGAGACGAACTCTGCTCCGACGAATTCGTAGGTGAGTTCGACGAATGCGCACTCGACAAGAGGTCCCGTCTGCTTACCGGAAGGAAGAATGCGGTGATGGGGGTGGGCCCACCATTCAACGAGGGACGACGCTCAGTAATAGCTCGTTCACTGTGTCGCTGTTGTCGTTGTCAGACGTACGCTCGTGGCCGATAAATTAGCTCTCATCGAGGAGTGAGATACCGTGCTCAACCACAGCGTCAGTAATGAAGAGACTCGTTTCAGTCTGGAGTGCTCGCATCAGCTCAGCCGCCGCTGATTTATCGAGTTCTCCCCGTGTGAACGCAAGCACGAGAACGCCAATCGAGCCATGAACTTCGACATCGCGGTCGTTCGCAGCGTCTCGTGCTGCAAGGTCGTCAGTCAGGAGCACGGCAGCGCGTTCAGATGCGACGGCGAGTGCAGCTGTTTCCCCGGGGTCCAACTCGACGCCAAGATCGGTTGCGTCGCTTTCGACCAGTTCGTACTCAATGGTCTCGAGCCCAGGTGGGACCGTCCCCGCCTCGAGTTCTTGGTAGACAGTCTGTGGAATCAGCAGCTCATCAACGACCGAGAGCAATGCAAGCGAATCGATCTCGTCGAGATGAATAATGGGGCCCGCATCAGCAACCGCGAGGATCACGCATTCAGTCCCCACCGAACGTCGTCTTCGATAGCCTGTACTTCCTGGTCTGCTCGCTTGACGCGGTCTCGACCGATGAGGTTGATTGCGGTCTCGCGATCGATTTCGTCGTCTATGTATCGCGAGAGAACGAGGTCAACCCAGAGATCTTCGACGCCGCGTTCCAACGCCTGTTCAAGGATCTCTGATTCGGGGATACCCCGCGCTTCGGCGATTTCTTGCACCCGCTCAGTGAGATCCGTGGCCATGGGTAAACGATTGCTCCGTGGTGACTTAAACATCTGTGGACCACCTATGGGAGTTCCCAGAAACGACCTCCGACAACCGTTTCGAACGTCCCCATAACGACCTCGTATTAACCAACTCTGTTTGGTCTTTTCAGGTCACAACGAGACAGCGATGTTGAACATGCTACTGTTCTACCACCACTAGTCCCGTCAGAAACGGTCCTGTTGCATTTCGTCTGAAAAGACCAAGTATCAGTACTAGTGGACATTGTTGGTTAAGACCGGTCGCTATGGCGTCTAGAGATCTTGAACTGGCTTCACCACGAACGTGTCTGGTTCGCTGGCTATCCTTCCATTTTGGCGCTCCACCGTTATCGGGAGCAACCGCGTGAGCTGGGTGATGAGCTCGTCGCGAACGGCTCGTCGAGGAACGGTGGTCTTGTGCCAGCCCAGCCGGCCGTCGAAATGCCGCTTCTGAAACTGCTCGCCGACGTCGTCGGCTGCGACGTACTGCATCCGCGCCGACCGTCCGACCTCCCGGGAGACGAAGGCGGTGGCCACGGCCTCGTGCGTGAGTTCGACGAGAGGACACTCGACGAGGGCAACGACCGGCGTGTGATCTCGGTCGGTCGGGACCGACACCTCGAGGTCTGCCCACGGTGCCTCGACGTCTAGGGTACATGCCGCTTGATGGGCTGCCCGTGTCTTGCTGCGTTGTTCCGAAGCCATTGTGAGGACACAAAGGGCGTGTTGCAACGCGCTAGAAACCCACACCGGGGATAAAACATGAAGGGGTACATCTTGACCGTGGCGCCGTCAGCGTTACAACGCGGGAAAAAACCCCATCCGGGTCGAAACGTAACAGTGCCACAAGCGTTCGATGTGACGAACGACCTCTATGCAATAGAGACAGAGACGGTCAGGCCATTCCCGCACGAGGAGTTGTCTTTCCGGGTTACTGTTGCTGCGGTCCCACCCACTGACACGCCTGTTTACGATGCTGACCTACTACGTCGGCAGTGAACCCACACAGAACGACGGCGGTATCCAGCCAAATGAGCGCACAGCATATCCTCTAGTCAAGTCGCTTCACAACAAACATAAACGGGTGAAACAACCCCAGCGGCATCATCACGGCCCCAAGAACCACGCCGAGAAGCACCCCAAGTACAAAATCAATCGCAAACTGCAATCCAGCGGGCCACGTCCGTAGTGCCACCCCAACAAGGTGCTCACTACGAACGAGGAGTTGGGCCGGCCCACGAAGCGCGACATAACTCCCGACAACGCCCAACGCGACGACCACGACGTGGCGCAAGCCGAACTGCAACATCTCGGCCTGAAACGGCTTCGTACTCAGCCGGTCGCCAAGCGCCCCACCCACGACCGCACCGTACAATATTGCTAACAGCGCGACCTCGAAGAGCGACACAGCAACGCCGACCCCCAACAACGAGTAGGCGAAGACCGTCCCGAGATACTTCGCACGGTCGCCCTTCCGATCGACGTCCCTAGCCACGACCGGCGCCAAGGAGAAAACGAGCGTCGCGTCCCGGGCCGCGACCGTAACTAGATTGAATCCGATCCACACCAACCCGTACACGCCGCCGAGCACCAACGGCGAGAGGTACTCCAACAATTGGAGCCCACCGAAGACGTACACGCCCCGTTGGAGGAGCACCGTCGAGACAAACGAAGCCCCAATAGCTGAGGTGGCCCAAGCCAACCGCTGCAATCCAGGCGAGGAATCGGTGAGGGCCATGAAGCGCTACGACACACATCTGTATTCACACAGAAAAATCCTGAGCTCGGCTCTGGTGCATCACTAGACGGCGTCGGATTCGTCCGGTAGTTCAAAGGAGTTGAAGCGGAAGATTGCCGATGATCCATGTCGAAAATCTCCCGCTTCACGAGCAAAGCGGTCACGTTAGCTAAAAATGTTGTTGGTGATCGAGGCGACTTCGCCGACTACGCCCTCGTATCGCTGCACTGTCTGCGGGTTTACCTCGATGAATCGTACCGCAACGCACTCGATCTGCTGAGCGAGATGCCGCATATTCGTGGGGAGATCGGCCTCGAAGAGGGCGATTTCCCTGACCACTCGACGCTGGTTAAGGCGTTTGATAGCTTCGATATGAAGGTCTAGCGAGTGCTGCTCCGACTCTCGTCGGAGCTACAGGACCTCTCGGGTCACGCCGCTATCGATGCCAGTTTTTCGACCGTGAGAACGCCAGTAAGCACTACTGCCGCCGGACGAATTATCGCGTTCAAACACTGGAAGCGACCGCTCTCGTCGATACAGAAACTCAAGCGATCCTCGACGTTCACTGTACGACCGAGAAAACGCACGATACACAGCTCGGC
>Ga0207718_101629_pt1 | contig 10721 bp, 10 predicted proteins | sample A23M2SouthBayCA_FD_187749 | JGI IMG/M metagenome (GOLD analysis project Ga0207718, IMG submission 187749) | Aerobic enrichment media microbial communities from Eden Landing Ponds, California, USA - A23 M2 (SPAdes) | ecosystem: Environmental > Aquatic > Marine > Unclassified | place: Emeryville... | reverse complement strand
GTTGATGGTCCTGTCCGAGAGATCCGCCATCACGCGCTCGCCCTCGAGCCGGGAAAGGCGGGTTATGCCGCGCTTGCTGTTCATGGCCATGATGGGCACATCGGTGCCCGGCCCCTGGTCGCGCACCAGCCGGCGGATGCGGCCGGACTCCTCGCCAAAAACGGCCGCAAGCACAAGGGCGTCGGCATCGTCCCAGAGGCCGACTGCCTCCTCATCGGAGAGCTTTTTCAGTTGCTCCGGCGTCCGGAGCACGATCTCATGCTCCGGGAAGGCCTCCAGATGTTCCTCCGCACCCGCCGCCATCTCGGCGGAGGAGCGGTCGGAGACGATGCCGACGATGGTGGCGGCGTTGAGTGCGGGGGCAATTAATAATAACAGGATGAGCCACTTTCCTTGCCGCATCACTGCACCTCGTACCGAATGCTTGCCATGGCTGTGCGACCGGCAGCCCGATAACCTCTATCGGTTTCGTATCGTCGATCAAACGCATTCTCAATAGTGAAACGTGTCTGGAGCCGCTCGGTCAGCGCAACGCCCAATCGTAAGTTTGCTATCGCGTAGCCGGGCAGTTTTTCGGTGTTCGAAGCGTTATCGTAACGATCTCCCTCCACAATCCAGGATGCACCGACGTTATAAGGCCCCTCTGAATAATCCGCATCAACCCTCATACTCTGGACGGTTCGGTTGCTAAGTCGATTACCGTGGACATTCGGATCAGCAGAACGGTTGCGGGGGTCTTGAAGAGTAAACGCAGACTGCAGCTCCCAATTGCCAGCTATGAAACCACTAGATAGCTCGGCGCCACGGATTCGGGCTTCCTCCACATTATTGGGACGGCTGACACCATCGTCGTCTAGTTGGTTCTGGATCAGGTCATCAGCATTGGTTTCATAAACAGCCAGATCCCAGAAGGTGTGCTCGTACCGCCCTCCAACACCCAGCTCAACCGTCGCGGAGGTCTCCGGCAGGGTTTCGGGATCCCCCTCACTCTTATAGGTTACTCCATTAAAGGTAGACTCCGAATAAGGCGCATAAAGATCGTTAAATGTTGGGGCACGGAAAGCCGTACCATAGCTCGCTCGTATCCGATGGTTTGAGTCAAGCTCGTACCCAAAAGCGATACTCCCAGTGACTTCTTCGCCAAAAGCTTCATTATCATCCCAGCGAATACTCATCTGGGTATCAAAGCGCCCGTAATCGCTGAGGAGCTGGGTAAACGCAGAGGTGTTATTGCGGCGTTTCTCTGTGTAACCGGAACTCGTGGCAACCTCGTCCGCGTAGAATTCTGCTCCCAGAATCCATTCGTGACGCCCAAGATCCAAGCTGTTTTCCCAGCGAGCGGTGCGCGTCCGAGTATCGTAAAAGCTTCCTCTGCCCTGCTCCTGCTCATCCCGGGATTCACTCAGCTGAACACTGGTTTTCCAGAGTTCCGAAACAGGAACATCCGCTTTAAGTCCCATCGTCTGTATGGCGAAATCAGTGTAGCCCCCGAGGTATTCCGTCTTACCCCGACTGTGCATGCCAAGCAGCGTCAAACGGGCTCCATTATCAAATTTATGCTCAACGCTAGCGGAGGCGGCAGCATTACGAAATCCAAGATCTTTCGTACCCGGGCGTACAGATGCACCCTCGGTATCCACATGATTTCCCTGGACGCTGTATCGGGTATTTCCAACGCTACCGGAAACGCCCGCACCGCCTTCACGAGTTGAGAAACTGCCTCCACCGACTTCGACCCACTTCCTGCTCTCTCCCTCACGCGGGAGCGTAAAGCCCTGAATTACACCACCAGCCGCGTCTGCCCCGTAAAGAGATCCTCGAGGCCCACGAACAATTTCCACTCTATTCAGTAATTCAGGCGGGATGAACTGCCACGGGGCACCTCCAGTTGTGGCGGAACGAATTCGGATGCCATCTATAAGAAGAACAGTTGATTCACTGTTCGTACCTCGTGTATAGACGTCGGTTGCCTTTCCAAAGCTGCCGTTTGTCTTAACGTTGATACCCGGCTGTGCACGTAATACATCACTCAATTCGGAAGGTTGCTGTCTTTCCAGAGTTTCCGAATCAATCACAGTCACCGAAGAAAGACTCTCCTCCACGGTTTCCACCCCAAGTGTTGAAGTAACGACCAGAGGATTCATATTGAACGCAGCGACCTGAGTGGTCCGGTCGGTTTCCTGCGCCGTAGATAAGGAGGCTGAAAGACTAATTGCAGCTGCCAAAGGCAGAATGGCCTGTCTAGTGGTCATTGTTTAACTCCCTGTTGCCCGCTGCGCTTCCCCGCACAGCATTGTTGGACGCGTTGCAGGGGCAGACTCAGGACGACAGGCGGCGGAAGGTTGAAGTGCGCGCGGCGTGAACCGCGGGGGAAGATCCGGCCGGCCTGTCGTTGCCCTCCGCAACGCATGGCGATCCCTCCAGGCCGGTCTACGGGCTGATGAGCGGATGCCCATGGCATCCCCAGCGACCGCCTTCCCATGCTTCTCCGGCACAGTGGCGTGATGGCCGCCTTTGACTCAATCACCGTTGCGGGGGCAGCGCCGGCCTCGCTGCGTCATGCAGCTCACCGGCTTCCCGTTTCATCCCTGCCACAGCAGGGACACCTGAAAGTGGATCGAACCCTACCAAGGGCCTATAACCGGGTCAACTCGGCTACGATCGCAATTGTGCCCCTGCCAACCCCGGAAACTACGGATGCCGCAGGGCTTGGTCTTCCACATGGCACTCGCTATTATTTACGGTTATTCGATAAAATCTGAATATTGGACGGAACGGTTTTGCTGAAAACTCAACTCAGGGAACTCGGGCAACGCCTAAGCTGGACCGGCTGGTTTCTGTTAGCCAATGGCGTACTGGCTCTTCTGGTTGGCCTGCGTTATCTGCCCTGGATCACCATTCCAGACGGTACCACCGGCATCTATGTCACCTTCCTGTACCTGGCGCAGTTCCCGCTGCTGGCACTGGTCGCCGGCCTGCCGCTGCTGGTGATCGGACTCATCCCCAGCCGCCGGCTGCTCATCGCTTTGGGGACAGTGTATGCAACGGGCGCTCTCGGGCTCCTGCTGATTGATACCGTCACCTATGCCCAGTTCCGTTTCCATCTCTCCGGGTTTGTTCTGGATATGGCCCTTAAGGGTGGCACCCAGATCTTTGCCTTTCCCTGGCAGATGTGGGCCATAGCCGGCGGCGCGACGCTCGGGCTTCTGCTCCTGGAGCTGGTCATGGGCATCTTCCTGTTCCGGCGGCGGCCACGGGGGCGCTGGCTGGCACTCGGTATTGCCACCGTCTTTGCCGGCCAGCTGGTTGTGCACGGCTGGCACGCCTGGGCGGATGCCAACCACGACAGCCGCATCACCTCAATCACCCGGGCCATGCCGCTGTATTACGGCGCAACCGCCAAGCGTTTCATGGAAAAGAACGGACTGGTGGACCCCGAGGCCATCCGGGAACAGAGCGCCGCCAGCGCGCTCACCACTGGCGGCGGCGGTGGCCAGTTGGATTACCCCACCGAGCCCCTGAGCTGTGAAAGGCCGGCCGAACGCCCCAACGTGCTGGTGATCGCGATAGACGGCGCCCGCGGCGACATGGTCGATCCCCGGTGGATGCCGAACATCCATGAATTTGCGGGCAGGAGCCTGCAGTTCACGGATCACTACAGCAATGGTAATGCCACCAAGCCGGGCATTTTCACCCTGTTCTATTCACTGCCCAGCGGCTACTGGGAGGCGTTCACCACCGCCAAACAGCCGCCGGTGATGATTACGCGCATGCAGGAACTGGACTACCGGATGAAGATCCTGAGCTCCGCGCCGCTGATCAGCCCCGCGTTCACCAAGAACGTCTTCGCTTCTGTGGACGATCTGCGCCTGGAAACACCCGGCGACAAACCCTGGGACCGTGACACCCGCATTACCAATGACTGGCTGGACTTCACTGCGCAGCAGAGTGAGGCCAGCACCGGTGAGCCATTCTTCGGGTTCCTGTTCTACGACACACCACACAACCACCGGGTGCCGGACGATTATCCGATGAAATTCCAGCCGTACTGGGATCCGGTGAACAAGCTGGCCCTGGGCCCGGACTTCAACCCGGAACTGATGCGCAACAACTACAAGTCCACCCTGCATTTCGTGGATAACCAGGTCGGGCGCGTGCTGTCCGACCTCCGTGACCGGGACCTTCTGGATTCCACCATCGTCATGATCACCGGGGACCATGGCCAGGAGTTCAACGAATACGGAAAGAATTACTGGGGCCACGGCAGCAACTTCGGGCAGTACCAGCTGCACACCCCCATGATCGTGCACTGGCCGGGACGTGACAGCCGAACCATCGAGTACCGCACTGAGAACTTCGATGTTGCCCCTACGCTCATGGGCAGGGCCCTTGGCTGCAGCGCCACGGCCCCGGAGACCTATGCCACCGGCAACGGCCTGTTCCAGAAGCGCGAACGGGACTGGAGCATTGCCCACAGCTACATGGACTACGCGGTGTTACTGGACGATCACCGGATCGTTCAGTATGCCTCAGGCCGGGTGGAAACCGTGGACGATGAGCTCAATCCGGCGCCGGAGTTCCGGCCGGATCCCCGCACTATCAAGGAAGTGCTCCAGGAAATGTCCCGGTTCTACCGCTAGAGGGTCTGGAGCGCACGCGCCAGCTGTTCCCATTCGGGCTCTGCCCCAGGCAGGCCAAAGCGCAGGGCGGGCGGCGCCTCGAACACACGCACCAGCACCGCCTGCGCGGCCAGCGCCTCTGCGACCCGCCCAGGCTCATCATGGGGGCAGTACGCAAAGTACGGCGCACTGCCCCGGGGAGCCAGGCCGGCGCTCCTGAGCAGTGCGACGAGGCGGTCGTGCCCGTGATGAAGCTGGCTTGCAGCGGCTTTCTGCCAGGCCGTATCCGACAGGGCCTGCTGCGTCAGATAGCGCGCGGGGTGGCTGACAGCCCAAGGGCCAAGCAGCTCACCAAGCGAGCCACAGAGCCCGCCAGGTCCGAACATCAGTCCGGCCCGCAGGCCTGCCAGCCCGAAGAACTTGCCCATGGAACGGTACACCACCAGTCCTTCACGCCCCGTCTCAGGCACCAATGTCTGAGTCGGCTCCGCGTCGATAAAGGCTTCATCCACCACCAGCCAGCCCCCATGGGCCGCCAGTTGCTCGTGGCAGGCCATCAGATCACGGGCCATCACCGGCTCCCCTGTGGGGTTGTTGGGATTGATCCAGACCAGCGCATCCAGCGCGGCCAGCTCCTCATCGCTGGGCAGGGTCGTGAACGGGATAACCTCATGCCCGGCAGCCCGCCACCCTTCGGCGTGTTCAGCATAGCCCGGGTCCGGGACGCCGATGCGCCCCGGGGCCCTTAATCGGGGAAGGGCCTGTATCGCGGCCTGGGTTCCGGCCACGGGAAGACATCCGGCATCGGGCGGCGCACCGGCCCAGTGCCGTGCCTGAGCCGCTAGACCGTCGTCCTCCTCCGGGAGCCGCTGCCAGACTTCAGCCGGCACCGCTGGAACCGGCCACGGCCAGGGGTTGATGCCAGTCGAAAGGTCCACCCACTGGGCGCGGGGAATCCCCCACTGCTGTACCGCCTGGTTCAGTCGGCCACCGTGTGTTGCCATTACCACAGCCCTCCCCGGCCCAGAGCTTCCACCAGCACCGTCACGATGGCCACCGCAAGCATCCAGAGCGCAAGACTGCGCTGGATCAGCGTGATGGCGGATGGGATGGTAAGCGCATCGGGCAGCTCGCCATAGCCGAGCAGCGGCCGCTCACGCCAGCCGTCGTGATAGGGCGCACGCCCGCCAAGCCGTACGCCCAGCGCGCCCGCGCCGGCTGCCATCACAGGGCCGGCGTTGGGGCTTTCCCATGCCCGTGCCTGGGTTTTCCAGCACCTCAGTGCCATCCGCGTGCGGCCCGCAAGCGCGTACCCCAGCGCGGTCAGCCGTGCGGGAGCCCAGTTCAGGGCATCATCCAGCCGGGCCGCCACCCTGCCAAAGCGGTTGAACCGGTCGCTGCGGTAGCCCCACATGGCGTCCAGTGTATTCACGGCCCGATGCAGCAACAGCCCCGGAAGACCGGCAACCAGGAACCAGAAGAGGCTCGCGAAGATCGCATCCGCGCCATTCTCCAGCAGGGATTCCGTCGTAGCCTTGGCGATGGCTTCTTCATCCAGCCCCCGGGTATTGCGGCTGACCATCATGCCCACACGTTCACGGGCCGTCTCCAGATCCTCATCCATCAGTGGCTGGTAAACCGCCATACCGTGCTCCGCCAGGCTGCTGTGGCCGATGCAGACCCACAGAAGAATCACCGCCACGACCAGCCCATAGGGCCACGGCAGCGCCGACGCCACCAGGGCAACGCCGATCACCGGCAGCACCACCAGCACGGTTGCCAGCCCGCCAGCCAGGATGCCGCCCCGCCCAGAGGGATTCAGCGCAGCTTCAATACGGTCCGCATACCAGCCCAGGCCTACCAGTGGATGCCACCGGCGGGGCTCGCCCACCAGAAAATCCAGAACTAGGGCCAGCAGGCAGCTCAGAAGCGCCACTGCCATCACAGAAACTGCCGCACCAGCGCCGCCGCTACGAACCCTGCGCCGATGGCCGGCAGGGAGCGGCCCGTGGCAACCATGATCACCGCCGTGGTCAGCAGCGCCGCCTTGGCACCCAGATCCCCGGCGAAGGCCATGGGCACGACAATGGCGATCAGAACGGAGCTGGCCATGGCATTGATGAAGCTCTCCACCCGGCGGCTCAGGGGGACCCGTGCCATCAGGAAGGCGCCCCCGAAACGGGTGCCCAGGGTCACCAGAGACATGATGAGAATGATGGCCAGGATGCCGAGGGTTGTGGTCTCAATACTGGTCATGATGCGGCTCCAGCCAGAAGAGACCCACAACGCCGCCGGCCAGCGCGCCCACGATCACATGGGTGTGCGGCGGCAGCCATCGCCAGGCGAGCACCGCCGAGATGCCCGCCACCGTCCACGCCACCAGGATCCGCCGTGATTTCGGCCCGCCCAGTGCCATGGTCAACAGGAAGCATCCCAGCACCATATCCAGCCCGAAGGCTTCCGGGTTCTGAACAAGCCCGCCGAAATAGCCACCGAAGAGGGTACCCGCCACCCAGGCCATCCAAAGCACCAAACCACCACCGAGGATGGCTTCCAGATTCTCGCGCCCGGCCTGATACTGCTGGAAGGAGCGCGCCCAGTTGGCGTCGGTCAGCACCAGCAGTATGCCGTAACGCCGCGCCGGCGGGAGCTTGCGGAGCACGGGGTAGAGCGAGGCGCCCATGAGGATGTGACGGGAGTTGATCGCCAGCACTATGGCGACCAGGGGAATCAGCGAGACCTCCTGCCCCCAGAGCCCCAAAGCCGCGAACTGGGCGGCACCAGCGAAGACGGTGACACTCATCAGGCCCGCCTGCCACGGCAGAAGCCCCGCCTGCCCGGCCGCCAGACCGAACGCGATACCGAATACGGTTACGAAAACCGCAATGGGCAATAACTGGAAGAACTCGGCTTTCACCTGATCGGGGTTGAGCCGATAGGTGTCCGTCTTCGCGTCAGTGGCCATGAGGTGTCCCGGGCAATCGGATGGATCGAACGGGGATTCTATAGCCCGGACAGTGCCCGGTAAAGGCGCCACCCTGGCACTCCCGCAGTCTTCGGAGTAAGGTGCACCCATTTCAGCAATGCGATACTGAATGATGACCGACCCCTTCTGGCAGCTGCCCCTTCCGCAACCTTCCCGCGCCCACTATGACCGGGCCCTGGCCCGCCAGCAGCAGCTGACCAAGCCACCAGGCTCACTCGGGCAGCTGGAAGCACTGGCCTGCCACCTCTGTGCCCAGCAGCACCGCGACCGCCCGGCCGTGGACCGGGTGCATGTGTCGGTTTTCGCCGCGGACCATGGCATTGCGGCCGACGGGGTCTCGGCCTTTCCCCAGGAAGTGACGGCCCAGATGGTGGCCAACTTTGCTGCCGGCGGCGCGGCCATCAGCGTTCTGGCCCGCCAGCTGGGCGCCTCGCTGGAGGTGGTCAATCTGGGCGTGGCCCACCCGCTGCCGGACGATCGGGGCGTGACGGACGAATGGATTGCGGCGGGCACCGGCAATCTCATGAAGGAACCCGCCATGACGGCGGAGCAGCTGGAACAGGCCCTGGAGGCTGGCGACCGCTCGGCGGCACGCGCCTCGGAAGCTGGGGCGGAACTGTTCATCGGCGGTGACATGGGCATCGGCAACACCACCAGTGCCTCCGCTCTGGCCAGCCTGCTGCTCGGGGCCCGTGTGGAGGAGCTCGTCGGCCCGGGAACCGGGCTGGATGAGGTTGGCGTGGCCCGCAAGGCCCGCCGCATCCGGGCGGCCCTGCAGCGCCACGGCAGCGACACGGACCCGTTCAATGCCCTCGCCTCGCTCGGCGGCTTTGAGATCGCCGCGCTTGCCGGCGCCATGATCGGTGCGGCCCACCGGGGAATCCCGGTCCTGGTGGATGGGTTCATCGTCACCGCGGCCGCCCTGGCCGCAACGCACCTGAGCCCGAACCTGATGGCCTGGCTGCATTTCTCCCACCAGTCCCGCGAGACCGGCCATCGTTACCTGCTTGGCGCCATGGGGGCCACACCGGTTCTGGACCTGGACATGCGCCTGGGCGAAGGCAGCGGTGCCGCCGTGGCCGTTCCAGTGCTACGCTCTGCCTGTGCGCTCCACAATGAGATGGCAACCTTCACGGAAGCGGGAGTAAGCGATGGCTGACAGCGCCGAGCAACCGGGCACCTTTTTCGACCTGATCCGCCATGGCGAGCCGGAAGGCGGCCGCAAGTACCGCGGCCTGATCGATGACCCGCTGAGTGACCAGGGCTGGCAGCAGATGCAGGCGCAGGTTTTTGAATCGGATCAGTGGGATGCGGTTCTGACCTCACCCCTGAAACGCTGTGCCGATTTTGCCGCCTCGGTGGCCGAGGCCCGGGGCCTGCCTCTGCTGGAGGAGCCGGACCTGCGCGAGATGAGCTTTGGTGACTGGGACGGGCACTCGCCGGAGGCGATCGCCCGGGAAACCCCGGAAGCGCTGCGGGCGTTCTGGCGGGATCCGGTCCACTGCCCTCCGCCGGGGGGTGAGAACATCAGCGTTTTCTACCGGCGGGTTGAGGGCGCCATGATGCACTGGCGGGAACAGCTGGAGGGTCAGCGTACACTGCTGGTGTGCCATGGCGGGGTTATCCGCATGATCCTGGGGATGGTCATGGCAACGCCGCTGGAGCATGCCATGGGCGCCGTGTCCGTGCCCTTTGCCTGCCGCAGCCGGATCCGGATGGACCGGATCGCAGAAACCAGCGAGTGGCTCAGCTGCCTGATTGCCCACCAGCCGGGGAACCCTTGAGAACCTGGGGCAGCCCGGCCACCGACAGCACCACCTGATCGCAGCGCTGGGCCAGCGCCTGGTTGAGCCAGCCCATTTCATCGCAGAAGCGGCGGGTCAGTGCGTCCATGCCGATCACGCCCAGCCCCACCTCGTTGCTGACGATCACCAGCGGCCCGGGGTAGCGTTCCAGCTGGGCCAGAAAGGCCTCGCGCTCGCGTTCCAGCGCGCCCTCCTCTTCTCCCAGAAGGTTGCCCAGCCAGAGACTCATGCAGTCAATCAGCAGGCAGGGTGCTTCTTCCCGGTGTCTTGCCAGGACGCCGCCCAACGCCACCGGCTCCTCATCCAGCCCCCAGTCATCCGGCCGCCTCTGCTGGTGACGGGCGATCCGGTCGACCATTTCGCCGTCATCAGCAGTGGCTGTGGCCACGTACACCACAGGCCGGCCGCAGGCAGCTGCCTCGGCTTCGGCCAGGGCGCTCTTGCCTGAGCGGATACCGCCCAGGATCAGTGTCCGGTTGCTCATCGTCGGCTCCGTTTGCGGTGGCCCAGAGGCACCCAGAAGGGCGTCTCGTCCGAGCCGACTTCCTTCAGGGGAACCCCGTAGAGGTGTTCCAGCCGGTCCTCGGTCAGCAGTTCCGCCGTATTACCGGCCTCCCAGGTGCCGTCAGCGTACAGCATCAGCAGGCGGTCCGCGTACTGGCTGGCGAGATTCACATCGTGCAGCGAGACCATGATCAGCCGCCCGTCGTCCGCATAGTCCCGGAAGCGGTCCATCAGGGCCACCTCATGGCGCACGTCCAGGTGGTTGACGGGCTCATCCAGAAGCAGGGCGCCGGGCTCCTGTGCCAGAAGGGTGGCAATGGCCACGCGGCGTTGCTCGCCGCCGGAGATCTGGTCCGCCCGAAGCTCGGCGAGCTCCAGCAGGCCGGTCTCCTCCAGGGCGCGTTCAACCGCGGCGTGATCCTCCGGGCGCAGCGGCCGCCACGGCGGCCTGTGGGCATAACGCCCGGCACTGACCGTCTCGCGCACCGAATAGGGAAAAGCCACGTCCTGGTGCTGGAGGAGCAGACCGAGCCGGCGGGCCAGGACCTTGCGCGGCATGCGCCGGAGGTTCACGCCGTCGACAGCAACCTGTCCTGCCAGCGGCGGCACAAGCCCCGCCAGGGTGGCCATAAGCGTGCTCTTACCGGAGCCGTTCTCGCCCAGGACGGCCCAGAATTCCCCGGATCGGGCCTCCACCGTCACCGGCCTGGTGAGCGCCTGGCCGCGATGCCCGAACACAAGCCCATCCAGCTGCAGTGATGCCATCAGCCACCGATCCTTGTTCGCTGCAGCATGTAGAGAAATACG
>Ga0207718_101626_pt1 | contig 10736 bp, 7 predicted proteins | sample A23M2SouthBayCA_FD_187749 | JGI IMG/M metagenome (GOLD analysis project Ga0207718, IMG submission 187749) | Aerobic enrichment media microbial communities from Eden Landing Ponds, California, USA - A23 M2 (SPAdes) | ecosystem: Environmental > Aquatic > Marine > Unclassified | place: Emeryville, CA... | reverse complement strand
GGAGCCATCACAGCCGACGCCGGTGCGAGAGCCATGGAAGGCTCTCGCGTTTTGGCGTCGGAAGAAGATGGGTTGGGGCGGCATCAGACCGCACCTCGTAAGGTCTCTTCGGTGCCGAATTCGGGCGGGCTGCGGCTTCTCACGGGACTCTGTGAGAACCCATGACACCCGAAAAACGTGATCTCGAACCGATAGAACCGACGACCGCGCGCGAGCTGTACCTCGACCACAAACAGACCGAATGTGCCGAATCGACGGTCTACAATCACCGATTCCGGCTCAAACCCTTCTTCGAGTGGTGCGAGGAGAACGACATCGACGATCTCAACGACCTCTCGGGGCGGGACCTCCAGACGTACCGCCTCTGGCGGCGTGAGACCAGCGATCTGAAGAAGGTGACCATGCAGAACCAGCTGGGAACGCTCCGGGTATTCCTCAAGTGGGCCGCCACGATCGAGGCCGTCCCGGAGAACCTCTACGACAAGCTACTCATCCCGTCAGCGAGTCCTGAAGAAGAGCAACGCGACGAGATGCTCGAGGCGGAACGGGCCGAGCGGATCCTCGGCTATCTCGACACGTTCCAGTACGCCTCTAACGAGCACACCCTCCTGGCACTGCTCTGGGAGACCGGCATCCGTATCGGGGCCGTGAACTCGCTGGATATCGCCGACGTAGACTTCGAGAACGGCCACCTGCAACTGGTGCATCGCCCCGACGAGGATACGACGCTGAAGAACGGGCAAGGTGGCCAGCGACTGGTTGCGATGTCTTCGGACCTGGCAAAACTGCTCGGGGATTACATCGACGTGCAGCGGGCAGATATAGAAGACGAATACGGACGACAACCGCTGTTAACGACTTCGACCGCTCGGATGTCGCGGGCCACGATGCGCCGTATCATCTACAAGATTACGGCCCCGTGTTTCTTCGATGAACCGTGTCCGGAATGCTACGACAGTAGCGACAAGCGGTGCGGAGACTCGGTAAGTCCCCACTCCATCCGTCGCGGGAGTATCACCCATTACCTGTCTGAAGACGTGCCTATCGACGTCGTCAGCGACCGCATGAACGTGAGCCGGAAAACACTCAAGAAACACTACGACAAGCGTTCTGAGGAAGTGAAAGTCGAACAGCGTCGCAATTACATCGAGGAGGTGTAGCAGAACGCTCGTCTACTGGTCGTTCGCCCATTTTTCAGCGTGAATCTTTTTCTCTGTTCTCGATGTTTCGGCCGCCATCAGTCATCGCGTATTGATTCAGGTTGGCTTCGAGCACTTCCCGCCTCCGCCGTGATTTCTGCTCTTCGGTCCGCTGGTCGTAGTGTTTGTCCAGTACGGGGACAGACACGTCCACGCGGTCGCTCAGCAGCTCTTTGGGAACCCCCTCATCTAACTGGTTCATGATGGCCCACTTCCGCAGCGGATGGGTGCTGAAACGAGATGGGCAGTCGGCAGCGTTGGCGTTCTTTGCGGCGTCACACTCTGCTATTTCCCGGTCGTGCGGGCAGTCGCCTGAATACGTACAGGGTCGAGACATCTTGTAGAAGTCTCGTCGGATGGTGGCGGTCGAAGGCCGACCGCCGGACGTAGTGAATAGCGGCTCGCGGTCGTACTTGTCCATGACGTCGGCGCGATTGTGCTCAATGTAGTCGACCACGAAGTTACGTAACTGGTCGGAGAGATTGATAAGCCGTTCACCATCTGGACCGTTCTTTAGTGGTGTGCCGTAGTCATCAGTTCCCTCTGGCCGGTGACGAAGGCGGACGACCTTCGCCTCTGGGTCGAAGTCACCCACGTCGATAGCACGGACGGCACCCAGCCGAATCCCGACCTCGGCGATGAGTTCGAACTCAACTTGGCGCCGGGAAGCGTACTCGAAGCGCCGGAAGTACGACCGGATGTCTTCAACCTCCTCGTCAGTCGGCACCTCATAGTTGACTTCCTCCTCTGGTGGAACGTTAGGTAGGGGGACTCGGTCGGCGACACCCTCGGCGACGGCATCGATATTTTCGCAAAAGCGGAGGAACCGCTGGAGGATGGCCAGATTACCGTTGAGGCTGACGGTCACGAGGTCGGTCTCGGCCTTGCGCCAGGTCTTGAACTCCATGAGCTGACGACCGCCGACATCGTTCATGTCGTCAATATCGGCCTCGTCGGTCCAGTCCACGAACGTACCCAGGGCCGACCTGTGTTTGCGCCGCGTGGCCGTGCGTAGGTCATCCCGCCGGTGCTCGAGATACCAGTCGAGGGCGTCCTGCGGCGCGAGTGGTTCGAGGTCGTCCTGGGTCATTTTTTGAGTGCGCTATCGATCTTGGGTCTCGATCCAGTCAGCACCGTTCTCTGGGGAGGCGACACCGAGTTTTTCTAGCGGGTCCATTTCGGACTCATCCGGTCGAAAGGCTGGGATATCGTCCGGGTTCTCTTCGAGGTAGTATCGTAACCCTCGCGCGACGAGGTCTGCTCGAGAGAGTCCTGTCTGGTCGAGTGCGTCGTGAATATGCTCGGCTTCGATAGCTGAGAGCCGAGTCGCGAACGCTTCCGTTTCGCCCGTTGTCATCGACTGCGCCGAGAGTGGCCGGGTATAAGTAGATTAGTGAAAATTGGCGGTTGACAAGGTGAAACCCCGAAAATCCCGAAACCGATTCACCAATTCGTCAATTTCTTCCGCCTTGATGGTATCGAATTCGAAAGTTCTGCAAGGCCACCGGCGTTCGATTTCTCTATGCGGTCGCCAAACCTTGTGACCAATTGATCACTGGGATCAATGCCAAGCAAGGTGGAAAGTTGGTGAAATCAGCCCATATCTTCCCCTACTCCCAACTAGGAACTGTCACAATCTCCATTCTGAGGGGCGAATTCTGACCGAGAAGTTCTCGCGCGCGGTCACGGACCGGCGAATGGTGATTTGAATTCGAAAACGACGAAATTAGACCAAACGTTGGCCCTGTAATTGGCAAAATATGGTTTCAGGGGATGCATCAGGGAGGTGCCCTGTTGATTAGCCGTGAAAGCTGCGTGCCCCTGGCCAGAATCGGTGTAACAACTCGTTACTCCCGAAACTATCTCCCGATAGGTTTTGAAGATAGCTCCCCGTTCTAGCCCACGTAACAGTCTGTTACGGCCTATTCTTTATGGATACCAGGAATTAATTCGCGCGAGGATAGTGATTCGGTTCATGAAGTATCTGGGCGTCGACGGCTGCCCTGATGGTTGGCTCGCAGTGGAGTACTCCGGTGAGCGGTTCCGTAGTGCCGACCAATACGGTGACATCGAGGGCCTATGGGAGGACCATGATGACGCGGAATTGATCCTGATCGATGTCCCGATCGGTCTCCGAGAAGAGGACAATACTCCACGGCCTTGCGACGCAGAGGCCAGGGAACGACTCGGGTCACCGCGCAGCAGTAGCGTATTCCCGACGCCGGTCCGCGGAGTTCTGGAAGCGGAGAGCTACAAAGACGCGAGAGAGAAGCAAGAATATCTAACGGACGGTAGTCTCGGGGCTCAGACCTGGGGAATTTCGGATAAGATTCACGAGTTAGACGAATTCATGCGAACGGACCAATCCGAGAAGGAGGGAACCGTTCGAGAGTCCCATCCCGAGGTCTGTTACTGGTCCCTGAACGACGGCCAACCCACGGAGTATTCGAAAACGGGTGCGCCCGTGGCAGCGTTCTGGGAGCGGAATGAGATACTAGAAACAGTCGATAAAGAGATTTACGGCGTTATCCGTGAGGCCGGGACAGGTCTCGAGAGCGAAGCGACGAACGACGATCTCCTTGATGCCTTCGTCCTGGCGATTACCGCCAGTGAGCTCACCGGTGATACCAAAACTCTGCCCCAAAATTGGCCGGCTAACGACCAAGGAGACCCTGAGGATTTGCCCATGGAGATGGTCTATGCAGAATTCATTAGGTGATTCGGGTCCCGTTTCTCGTTAAAGATCCCGCCTAGTTAAATCACATCTCAGATGAGTGGTTCAGTTCATCTGTAAGGCATTAATTGGAGAGGGCTCTGAATCCCAGATCAACTTTATTGCATGCCGATAAAACGGAGTGGATTTCGTGATACCTCTCAACCTTGGTGAGGACGAAAGTTTGGGTTTAAATCCCTGGCATAGGCTCTAATACGCCGCCTGAAAGCCCAAGACGATTCGGACATGTAGTGTTGAGAATGTACTAGAGATTGACGTATGTGGTTTGGCCTCTCGGATGCTAATGAAAGAACCAGCTATTTGTTGACACAGTACACGAAATACACTGCTGAACAGTTGAAATCTGCCTCACGAGTGTAAACCGAAACTATGAGAGCCATCCATGTGAAGACCAGATAATGCAACCCATATCACCATCTCCCGGGGCTACTGTTACCATCTCAATAGACAGCGATGAATAACACACCCACTGCGATAGATCTGTTCTGCGGTGCTGGTGGCCTCTCGAAAGGTCTGAGCGACGCCGGGTTTGATGTACGCTGGGGCATCGATCACTACGGCCCGGCTGTCCAGACATACCGTGCAAATGACGAGGCCCCCGCTCTTGAGCGTGACATCAGGAATGTCGATCCAGCCGGCGGTATCGAACTGGTCGATTCAGACAAGATCCCGGTAGATCAGACCGAAAGGTTCGATATTGAGCCCGGTGATATCGATCTCATTGCCGGTGGTCCACCCTGTCCCACGTTCTCTCGTGTGGGCCGGTCCAAAATTGGATCAGTCGAGGGTCCTGCTGTTGAAGAAGACGACCGACACGAACTCTATCAGGACTTCCTGCGATTTGTGAACTATTACGAGCCCCGGGCTTTCATCATGGAAAACGTCCGGGGCATCACCACCTCGGAGAACACTGAAGGGCGGATCGTCTCGGATGTCATCGTCTCTGAAATGGAGGCGCTTGACTACACTGTGGATGTAACTGTCGTTGACGCGGCGAACTACGGCGTTCCACAGCGGCGAAAGCGGGCCTTCTTTATCGGGAACCGTCTGAACAGGGACAATCCGGTTCTTGAACGCTGGGAGACCCATCGCAAGCCAGGCACCAGTGACGAAACAGAACTGAGACGGACTGGCACAGAAGGACCCGTCCAGACGACACGGCAGTCAACTCTCGGGAATTTCGCTGAAGATGGCCTTTCAGAGTTTGATGAAATTGACCCGGGAGAGTCGATGAAATCACCGTGGATCACGGTAGCGCAGGCGATTCTGGATCTCCCCCCCGTGAGTCCGGGTGGGCCTTCACCCGGAGACGACGGACACGCTGTTCCAGAGGAAGCCAGAAAGTATCAGCTGGAGCCGTTGACCGAATACCAGGAATGGGTCAGAGATACCGATGAATCAGAGGACGAACCACTCACGAATCATCGATCTCGAGGACATAATATGTACGATCTCTCGCTCTACAAACTCCTAGGTGAGGGAGTTGGATGGGATATTGACGATGTCGGGCAGGACCTCCAACCATATCGTCAAGATATATTCCCGGACAAGTACAAGAAACAGCATCCGCGAAAGCCTGCCTCGACCATCGTCGCTCATCTCGAGAAGGACGGTCACATGTTCATCCATCCACGGGAGGCACGGTCACTGACGGTGAGGGAGGCCGCTCGGCTCCAGTCGTTCAGAGACTCGTTTGAGTTGCCGGTCCCGCTCACAAAGGCGTTCAGGGTAGTTGGAAATGCTGTCCCGCCACGGCTGGCGCAGGTGATCGGTACTGCGATGCTCGAGGAGATCTTCCAAGTGGAAGCCGACAGTACGGAGTAGTGGTACTAGTCGTCGGTCGAAACCTTTGGCTGAAAGGCTCTGGATTCTGTCAGCGTCGACCTGAACTCCCGTAGAGGATCGATCAGTGTTGTCCCGATGAGCCTGCCGATCAGGGGTGGCACTGCGTTTCCGATCTGCTGGAAAGTGTCGGTGAATGCCCCCAAGAAAATATAATCATCAGGGAATGACTGGAGTCTCGCAGCCTCTCTGGGAGTCAACCCCCGGTTCCTCTCTGGTTTTGCCTCCTTGCTCGAATGGGTGTAGTAGCGATGATAGTCCGGGAGGATGAACCCGTTTGCATCTTTCTGCAGGTGCGCAACAATTGTGGGGGATGGTTCTTCCCAGTCGAGCATCCGGTACTTGTCGGTGAAACGGGGATTATCCTCGGTCCCGATATCATAGTCAATCAGGTCGCCCCTGTCGGTGTCATAGACAACGTCTGCACTGTCCATCCCCGGTTCCATCACCTCATCGAACAGTTCGCGATCTTTCTTTTTGGGATGGCGTCTGGCTTGGTGATTGTACGTGAAATCACGGGTACCACCAATGTTTGCCTTCCTTACATATTCACTCCGCTTTCCGGCAAGTGATCCCACCATTACTCTTCCACCGTCACTCCTCTCGATACGCGGGAGACCTGACAGTGCCTGCCGAATCGTTGTCTGGGGGGTCTGTTTTTCGCACAGTGACTCAAATAGCTCTCCCGGACTGACATCCATCTGGGCATCACGGTTGACACCCAAGATAATTACTCGCTCACGATTCTGTGGGAGTCCGAAATCGGAACAGTCGACCAATCTGAGAGCCGCTTCATAGCCTGCTTCGTCCAGGCCATCAAGTACCATATCAGACACCTTCACGCCAGAATCGCCGACCTCACAGATCATCCCCCTTACATTCTCCATAACCACGATGCTGGGATCCAGTTGCCTGATCGCCCTGATGTACTGCTGGTATAGCGTCGTCCGTGAGTCCTCGAGAAGTGTGTAGTCCTCGTCGTCAGCAAGTCTCGACCGATAGCCAGCGATTGAGAGTGCCTGGCAGGGTGGACCACCGATTACGACATCAGTCTCATCGGCAAGGATCTGCAAAGACCCGTCCGCCACGATATCGGTGATATCTCCTGTATGGATTCTCCTGTGTGGGAGTTCAGGGTGGTTGAGGCGGTAGGTGTCGGTGGCTGCCTCTGACTTGTCGACGGCATATTTTATCTGGAACCCGGCCTGTCTGAACCCTTCCGATAGCCCGCCTGCACCAGAGAAGAGATCGACGGCAGTCGGCCCTGACCTTTCGACCTTCTGTCGTTCATGACGATAGGTGAGCAGGAACTTTTTGATACTGCACGACTCTCCGCAGGGTTCTGTCCCCGCCCTGAGTCCATGAATGGACAGCAATCGGTGCAGGACCGGCAACCGACGATCCGAGAACCGGTCCTCGATAGCCTGCCGTCGTAAGGAATCTGTTGTATATTCATCCGGACTCAGGAGTCCCAGTGCGGCAAGACCCTGATCAGCATAACGAGAGGTAGGCCAGACGGGTTTTTCATAGGCGGTCAGGAGCAACCACCGGGCGTCTTGGTGTGAGATGCCCGGAAACGATGCGAATTCCTCGGCCAGTCGCTCATAGGGGAGAGAGGGCAGACCGGAGAGTGATATTCCATCGGTTCGTGAATAGTCGCGAACTGCCTCGAGAAAATTATCTAGGCGGATGGTTCGTTCGACAAGGATGCCACGTCCAGTGACCTTCTGCTGCAAGGTGAAATTGAGTTCGTATCGCTTCAGGTCAGCAATTGCCTCCCAGGAACCTCTCTCCTCCCGGAGTGCAGCAACGAGTTCTCGCCAGCGGTGGTCGCAATACCGTTCTGCCGGATCGGCGTTATTGTTGCCAATAACCACCGCCGCAAATGCATCGAGCGGATCCTGACTCCCATGAAGCGGATCATCACAGCACTCATTTGCTGTGGTCCTTGACCTAGCTGAATCGATCGCAGAGTAACAGCAGGGAAAACTCCCCTCATCGGAACAGGATCGGTTCCGGGCCAGGAGCACTGGCGAGGCATTCGGACAGGCACAGGCAGTTCGTGAGTTATCGGCCAAGTCCTCGGCAGCGAGCCCATCAATGACGAAATCAATGTTCCGCGAAATCAGTTCGGCATGCGCCTCCCGTTCAGAATCTGCGACCTCATGAAGAACCCCGGTAACGTCATCAGTAGATAGATCTGCCAGCTCTGGCATGATACACCTGTATCTTTTCCAGGCAAATAAAAAGATGAGTGGTGTTTGAGCAAACCTGGCAGGTAGTACAGACCACCTGAAGCAGGGACGACCGGTGACTCATGGCCATTGTGTCAGTTTATTTTTAATAAAACCACAGGGACCATGGTTCAGTGCTGTCTCCCAAGGTGCTGAATCGTCCCGACAGTATGTTCCGAGACTTCCTCGAAGGTGTTCAAATCGCTGTCCTGAATCTGCGAGACGATCCATTCGTTGAGTTCCCTGTCTTTTGACGGGTTCTCTCCATGTGACAGTTCAATCGCCCGCTCGATCGAGGTCGCGTTCCGTGTGAGAGCAGGGTAATCAAACGTTTCGCCTATCGTTTTGATTTCGTCCGCGCTGTCGGGGCCAATTCGAAGATTGGCATCTATCGGGAGGTCAAGGGATGTATCAGCGTCCTCGGCCGCGTCAAACCAGCTCCTCACTGTATCCTCGGATTCCTCGATACCAGCTTGGCTGAACACTGTATAGATTGTCTGAAACTCATCATAATCCCTCGAGATCTCCCGGAGGGTCTCCAACCAGGTCTGCAGTCCCTCGAGCAAGTCAGTTCCATCTATGCTGTCTCCATAGACCGCTTTCAGTCCCTCTCTGAACAGCCGCTCACGTGTCTGTTCCGGAATCAGAAGGAAATCATCACCCGGTCGAAGTTCCTTCACCGTGGTCCAGACGAACCGATCAGTCTCCATGGGCCCTCGTGTTTGTCTGACAAGGACCGATTTACCGGACGATTTCAGGATTTCGATGCCTTCCTCGGTCAGGATCCGGACTGTCCAGGTGTCTACTGACCCATCATCAGTTCTATCTGTGGTGTCCCCCGGTTCGGCGGCAGGGTCGATAGCCGGCTCGAACTCTGCCCACAGTTCAGAAATCCCCCTGTCGCTATCGACCCCGACTCTGTCGACCGCCTCGCCGATATCCCGATCAGATTCACTGGAAACGTCACCGATAAATCGAGTCGATGACGTTACCGCGGGTTCTGCAGGCCAGTCAACGTTCTCTGGTATCTCCTGCCTCGCTCGGAGTGTCTCCAGCCGCGCTGTTACCTGACCACTCACATACTCGTCTGTTTCATCGCTGTAGGTGAGTAGACGAACATCCTCATACAGCGGGGAAAGATAGAACTGTGCCTCCGAAGGCGCGAATGGCTGGGTCATGATGAGTTTGTTTCCACTGTCTATCTGGCGAAGGCCGTCCAGTCTGAGAAGAGAGATCCCACGTTCACGCAGCTCTTCGACACTCAGTCCATATTCCTCCCGGAACGCATACTCGAAGGCCTGCTGTGAAGAACGCTTCCTGAACAGCACCGTGAGCCGCTCATCGGATTCGATGGCATCCTCGATTGCCTCGAGCAGACGCTCGTAGGTCGGATTGTTCTGACGAAGGATATCGAACAGACCCCGAAGTTCGGTGAGATAGTCATATACCGTGCCGGGTACAGTGGCCTTTGGCGGGTCTTCTCTTAGCTCATCAATGTCATCGATCCGCTGATAGGAGGGTGCATTCGCGTACTGACCGCCTCCTGTTGATTCCTCTCTTACCCACTCGTCCCACAGATTCAGTGGCACGGGGAGACTCTGTACGAAACGGGTCTGCTTTTTGAAGGCCTTGGCAACCTGTCTGGTCGCCTGTGTATCCATCTCGATGGCCAGATAGTGCATCATGTCGAGTCGTTCACCGATTTCCTTCGCATCGATCTGTTCGACAGTAATTGACCGGTCGCTCCAGAGTCGGGCCAGCTGTTCAGTAACCACATCAGCCGGGGTCGAAATTTCCGAGGTATTTGACCGCTGTGTACGTTGCAAGGGTGGAGCCCCCGGCAGCAGATGCATGGATGCTTCAGGAACCTCGTCTGGATAGCCGTATTCCGGAAAAGTATCTGGCGACTCGATTTTCGCGGTGAATGAATAGAGGCTAAATATCGGCGTCGAACCCAGTATCTCCTTGACAGTATCAAACTGGGTACCAAAATCTGCCGGGCGTCGACCGAGGAAGTTGCAGATGACTGCATCGGGATCGGCTTTCTCGATGTCGTCCAGAGATCGGGTCAGAATAATCCGGACTTTCGAATCCGTCTGGCGCCACTCGGTCACCTCGCCGTCTGCAATTCTGCAAACAGAGAAGACCTCATCGAGGGGAAGCGCAGCGGTCGTTATACCGTTGCGTTCTGTCAGGCCGATCTCCCGAAACAGCCCTCGCAGATCCTCGTATGTACCCCACTGGGCCCAGGTTCCGGGCGAGTACACGAGGATGTCTGTTTTCTCATCGAGCTGAAGGCCTGTGAGAGCCAGTTCTGCGACCGGCAGTATTCCAATCTCGGGAATGTCGTGTGGCAAAAACATGTATCCGCCAGAATCATCCAGATATTGTTCTCGAACTGTCGCCAGGCGTCCGAGTTCTGACTGTGGCAACGAGAGCGGGTCCCATCTTCCAGACTCCGACTGATAGTGAAGACCGTCCTCGAGTTTCCCGAGAGCACTATCTTCATCACCTGAGTTCAGGTGCTCTCTGACCGAAAAATCCGGTTGCTCACTTCGCTGGTAGATCTTGTATGCTACAGCGCTGATTGAGTCGTCCGCACTGTTGCGAGTATGATGGACTGCCTGAGGGAGCGGATAGAGATTCGTTTCGGAAAGATTCTCGCATGCTTTCCTGACGTGCCCGTTATCTGAACTCTGTAACTCTCCGAGCAGGAGTGGAGCGATC
>Ga0207718_101614_pt1 | contig 10797 bp, 11 predicted proteins | sample A23M2SouthBayCA_FD_187749 | JGI IMG/M metagenome (GOLD analysis project Ga0207718, IMG submission 187749) | Aerobic enrichment media microbial communities from Eden Landing Ponds, California, USA - A23 M2 (SPAdes) | ecosystem: Environmental > Aquatic > Marine > Unclassified | place: Emeryville... | reverse complement strand
CCGCTGTTTCAACGGGCTCTGCCCCCGCGAGCCGGCGATGAGCAGGTCGGCGTTCACCTGCTCGGCCAGGCCGTTGATCCGCCGGTGAGGCGTCCCCCGGACGACGTGCGTGTTGACGGTGAACCCCTCGGCCTCCAGGTGCTCTCGCTGGCGATTTAGTCCCTTGCGGGTTCGTTCCCCGACGTCGCTGCCGGGCATCCCGGTCGTGACGTTCGGGCTCGTGACGGTGATGAGGTCGATCTCGTCGATCCCGTACCGGCCCAGACACTCCAGACAGATCCGGGACTCGATCGCCGTGTCGATGGCCGAAGACAGGTCGGTCGCGTACACTGCTCGCATACGCATCCATACGAACCGGCCCAATATAGTATTGTTGATTTCATCCAATACTACGCAAAACAGCGGCGAACAGCACCGGCTGGCCGAACGCGTGGAAAGCGAACGCAGACGAAAAACGCGGAGCCGCGGATTCCGAACCGCCCCGATCAGTCGGCGGTGGCGGCACCGACGTCGGTCCCCTGGCGCGAGGAGCGCCAGCGCCCGTGGACGTACGCACCGAGGAACATGCCGCCGATGGCGATCAGGATGGGGTAGTTGCCGACGCCGACGCTGGCGTAGGCCGCGCCGGGACAGATGCCCGACAGCCCCCAGCCGACGCCGAAGATCGAGCCGCCGACGATCACGTTCTTGTCCATGGACTTGTCCCGTCTGCTGAAGATCTCGCCGGTGAGCGGGGCGCGTCCGAACAGCCGCGGGACGACCGCGAAGGCGATCGCGCTCGTGATCGCACCGCCGCCCATCACGAACAGCAGCCCGAAGTCCTCGAACTGCAGGAAGTCCAGCACGACCTCCGGTCGGGCCATCTGGCTCAGTCCGAGGCCGAAACCGAAGATCAGGCCGCCGACGAGGATCACGCCGTAGAAGGCGGGCGAGCGGTCGCTCACGGTGCCACCCCCAGAGCGGAGACCAGCTGTGCCGTCCCGATGGCGAACGCCATGAACGTCGCGACGTTCAGGATGGAAGTGTTCGACCCCGAGCCGACGCCACAGACGCCGTGGCCGGAGGTACAGCCCTTGCCCAGGCGGGTCCCGATGCCGACGAGAATCCCGCCGACGAGCAGTCGCCACCACTGGACGTCGGTCGTCCAGCCGCCGGGACCGAGCGTCAGCGCGTAAATCGCCGCCCCGCCGACGATACCGAGGGTGAAGACCACGCGCCAGTCGCGAGTGGCGACGTAACTCGGCCTGTTGAGTCGCGGGACCGAGGAGACGTACGACCACGTCGACTCGAGGAACGTGCTCGCGCCCGCGATGATCCCCGTCCCGGCGTAGATGACTGCGACGCCCAGGCCGATCAACAGCCCGCCGGCCGCGTAGTGGCCGACGCCGTTCGGAAACAACGCGTCGATCGTGAGTTGCAGTGGCTCGATCATCGGTCGTCCGTTTGGTCAGTCACTCGCGCTGCCTGCTGATCGGTCCGTCGTTCGTCACCCTCGAGAAAGCACTCCAGCATCGGGAGACCGACCACTGTGATACCTCCGTCTTCGTCCAGTGCGAACGGCTTCGTCATGTCTTACTCGTGCGTACCCGATCTGACTACTAAAACGTTTGGATAGTAATTCATCTATAACGCAATACCAATGTCTGTGGAATTCTCGCTTACAGCGCATACCATGGTATAAAAGCCCTTAATCGCGAGGATATTGATTGATTAGTAGCTATAGTAATTCGCGATATCCACCAAGCAACAAACTTTTGTATACGCCCGCAATATTGTGCACCACGCCCAAAATAGAACCATGACACAGGAGTTCACAACGACTGAGACGCTGGACGTGCGCGGACAGAACTGCCCGATGCCGGTCGTCAAGACCAAGCAGTCGGTCGACGACCTCGAGAGCGGCGACGTGCTGGAGGTGCTGGCGACCGATCCCGGGAGCGAGAGCGACCTCGGTGGCTGGGCCGACTCGACCGATGGCGTCGCGCTACTCGAACAGGACCAGACCGAGATGGACGGCGAGACGGTCTACACTCACTACGTCCGCGTCGAGTGACGATGAGTACTGATACACCGCCTGTCGAGGACGAGACGGAACAGCTGTCGCGTGCGGAACTGCAAGCCCGCGTCGAGGAACTCGAATCGCGGTTGAGCGACGTCGAAGCCGAGACGGGCGACGACGGACAGAAGATGTCCATCATCGCGACGAAAGGCACCCTCGACATGGCCTACCCGCCGTTGATCCTCGCGAGCACGGCCGCCGCGTTCGGGTACGACGTGACGGTCTTTCACACCTTCTGGGGACTCGATATCCTCCACGAGGAGCACTCGAAGAACCTCAAACTGAGTTCGGTCGGCAATCCGAACATGCCCGTCCCGAACGTCGTCGCCGCGTTGCCGGGGATGGACCGCGTGACGACCTCGATGATGGAACGGAAAATCGACGGCAACGACACCGCGACCATCGAGGAACTGATCGAAACCTCGCTGGATATGGGTGTCGAATTCCAGGCCTGCCAGATGACGATCGACCTGCTGGACTACGACGAGGACGACTTCTACGACGGCGTCAGGACCGGCGTCGGCGCGGCCACGGCGATCCAGGACATGGCCGACGCTGACATCCAGTTGCTCGTCTGACCACCGGATTCGTGGGCGCTGGAACAGACCTGCACCGGTCGAGAGCCAGGTGCTGGATACGCTGAGTTCGATAGCGAGAGACGACTGCAATCGGTCCCGTACTCGCGCTGTTATTCGTCGTCTGGTCTGTGTCCCTCGCCCTCGCGGTTTCCGAAGCCGGCGGCGAGGATTCGTCGGACGATCGTGACGACTCCGTTATGAAACCCCGTGCCGAAGACGCCGACCTCTTCGATGTCTTCTCCGTCCGGGTCGCCGTGGTACGTGCTCACGAGCAGCGTCGAACGGTCGACCAGGAGGACACGCCCGATTTCTGTATCGTCGTCCGCGAGTTCTGACACACTCATCGAATCCAGGCCCCAGCCGAGCGCAGCGACTGCCGGCCTCAGTTCGGCCACCTCGGCCGCTACCTGTCCGTCGGGCGTCCCTACGTAAACCTCGACGCCTCTCTCTCGGGCTCGCTCGAGCGCTGCAGCCACTTCTTCGGAGAGGAACCAACCGTCGCCGACAATGAAAAAGATCTCGTCTTCTGCCTCGTCGATGCGACCGATGGCCCGGCTGCTGATCGCCGCCTCTCCCTGCAGTGTCCAGACTTCGTGGGTAATCTCCTCACCGCCTTCGAGCGTCGCCGTGTCGAGATTCTCCAATTCCTCTCTGAGTGAGTCGAAACGGGCCTGATACTCGTATTGGAGGGTCTCGATAGCCTCGTCGACCGAGACTGCCCTGTATTCCTTCGGGCTCGAGTGCTGGACTTCGACGAGCCCCTTCGATTCGAGCACCCTGACGGCATCGTAGACTCGTGTTCGAGGGACCTCCGAGAGGGCACTCACGTCTTTCGCCGTCCCGCTCTCGACACGGGAGAGTGCGACGAAGGACTTCGCCTCGTACTCTTTCAGCCCTAGTTGCTGCAGCAGTTCTACTGGTCTTAAATCGCCTGTCTGATCGTCCATAGGGTCCCAACCTCGCTAGCGTATCGATTGTAGCGGACGCTATCTACATCGCCAGAAAGGATATGTGTTTCTCTTACCTGATTCTATGCTGCTAGGGGGCCAGACGACAGTCGCCCTACGTGTCACTGGTGTTTCTCGACAGTACACGTGCGATTGAGATGAAACGTCTTTTCGCGGCATTCTCCGAGTGCTTGCGTAGAATTGTGTTCTCAACTGATGGCGAATCTACTTGATACTCGATTAACTCAAATAATCACAATAAGATTAAGAGGGGTGGGTCCGAATCGTGAGATGGCACGCGATTCAGGGATGGTCCCAACCTCACTGGTTCCGCGTGCTGGGGCTACCGAGACGGTAGCCTTCGAAGTGTCGTGGCGACCCGCACTTGCCAGATGACGACTATTCTCAATCGATCTCGTGCCACCGCAAGCGCTGTCACTCAGTTCCTCAAACGTCCGAATCTAGTTAAAATAGTTACAATTTATCATGCAGATGCCCCTATCGTCAGATGCCGGATTCGGTGAACATCGCCTCTGACAAGCAAATTCACTGAACTCGGTCCGGTAGCGACGACATGACTCGGAACGGACCGCGGTTTCCTCAGAGGACGCCTCGACGGTCGTTGGGGGACGCTCTGGAGAGGCTCCGGGGATCCACCGGTCCGTTCCACCGCCTCACCCGCTACCGCTTTAACGGCACCTCCGCGCGAAGCGATGTCGACTCGCCGAAGGGTGGCCCTACGTTCCGCGCAGCGGTTACAGCCCTAGCAACGAGTAGTCCTCGTCGGGTTCGTACCCGCGAAACAGCAAACTGTTCGTCAGCACCGAGACGCTAGAGGCGGCCATCGCGGCCGCCGCGAGCACGGGCTGGAGCAGACCAAGACTCGCCAGCGGGATCATCACGGTGTTGTATCCCAGCGCCCAGAAGAGGTTCTGCTTGATCTTCTGGAGGGTGGCCTCCGAAATTCGGATCGACTTGAGCACGTCCGCGGGGTCGTCGCGCATCAGCGTGACGTCGGCGGCCTCGATTGCCACGTCGGTCCCGCTGCCGATGGCGGTCCCGACGTAGGCGGCAGCCAGCGCGGGCGCGTCGTTGACGCCGTCGCCGACCATCATCGCCCTGGATCCGTCGTCCTGGATCTCCTCGACAGCGTCGGCCTTCTCGTCGGGCAAGACTTCGGCCATCACGTTCTCGGGGTCGATTCCCACTTGCTCGGCGACCGCGCGGGCCGTCCGCTCGTTGTCGCCGGTGAGCATCCAGACGTCGACGCCCCGCGCCCGGAGATCCGAGACGGCCTGCTTCGCGCTCTCTTTGACGGTGTCGGCGTCGGCGAGCACGCCGATCAGGTCGCCGTCCAGACTGACGAGCATCGCGGTCTTGCCCTCCGATTCGAGGCGCTCCATCGCGTCGTCCGCGGGCGAAGGATCGACGCCCTCGTCTTCGAGCAGTTTTCGGTTGCCGACCAGCACCTCGCCGTCGCTGGTCGTCGCTCTCACGCCGTGGCCGGGCACGTTCTCGAAGGAGTCGGGTTCTTCGGGATCGATCCCGCGCTCGCGTGCGCCTTCGACGATCGCCTTCGCGAGCGGGTGTTCGCTGCCGCGCTCGGCGCTGGCGGCGACTTCGAGTACGAACGACTCGTCGACCTCGTGGCCGGCTACCAGTTCCCCACCGTCGGCCTGCGGGAGCGCGACCACGTCGGTCAACTGCATCTCGCCTTCGGTCAGCGTCCCCGTCTTGTCGAAGACGACGGTATCGACGTCGCGGACGCGTTCGAGGATGTCCCCGCCCTTGAACAGGACGCCGTTCCGCGCGCCGATCGACGTTCCGACCATGGTCGCCGCCGGCGTCGCGAGCCCGAGGGCACACGGACAGGCGATCAGGACCGCCGAGGCGAAGACGATCACCGAGAACTCGAAGAGCGGGATCGCCCCGCCCAGGATCGTCGGCCCACCGGCGACGAGTCCCCAGAGCGGGAGCGCGTCGACGAACCCGCCCAGCGTCTCGGGGAAGGTGTACCAGAGCGTCCCCCACAGGAGCGCGTTGACGATCACTGCGGGTACGAAGTACGCCGAGATCCGATCGGCGACGTTCTGGATCTCCGGTTGGCGCGACTGGGCCTCCTTGACGCGCTGGACGATCTGCTGGATCGCCGTCTCCGAGCCGACCTTCGTCGCCTCGACGACGAGCACGCCGTTCTCGTTGATGGTCGAGCCGATCACTTCGTCGCCCTCGCTCTTCTCGACGGGGACGGACTCGCCGGTGACCATCGACTCGTCGACCGCGCTCTCGCCGTCGACGACCTCGCCGTCGGTCGGGATCTGCTCGCCCGGCCGGACCTTCAGGCGGTCGCCCACCTCGACGTCTTCGAGGGGGATCTCTGCTTCCGAGCCGTCCTCACGAACCACCGTCGCCGTGTCGGCCTCCAGTTCGAGTAACTCCCGGAGCGCGTCGCTGGCCTGGCCCTTCGAGCGAGCCTCCAGGTAGTTCCCGAGCGTGATGAACACCAGGATCAGCGCTGCAGTGTCGAAGTACAGTCCCTCGCTGGCGATCAGCCCGACGAGGACGGCGACGGAGTAGAGGTAGGCCGTCGACGACCCCATCGCGATCAGGACGTCCATGTTGGCCCTGCGGTTGTTCACCAGTGCGTTGTAGGAGTTCTCGTAGAACTGCCGCCCGAGGAGGACCTGCACGGGCGTCGCGAGCGCGAACGCGACCCAGCCGACCGAGACGCCCGCGACTGTCTCGGGGACGACACCGAGTTCGAACAGGTGGTCGGCCATAAAGAGCAGCAACGGCAGCGACAGTACCGCCCCGAACAGTGTGAGGTTGCGCTGGTGGCGGATCTCCGCCGTCCGCGCGATGTCCTGGCGCTCCTGACTCGATAGTTCCTCGTCACCGTCGTCCTCCCGGACCGGCGTGTAGCCGGCGTTCTCGATCGCTTCGTAGAGATCCGCCATCCCGACGTCTGCGGGGTTGTACCGGACCTGCGCCTCGTCGGTCGCGAAGTTGACGTCGGCCTCGACCACACCAGGTGTGCGTTCGAGCGACGACTCACTGGTCTCCGCACAGTTCGCACAGGACATGTCCGTAATCGCGATCGTCACCGTCTCGCTTGCCACCTCGTAGCCCGCGTCCTCGATCGCAGCGAAGATCTGGCCGAGCGAGACCACGTTAGGATCGTACTCGACCGTGCCCTCGTCGGTCGCGTAGTTGGCTGACACCGAGGACACGCCGTTCAGGTCGCCCACGGCGTCTTCGATCGTCGCTGCGCAGTTCGCACAGCTCATCCCCTCTAGCTGCAATTGGGTGGTCCGTGAACTCATTACGTTATACTACGGGGTCCCCGTTCATGCGGTTTGTCCCTTCGACCACCTCGTATCGACCCACAGAAATCTTCGAATCGAAACTCGAAACCGGACCAGATTTTGGTTATCCAGGCAACAGCAGGTTGATCGCGGCGACGACGATTCCGGCCACGCCCATTCGTAATCCGGCGACGTACCAGCGTTGCTCGGAGAGATCACCGAGGAACGCCCCGAAGACGAACAGCAACGCGACGCCGAGGGCAATCGCCAGCAGCGTCGCTTCCAGCATCGTGAGGAACGCCGCCTCCAGCAGATACGCCGACATCGGGACGAGGACGCCGATGATCGGCCCGAGTCCGCTGAGCACAGCGTTGATCCGCCTGGTCTCGACGTGCTGGTCTGCGATCCAGGTGCCGTCGAGGGATTCGAGCATGTGCTCTTCGAGTTCCATGCGTTCGATCCGGCGCTCGGCGCGCTCGATCTCCCAGACGCTCCAGACGCCGGAGGTACCGAGACCGACGGCTGCGCCGAGACCGATCTTGATCGCGATCAGTCCCGTCGGTACGCCCGAGAGATACGCGCCGACGGCGACGCCGATTCCGGTCAGCGTCCCGTCGAAGCCGTTGGAGACGAAGTAGCGTCTGGACATCGCGTCATCGCCCGCCAGCGTCGTCTTCAACCGCTCGATGAGTCCCATGATCAGTCCTGGGGCGTCTGACTGGCCTCGATCAGTTCCTCGCCAGTGGCGACTTCGTCGACAGAGTGGATCGTCCCGCCGTGGCTCTCGATCACCTCGACGACCCCATCCTCGTCGATGCCGTCGCCTTCGACAGTGAGTTTGACGTTGATCACTTTCTTGTCGATCTCGACGAGTCCACAGTTACAGCCGCGGACGCCGTCGACGTCGGCGATCCGGCGGCCCAGATCAGTCAGCGATGGCTCGTGGGGTTTCAACACGTCGAGGACGAGGCGGCGAATCGGTGCCATACTTCGTGGTCACGCCTCTCCCTGAAAAGCGTTCAGGACGACCCGACCACGCGGATCGTCGCGGCGACGTGCTCGGGTAACGAGACCGTCGAGCCGTCGTCGAGTTCGATCTCCACCATCCCGATCGGGGCTATCTCGACGACAGTGAGCGTCGTCCCCGGGACGATTCCGACCTTGTCCAGATATTCGAGTTCGTCCGGGTCGCGGTCTCTGACACGATTGACCTCGACGACGTCTCCCTCCTCGCACTCGCTCAGCACTGTACCAGCGGCCTCGTTGACGGGTTCGAGCGCGTCGCTCGGGATAGGGTCGCCGTGCGGGTCGACATCCGGCTCGCCCAGCTTCGCGGCGACGCGGCGTTCGAACTCCTCGGAGATGTGGTGTTCGAGCCGGTCGGCCTCGTCGTGGACCTCCGCCCAGTCGAAGCCCAGTTTCTCGGTCAGATAGGTTTCGAGCAGTCGGTGGTGGCGAATCACCTCGATCGCGATGGTCTGGCCTTCGTCGCTAAGTCGAACGCCCTTGTACTTCTCGCGCTCGACGAAGCCGCGGTCTTCGAGCTTCTCCATCATGCTCGTGGCCGTCGGCGGCGTCACGTCCATGCTCTCGGCGATCGCAGACGTGGAGACTGGCCCCTCGGTCTCGCGCTGGTGCTCGTAGATCGTCTTCAGATAGTCCTCCATCTCGGGGCTGAGCATCTACCCGGAATTCGGAGGACCGGTAAAATAAAGGCTGTCGTTAGATCAGGTCCTGGTCTTCGAGCTGGGCTATCACGTCGTCGACGAACGACTCGACGTCCTCGTAGGGGAAGTTGCCGCTCCCGAGTTTCGTGTTCAGTTCCATCGCCGTCATCGAGAACTCGCCCGACTCGAACTTCGTGCCCGGACCGTTGGGCAGCGCCGGCACGAGGTCCATCGGACTCGAGATCGGATAGTCTGCGCCACCGAACGCGTCCTCGAACTGTTCGCGAAGGTCGGCTTTGTCTACCATGACGTCACATACGTTCGGATACCACCCTAAAAAACTATTCGCGTTTAGAAACTTACCTGTTGTTGGGTGTTTGAACGATAGTTTTGTTTTCAGCTGTTTGAATCACGTCTTGCGATTCCGGCTGTGTCATCTTGGCGAGCGTTTATTATCGAGGCCGGCCTGTCAACAGATATCACAGGACACGTCTACCGATGGAGACACCGATCGACTACAGTCAGTTCGAGGCCGCTCGGGAGTGCAACTACTGGCGACTGGATCGCTCGCTCAGGTTCGCGGCCGAACGCACGTACTCCGACGCGGACTTCGAGTGGGCACGGGGGCGTCTGGACGAGTGGGGCGAGATCGTCGGGACCACGATCGCCGACAACGCCGACGTGATCGACCGCCACGGCCCGCAACTGCACACCTACGACAGACACGGCGACCGGGCCAACGACGTCGAGTACCACCCGAAACAGTTCGAGAACGAACGGCTGGCCTACGAACACGGGATCGTCGCCGACTCCTTTCGGCCACCGCCCGACCGGAACGAGCGTCTCGGACTCACCCATCATCTCCTGATGAACGGCCTGCTGTCGTACGCCGACCCGGGCTTTGCCTGTCCCGTTGCGATGACCGGTGGCGTCGCACTCGTCCTCGATCGGTTCGACGACGGTGATCTCGACTCGTACTTCCACGGCCTCACTGCCCGGGACTACGAGAACGTGATCGAAGGCGCGATGTTCCTCACCGAAAAGCAAGGTGGCAGTGACGTCGGCGCGAACGAAACTGTCGCCGAACAGGCCGACGACGGCACGTATCGACTTTCCGGCGAGAAGTGGTTCTGCTCGAACATCGACGCCCAGGGCACGCTCGCGCTGGCTCGCCGTCCCGACGCACCCGAGGGGACGAAGGGGCTGTCGCTCTTTCTCGTCCCGCACACGCTCGACGACGACTCGCTCAACGATCAGACCTATCGCCGCCTGAAGGACAAACTCGGGACGATCAGCGTCCCCACGGGCGAGGTGGTCTTCGGGGGCGCGACGGGGTATCTCGTCGGCGAACCCGAACGCGGGTTCAAATACATGACCGAGATGCTCAATCTCGAACGCCTCCACAACGCCTTCGCCTCGATCGGGATCGTCGGTCGCTGCCTGCTGGAAAGCAAGATCCACGCCGCCAACAGGGAAGCCTTCGGCGAAACGATCGACCAGTATCCGCTCATGCGTCGGGATCTGGTCGAGATGGCCGTCGATCACGAGGCCGCCATCGCGTTCGTCTTCGCCGCCGCCGGGGCGCTCGACGACCGGCGAGCCGCGCCCGACGGCAGCGACGAGCAACGGCGAGCCTACCAACTGCTGCGCTTGCTGACGCCGATTGCGAAGTATCGCACGGCCCGACAGGCCGTCGAGACGGCGTCGTATGCCTGCGAGGTCCTGGGAGGAAACGGCTACGTCGAGGGATTCGTCACCGAGCGCATGCTCCGGGACGCCCAGGTGCTACCGATCTGGGAGGGGACCTCGAACATTCTCTCGCTGGATGTCCTCAGGGCGCTCGATCGGGAGGACGCTCACGAGGCGCTCCTCCCGCACGTCCGAACGCGCCTGAACGAGATCGAGCGTGAGGCGTTGCTTCCGACTGCCGGTACCGTCGAGAGCGCGTTCGCCGATCTGCAGACGGCACTCGCACATCTCGCCACAGCCGAGCGGCGCGAAGCCCAGTACGAAGCCAAGCGCCTCGCGGACCTCGTGTTCGACGTCGTCGCCGGGACGCACCTGCTGGAGGCCGCCCAGTCGCGACTCGACGAGGGTCACGACGGCCGGATGGCGCTCGTCGCCCGGTCGTTCGTCCGCGAGCGGTTCGAGACCGATAGGGGAATCACCAGCGGCGAGACGCCTGCCGACGACCACTTCGACGCCATCGTGCGGTTCGCGCCGGTCGAACCGGCCGACCTC
>Ga0207718_101613_pt1 | contig 10829 bp, 7 predicted proteins | sample A23M2SouthBayCA_FD_187749 | JGI IMG/M metagenome (GOLD analysis project Ga0207718, IMG submission 187749) | Aerobic enrichment media microbial communities from Eden Landing Ponds, California, USA - A23 M2 (SPAdes) | ecosystem: Environmental > Aquatic > Marine > Unclassified | place: Emeryville, CA... | reverse complement strand
CTACTCGTCTTCGTCGTCCTGGACGATCTGGAAGCGTCGGCCGTCGGGGTCGCGGAAGTTGGTGATGGTGCGGCCGGTGTGCTCGACGTAGTAGGGGTCGGTGACCTGGTCGATGTCGCCGTCGGCCTGGAGTTCGTCGGTGATCTCCTCGATGTTGTCGACGCCGAAGGCGATGTGGTTGATACCGGGAACCTCCTCGCCCTCGACGGTGTGGATCTCGAAGATGGGGCCGTCGCCCTCGCCGGGGGCCAGTTCGTAGGACTTCCCGTGGTGGGTGGTCTCGCGGACCTCCTCGTACCCCAGCTTCTTCAGGAAGTCGGCCATCTCCTCGGCGTCACTCGCCTCTATCTCGATGTGGTCGATCTCTCCGATCATGACACCCGAGAGGTTCGCCTCGCCGTATAAATAGATTCAGGTATCCGTGCGACGCGGCAGCGGCTGTCGGTCGGTCAACGAAAAAACTGAACTCGTTGTGGGGTTACCGCTTGTCCTGGCCGTAGGGTGCGGGGGCGACGGTGGCGCTGATCTCGACCTGTTCGTGGCGCTCGACGCGCGGGCTGTCGGCGGTCGGGTCGCCCCAGACGACGGTGACCTCGGTGCCGGGGTCGGCGTACTCGGTGTCGACGAGGGCCAGCGAGAGGAACTCGCGCTCGTTGTAGACGTAGGACTTGTCGGTGGAGACGCCCACCAGTTCGCCGTCGACGCGGACCTCGTCGTAGGGGCAGGCCGCCGAGCGCGGATGGGGGAAGTCCATGTACTGGGCGGCGTCGCCGTCGTCGTCGAACAGCGAGCCGAAGATCTCGGTGACGTCGTCGCCGTCCCACTCGAGGGTGACCTTCTTCCGCTGAGGGTTGTCGATTTCCTCCTGGAGGGCCTCTTTGCCGACGAAGTCGTGGTCGAAGTTGATGATGTGGTCGTAGCCGAGTTCGACCGGCGTCACGTAGTAGTCGGAGATGTCCTCGGAGTCGAAGGAGCCACCAATGGAGAGCAGGCCCTTGCCGACGTCGAGCCACTCGAGGTAGTCCTCCATCCCCTCCTCGAAGATGGCGGGGACGACCAAGGGGAGCCAGCCGAGGATGACGTTCGCGGTCTGGTAGGACTCGGAGCCGAGGCGCTTGATGTCGTAGTCGCTGCCGGCGTCGAGGATGGCGCTCCGGACTTCCTCGTGGTCCTCCCAGGGGCCCCAGAACTCGAAGCCGGGTTCGCCGGCCATGCCGTGGCGGAGGAGGTTGACGTCGTGGCCGGCGATCTGGACGGTCTCGAAGTTGAAGAAGTTGATGTCGGGGAGGTCGCCGTCGACGGCCTCGCGCATGGTGTCGATGGCGTCGGGACCCTGGACCTGGTAGCGGTAGTTGTTGGGGTTGCCGTCCAGGGTGACGGGTCGGGGCTGGAGTTCGGCCTCGACGTCGAAGTCGCCGGTCTCGGCGTTGTACAGCAGCCAGTTGTGGGCGGCGGCGGCGCCGACCGAGAGGTAGCGGTCGTCGCCGAGGCTGAAGAGGATGGCGTCGCCGAGGAAGTTACCGTTGGGGTTGGAAACGACGAGCTGCTTGGCCTTGCCGCGCTGGTCGAACCCCTCGAAGGAGTTGACGCCGAACTTCCTGAGGAAGTCCAGCGCGTCCGGTCCTTCCAGGTTGAAGTCGGTCATGTGGAAGGACTGGTCGGCGAAAGCGACGCTCTCGCTCCAGGCGCGCTGCTCCTCGATCCAGTGTGTGTACTGGTCCGGGAGGTCGGTGAACCGGCCGACGCCCAGGTCGCGCATCAGGTCGGTGGCGCCTCCGGCCTTCTCTACTGCCTCTGCCATACTGTCGCTCCAGGACCAGCTTCGTTCGCTCATGATTAGCTCGATTCGGAAGTCGCAACTTTTCTATTTAGTAGTTTCGTATGCTCGCTGTCACCCACGACGAAGTGATACGTTCGGCTCGGGCGAAGTGACGCGTTTGCCTCAGGCGAAGTGATGCGTTTGCCCGTCGGATTCGATGGGCGACTGGAAGAGCGCACCGCCCCTGATCCGGAACCGACCCACCCGTCCGGCGGGCGGTGAGAGAAGGCTATTTCTCGTCGGTGAGGGAGAGTCGGTCGAGTTTGCCGGTGGAGGTGCGGGGGAGGGAGTCGTCGACGAAGTGGTAAGTGCGGGGGCGCTCCATGCGGGCGAGGTCGTCGGAGTCGAGGCACCACTGGTCGAGGTCGTCTTCGGTGACGGAGGGATCGGAGCGGTAGACGTACGCGGTGACCTTCTGGCCGTACTCGTCGTCGTCGACGCCCACCACAGCCGATTCCTCGACGCCGGGGTGGGCGTTGAGTCGCTCCTCGACGGGGGCGGGATAGACCTTGATGCCCTTCGAGAGGATCATGAGATCCGACCGTCCCTCGAGGTAGAGGAAGCCGTCGTCGTCGCGGTAGCCCAGATCCCCGGAGTACCACCAGCCGTCCTCGAAGGAGCGTTCGGTCTTGGGGGTTTCGCCCCAGGCCCAGACGGGGCAGTCGGGGGCCTTGATGGCCAATTCGCCGGTTTCGCCCTGTGGCACTCGATCCTCGTAGGAGCCGTCGGGGTCGACGATACGGACCTCGACGCCGGGGACGGGCTTGCCGACGGATTCGACGCGGTCCGCGGTGAGTTCGGGGTTGGTCATGACGGTGGTGTAGGCCTCCGTCGCCGCATACGAGTTCTTGACGGCGGGACAGACGTTCTCGCGGAGTCGGCGGAGGGTGGTGGCGTCGAGCACTTCGCCGGCGGAGGCAGCCACGTCCAGCGAGTCGGTCGAATACTCCTCGAAGGTGTCGAGATTGAGGAGTTCGCGCCACATCGTCGGCACCAGGAGGGCGCTGGTGAGTTCGCGCTCGTCGATGAGTTCGAGGTAGCGCTCGGGATCCCACTTGGACTGGAAGTAGGTGGCGGCCCCCGACACGAGGGCGGGGAGCATCACGGAGTACCAGGCGGCAAACGAGGGGGTGAACACGTTTGGCTGGCGGGCCGGGCGGTTGATCTCGTAGACGCTGACAAGCGTCGACCCCCGGAGATAGAGGCCGCGATTGGTGTGACACCAGCCCTTGGGTTCGCCGGTGGTGCCCGAGGTCCACATGACGGCGGCGACGTCGTCCTCGCGGACGCGGACGTCTGGCTCGGTGGCGGGCTGGCCGTCGAGGAACTCCCCGACGGTGGCGTCGACGACCTCGGAGTCGCCGGGGTCGCCGATGACGACCACCGCCGAGAGGTCCGTCGAGAGCTTCTCGAAGACCCGAGTCTCGAAGAAGTCGAGGCGCTTTTCGTCGACGACCAGGATGCGGGGCCGGAGGGCGTCGACGCAGGTCTGGACGGTGTTGGGGGACGCCCGGACGTGGAGGTTCGAGACGATACAGCCGGCTTTCAGGGCACCGTTCCAGAGGACGGTGTGGTCGACGGAGTTCTCACAGAGGAAAGCCACGCGGTCGCCCTGAGCGACGTGGTCACCCAGGGCGTTGGCGGCGCGGTTCGAGCGGTGGTCGAACTCGGGCCAGGTGAGGGTGTCGCCGCGGGCGCCGGTGCCGAGGGCGACCTGGTGGGGGTTGTTCTCGGCGGCGATGCGCGAGAGGTCCTTGATCGCCGGAACCTCGACCGTCGATGTCGTGTGCATTGTGTGTTCGAATCTCCGTTGGTCGTTAGCTGGCGGTACAGTGACGCCCCGCGAGTGGGGTGGGGCGCACCGAGACGCGTCGGGGCGTCAGATCGGACGTCGTCGGCCTCCAGACGCTCTCGTCGTGGTGCAAGGTGACAGATGGTGTCGACGGTACGCGCTTAAGTGTTACTTTGCAGCGAAGGTCGACGGTCGCGGCCCTTCGCCGCCGGCGCGAGGCGTTCTCGGCCCTGCGTCGGGACCGGTCGACGCCGGCGGTCTGGTCACGTACCGTACTTGTAGTTGATCACGACGGTGTTCACCGTCTCTCGAAGCTGCTGGAGCAGTTCCTCCTGGTACGACGCCTGCTTCAGCCGGTTCGTCGGCGAGACCACGGTCATGGAGGCGATCTGGTCGTCGGTGACGATCGGCGCCGCGATCATCGCCATGCCGATCACCTGTTCGTCCCAGTCGAGCGCGTACCCGTCCGATCGAACCTGTTCGAGTTCGTCGTGCAGGGCGTCGGGGTCGGTGATCGTGTGCTCGGTTCGGGTGACCAGCCCGTGTTCGGCCACGATGTCGGCCACGCGTTCCTCCGGGAGGTTGGCCAGGATCGCTTTGCCGGCGGCGGTCGTGTGCATCGGGGTCGCGGCGCCGAGGTAGGTCCCCAGGCTGAGCGCCTGCGCCCCCCGTTCCTGGTGGAGGACGAGCGCCTGCCCGTCGCTCTCGACTGTCAACCCGACGAGTTCCTCCGTCTCCGCGGCGAGCCGTTTCATCTCCCGTCTGGCGATCTGGAAGAGCCGGTTCCGGTAGCGCATCTTCCCCCCGATGGTGAGGAAGTGGTGCGTGAGCCGGTAGTTCCCCTTCTCGCGGGTGACGAACGGCGTGTCGCTCAGCGTCCGGAGGTAGTCGTAGGCGGTGCTGTCGGGTACGTCCAACCGTTCTGCGACCTCGGTCGGTCCCGCACCGTCGAGTTTCCACAGGAGGTTGAGTATCTCGAACGCCCGTTCGACGGTACTCAGCGGCCGAGAGGACTGTCCCATGGTGGGGCATTCGCCGTCGCGGTATTGAAATCTCCGATTCTTTCGGAAACTGTCTGCGGACTCCGCCGCCCCTCGTCCGATCAGGAGCGATAGCCCCGATCGCTTCGACGCCGACCCGAGGCTCGCTCCGATTGCTCCGCGCTCCTCGTTACGTGGGGACGGTTCACACGAACGGTACGTTTCCGATTTCCTCGGAATATATTTCCTCCCCAGGCCCTATCGGCGGACGAGATTACAGCCATAGTCGTGTAATGTAATTCCGGATCGCGCCCGCGACGTCCGGGTCGTGGCGGCAGTTGGCTATCCGTCGTCCGCGAGAACTGCCCGGGCGTCCAGAACGAATCCACCCCCGGCGCTGTCCACCGACCGAACGGTCGGTTCGGACTGCGAGCAGGGCATCCTCGCTCGCGCACCGTGCATCATTTCCGAATAATTCGGAAACGAATCGGCGCGAGCGACTTCGTGGTGCACCGCTCTCGTCCCGCCCGCGACGCGCTAGCGCTCGACGCGGCCGTTCCGCACACCGCACGGTTGCTCGGCGTTCGACCGGCCGGTCGCCTTCGCTTCGGCTCTCACCGACCGTTCGACCGGTCGAGTGAGACGTAACTGTTCGGACGAAATATCGGAAAAGAGATAAAGCGTCGATTCGCCTGGACGCCTAGAAGAGGCCGGAGATAGTACCGTCGGCGTCGATGTCCATGTTGGCAGCGGCGGGCTCGTTGGGGAGGCCCGGCAGGGTGAGGACGTCGCCGGTCAGGGCGACGACGAAGCCGGCGCCGGCCGACGGGTAGAGTTCGCGGACGTCGAGTTCCCACCCCTCGGGGACGCCCTTCAGCGAGGCGTCGTCGGACAGCGAGTGGAAAGTCTTGGACATGCAGACGGGAACGTCGTCCATGCCGAGTTCTTCCATGCGCTGGATGTCCTCCTCGGCGGAGCCGACGTAGTTGACGCCGTCGGCGCCGTAGATCTCCGTGGCGACGGTCTCGATCTTCTCCTTGATCGAGGCGTCGGCGTCGTACAGCGGGGCGAAGTCGGAGTCCTCCTCGGCGGCCTCGACGAGGTTCTCGGCGAGGTCGACGCCGCCCTCCCCGCCTTCACCGAAGACGTTCGACTCGGCGGCGCGGACGCCCAGGTCCTCCTCGCAGTGGTCGAGGACGGCCTGGACTTCGGCGTCGGTGTCGCCGGGGAAGCGGTTGAGCGCGACGACCACCGGGACGCCGAACTTCTCCAGGTTGCGCACGTGCCGATCGAGGTTCGCCAGCCCCTTCTCGACGGCGTCGACGTCCTCGTTTTCGAGTTCGTCGAGGTCCGGGGGCCACATGTCCTGGCCGTGGTACTTGAGCGCGCGGACGGAGGCGACGATGGTGACCGCGTCGGGTTCCATGTCGCCGAAGCGGCAGACGATGTTCATGAACTTCTCTGCGCCCAGGTCCGACCCGAAGCCCGCCTCGGTTACCAGGTACTCGGACAGATTGGACGCGACGGCGTCCGCAATGAGCGAGTTGGTGCCGTGGGCGATGTTGGCGAAGGGCCCGCCGTGGACGAACGCCGGAGTCCCTTCGATGGTCTGGACGAGGTTAGGCTTCAGCGCGTCGCGCAGGAGAATGGTGACGGCGCCGGTGGCGTCGATGTCGTCGACGCGGACGGGGTCGCCGTCCTCGTTGTAGCCGACGATGATGCGCGCGACCCGTTCCTTGAGGTCTTCGAGGCTGTCAGCGAGGCACAGCACCGCCATCAGTTCGGAGGCGGCCGTCAGGAGGAAACCGTCCTCGCGGGCGGTGCCGCCGGAATCGCCGAGGCCGACGACGGTCTCGCGGAGCGCGCGGTCGTTCATGTCGATGGCGCGCTTCCAGGCGACGTTCTTGGTGTCGATCCTCGGCGCTTTGTTCTGCCGGATGTGGTTGTCCAGCATCGTCGAGATGAGGTTGTGCGCGGAGGTCAGCGCGTGGAGGTCGCCCGTGAAGTGGAGGTTGATGTCCTCCATCGGGAGGACCTGGGACCAGCCACCGCCGGCCGCGCCGCCCTTGACGCCGAAGACCGGGCCCAGCGACGGTTCGCGGACGGCGATCAACGCGTCCTTGCCGATGTGGTTGAGCGCCTGACCCAGCCCGACGGTGGTCACCGTCTTGCCCTCACCCAGCGGCGTGGGCGTCATCCCGGTCACGAGGATGAGTTTGCCCTCTTCGCCGTCGCCGCCGGTGAGTTGCTCGATAGCGTCGTACTTCAGTTTCGCCTTGTTCTCGCCGTACAGTTCGAGGTCGCCCCGGTCGATCCCGAAGGGCTCGACCACGTCGGCGATGTGTTCGGTCTCTACGGACTGTGCGATCTCGTAGTCGGTCGACACTGACGAATCGTCGTCGTCTGAGGAAGCCATCACGTTTCGGTTCCGGCACCGAAGATATCAATGTTGGCATATCTGCTGGCGGCTCGGTCGGGTGCGCGCGCCGAGAACGAGAAAAGCGGGAGAGATCGCGTCGAACCGCCGCGCGTATCCAGCATACACGCGCGGCTGGTCGTTTCGTCCGGCGCCCGTCATCCGCCGACGGACCTCGGGTCGGTCGAACCGCTGGCCGCACTCAGGGGGAGTGCGTTACTCGAGTTCGTCGACGCAGGGCCACTTCTCGGGGTAGTCGGCCGGCTGTTCTCCCTGGGGCCACAGCGGCTCGAGGTCGGCGTCCGGCGGGTAGTGGAGGTTGCCGTTGTCGTCCCAGCCCCAGCCGGCGTCGCGGAGCGTCTGCTTCGCGACCTCGAGGTCGCCCGTTTCGGAGGGGGCGATGGTGGTCAGCACGTCGTCGTCCTCCGGGAACCACGGGTGAGCCTCTCCGAGCGGCGAAGAGTAGGTGGGGAGGCTGCCGCGGCCCTGGTAGTAGACCTCGCCGACGAACTGCCGGTCGATGGCCTGCGAGAGTGCGAGCCGGAACTCGCGGAACTTCGACGGCCCGAAGTCCATCTGCGGCGAGAGGTACCAGTCGTTGAACGACGCCTGCTCGGAGACGCCGGATTTGTCCGGAATCTCCTGGGTGATCCGGTCGATGGCCGACACGCTGGCGTTGATCATGAGGTTGATCGAGCCGTCGATCAGCGCCCGCCGCATGGCGTTGAAGTCCGCGAAGCCCTGGAAGACCAGGTTGCCCGGGACGTCGACCCAGTGGTCGTCGTAGGGTTCGAGGTCGAGCAGTTCCTCGGGCGAGAAGCTCGCGATCTGGTACGGGCCGGACCCGGCGACCTCGGTGGGTTCGAGGTCGAGGTCGAGCGGGTTCTCCTCGGCGCCGGCGTTCACGAACTGCTCCTTCTTGAAGATGCCCCAGAGCGGGACGTGGGCGTTGAACCACGCCGCGTTCGGCTCGCTCATGTTGACGACGACCGTGTGCTCGTCGGGGGTCTCGATCGTGTCGTACGGCCAGGAGTTGACGTCCGGGATCTGGGCGTTGTTCTCCTGGAGGAACTCGTAGGTCCACTTGACGTCCTCGGAGGTGATCGGCGATCCGTCGTGGAACGTGGCGTCCTCGCGGAGGTTGAACGTGTACTGGGTCGCCTCGTCGTTGACCTCCCAGTCCGTCGCCAGGTGGGGCTGGATCTCCTGTTGCTCGTCGTAGTAGGTGAGCCCGGAGTAGACGTTCTGGGTCCAGCCGATCGAGTACACCGACTGCCAGAACTCGACCGCGTCGATGTTCCCCGGCGTCTGGCCGATGATGAGGTCCTCGTTGTCGCCGACGGGGGTCCAGTTGTGCATCGCCGGGATGTTGCGGTCGTTGATCCCGACGACGCCGGCGTCGGGGAACTCGACCTGGTCCGTCCGCCAGGCGCTCAGGGAGACCCCGGAGGTCAGGTTGATCTGCATGACGTCCTCGGAGGCGATCGACAGCGCCTCGTTGACCTTCTGCTGGCGCTCCTCGGGGTCGCCGATCCCGACCTGCTCCATCACCGCCGTCGAGTAGTCACAGTTTGCGTACTGGGTGTCGTTGCCCCGGCCGTTGGCGCCCGCCGCGGTCGCGATGTACCCGACGAGGATCGGGTGCGGATCGAGGAACCGCAGGAACGGCGGCGCCAGGTTGATGTGGAAATTCTGCGTCCGCGCGTTGTTGAACAGGTCCGAGAAGAAGGAGAGGAACTCCTTGACCTCGACCGAGGTCTCGACGCCGAACTCCTCGGTCAGCATGTCGGCGATGTAACCGGAGGTCTGCTCCGTGGCGCCGGCCTGCGGGAGCCCCGTGAACGATATCATGTTCATGGAGCTGACGCGCTCGCCGAGTTCCTGCGAGCCGCCGTCGCTGCCGGAGCCACCGTCGCTGCCGCCGTCGCTGCCGGAGCCACCGTCGCTGCCGCCATCGCCGCCGGAGCCACCGTCGCTGCCGCCGTCTCCGTTTCCGCCGCCGCACCCGGCTAAACCGGCTGCTGCAGTAGCTGAGAGAGCCGCGAGGTACGAGCGTCGGTCGATACCTCCACCTTCTGTCGAATCGAGTTCACGTTCGGACATTGTTGTTCAGTAGTACCGATCACCGCCGCATGGCCACGCCGGGATCGTTAATGATAGATTCGATCTATCCGGACTACGATGCGGAACAGGGATTAATAAAACCACCGGCATCCGTCGGCGGTGAGCTCCGAGGGCGGACCTCCCAACACCCGGGCGCGCGAGACGCCAAGTCGCACCGATCCGTCGCCGCCGCGATAGCTCCACCCGCGCGACGTCCAGACGACTCGCGACGCCGCACGGGTAGATTGATAGGCCCACACGGGGTTGCCGAGATCATGACCCGATCCGGGGCGGCAGACGTGGACGTGCTGGGATCGTACTGGACGCTCGCGGGCGACGTCGACCCGCTCGTCGACGAAGGGTGGAGCCCGTGGGACTTCGAGGATCGCGTCCGGACGGCCGCCGAGGTCGGGTTCACCGGGATCGGCATCTGGCACGACGACCTGTTTCACCTCCTCGAGGAGCGCTCGCTCGCCGACCTGCGCGAGATCCTCGACGCCCACGACATCGAGCACGTCGAACTGGAGTTCGTCAACGACTGGTTCCTCGACCCGGACGACGAGCGCCGGCGGGACGACGTCGAGGTCCGGGACGCCCTGTTCGAGGCCGCCGAGGTCCTCGACGCCCACCACGTGAAGATGGGGAACCTCCCCGGGACGCCCTGCGACGACGAGACCCTCGAATCGGCCTTCGCCGACCTCGTCGCCGAGGCCGAGACGTACGGCGCTACACTGGCCTACGAGATCGTCCCCTCCGACCCGAACGTCCGTGACGTCGACGACGCCCTCGCACTCGTCGAAGGCCACGACGAAGCCGGGGTCCTGCTCGACACCTGGCACATGGGCAAGCTGGGGATCGACAACGAGCGCATCGCCCGGATCCCGCCCGAGCAACTCGTCGGCGTCGAACTCAACGACGGGTTCCGGGAGTTCGACGCGGACTACAGCACCGAGACGACCCAGCACCGACAGCTCCCCGGCGACGGCGATTTCGACGTTCGCGGGTTCGTCGACGCCGTCCGGGCCGCCGGCTTCGACGGCCCGTGGGGCGTCGAGGTGCTCAACGCCGAACTCCGGACGCGCCCGATGAAGGAGCTGTACCGGACGGTGTACGACGCCACGGCGCGGTACCTCCGTTAGGTCGCCATCCACGACCGCCCTCGCGGCGCCGGCGACCGACTCCTCCGCAGTCAGGGAACGATCGTCGTTCTGCGCCGGAGGCGGACGCCACCGCCGTTCCGTCCCCCTCCGCCACCCACCGCGTCCCGCTCACCTCCCGTTCACCTCACGCCACCTCCTGTTACCCGTCCCGCTACCGCCGTCGGAGCTTCCCCCTACATGTATTTATTGCCAGTGAAATGGGGGGTCGGGCGAGGCTTCGTTCGAAGTCAACACACCGCTGACCGTCCTCCGCGCCGTCTCCGTGTGGATCGCCACGTCCTCGCCCCCCGTGTCCGACCGGTGAGCGGACGCTACGCGCTGTTCTGCGTTCGACCGCTCCCGCACCGACCCGGGCCCGCGGCGACGTCGCGGGCGTGAAAGCGGCGAGTAGGTCGCGGGCGTGGAAGCGGCGAGTAGGTCGCGGGCGTGGGAGCGAGTACGTCGCCGGGCTACCCCGGGCCGGTCAGGGCATGTAGTCGGTGGTGACGAACTCGGAGTAGTCGCGCTGTTGGTCGATGAAGCCGAGGTCGACGAGGTCGCTCATGACGCCGTTGAGGGC
>Ga0207718_101612_pt1 | contig 10837 bp, 18 predicted proteins | sample A23M2SouthBayCA_FD_187749 | JGI IMG/M metagenome (GOLD analysis project Ga0207718, IMG submission 187749) | Aerobic enrichment media microbial communities from Eden Landing Ponds, California, USA - A23 M2 (SPAdes) | ecosystem: Environmental > Aquatic > Marine > Unclassified | place: Emeryville... | reverse complement strand
CTGCAGTACGACTCGGAGACGGTCGAGCAGGGCGAGACGGTCGGGAACGGCGCGCTCGCGACGGTGCGCTGGTACGACGGCGAGCCGGTCGGCGACGGCCACCTGCAGGGACAGTTCGCGGCCCTCAAAGACGTCGTCGGCGATATGCTCGACAAGGGCGTCTTCACCCCGTCGACGGCGAGACAATACCTGAAACGAAAGCTCGCTGAGCGGGTCGGAGATCGGCAGGAGCTGCTCATTCCGACCGGGGAATCACCCTTCGAGAAGGCGAGCCTGAACCACTCCTAGTTCGATCTGCTTCGTGGCAGCTGCTGTTTTTCGGGGGCGGGAATGACTGAGCCCCTCCCAGGGCTCGAGATTCCATGACCGAAATACCAGACGACGATCCATTCCACGACTGCGAGTTGGGGCCCGAAGCGGTTCTCGGGAGACGTACGTTCGAAGACGTCCTGTTCACCGACGGGACGGAAACCCCGGTGGATGTGTTGACCGGAGAGACACCGGCACATTCGCAAGCGACCATCGAGGAGGCGAAAGAGTTCGCAGCGAGTATCGACACGGACACGCCACAGATCGCCCTTCCGGCGTCGGTGGAGACGCAGATCGAAACCCAAAGCAAACCCTATACTGCGGCTGCGTTCTTCCACTTCAAGGCGACGGGGTCGCTCGAGCGTCACCGCGCCTACCACGCCGCGTACGACTCGGATGCGTTCACCGTCGACTTCGAAGCTGACTACGAGTCCGGGAACCTAACCATCACAGTCGACCGAGCGAGCGAATCTTGAGACTCAACTGCCAGAGCAGGTTTTTCGAGCGCCGGCGATGGGTGCCGGCGCAGCAGGAGCGAGCGAGCAACGACTCCCGGTGCGTCGGCGCTTCGAGGTGTTCGAGATGCACATGGTCATTTACAGTCTGGTAGAAGCATCGACAGAAGACGAAGCACTATCCACCGGAAAGACGGTGTTCGACCGCCTGGTCGGCGCGGACCCACACGCCGGCGCCGTCTTCGACTACCACGTGACGTTCGACGAGGAGGATACGTCCGTTGCGGGGAAGGCGCGATGGGGTGAGCTCCCGACCGCGGCCCCTGTCGACTCCGATGACGGCCAGGATCTCCTCAAGCGTGGCTGGAAGGCGACGAAAGAGGAGTTCGAGCGCAACCTCGACCGGGTGAGGGAGGCACTTGACGAACTTTCTGATGAGGAGATCATGCGCGACGAAGATCTCGCTCGGCACGCCTTCCACCAGGTCGGCGCCTACGACGGGCCAACGATCTTCCTGTACAACGAATATGCGAACGGTATCCGTCACCGTGAGCAGCTGGATCGAGTGCTGGAGGAGAGCGAGGAGCTCTGGATCGTGCCCGCCGACGTCCACTTCTAACAGATGTCCCGGATCACAAATTGGAAGCGCGAGAGCCGCACGCCCACACTCGCATACCGGAATACTGAGACCGGAGCTCGGGCTGTCTTACACCGAGCACCGGACTCGTACCGCTACAAGTGGCGTGGCACAATCCTCGTCGACGGCTACCCAGTGTGGTCGCGGGGGTACGAGACGAAGGACGCGAAAGCGTTCCGTGACGAGCTCCGTGACCGGCCAGCGCCCGAACTGAGTTGTCCCGAGTGTTCGAACAGCGATATAGCAATCGGTGGGAAAACGGCTGACGGTGCGAAGGTTCAGCGCTGGGTCGAGTGTCGGAACTGTGGGTACGAAACATCCTCGCGAATCGTGTACGGCGCCGAGCGCTGATTGATTGGAACGTATCTGCGGTGACGTTTATTTTGGGCCGGGATGGGTGGCCCGTCTCAATCGGGCCAGATTCACAGATGAGTCTCGAAGTACTTGACCGTCACAGCGAAGCACTGTTCGAGTTCCTCTGGTGTCCCGTCTGCGGGCGCGAGGTCTTCAACCACATTCCGTTCGAAGGTGTGTTCTGCAAGAACTGCAACACGCAGGTCGAACTCCAAGAATCCCGAGAGACACGCGGCTACGAGGAGGCCGTGCTCGCCTGCTTCGACACCCACTCAACGTGGAACCTCCACGTCGACGAAAAGCTCCGTCGCGATCTACCCGATGGGTCGGCACGGGTGAAGATCCTCGGCGCACCGGGTGCCTACAAGGTCGACTGGTGGAGTCCAGCACCCGGCGATGACTGGCAGCCGGTCGAACAAGGCGAGTTCGACGATGTCGACGAACCAGCCGATGTCTCCCATCTCGCGTAGGGGAACGCAGTCACCGTGGCTGTTTATCGCCCCCTGAGGGGTGCGGGGGTGCTCAACCGAGCATCGCCCGAAACAAACAGATGAGTCAAACCAACGACACACGCTCGACCGAACAGATACGCTCACCGCGCGACCGAGGCGTCGTCTACGTCGGGTACCGACGTCGAGGAGACGCCATCGTGGAGAAACGTCCCAGCCAGGAACGGCTCACGCCGGATTGGAGTCTCGAGCTGGTGAACCACAGTCCCTCGGGCTTCGAATGGGGATACGGTGGTAGTGGCCCGGCGCAATTCGCGCTCGCGCTGCTGCTCGACTACACGGATGACGAAGCGTTCGCCCTCGACCACTACCAGGAGTTCAAAACTGAGGTCGTGAGCCAGTTGGACTGTACTGGGTCCAGCGAGTACTGGCGACTCACCGCCAGCGAGATCGACGCAACTCTTGACGTAACACCCGACGAGCCGGTCGCACCGACCATCTAAGCACCAATCATCGAGAGCAATCCATGTCAGAACACACCCAGCCATCTCGTGCGGATGTCGAATCGGCCGAATCCAGTGAGCAGCCGAAACAAACGGAGTACGTCGAGCGCAGTGACGTCGGCGTCTCCCTCACCGTGAAACTCAAACGGGGAACCGATACCCGTGATCAGGACGAGGTGATCGCGAAGGCGAAAGGCAAGACGCTCGAAGACGCCCGCGAGGACATGGAAATCCTCCGAGAGTACATCCACGACCTCGCGGAGGACGCCCGCCAGATCCAACCCGCGGAAGCAGACGAGTAGCGGCGAGCGCTGTTTTTCGTCGCCTCAGCAGTGGCGGAGGCGATCATCAGTGAGCGACGTAGACGACCAATCGACAGACGCAAGCGAGCTTTCGCCAGAACAACGGCTCGAGCCCCCGAATACGCGACTCATCAACGCTGGTATCGTGACGATTCACGATATGGAGACGCTGCGAGCCTGCGTCGCCTACGAAAACGCGAATCAGCAGCGCGTCCAGATCCTCCGCCGGCTCGAACAGCGAGCCACCGAAATCCGCTCACAGAACGACTGAATCGACAGCCGTGGGCTGTTTGTCGGAGCCTCGGTGGGTGGAGGCTCAATTCAGATGAGCGATCGACCCGAGATCGAGATTCAACAGCAAACTGTCTTCGGAGACGATGGCCAGCTCGAAGTGACCGAAACGAGCGTCGAAACCTCCCTCGAGGACTTCGGCGCTGACGTGGATCACCGCGACCGTGATTCACGGCTCGATCGACCGGAAGCGAGTGAGTTTGGCGTCGACGACCGACCCGAAGTTGAGCAACTATCCGAGGGCGATCAGTCGACGCTCTTCGCCGACACAACTGAGGATCAGCAGACGCTCGCCGGCGACGACGCGGCTGCTCGCTGTCTCTTCGAGGAGTAACCATTCACAACTCACAGATAGGACGCGAGAACGCCGTACTCCGACCCTGGCGTACCGAAATACAGAGATCGAAGCTCAGGCAGCCCTGCACCGAACGCCAAACTCGTACGTGCATACGGAGCTCAGCATCCAGCGAACCCGATTGTTATTAGTCCACGCCCACTAGCAGTACAGAGAGGCTCTGGAGAACAATGGCTGGAACAGGCTTCACATCGGGCGCCGACGGCACGATGCCCCAGATCGTGAGAACAGACGACGTCCTCGGGGGCGACCCCCGAATCGAGGACCACCGCATTGGTGTCTATCACGTCTATCAGCGATACGTGGAGGGCGACGAGACGCCCGAAGAAATCGCGACCAGCTACGACATTTCGGTCGCCGAAGTCCACGCTTCCCTCGCCTACGCGTTCAGTAATCCCGAGGAGATGCGGGAGATCGAGGCCCGAAATCAGGCCCGCTACGACGAGGACGCTGGAAACCGGGTCACTCCCGACGATCGGGCCTGAACCTGTCGATGGAGCTGATCGCTGACGAAAACGTCGAGACGGAGTGGGTGCAAGCGCTCCGCGATGACGGCCACGACGTCGTTCGCGTCGTCGATATCGAGGGACTCGGTGTTAGTGCGACTGATCCGGAGGTTTTGGGAGATGCCATCCAGCGAAATCGAGTACTCCTGACGGCCGATCAGTCCGACTTCAGCGACCCGCCGACCGACGACCATCCGGGCATCATCATTATCGCCGACGTCACGCGGACAGGCGGTCAGGTTCGGCGTGCAGTCCGGCGGATTGAACGGTCAGTGTCTGACCTCTCCGGCCACGTCGCATACGTCAGCGACTGGCTCTAGGTCCGGTGCTCAGGTGGCTTGCTTCCTCGAGCATACTCGTCCAGTATGGTTTTTCGACCCCTGAAAGGGTGCGGGGCATCCGAAGTCTCGCGTTCAACCGATGGAGACAGATCCGAGCAACCATCCAAGAACGGTAGTACAGGACGAGAGTGAGCACAGCCGGTCAACAGCAGACGACGTCGAGTACGTCGGCATGCGCGTCGACGGAACGCCGGTCGTGCTAAAGCTCACCGACCACGAGCGGCTCTCCCCCGACCGAAGCCTCGAGCTCGTGCGACACAGCCCAGCGGGATTCGACTGGGGCTACGTGGGGAGCGGGCCGGCGCAACTTGCCTGTGCGCTCCTCCTCGATTACTACGACGACGAGAGCGTCACCCACCAGCACTACATCCAGTTCCGCAATGCGGTAGTGAGTCAGCTGGTGTGTACTGGCCCGGCCGACTGCTGGCATCTCACCGGCGACGACATCGAGACCGCACTCGCTGACTGTAACGAGCACCACGCCCTCACGCCGGACGGTGGGAAGCCGTCGCCGTCGTTGCCGGCGAACTGGAATGCGGTGAACCGGACAGATCGGACAGTCTTCCAACGCCGGGATATCGACCACTACGTCGTCCTCGCCGAAGGGAGCGAGGAGTGGTTGGTCATACTTTGCGCGCAGGGGGACCGAGCGTATCCCGCCCCGCTTGACCATCGAACGCTTCCGGTCGAAAACAACCCTGCCTCAGCCGTGCAGGCACTCGTCGCTGAGAGTAACGACCTCGTCAAGCCAGAGGAGGACATCTGATGGAGAACATCCGACTCTCGCGGGCCACGTATCAGGTCATCGAACGCGCCGTCACGGCGCTGGAGTGCATCGGCCGAGAACTCGATCGATACAACGACCGGCACGAGCGAACAGCTGGGAAAGGCACAGACGAGACGAATCCCAGCGAATCATGACTGACGAAGCGACGCTTGACGACTTCGAGGACGAGAAATCGGCCGAAGAGTCCAGCTCGCTCACGCTGGAAGAGCGACTCCTCACCCCGATCTCCCCGTCCATCGGTCTGCGGGTGATTCCCGGTCGCGAGGATCCGCTCTATCTCCAAAATCGGGGAACAGAACGGTATCTCTTCCGCGACGATCACGACCGGTGTTTCATCCTTCAACCCTCGGCGAAGGACTCAGAAGAGGCGTTCGTCCGCTGGGTGTATCTCCCAGCAGACCGGCCCGAACGGCTGGCGCAGTCGGCGCTTCGTCGACGGACAGTGATCGGCTATGATTACGTTCAGCGGTCGGCCGCACCAGATCCAGTCAGGTCGACAGTAACGGCGATGTTCGTCTCGGAGGGATGGCCCGAGACGGCCTACGAATGTGGGTCGTGCGAGGCGCTGTTCGACACGGCACAGGAGCACGCCCTCCACTGCTGGGACGCCCATCCGTGGGTACCGAATCCAGAACAGGTGCGCCGTCGACGCCACGTCGACGAGTGAATTGAAGAGCCGAAGCCAGGTGTCGGGACCGTCCAGATGATTAACCAACAGTACTGGATTCTTGGGTAGGATGTTGGTTAAGAGGAGTTGTTTTTGCGCCCGTGAGAGGGGCGCAGGGCGCGTGATGAGAGCGCCGGCGCGGGTGACGAATTCGATTTCGAGGTGCCAAGATGAAAGATCCAGAATCCAGAACCGTGTTCGCTGGCGTCGACGGACGAACCGATACAGAACTACCCGACTGGTACCGCCAGAAGAAAACGGTCGACGAACCGAAGTCCTTCGCCGAGACGGTTCGTGACCTCCCGCAGGCCGTCGAGACGACAGTCGCATACTGGAATCCCTACTCCGACGAGTGGGTCGAAACGGAGCGCTTCAACGCCCTAGTCGAGCCGACGAGAGCGCGCGACCACGCGACAGACGATGAGCCCGACGCAGACCCACTATTTCACGTTCCGACGGACAGTTACGCGATCATCAACCCGGTGGATGTGTACAGGCCCTTGGAAGAGGTCCTTCGCGAGGAGACCATCGACGGGTCGCCGCTCGGGAACGTGATGTTCGGGGAGGTTCGACGCTACAGAGGCGGCGGCGAAGTCCATATGGACATCATGTTCGACGGCCTCGAAGTCCGGCTGCCGGGGCGGTCAGACCCGATCACGATGGGCGTGACCTCCGGCTACGACTTCTTCGGTGAGCACGCCGTCTACGTGGAGGGATTCGCTCAGGATGGGTACTGCTCGAATTCGATGCGCTCGCTCACCGACAAGGAAGTCATCAAGCACGTCGGGGACGTTCGGGACTTCCGGACCTGGTGGGAGGAACTCCTCACGCAGGTCGAACTCGTCGGCGACGACCTCTTCGAGTTCATCCGGGACGCCCAAGACATCGAACTCGAGTTCTCCGAACTCCCGTTCACCGTCACCGAGTTCTACAGTCTGCTCGGATTTCCGGACTATCTCGCAGAGCGTGCTGCCGGCGATGCAGAAGCCAACGCCGCGTCACCGTTCAAGATCGATATGTGAACGCTGCATTCCGGCGGAACGTACGCGCTGACCCACTTCTTTCAGGGGAAAGAGGGCACGTCCCTCGACCAGTACGTCCGCGTTGCGAACGACATCCTGTTCAACCCGGAGGGCACGATCGAGCGCGTCGAACGAGCCTACCAGGAGCAACTGGAGGCGGACGGCGACGACGGATCGCAGGCGTCGCTCGCCGGCGAGCGGGCGCTCGCGAGCATCGAGCGTGTGAACGAGGACCTGCAGGCCAACGTCGAGCAGTTCGAAGCGCGTAAAGAGGCGCTTCGCGAGCGGTTCCAGCAGGTGACGAACTAGCGCAGGCATCCGGTTTCGCGTTTCCATATGGCAAGCGAGGACGCCCACCAGCAGTGTCCGGTCTGTGATCGCCGAATCGCGAGCGTGACGATCGTCGGGCCGAGTGAAGCAGTGGTCGCGCCGTGCGGGCATCGTGTCGTTCCCCACCGACTCGACTGAAGACTTGCCTCATCGCTGAACAGGCACTGTCGCATACATCACCTCTATCTTAACCAACAAAATGCAGGTTCTGGAGCCTAGTGTTGGTTAATATTGGACTGCGGCTCCGTTTATTGCCCCTCCGAGAGGGTGCAGGGCGGCTGGATTCGCCCTCGCAGCCCATGCTCATGTCGCTCGAAATCAACTCCAGCAGCAGCACTGAGCGCGACATCGCCGCTGCCAGACAAGCCGACGTCGTGGCGTTCCTCCACCGAGCGCCGTTCGCTCTGGATGCGTATCGGCTCGGCTACCTACCTGGGTTCCGAGAGGACTGCGGATATCAGCAGACTCAGTTCAAGCATCTGAACATTCCCGTCGGGATGCTCGATAACGACTTTCGGAATCCCGATCTGGATCGGTACGTCGCCCGATTTTTCGAATACGAACCCCAGGTTGGCGTGATCGGAGATGTGTACGAGGGAGACGATGTCGATAGGTACGTGGCCGCTGCGCGCGAGATCCAGGCGAGCTATCCCGATGCAGACCTCGTCATCGTCCCCAAGTGCCGCAAGGTGATCGACATGATTCCCAACGACCTCGTGCTCGGCTACTCACGAGGGTATGCCGACCGATTGGCCAACGAGTTCTCCGAGCCGACCGACTGGCGGGGCCGTCATGTTCATATCCTCGGTGGAAGCCCGCCGAAACAGCTCGACGTCATCGAGCAACTGACCCGACCGACGCTCACGGACGACCCACCGGCCGACATTGTCGGTCTCGACTGGAATGGCCTACATCGCGGGGCACAGTTCGGGGAATTCTGGACGGCGGATGGTTGGGACGACAGCGGTCGCGACACCGACCACGTCACGGTTCGCAAGACGGTCCGCCACAGTCTCGCCCGTCTCAAGGAATTCTGGCAGGCTCAAGGTGTTTGGCCCGAATCGACACCACAGGACGACTCCGTCGAGATCGAGTATGAGGGGCCATCGCCGGGGGATCTCGATGGTGCTGCGTGTACCGAATGCGAAGCGAACGTCTGGACGACTCAGCGCGGTCCATTCGTCGCTGAGTATGATACTGGGGCTCTCTGTGGCTACTGCAGCTACGACTGCTACTTCGCCCACCGCCATCGAAATAACCTTGAGGAACTCGCCGGCGAGCAGAGCGTCTACCTCCCGCCGGCGTGACGCCACGAGTGGTTTTTCGCGCCCCAGAGGGGGCGAGGGCTCGATCCAGAGAGTCCTCAGAGATGGTGATTTTCCGTGAGTCAACAACAGCGTCCGAACGATGTCTCGATCGACGACATTCCAGTCGACGTATCGAACACCCAATCAGGCGAGGTCGATCCCGCTGAGGTACCCGAGGAGATCCGGTCGATCACTCGTGGACTCGCGAGCGAGCAGCCGCCGACGAATCCGCTCGTCGTCCTGAAGGCCGCCCGCTGGTGGTATATACATGGCAAGGGCGGAACCGATCCCGCGTTCCAGTGGGCCATCGAGTGGGTACGACACCTCGCGGCGGACACGCCGAGCGATGTCGACCAGTTCGACGCGTTCCTCGAGTATCTCGTCACGGTCGGCTTCGCTGACGAGAAGACAGCACTTCGATAGCCGATCCACCATTCACACTGCGGGGTGTTTGACCGGGGACTATCTCGAACAGAAACGAGTCTGACCGCAACCTATTCAGATAGAAGAACATTCACTTAGAATTGGTAGCACACAACGTCTTCTCCACCACAGGTCGGACACGTTTCGGCGTCCTCGGAAAGGGTCGTTCCGCAGTGTCGGCACTCATACAGGGTAGACGGGCTGGACGTGCGAGTACCAACGACCCCGCGGAGCGTTTCGACGAGACCCATCCTCCCGGTAATTGTATCGCACTGGTTGTTAATCCCAGCCTCCGATAGCAACCCCGATATAAACCCCGCAGTCGCGCCGTCGTTTATTGTGCGCCCCCAAGGGGTGCGGCGCGTCCTGACTTCTCGGAGACGTCGTCGTACTCGATGTGATGCAATCCATGCTGACAACCAGTGAGTCGGAGGTCTCGTTCGAGGAGACCGACACCCGACACGACGAGATGCACAGTACCATCGAAGACTGGATCGACGAGCTCATTGCAGACGTCGATGAGGCAAAAGCCAGCCAACAGTTCCAGGAGTGGCTCGATGTCCAGTCCCGATTCCATGACTACTCGCATCGCAACACCCTCCTGATCAAACTCCAGTGTCCCGAGGCAACGAAGGTCGCCGGCTACAACACCTGGCGTAATGAATTCGACCGGCACGTCCAGGAAGGCGAACAGGCGATCTGGATCTGGGCACCCATTATTACGAAGCAGTGTCCTGAGTGCGAGAATTCACCGAGCTACCACGAGCAAAGCGACTGTGACTATGACGAGACATCGCCTGAGGAGTGGTCGAAAGGACTGGTTGGATTCAAACCAACGGCAGTCTTCGATGTGTCTCAAACCGAGGGCGAACCGCTCCCCGAGCTGGAAACCGAAGCAGCTGGTGACGCCGACGACCTAGTGCCAGCACTCCTCCATGCGGCAACTACTCTCGATATCGACGTCCGTGTCGTCGACGCTGCCGAGTGGGAGCATGGCGACGCGAAAGGCGTCTGCAAACTCCAGACTCTCCACGAGGGCCAGCCCGTCGTCGAAGCGAAAGCCCGCTCAAATCAGGCCGATCTCGCGGTGACATTGGTTCACGAGTACGCCCACGCGCTGCTACATTTCGATGGCGACGACGAGCCCGAGCGCGCAAAACGCGAGGTCGAAGCGGAAGCCGTTGCGTACATCGTCGGGCGGTATTTCGACCTGGATACGAGCGGGTCAGCGTTCTATCTTGCCGCGTGGCAGGACGATGATCCCGAGGTGATTCAGGATCGACTCGGGCGGATCAGTTCGACCGCTCAGGAGATCATCGATACAGTTGTTGAGGGCTGAGACCCCCTTCCCCGGCTGTTAACCAACGCCTGGGGAACTTTGTCCACACTGTTGGTTAATTCGTTCAGCGTTCGACCACGTGTGTTTCGATCGGTCCCGAGATACCCCACTGACAGTCGATATTATGGTTCAGAATCGATTCGGCGCTGCTGGTCACGAAGGAACTCAACGACGGCATCGATATCCTGATCGGGAACCGTTTGCTGTTCGAAGACCCCTTTGAACGCGTCCGCAAAATCTTCCGACGTGAGTCGGTCGAGAACAGTCTCGATGCGACCAGCGAGTTTTTCGAGATCCCCGCGATGGAGATGGGTCGCGATCCGGTCGAAATCCGCACCAGCAGCAAGCACTACCAAATCCCGAGAGTCTGCCTTGCGGCCACTGTGGAGTTTCACCGCGAACAGCAACTCCCGTTCCGGAATCCTGGCTGTTACCGGGCGCCCGGTTCGCAGTTCCCCGG
>Ga0207718_101611_pt1 | contig 10839 bp, 9 predicted proteins | sample A23M2SouthBayCA_FD_187749 | JGI IMG/M metagenome (GOLD analysis project Ga0207718, IMG submission 187749) | Aerobic enrichment media microbial communities from Eden Landing Ponds, California, USA - A23 M2 (SPAdes) | ecosystem: Environmental > Aquatic > Marine > Unclassified | place: Emeryville, CA... | reverse complement strand
GGTTGAGGAGGATCTGCGGACCCACGGCGATGAAGCGGTGTTCGGCGGCGGCAAGACGCTCCGCGACGGCCTGGGAATGGCCCCCGGCGTCACGCAGGCGGAGGGCGCGCTCGACTGGGTGCTGACGAACGCGACGATAATCGACCCCGTTCTCGGCATCGTCGCCGCCGACATCGGCATCCGGAACGGCGAAATCGCCGGCATCGGCAAGGCCGGCAACCCCGATACGATGGACGGCGTCGACATGGTCGTCGGCCCGTCGACGGACGTCTATCCGGCCGAAGGGAAGATTGCGACCGCCGGCGGCCTCGACATCCACGTCCACTTCAACTCCGCACAGCTCCACGAACACGCGCTCTCGGGCGGGATTACGACGCTGTTCGGCGGCGGGTACGGCGGCGGTGCGACCACGTGTACGACCGGCCCGGAGAACGTCAAACGCTTCCTGCAGGCCGCCGAAGAGTGGCCGGTCAACGTTGGCTTCTACGGGAAGGGCAACGCCTCCGACCCCGGCCCGCTCCGCGAGCAGGTCGAGGCCGGTGCCTGCGGGCTGAAACTCCACGAAGACTGGGGGTCGACGCCCGAAACGATCGATACCTGCCTCGAAGTCGCCGAGGACGAAGACGTCCAGGTGTGCATGCACACCGACACGCTGAACGAGGCGGGGTTCCTGGAGAACACCTTCGGTGCCGTGGACGGTCGGACCATGCACCTGTTCCACATCGAGGGCGCGGGTGGGGGCCACGCGCCGGACATCATGGAGATGGTCGGCGAGCCGAACATGCTGCCGTCGTCGACGAACCCCTCGATGCCCTACACCGACAACACGTTCGACGAGCACCTGGACATGGTGATGGTGTGTCACCACCTCAACCCCGACGTGCCGGAAGACGTGGCCTTCGCCGAGTCCCGCGTTCGTGCGGAAACCATCGCCGCCGAGGACGTGCTCCACGACATGGGGGCCATCTCGATGATGACCTCCGACTCGCAGGCGATGGGTCGGATGGCCGAAGTCATCCCGCGGACGTGGCAGACGGCCTCGAAGATGAAGTCCCAGCGCGGCCCGCTCCCCGAGGACGAGGGGACCGGCGCGGACAACCACCGCATCAAGCGCTACATTGCGAAGTACACGGTCAACCCCGCTATTAGCGCCGGCATCGAGGACCACGTCGGGACGCTGGAGCCCGGGAAACTGGCCGACATCTGCCTCTGGGATCCCGCCTTTTTCGGCGTCAAGCCGGCGATGACGTTCAAGGGCGGCTTCCCGGTCCATTCGGAGATGGGCGAGGCCAACGGGTCGCTGATGACCTGCGAGCCGATTCTCCAGCGCGAACGCGCCGGTGCGGTCGGCAAGGCCAAACACGCCCTATCGCTGTCGTTCGTCTCCCCGGCGGCCGCCGAGGCCGACGTCGGCGAGGAGTACGGCCTCGATTCCCGCGTCGTTCCCATCGAGGGCGCGCGCACGCCCGGCAAGGACGACATGGTGCACAACGACTACTGCCCCGACGACATCGAGGTCGATCCGGAGACCTTCGAGGTCCGGGTCGACGGCGACCACGTCACCTGCGAACCGTCTTCCGAACTCCCACTCGCACAGCGGTACATGCTATGAAACTCACAGCCAAAGAACAGGAACGACTCACGGTCTTCACCGCCGCAGAGGTCGCGCGACGCCGCAAGGAACGCGGCGTCCCGCTGAACCACCCCGAAGCCGTCGCCTACATCAGCGACTGGTGCATCGAGCGCGGACGGGACGGCCAGTCGGTCGCCGAAATCCGCTCCGGCGCGTCGAAACTGCTCGGCCGCGAGGACGTGATGGACGGCGTCCCGGAGATGATCGACATGATTCAGGTCGAACCCGTCTTCCCTGATGGGACGAAACTGGTCACAGTTCACGACCCGATACGGTCCGACAGCGTCGGGTCAGCCGACGATGATGTGGAAGAGGCAGAGGCGGCGACTGATGGCGGAGACTCGGCGAGGACAGACGAATGAGCCTCACACATCGCGACGTGGCGACGGTCGGTATCGGCGGCCCGGTCGGCTCCGGGAAGACGTCGCTGCTGACCGCGCTCGTCCCGAAACTGCGCGAACAGGGCCTGGACGTGGGCGTCATCGCCAACGACATCCTCACCCAGGAGGACGCCGACGTCCTGCGCGAACGCTTCGCTGGGGTCGTCCCGGAGGACCTCGTCGCCGGCGTCGAAACAGGCGCGTGCCCGCATACGGGCATCCGCGAGGATCCGTCGATGAACCTCCAGCAGATCGACTCGTTCCTGGCTGACCACCCGGAACTTGACCTGGTGCTGGTCGAGAGCGGCGGCGACAACCTCGCGGCGACTTTCAACCCCGAACTCGCCGACTACTCGCTGTACGTCATCTCGGTCGCGGAGGGGGAAGACATCCCCCGCAAGCGCGGGCCGGGGGTTGTCGACTGTGACCTGCTCGTCGTCAACAAGACCGACCTCGCGCCCCACGTCGGCGTTGACCTCGACGTGATGGAACGGGACGCCGACGAGGTCCGGGACGGGCCGGTCGTCTTCACCAACTGCAAGGACGAGACGAACGTCGACGAGGTGCTGTCACACGTCCGGGAGGGGGTGCTGTTCGCCTGATGGCTGCCGACGCGCCCCATCCGGCGTTCGAGAGGTACGCGACCGAGGCCGTGCCACAGGCCGCCGTGGGGTCGCCGGGGAAAGACGGGGTACTCGAACTGAGCTTCGAGCGGACGGCTGAGGGAACGACCCTGGTCCACGACTACGCGACGGTCCCGTTCCACATCTCGGGGACGCTGGGACACGACCCTCACCCCGACGCCGACACCGTCTTCGTCCAGTCACCGACCGGCGGCGTCGCCCAAGGCGACCGCCACGACGTGTCGATAACCGTCGGGGACGAGGCCGTCGCGCACGTCTCGACACAGAGTTCGACGAAGGTCCAGACGATGACGTGCAACTACGCCGCCGCCGACACGACCCTCAGCGTCGGCGCCGGCGGCCACCTGGATTACGTGCCCGAACCGACGATACTCCACGCCGATGCCCGATACCTGCAGGAACTGACGGTCGATCTAGCCCCCGGCGCGACCGCCGTGGTCAGCGACGTGGTCGTCCCGGGTCGCCTCGCCCGGGGTGAACGGTTCGCGTTCGAACGGTACCTCTCCCGCGTGCGCGGGAGCGGGCCTGATGGCCTCCTGTTCGAGGACGCGACGCACTTGACGCCTGCGGACGGGGAGCCCACAGCACCCGGCGTTCTCGGCGAGTTTACCGTCTACGGGACGACGTTCGTCCTCGCGCCGGACCACGACGAATCCGAACTGAGCGACGCGTTACATGCAGCCGTTACCGACGGCGAAGCCCGGGCCGGTGCGACAGCGCTCCCAAACGGGGCCGGTGTTGCGGTCCGCGCCCTCGGCGACCGGGCCGAGACCGTCCAGGCGACGCTCCACGCGGCCTGGGACCACGCCAGACAGGAGTTGGTGGACGCGCCCGCGCCGTCCGGGAGGAAGTACTGATGTTGGTCGCAAACACCTACCTCGGCCACCGCGATGACGATGCCATCGCCGAGGCCGTCGATACGTCGGACCACGCTACGGTCGTGCTCTCGGACACCGAACGCCAACGCTCGCGGGTCCGAACCGAGACGACAGACGGCCGGGACCTCGGTATCGTGGTTGCCCGCGACCTCGCGGACGGTGACGTGCTGGCAGCCGAAGACGGCACCCTCGTCGTCGTCGAACTCGCCGCAATCGAGGCCCTCGTGCTCGATTTCGCCGACGCCGATGTTTCACCGACCGCGGCGCTGGAACTCGGTCACGCAGTCGGGAACAAACACTGGAACCTCGCGGTCCGCGAGCGAGAGGCCCTGTTCCCCGTGACCGACTCGAAGGAACGGATGGAAGATACGGTCGCCGACCTGCTCCCGGCAGACGTGCCGACACGGTACGAGCACGTTCCGCCGACGACGTTCGACGATGACGGGGCCGATCATACCCACGGCGACGGTACCGGCATGCACGACGACGGCCACAGCCACGGCGGCGCAGGCCACGCCCACGACCACGGCGTCCGTACTATCGATGGGAGTGACCAATGAGCGACGCCGCAGCGCTTGAATCGTTCCGGCTTGCCGATTCGTTCCTCCCGGTCGGAACCTACACTGTCTCGTACGGGCTGGAGCAGTTCATTCAGGACGACCGGGTCGAGGACGCGGCGGAGCTCGAAGCGCTCCTGTCGACGTACCTCCGCCGGCAAGTCGGTCCCGCCGAACTCGTCGCACTCCGGGCCGCACACGCCGCCGCGACCGAGGGTGATCTCGATGCGGTTTGTCGGGCCGACCGGCGGCTTTCGGCCGTGACGCTGGCCGCGGAGTTTCGCGAGAGCGCCCAGCAGTCCGGGGACCGACTGCTCTCGCTCCAGACGGAACTGCGTGAGGAGGCGCTGCTGGACCGCTACGCCGAGCGCGTCGACGCCGACGAAGCGCCCGGCAACTACGCCGTGGTGCTCGGCGTTGCGACCGGACTGGCTGGCGTCCCCGTCCGCGAGGCCTGCCTGCTGTGCTGTCACGGCTTCGTCACCGGACTGCTGGGTGCGGCCCAGCGGCTCCTCTCGCTCGGCCACACAGATGCCCAGCGAATACTGGATGACCTACAGCCGGTGATGACAGCCGCAGTCGACGACAGCGCGGACCGAGGAATAGACGAGATGACTCCGTTTGCTCCCCTGATAGACGTATTGGCCGCCGAACACGAGCGCGCAGAGCGGCGGCTGTTCGCAAGCTGAACATTTTCTGATCGTTTGAACATATGTGGCGAAGGTATGTTAGTATAAGAGCTAAATACGTGTGTGGAAAGGGATACTTGAGTAATCAAATCCGTCAATATCAATATGTAGGGCCATAATTCGAGAGTAGAAATCCAAATTTGGAATTATAAGATAATACATCCAAGTACGTATCCTCTCATGGGAAATGCCGCCCTAAGCCCGTGGGCAGAGGGCTTGTCGTCGCCATCTTAATATAACAAATGTACATATGTTAGTGGGTGCATGTGTCACGCCGAGAGGACCAGCCCAACTGCGCTGAAACCAGTCCGTGCAGTATGTGGATTGGCGTTCAAGATGATCGAACAGGGGTGTCGGATTCATGACCGGTTGCTCATGTTGATGTTGACTTCAATAACGTTCGCGGAATTGACGACCTGTTTCGGGAGGGTTTCTTCGAAACGGTCCCCCTGCAGAACGCTTGCAGGACCCGAGACGCTCAGCGACCCCAGCACGTCCCCGCCGGGTGTCTGAATCGGTGCCGCTATGGCACGGAACCCTTCGATTTCTTCCTCGTCGTTGTACGCGTACCCGCGTTGGCGGATCGCCGCCAGTTCTTCGAACAGCGCCTCTGTGTCGGTTACCGTCTTCGCCGTTCGCTCCGGCAAGCCATGCCGGTCGATGATTTCGTCGACGCGTTGCTCGGGAAGGTACGCGAGAATCGCTTTTCCGGAGGCGGTGTAGTGCAGGTGGTCCCGCTGCTGGGGCTTCGTTGTCTGGTATTCGCCGCTCACACTGGTGTCGCCTTTCACCTGATACAGATTGATAGCGCGTCCGTTCTCTTCGGTGACGATGTGGACGTACTGCCCCGTATCGTCGGCGAGTTCGTCGACCTGGGGCTTCCCTTGGCGGTACAGTGGGTTCCGGCTTCGGACGTACTCCCCGAACGCAAACAGTTTGAGTGCGAGCTCGTACCTGCCGTCACGCTTCACGACGAGCCCGTTCTCCACCAGCGTCGTCAGATGAATGTGAGCAGTGCTCTTCGAGAGATCGAGTTCCGTCGCGAGTTCCGTGACACCAGCCCCGTCCATTTCTTTGAGCGTCGCCAGCACTTGGGCAGACAGAGAGACGGTCTGTAACGTTCGAGGTCCGTCGTCACCACCGGTGGAAGACATATTACCACCGTCTCACCAGAGCGACTTATATGTTCGCATATGTTGAACAATAGTCCGGAAAACAGTGCATACATATTCATATATTAGATATACTAGTGCTTTCCAGCACTGTATTCGGTGAATAGTGGACGGGGGCGAAACGATTGTGGGAGAGGTGGTGTTCGAACATCTTGAATCGGTATCTTTCGTCTCGGGAATTTAAGGTATATCCACTGTGATTAAGGTCTACACGGACCTATTTCGCATTGCAGCGATAATGACGTATGTAGGGAAACGCTTATGAATAGCTGGTGAATCTACTCTGCTGACGCGAAAATGAGAGTGAACGCCCAGAATACTCAGCCAGTACTGTACGGTGTCGAATGTCGTCTCCGGTCCCAAGGAGCGCACAAATGACTGACGGCAACGGTGGGAGCGACCCGATTCGTGGCAAAATAACCGCGTCCGACTTCACGTCGGCGGGGTCCCGCCGGCAGTTCCTCGCCGCGCTCGGCTCGGCTGGTGCTGCCGGCCTGGCCGGCTGTTCGGGGGGGTCAGGGTCAGGGTCGAGTTCCGGTGGCACGTCAACCGGGGAGAGCGGGTCACAGACGGACAGCACCGGCGGCTCGACGCTCACGGCGAACATCTCCCAACGCCTCGGGACGATAGACCCCGCGAAGGGGACCGACTACGTGCAGGCGATGGCGCTGGTGAACCTCTACGACCCGCTCGTGTTCCCCGACAGCGAGGGGGAGATTCAGCCGCATCTCGCGTCGGACTGGTCGGTGTCCTCGGACAGCAAGACGTACACGTTCACCCTGCGTGACGACGTGACCTTCCACAGCGGGAACTCGGTAACCGCCGAGGACGTGAAGTTCACGACCGAGCGGTTCCTCGACCTCAACCAGGGATACGCGTCGCTGCTGAGCGGCGTCCTCGACAAGGAGAACATCGTGGTCGAGGACGAGCAGACGGTGTCATTCGAGCTCAACCGCTCGTACGCGCCGTTTCTCCCCATCATGGTCCTCGTATTCGTCGTGGACAGGGACGCCATCATGGACAATCTCGAAGACGGTGAGTACGGTGAACGCGGCGACTACGGACAGGGGTACATCAACAACAACGACGCCGGCTCAGGTGCCTACCAGCTGGCTGACTTCTCCCGGGGCAATTCGATTACGTTCGCCAAGTACGACGACTACTTCAAGGAGTTCCCCGACGGCGCGTTCGACACCGTCGAGGTGCGCATTATCACCGAGAACTCGACCGTCCAGACGCTGATGAAAAACGGGGAGCTGGACATGACCGGGCAGTACCAGAACTCCCAGACCTACAGTGCCATCGACCAGATGGAGGACGCGCGGGTCGAGAAGATACCGACGTTCGGGCTGCTGTACAACAAAATCAACACCCAGAAGCCGCCGACGGATGATCCCGCCGTTCGTGAAGCGATGGCCTGGGGCTTCGACTACGAACAGGTCGTCAACGAGATACGCCCGGACATGAAGAAGGCACAGGGGCCGCTCCCGCCGACGTGGGGCGCACACAACAGCGACGTGCCCCAGCCGTCATACGATCCCGAGCGAGCGCGACAGATACTCGCTGACGCCGGTTACTCCGAGGGGGAACTCACCATCACGAACACGTTCACCTCCTCGTACTCCTTCCAGGAGCGCATCGGCCTGTTGTTCAAGGACAACATGGCGGACATCGGAATCAACGTCGAATTGAACCCCCAGACCTGGGGGACCATCACTGAGATGGCGACCACGGTCGAGGACACGCCACACACGAGTCAAGTGTTCTACGTCCCGACGTACCCGTCGCCGGACTCGATGTTCTACAACCAGTTCCACTCTGAGGCGGCGAACACGTGGATGAGCATGGAACACCTCGACAACGCGGAGGTAGATGGCCTCATCGACGAGGCGCGACAGACCCCCGACCGACAGGCCCGCGTGGAGATATACAAGCAACTGCAGAGCAAGCTCGCGGACCTGTACTGTGACATGCACCTGTATCACACGGTGAAGACTATCGGCTTCCAGAACGACGTCGAGGGGCTCACGCTTCGGCCAGCGCAGGGCTTCGAGTACACGTTCCGTGACCTCCACCGAGTGTAATGGCGCGCATAAGACAGCTACTGCGTCGGCTCTCGGGGATGGCCGTCAGCCTGCTCGGGCTGTCGGTCCTCATCTTCGTCATCTCCCGGGTTCTGCCGGGGAACCCGGCGCGGATGGCGCTCGGAGCGATGGCCAGCGAGGAGCAGGTGGCGGAGCTCGCCGCCGAGATGGGGCTCGACCAGCCGCTCCCGGTCCAGTACGTCGAATACATGCGTCGGCTCTTCGTCGGTGACCTGGGACGGAGCCTACAGACGAAAAACGCCGTCGCGTACGACCTGCTGACGAAGTTCCCCGCGACGCTCGAACTCATCACGCTCGCGTTCACGTTCATGGTGGTGTTCGGCATTCCACTCGGCATCGTCGCCGCGAAACACCACGGCGGGGTACTCGACAACGCGACTCGGCTCTTCGCCTTCTCGACGGTGAGCGTCCCGAGCTTCTTCATCGGCATCGTCTTCCAGCTCGTGTTCGGCTACTTCCTCAACTGGTTTCCTATCACGGGACGGCTCTCCTCGGCGCACAGCGGTGAAGTGGTCCGAACGACGGGATTCATGCTCGTCGATACGCTCCTGTCGGGGTCGATTGCGGCACACGTCGACGCTTGGACGCATATCCTGTTGCCGGCGCTCGCGCTGTCGTTTAGCGGGATGGGGCAGGTCATCCGTATCACGCGTTCGAGCATGATAGACATCGAGGGACAGGACTACATCGAGGCGATGCACGGCTACGGCCTGCCGACGTGGCTGGTCACCGACAAGTACACGCTGAAGAACGCGTTCGTCCCGACGCTGACCATCCTCGGCCTGCAGTACGCGTGGCTGCTCAGCGGCGCGTTCATAATCGAGATCGTCTACTCCTGGCCCGGCCTCGCAAAGTACGGCGTCCAGTCCGTCCTGACCTCCGACGTAAACGCCGTCGTCGGCGTCACGATGCTTGTCGGCGTCGTGTTCGTGGTGGTGAACTTCGTCGTCGACCTGCTGACGAGCTACATCGACCCGCGGATCGGTCTGGCAGGTGAAAGCGCATGAGCATCGAAACCCTCTCGTTCGATACGTCCAGACTCGACGGTATCGTCTCGCCGGCACGCCGCGAGCTATGGTATCGCTCGTACCGCCGGTTCGCAAATCAACCGATGAGCGTCGTCGGACTTATGATAGTTGTCGCTATCGCACTCCTGGCCGTGTTCGCGCCCTATATCGCCCCGTACCCGGAGCAAGTAGGGTCGTTCACGGACTTCGCGAACGCCTATCAGCCGCCGTCTCTCAACCATCCCTTCGGGACCGATAGCGCGGGGCGGGACATCCTCACCCGCGTCATCTTCGGCTACCGCATCGCACTACTGCTGGTCGCTGTAGTGCTTGGGCTCGGCGTCCCAGTTGGCGTGATGCTGGGGCTGGTTGCCGGCTACGCCGGCGGCTGGGTCGATACGATCATCATGCGGATTACGGACACGTTCCTCGCGCTCCCGCCGCTCGTATTGGCACTTGCTATCGCGTCAGCCTTCGAACCAACCCTCGAGATCGCGATGTTTGCTATCGCGTCGCTCTGGTGGACGTGGTACGCACGGCTGGCCCGCGGACTGGCCGGGAGTCTGTCGGACGAGGAGTACGTGCAGGCGGCGGAACTTGCGGGTGCGAGCACGACGCACATCCTCTTCCGGGAGCTGCTGCCGAACTGCCTCTCGCCGCTGTTGGTCAAAGCGACGCTCGACGCTGGAATCGTAGTCCTGACTGGTGCGTCGCTGTCGTTCATCGGCCTCGGCGTCCAGCCCCCCAGACCGGGGCTCGGAACGATGGTCGCGAACGGCACCCAGTATCTGCCTGCCGAGTGGTGGATCAGCATTTTCCCGGGGTTCGCTATCTTCGTCCTCGTGATGGGGTTCAACATGCTCGGGGATGGCCTGCGTGACCTCTTCGACGTGGAGGTAGAGCAATGAGCGACGATGCTCCACTGCTCTCAGTTCAGGACCTCTCTGTCGGCTTCGAGGGCTTCGACGGCTACGCGGCCGTCGTCGACGGCGTCGACCTGACGGTCGAACACGGCGAGGTCGTTACCATCGCCGGCGAGACCGGGTGTGGCAAATCCGTGACGACTAAGGCTATCACTGGCCTGCTCGACGAGCCGCCAGCACGCGTTTCCGGAACTGTCGAGTTCGACGGACAGGATCTCCGTGACCTCCCGGACGACGAACGCCGGGCACTGAACGGGGACCGAATTAGCGTGATATTCCAGAACCCGCTGTCGAGCCTGAACCCCGTGTTCACTATCGGCGAGCAACTCACCGACACTGCACAGTTCGGCGGGCATGGAGATACTGGCATCGTCGGGTACCTCCGACGTCGACTCTCGTCGGGAGACCGATCAGCCGCCCGCGAGCGCGTGCTAGAACTCCTCAAAGAGGTCCGGATGCCCGACCCGGAGTCCGTAATGGACAGCTATCCATCGGAGCTCTCCGGCGGAATGCGACAGCGAGCGATCATCGCGCAGGCGCTCCTGAACGAACCTGATTTGCTCATCGCTGATGAGCCGGGGTCCGCGCTTGACGTGACTGTCCACGACGAAATCCTCTCGTTGCTCGAAGATCTCATCGAAGAACGGGACATGAGTATCCTGATGATTACGCACAACCTCGGGGTCGCTCGACAGTTGAGCGACCGGGTCTACATTATGTACGGCGGTCGCATCGCGGAAACCGCACCGACGGCAGCGATATTCGATACGCCACGCCATCCGTACACGCAGGGGTTGATCGCGTCTATCCCTCGCCTGTCCGGCGAGTCGATGGCTGGTGGCATCGGCGGG
>Ga0207718_101604_pt1 | contig 10875 bp, 8 predicted proteins | sample A23M2SouthBayCA_FD_187749 | JGI IMG/M metagenome (GOLD analysis project Ga0207718, IMG submission 187749) | Aerobic enrichment media microbial communities from Eden Landing Ponds, California, USA - A23 M2 (SPAdes) | ecosystem: Environmental > Aquatic > Marine > Unclassified | place: Emeryville, CA... | reverse complement strand
CTACCCATCACGCATCGGTCCGCGAACCGAGCCACTTCGTGATGGCCCGACGATACTCGATTCGTGGGGGAGAACACGGAGTTCACCACACTCGACGATCCCAGACACGGTCTCTGCCGAGGTCCTCACCCAGTCGTATACGCCAACCTACGGACTTGCCGTCCGTACAGATGACCTAGACCTCGACGCACTCCGGGTGAGTGGGATCGTCCGTGGCGTCGACGCAACACCCATCACGTCAACGGTGGGCACTCCTCGTGAACTTCGAGAGAGTCAACTTACCGCCGAAGTGGTCTCGCAGACGACCGACCAGGCGACCATCCACATTGAGCTCCGCGATACCGAGACTGGCTCTCCGATCGACCTCACTGCCGACGAGCGACACGGTTCGCTTAATGGTGAGTCTGGAGGCGGCTATCTCACTGTTGCCGACCAGCGTGTTCGGACGAACGAGTCTGGGATCGCGGTCGTAACTATCGACCAACCCGGAATCTACACGGCACGCTATCACCCCGGCACGTGGTTGGTCGCAAATCCAGCCTATGTGTCCGACACGGCGACGGTGCGATGGCATCCACTCAGCACCCTCGATGGGTGGGTTGGATTGCTCATCGAGGTCGGCTGGCAGTTCATCCCCTTCGTTGTCGTGTTCTATGCAGGGAGGCAGATTCTCCAATTCTTCGGGCCACGAGATGATTCTGAACGCTATCCATGAACCACAAACAATCACATTTCAATCGACGAACCGTCCTCCGAACCGCAGCCGGGCTCTCCGTTGGTGGTCTCGCTGGCTGTCTCAACGGCAGTGGTGAGACTCGTGCTGGGACTTCCATCGCGAACGACGATGCTGACGACCAGGGTATCCTGCGTCAGGTTACTGTTGACGGAACCGAACTTGTTGTCAAGCTTGGTTCTGCGGCTGACGTAGACCAGCTCAATCTCATCCAGCCAAACGGCGAGCTATTCGGGACACGGGAGCGTGCGGCCGGTGTTCGACAGGTCTCATTCGATATCGGGACTGCGTACGACCCCGGTGGCTATCGGATTATCGCCGTTCACGGCGAAGAGACGGTTGCCGAGACGGGTGTGGAGATTCGACCGCAACTCGAAATCGTTGCCGTTGGGTTGTTCAGGAACAACCCAGACAAGCCGTGGGATGAGGTGTATGGGGAGAGTGAGACTAATCGGTTACAAAATGCCGAAGCATGTGTCTCTGTCCATAATTCTGGAACAGGACCTGATGCAGCCGTCTCACTCGAATTCTCTGGAGACATCCCAAACCCAATCGAAGACCCACGAAATAGTGGTCTCTACGACGCTGATAAGGTAACTATTCCGCCGAGTGAGACAAGAGATCTGTTCAGCAGTTCTCTACCATTTGGTGCACATGCCGGCAATGACGGCATGGGGTGTATCGTAGAGAAGAACACAGGTGAGTTCTCTGTGCTTGTTGGAAGCCGTGTTTTTGCCAAAAAGATTTCAGAGAGATTCACTGTCGAATACTCTGGTTCCGACGTCATGAGAGACTGCAGTATCACGATTTACAGGAGATAGTCATGGTTGATTTGATAGACGTCGTTTTGGAAGGTTTCAAAGACGTCATTAGCTGGATTACCAGTTCCTTCATTGAGGGGATTCGAACAGGATATGACACACTTTCTGCTGAGTTATTCGGCACGCCAACTCCAGAAACAGGTGGTGCATTTATCTTCGGTACACCGTCCAACAGCCCTTGGATTCAGATTCGAGAGGCGCTCGTCGGTGGAGAAGTCATGCTCATCGCACTATTGCTCCTCGTGGTGAGTGTCCAAGGCAGAAATGCGATCCGCATTTTCAACATGGGAAGTGCGTACGAGACCATTAAAACGAAGAGAAACGCATGGACAGGGGCAATTTTCATTATCCTCTGGTATTGGGTTGCGGCTACATCGTTGTTCCTCGTAGACGGATTCACAATTGCCCTTGTTCCCTCCCTCGAAAGCGTATCTGATGCCTTAGTTAACTTCTTAGGAGTGACCATCACCAACCCCCTACTCGGTCTCCTCCTCGCAGCACTCGGTGGCATCTCGATGTGGGCGATTCAGGCACTCTTTTTCATCCGCGAAATCTTGCTGTACGTCTACGTCTATGGGATGCCAATAGCCATCGCGCTTGGATACGGAAACATCCCAGTTCTCTCTGACATCGCAACCGGATTCGCGAAACGATTCGTTCCATTAGTCGTCCTCCCACTCCCGGCAGCAGTCGTGTTCAAAGGGTACGATCTGCTATTCGCCAGCGGAACATTCTCGCCAGCAACTGCATTTCTCCAATACCTCGTCGCGGTCTCACTCCCCGTCATCGCACTCTATCTCACGTGGAAGACGTTCTCCTACGCAACCCCGCTCACTGCGAAGGCCATTGGAACCGCAAGCAAAGGCGCAGTCATCGTCGGAAGTGTCGCCGCAGGCGCTTCCATCGGTGGGACGGGCGTCGCAACGACCGCCGCCCGCTGGGGCCCAAAAGCCGCTGCCGGGCAAGTAATCGCACAGAAAGCCGCCGCTCAAGCTGAAAAAACCACCACTGCCTCGTATCGCCGTACCGAGAACGACCCCCACAACGCCAATCGCTAATTCATCATGTCGACTGATTCAGACGCTGCAGAACGCCGTATCATGGACGAATTCGGAGAAGAAAGCCGTATCCCAGGACTCAATATCGAAGAAGGGGACGTTGGTGTCCTCATTGCGTTCCCACTTCTCGGATTGTTCATCGCCGGACTCACTAGAATCGACTCACTCGCAGTCCCGCTCATTGCAGGCGGCGTCGGACTGGGTGCCGCCGTCGTCTATGTCGCACCGGATCACCTCACTGCGTGGGCATGGGCTAAAGACGTGTCTCACTTCACAACGCGACCACGTCGAACGTTCAGTGCTCCGAGCGCAACAGACACCCAAGAGGCCGTCCGAAACGAGGGTGGCCTTGCGAACTACACACCGTTCAAACCAGATGAACGAACACAGGATCTCACCAACATCGAGCGCGCCTGGCCCGGTGTGGGTGCGATCCAGCGTTCGGATGGCGTGATGGAGGCATTTATCGAAGTCAACCCAGGGAATATGGACTTCGCCATGTCAGATGACTGGGCGAGTCTCCAAGCCGCAGGCGCGGCGTTCGCGAACAAGGAACTCGATTCAAAGCTGAAGTTTCACGCGACGACGCGGTCGTTCCCAGTCGAACAACTCACAGAGAACATCGAACAGCGCCTGTCGGATGAAGATGTTACCCAAAACCCAGTCTTCCGTGAACTCCTCGAAGAATATCGCGGGACACGTCCAGAGGCGATGCAAAGCCGTGGAACCCAACAGATTCGCTTCTTTATTGGTGCCGAAGTCTCGCCATTGGAAGTCTATGACCGCTTTCGTGACGAACGAACGCCCGCAGAGAAGTTGACCGAAATCCCCGGTCTTGGCTTCCTGTTCAACCCATTCGTTACGCGCCGAGAAGATCTCTCGAACGCCGAAGAGCGTGCACGGATATTCGAGCGATTAGATACCCGAATCACGAACATCGAGTCCGGATTCATCCAACAGGCGTCAGGGTGGTCTGCTCGTCGATTGAGCACAGTCGAACTATTCGTGTTGGCGATGGACTTCTGGAACGGTCACGAACACGACTACGACAATCCACGACGAGTCATCCGTGACCAACCGATTATCGGGCGTTCCCGCCGAGAGGGCGATCTCGATGCGTGATCTCACGCTCCAAGTTGCGAGCGAACTCGCTCGCCAACTCGTCGAGTGGTTGCAACAGCCAACGTCACCCGAAGGGGCTGCGGTGTACGCTGCCGGTGTACTCATCTCCATCGTCATTGCCATCGGTGCACAGAAACGCCGCTCTCCCGACGAAGAGCTCGAAGTCGACTTCGCAGCTGTCCTCGACGAAGAGACGATCCAAACAGGACACACTGAGCGACGGCTCCTCGAGGACGTTGCCGAGTCACACAAAACGACGATTGCACCCGCAGCTATCGAATGGGAGACGCGTGCAGCCCGCGTGGGCGAGCAGTGGACTTCAACACTCACGATCACCGACTATCCTGATTACCCGAGTGACGGCTATCTCAGTGATCTGTTCCAGCTAACAGATGTCGAGTTCGACCTCACGGCCCACATCCGGCCAAAGAATCAGCTGCGTGCTCGAAACGAACTCCAAGAGATCGCTGATGACCTCCAAGTTGATGCTGACCTCGAAAAGAGCGTTCGAAGTGGGTATCTCCAACAACGAGCACAGCAAGCTGCGGCGACATACAATGCTGTCGAGAGTGGGACTCGTGTCTTCGACCAGTCGCTGTTCGTCACTGTCCGGGGCGACACACGCGATGAGCTCCACGATGCCGTCCAAAGCGTCAAAAGCGCACTTCGCGATGAGCCGGCCAGTCTCACACCGAAAACGGCGATTTGTAAGCAAGACCTCGCACTCCAATCTGCAGCACCGATTGGAGAGAATATCGGCGGTCGCAGCGCAATCGCACTTGGTGGGGCCGTCGGTGCACTCCTTGCCTCACCACACAACGCGACAATTCTCGAAGAAGGAGGCGTCGAATTCGGCATCCACAAAGACACCCACAGCCCTGTCGTTATCGACCCGTTTGCTCGCGAGAACGGCTATGCGATGTTCACCGTCGGCGATACCGGCTCTGGAAAATCATTTGGCTCGAAGCAGAACTTCATCCGGTCGATCGAACAAAGCACAGACCGGATCGGCATCATCCTCGAACCGCTCAACAATTGGGCTGGCGTCGCCGAGGCCTTGGACGCCAAACGCATCACCGTTGGTGGGACACTCGGGTTGAACCCCTTAGAGATTCGCCAGACTCCCGAACACGTCCAGCGAGCGATGGGTGAGGATGCGAGTCCGTTTAACGAAAAACTCGACGACGCAATGAGCTTCTTGACGAACTATTTCGCGCTCCGCGGCATCTCACTTGGTGACCGACGAACTACCCTTGAGCTGGGGCTTCAACAGGCGTACGAACGACAGGGGATCACTGACGAGATTGCCACGCATGGCAATCCGAGCCCGACGATTCGCGATATGATGGACGTCTTCGAGGAGATGATTGAGTCACCCAGTGAGTTCATCGTTCGGACGAACGCCGAGGCGAACAAACTACGAGAGGATGCAACGTGGCTCCTTGGACAACTTCGGCTGTTCGAGGAGGGTGGGCGGTACGCAAACCTCGGAAGGGCATCCGAATTCAACATCCGCGACGAGAAGGTCATCTACCTTGACCTAGCCCAACAAGAAGGCAGCGTCAGCAGTAGTACCGCGCTGACGATGCAACTGCTCATTTCCTTGGTGTACGAGCGTGCCAAGGAAACGGACAAAGAAGTCGTGTTCGTCATTGACGAAGCACGGTATATTATGCAGGACGCCGCGAGTCTGGCGTTCTTGGAGACGGTGTTCCGTCATCACCGACACCACGATCTTTCGATTCGACTCGTCACACAGACCGTCGACGAGTTCTTCGAACACACAGAGTCCGAAGCAATTCTCGACCAGTGTGCAGTCAAGCAGTTCCACCACCTTGACGGAATGGACGAAACGTGGGCGACAGAGTTCGGGCTGAACTACGCCCAGATGCGATTCGTCCAAGATGCGATTCCGGGAAATGAGGATGCGGGGTACTCCGAAGCGCTCGTTGGCGTCGACGGTGAGTGGCGTGGGATTCGCGTTGAGGCGATGCCCAAAGAAAAGCGGGTCATTGACTTCGATCCAACGGAGTCGGCTACTGGTTCGCTACCCGGTGGTGAGCGCACTCGTCGAGCGCACAGACGTTCATAGTTGGCACGGACGGCATGATTACCCCACCGAGAGGAAAACATCGTCTCCGCCGAGCCGACCGCGAGACGTCGGACCAGTCAACCTCTGAACCAGATTTGTTCAAATTGAAAGGAACGGGTGGTGCTATCTGGGGACTGCCGGGATATCAGTAATCTCCGATAGCCGGTCGCCGTAGATACTACGTCTCTTATCGGGATTTGTCCACCACAAGCCTGTTAATTATCTTGTGTAGCTCTAATCCATACTGCTCCCATGTCGGCACAATAGATGGGTCAATTGAAGTTGGATCTACTTTCAATAATTTGGGTATCATTTCCACCCATTCATCTATATTTGGTTGGACAACCTCTACGCCTGGTTTCCCTGTTAAAACCTCGTTAACAAATGCGTCAGATGAAACTCCAACCGGGGTACGCATTGCATACGCTTCCAACGGCGTGATGCCATAAGACATCCAGCCCGGACAAGCAAAAACATCCGCAGATTTATAATATGATGGTAGTTTATTCTCTGGAACAAACCCAGCGAATATAACCGAGTCCCGAATCCCCAATTTTTCAGAGAGATTCTCTAGATGTTCACGACGTTCGCCAGTCCCCGCAACAACTAATCCCACATCATATCCGTCCTGTCGAAGAGAACCAACGGCCTTGATTAATAAAGAAACTCTTTTGCGTTTATCAAGTCGGCTAACACTTAGTATTGTATAGTTATGATTCGTGAGACTAAGATATTCAGTCTCCTCGTATTGTGAAATCCAAGCCTTGGATACACCAGGGCGCGCTATCAATGCATCAACTGAGTAGAGGTTTTCTAACTCTCTTTGAACTTGATGGGAGCCAGTGATAACTGTTGAACTGGACTGAAGTGCGCGCTTTTCCAGCCATTCATTTACGTATGACTGTAATGTGTCCTGAAATGAAGGAGAGAGTTCATCATAGAATTCCCCATGACCTGGCACGGAAGAGATTAGTTCTTGATAACTCCGAGAATTTGCATGGGGAAGACGATTCGGTTCATCAACAAACCATAGAACTGTACCGTGAACGTGGGGGATATAGGGAGTGTCATCGCCAAAAGGCCTTGTCGCTAAGTAAACTCGTTTGGTAAATGTATGTGTGAGAAAGAGGTCAATATCTTCTTCACTGAGGATTTTTCTAACTGTGAGTATATCGTCTATCAATCCCCCGCTTGTGACAACTATATTAACGCTATGGGGCACGCCATAATCGTCTAAAATTGCTTGGTCATAATCGGCGACAAGGAGAGTAACTCCCCAACCTTCAGAAGATAGATACTGAATTTGTTCACAGACTACTCGTTCAGCACCACCGTGTGTCGAGAGGGAAGGAATAGCGATACACGCTCTCATATACTTAAAGAGATGGTAGTTCGTTAGATAACTTTGGGTGTCCTGTGTTCAAATTGGACGACGGACACCCGATGCGGCTCACGAACCAAGCCGCGACGTTTGACCACTCGGAGGAGCGCGACTACGAGTTCACGTGGTGAGTTCCGCGTCCCGGTCGGGGAACGAACTTCAGGACACCGCTCCGTATCAACCCCGAGCAGGAAAGCCTCTGGCACGACCTCGTAGCCAAGGACGCGAAGGCAGGCGAGATACGGCTTCAGAAGTACCGGCAGAACTGGATACTCCACGTCACCGTCGAGTACCCAGTCGAAGAACCAGCGACGGACGGTGAGTCTCTGCTCTACATCTCTCGGGGGAGAGCTGTATCAACAATCTCCTGCGGATGAGCGAAGAATATAATATCGAAGTTACGATATCTTGTTTTATGACAGATTTCGCGAATTTATTGACGACGATGTTGTTCCTCCATTTCCTCCCCATCGGATTCATCGTCGTCGGCGTCTACACGAACCTGCCAGTTGGAATGAAAGCGTACTTTTTGGGGCAGATCGTCGCAACAGGGCTCGTCCTCGATATGATCTTCTCCTCAGTCGACTCAATTATGACTGGTTTCAGAGCGTACCTGGCGCTCTTCCAAGAGGGGATCATGATCTTAGGAGTCGCGCTCATTGGGACGGCGTGCTGGGTAAGCTTCGAATTCGAATCGACGCGAGGTCATGGGTCGCTATCAGCGAGCTCGGTGACCGACCGCGTCGATACGGACCGGTTCGCTCGTGATCCACGGTCGAGCCTGAACCGGGCTGTCCGTGTTCGTGGGGAGGTGGTCGTCGGGCTCTTCGTGTGTTCGCTCATCGCGGCTCGGGTGGTCGCCTTTACATTCCCGATGGTCCCGGCGTCGGGTGCCTCGCTGCTGTCGACCCCAGAGGTTGCAGTGGCCGAGTCGGAGTTGTTCGGCGACAACTACGAATTCGTCGTGCAGTTGCTCAAGATCGTCCGCCTTGATCTATATCTTGTGATCGGGCTCATCGGGTCGCTGGCGATGTTCCCGCTCGGTGGCCTGTCCCCGAGGAACATGAAATACAGCTATCTCATTTTCGGGACGATAGCTCAGGTCGTGATTCTGCCCGCTTTGGCCCTGGCTGTGTTTGGCCTCTCGGTTTTTGGTGTGACCATATTCCCGCCGAACGCACCCGCCGATCTGGTGGGGAACTTCTCGGCGCTTGCTGCGCCTATTTTCCTCCTGTTGCTAGTCGGTGGTGCAGTCATGAGAGAATTCCTGCGGAAAGCGGAGCATGCGTATGGTAGTTGAATGGATTATCGAGTTCGTACCGGGGTGGCTCGGGCCGACAGTGATCGTCATCGGACTGTTCGTCTGCTCTATCGGACTGTTCAGGAACGGGCTCGATACGTTGTTTACGGGCGTGGAGTCGAACTTCGAGTACATCGTGCCGGCGCTGGCCGGCCTCGTCTACGTCTGGGCGATGACCAACGTCCTCGCGCTGCCAGGCTTCTTCATCCGACATCCGACGACGTTTGCCGTGCTGTTCACGTTTGGGGCCAAGTGGATCGAGGGGGTCTCGGCTGTCATCATCTTCCCCAAGTTGGCATATATTGTGGCCAACTCCTCCGAGGTCTGGGAGACCAAATCGTTGCCAGGCCAGACCACTTTGACACAGAAGCTCCGTCGCCGACTGGTGCTGTTCCTCTTCGCGATGATGGCCTTCTATTCATTCATCGGCGCGTTGCTGTTCGAGAGTGGTCTCTCGATTTCTGGCGGCCAGTTGCTGGTCGTGGTCTGGACGGTGCTGACGTTCCTCATCTCGTTGCTTGGTCTGTTCTGGAAGGTCTCCTGGATCGACCTTCCGCCGTATCTCCTCTACGGGACGGTGCTCATTCTGAGCGGCGCTGAGGTAGTCAACCTCTCGTCGATCGGCGGGGATATCGCCGTCTATCTCGCTGGTGGAATTGGGTACACGCTCGGGTACGTGACCCTGTTTCTCCTGTGGGTGGTTCCAGACGGAACCCTCACTACTAGTCCGACGAGCAGGTGATTCGGACTATTGCCCTAGGGGATGGCAAGCGTCTGAGATTCTTTGAGACACGCTGTCCTGGCTTCAGGTAAACGAGATTTGATCCAACATTTACGCCGTTTCTCGCGTCCGCCCCGGACTTCGGGACCGTGTCCAAGACGACCGTCGAGAGCACGGTGAGTCGCTTTGTAACTCGCCGTACGGAACGGCCCAAAGTGCTGGAACGCGAAAGCCCACGAGGGGTGCAACCGAAAACGCGCTTAATCCTGGCGCACCGGGAAGGTGCGAGCGAAGCAAGACGCGAGTACCAAGAGCGGCTCGTCGCGAACAGCGACCAACGCGAGTCGTGAGCACGGAGGGTACAGGACGGCGAGCGGAGCGTGCCGCAAGAAAAAACAAACTCAGGCTGTCACTCGAACAGCGCCAACACATCTGACGGGGTGAATAGATGGACATCCTCGTGCTGTGCTGCACGCTCCACAAGTTCGTCTGTGAACCCAGACCGCGAAAAGAGTGCGTACTCGACGTCTCGATCAGAACCTTGCCAACGCACGTCCGGTTCAGTCGCTTTGAGGTCGTCTAGGAGTGACTGTCCCACGGGACTATTGGTCCACTTGCACTCCCCAAGGAGGAGCGTCTTGGTTTGTGGGATCAACCCAACCACGTCGATTTCTTGCTCGCTATACCACCAGCGGCCTACTCGGGAACTAGAAACTGGGAATGACGGCGTTCGGGCAGCTTGTCGACAGACTTCTTCAAACGCGAAACTCGTGTGCGTCGGTAATGTCTCAGCAATCGAATTTCGGACGGGTTCAGTTCGGCCTTGTTCGAGGGTTCCTCGGTTCGGCGAGACGTAGCGGAACCAAAACCGGACGAACTGGTCAGTCAGCTTGTAGACACCGCGTCCGTCAGGATCTGTGACTGGTGTTTCGCGCTCGACGAGCGCTAACTGAGTCAGGTTTTGGAGATACCGTGAGATGCCACTTGCCTGCTTATCGATACGATTCGCGATATCGGTCACACGAGTTGCACCGTTGGCAATCGCTTCAAGAATCGCCATGTAGGTGGTCGGTTCTCGGAGTTCCTGTCGGAGCAGGAATTCAGGCTCTTCGTAGAGGAACTCACCCTTGGAGAGAATGTGCTGTTCGATGTTCGAAAAGAGGTCTTGAGTCTCGTCAAATTGCTCGAGATAGGCTGGAACCCCACCGAGTACACTGTAGGTCTGGATTGTGGTGTCAGCATCATACTGCGGGAAGAATTTCGAGATGTCACCGATAGTGAGTGGTTCGAGTCGCCACTGTCCAGTTCGGCGTCCATAAAGAGGACTCTCGTAACTCAAGATACCCTCTTCGATCATTGAGATCGAAGAGCCCAACAGAACAATCGAAATCTCTGTGTCAGCGAGCACTTCGTCAACGACGGTCTGGAATACAGATGGGATTGTCTCATCTTCCGCGACGAGATAGGAGAATTCGTCTAAGGCGACGACAAACGGGCCGTCAACCCGTCCCTTCAGATACCGGAACGCATCCAGAAATGAGTCCACGTCGGGTGGGACATCGTCGAAGTGGTCCGCACACTGTCGTGCAAATTGCGTTGCATTGTGTTCCGGCCCTCGTTGGTCACAAAGGTAGTATTGGGTATCCT
>Ga0207718_101597_pt1 | contig 10928 bp, 10 predicted proteins | sample A23M2SouthBayCA_FD_187749 | JGI IMG/M metagenome (GOLD analysis project Ga0207718, IMG submission 187749) | Aerobic enrichment media microbial communities from Eden Landing Ponds, California, USA - A23 M2 (SPAdes) | ecosystem: Environmental > Aquatic > Marine > Unclassified | place: Emeryville... | reverse complement strand
TCGTCTTCGCGTTCGAGAAACGTCGCTGTCATGTCGGCGAACCCCGGCTCGTCGTCGACGTGGAGAATACACATCGTCTCAGCAATATCAGCCATAACTCTGCCCGTTAGCTATACATTACAGTACGGTGACTTAATAGATAGTCTCTGGAGACAAGGACTGATCTCCCGTCGTCGTTGGCTCGCAATGTCTTCTATCGTGCGCTTCGGGATAAATTATATCTAATTGATATTTATGGCGAAAGGTGCTGTGCGCCGCTATCCCTGGCCGACCATCTCGTCCTCGTCTTCCCACTCCTGTTCGCGGAGTTCGTACTTCTGGACCTTCCCGGTCGCTGTCGTCGGCAGTTGCTCGACGAACTCAACGCGGCGGACGACTTTGTAGGTCGCCAGTTCTTCTCGGGTGAAGTTCCGGAGGTCCTCGGCCGTCACGCCCGGGTTGTCGGGGTCACCGGAGTTCGGGACGACGAAGGCCTTCGGCGTCTCGCCCCACTCGTCGCTCGGGGCGGGGATAACTGCGACATCGCTGACGGCGTCGTGTTCGTAGAGGGTGTCCTCCAGTTCGATGCTGGAGATGTTCTCGCCGCCGGAGATGATGATGTCCTTCTTGCGGTCGCGGATGGCGATCATGCCGTCTTCGTCGACTGTCGCCAGGTCGCCCATGTGGTAGTACCCTTCGACGCGGTCGGAGAAGGCCTCCTCCGTCTGTTCGGGCTTGTTCCAGTAGCGATCCATCACCTGATTGCCGCGGACGACGACTTCCCCCAGCGTCTCGTCGTCGTGTGGCACGTCGTTGCCGTCCTCGTCGACGACCCGGACATCCGTCCCGAGGTAGCCGATACCCTGGCGCTTCTTGACGCTGAAGCGGGCGTCGCTGCCGTCTTCGAAGAAGCGGCGAGCGTCCGAGGTCGTGACGAGCGGGCCGGTTTCGGTCGCGCCGTAGACGTGTTTCAGGTACCAGCCGAAGTCGTCCTCGACGGTTCGGATGACGGCCTCCGGCGGCGCGCTGCCGGCGGTCGCGATGCGCACGTCGTTGGCACCGGTCGTCTCGATATCCCCGTTGTGGTCTTCGTAGCGGTCCGCCAGGATGTTCAAGACCGTCGGCGCGCCACAGAGATACGACACGTCTTCTGTCCTGACAGCGTTGAAGATGCCTTCGGCGTCAACGCCGCGTGTACAGACGTGTTTCGCGCCCATGCCGGTGACGGAGAAGATGTGGCCCCAGCCGTTGACGTGGAACATCGGCAGCGTCCAGAGGTACACGTCGTCGTCCGAGATCTCCTGGTGGAGCGCGACGATGTAGGCATGGAGCGTCTCCGTCCGGTGGGTCCGGCAGACGCCCTTCGGGTCGCCGGTGGTTCCCGACGTGTAGTTGATGGTGATGAGGTCGTCCTCGTCCATCTCGGGGCGCTCGTAGTCGGTCCCCGCCTCCTCGATTATCTCGTCGAAGGATTCCCAGTCGCCGTCGACGGCCTCCGTGTCGTTGGTCACGAAGATCTCGGTGGGAACCTCGTCGCGGATCGGCTCGATTTTATCCGCGTACTCGTAGTCCGCGTAGACGGCGTCGACCTCGGCGTCCGAGAGGATATATTCGAAGTCGTCCGGAACGAGCCGGTAGTTCAGCGGCGTGTGGACCGCACCCAGTTGCATGGTTCCGTAGGCCGCTTCGAGCTGGTAGTGCGTGTTCGGGTCCAGCACGGCCACCCGGTCCCCCTTCTCGATGCCACGGGCAGCCATCGCCGCCGAGAACCCGTCGGCTCGCTCGCCGAACTCGTCGTACGTGAACCGCTCACCGGTTGTCGCGACGATAGCCTCTTTGTCCCCGTAGTACTCCCGCGCACGGTCGAGAAAATCCGTGGTCAGCAGTGGCTTATGCATCTCAGGCTACCGTATGGTTAATTATGATATAGTGGTTGTGATACTCCCCTGATATTGCTGTCACGCGGACGGGTCATATTTTGGGTGTCCGTCGAACCACAGTCGCTTTGGGGATAGCGTCCCCACTTCTCAGCAATGAGTACAGCGACGGCGGACGTCTCGAAGCGGCAGGCGTGGGTGATGGCCGCGCGGCCACAGACGCTGCCTGCCGGGGCCGCGCCGGTCATCGTCGGGATGGGGTTGGCAGTCCACGCCGGCGTCTTCGCTCCATTGCCGGCGGTCGCAGCGCTAGTTGGCGCGTTGCTCATCCAGGTCGGAACGAACTTCGCGAACGACTACTACGACGCGGTGAAGGGGGCCGACACCGACGAGCGCGAGGGGTTCACCCGCGTGACCGCTGGCGGTCTCATCGACGCCGACGAAGTCAGACGAGCAATGATAGCGACCTACGGCCTCGCCGTCGTCGTCGGCGTCTACCTCGTCGCCGTCGGCGGCCTCCCTATCGTTGTCGTTGGCCTCTCTGGCATCGCCGCCGGAATACTCTACACCGGCGGCCCGCTCCCCTACGGCTACCGCGGGCTGGGTGACCTGTTCGTGTTCGTCTACTTCGGCGTCATCGCGGTCACTGGCACGTATTACGTGCAGGCCGTTGCGAGCGCAAGCGGCGTCGGCACGTTCCCGATGACGCTTCCGGCGGGGTCGGTCACTGCCGCCGCTATCACGGCGAGTCTCCCGGCAGCCGGGCTGTCGACGGCGATTCTCGTCGTCAACAACATCCGCGACCGGGAGACGGACCGCGCCGCGGGCAAGAAGACGCTGGCCGTCTATCTGGGCTACGGGTGGAGCCGCGTCGAGTTTCTCCTGATGGTGGGGATGGCCTACGTTGTCCCAGTCGTGTTCGCCCTCGATAGCCAGTACGGGCTGCCCGCACTGGCTCCGCTGCTTACGCTGCCACTGGCGGCGACGGTCTCGAAAACAGTCCTCACACAGACCGACGGCGACGCACTGAATCCGACGCTCGAACGGGTCGGGCAGACGCTGTTCGCCCACTCCGTCCTGTTCGCGCTGGGACTCGCCGTCCCACAGCTACTATGAACGTCGACCCGTTCTCGCTCCCGCTGTCGAGTCCGCTCGCCACCGCCCGCGAGACCATCAGCGAGCGCTCGGGATTCGTCGTCCGCTACGACCACCGCGGCGAGACCGGCGTCGGCGAAGCCACGCCGCTCCCGGGCTGGACGGAGTCGGTCGACGACTGCCGGAGCGGGCTGGCCGATGCGGCCGCTGTCGCAGTCGACGGCGGTCACACCGACATCCTCCTGTCGCTAGACGCCGCGTCCGTCCCCGCCGCCAGGCACGGCTTCGCGACCGCCCTATTGGACGCCGATGCGAGGGCCGACGGCGTGCCACTGTACCAGTGGTTCGATTCCGGGAGGCGGTGCGACCGCGTTCCGGTCAACGCGACGGTCGGCGACGGGTCGCCGGCCGAGACAGCCGACGCCGTCGAGCAGGCGGTCGAGGCCGGCTACGACTGCTGTAAGCTCAAAGTGGGAAAGCGCACCGTTGATGAAGATGTCGCGCGCGTTCGGGCCGTCCGTGAGCGCGTGGGCGACGACGTGACGCTTCGCGCCGACGCCAACGGAGCGTGGTCACGCGATCAAGCCGAGAACGCCTTCGACCGCTTCGCGCCGCTGGACGTGGCCTACATCGAACAGCCGCTCCCAGCCGACGACCTGGCGGGCCATGCTGCACTTCGAGGGACAGATATCGGCGTCGCGCTCGATGAGTCTCTCGTCGAGCGCCGGGTCGACAGCGTGCTCGACGCCGACGCGGCCGACGTGTTGATACTGAAGCCGATGGTACTCGGCGGCCCTGGAAACGCCCACACGCTGGCGCTCCGGGCCCGCGAGCAGGGCGTCGAGCCGGTCGTCACGACGACCGTCGACGCCGTCGTCGCCCGCCTCGCGGCGCTGCACGTCGCCGCCGCGATTCCCGACGTCAGGGCCTGTGGCCTGGCGACTGGCGACCGACTGGCGTCCGACCTCGCGCCGGACCCGACAACAGTAACCGACGGGACAATGTCGGTCCCTCAGGCGACCGGCCTCGGCCTGGACCCGTCGGAGGTGGGGACCGATGCGTGACCCCGTCGACTGGCCGACAAGGGACCTCGTTGCTCACCGCGCCGACACCACGCCTGACCGGACGGCGATGGTCGCGGCTGACTCCGGGAACGCGGTCACCTACCGGGAACTCGACGCCGCTGTCGATGCGGTGGCTGCCGGACTCGACCGACGGATCGACGCCCAGGACGCCACCGTTGCGACGCTCCTGCCGACCCAGCCGGCGGTCGGGACGCTCCTGTTCGCGACGATGCGACTGGGCGCGACGCTCGCGCCGCTGAATGTGGAACTCGACGCGGAGACACTCCGAACGCAACTCTCGGCGGTCGACGCTGATCTGCTGGTCTCTGGGGGCAGCGCTGCTTCGCTGGCAGCCGACATCGGAGGCTATCCCGTGGTGTCGGTCGACGAGGATCTGTCCGTGGCCACCGTCACCGAGACCGCAACGGTGGAAGGGAGCACTGCCGTACGCTCAGCAGAACTGAGCCGCAGCGACACCCAACTCGTCATCTTTACTTCGGGGACCACCAGCGAGCCGAAGGGCGTTCGGCTGACAGTCGGCAACCTCGTCGCCAGCGCCGTCGCGTCCTCCTACCGCCTCGGCGTCCTGCCGACCGACCGCTGGCTGGTCTGCCTGCCGACCTACCACATGGGCGGGCTGGCTCCCTTCGTCCGGAGCGCGCTGTACGGCACCGCTGTCGTTGTACAGCGGTCCTTCGACGCCGAAGCGACACAGCAGGTCATCGCCGACCAGTCGGTGACGGGCGTCTCGCTGGTGCCGACGATGCTGTCGCGCCTGCTGGACGCGGGCTGGGAACCGCCGTCTTCGCTCCGGTTCGTCCTGCTCGGGGGCGGCCCGGCCAGCGAGAGCCTCATCGAGCGATGTCGAGAGCGGGGCGTTCCTGTCTGTCCGACCTACGGGATGACCGAGACGGCGTCCCAGATAGCGACAGCACGGCCCGAAACAGCATTCGAGCGGTCCGGCACCGTCGGCCAGCCGCTCGTGTTCTCCGACGTAACAGTCGTCGCTGATGGGGAGCCTTGCGACCCCGGTGAGCGCGGGGAGGTCGTCGTCGACGGTCCCACGGTGACACCGGGCTACCTGAACGGCGACGGCGGCGCGTTCGGCGACCACGGCTTCCGGACCGGCGACATCGGTTACCGGGACGCGGACGGCCGTCTCTGGGTCGAGGGCCGCGTCGACGACCAGATCGTGACCGGCGGGGAGAACGTCGACGCGAGCACGGTCGCCGCGGCGATTCGCGATCACCCCGCGGTCGAGGATGCGGCCGTAGTGGGGCTCTCCGACGAAGAATGGGGCCAGCGCGTCGCCGCGCTGGTCGTCGGGGAGATATCGCCCGCGGCGGTTCGCGACCACTGCGTCGAGCGACTCGCGCCGTACGAAGTCCCGAAGACGGTTCGGGTCGCCGACGCGCTCCCGCGGACGGCTTCGGGGACTGTCGACCGGTCCGCTGTTCGGTCGCGGCTCACGGCTGCTGGCGAGCCGAACGAATCAACCCAGTAGTTCGGTGCCGGTGGCCAAGCGGTTTTCTACGTCCGCAGTTTATGCAGTCCCGTGTGTACAATCGTCCTCGCGTGGCAGGTCTTCGACGGTACGCCGGTCGCGGTCGCGGCGAACCGCGACGAGCGACTTGACAGGCCATCGCAACCGCCACAACAGCGCCACTGGGGGAGTCGCGTCGTCGCGCCGGCCGACGAGGAGGCCGACGGGACGTGGATCGGCTACAACGAGCACGGCCTGCTGGCGGCGGTGACGAACCGCTGGGTCGACGCTGACCTGGCTGGCGACCGCTCGCGCGGCCTGCTTGTCCGGGACGCGCTGAGTCACGAGAACGCGGAGTCCGCAGCGCGCGCCGTCGAACAGGCCACCAGAGCGGCCGAGTACGCGGGGTTCAATCTCCTGCTGGCCGACGAGAACGCCGCTGTCCTGCTGGAATGGGACGGCCAGCTCGCGGTCCGGAACTTCCAGCCCGGCGTCCACGTCGTCGTCAACGTCGGCGCGGACGGCGACTACCGGATTCCGGCCACTCGGCCCGACGCCGGCGAAGAACAGGCGAACAACGCGACGCGGCTGCACGAGGCACTCGTTCCGGAGCCCAGTGAATCCGCCGACGGGTGGATTGACCGCGCGGGCGACGCCATCAGCGACCACGAGTACGGCGTCTGCGTCCACGGCGACGGCTTCGGCACGCGGTCGTCGTCGCTCATCACGCTGGGTGCCGACAGAGAGTATCGGTACGCGGACGGGCCGCCGTGCCGGACCCCCTACCGCCCGGTCGAAGGTCAGATTTAAGCGGCCGACTCACGGTGTACACAATACATGAGTTCAGCAGCGTCGGAGGCGGACCTTTCTGACGGCGAGCGGGCCGGGCTCGAACTGATTCGGGAGTCCGGCGGCATCCACCAGAGCGACTTCTGGAAGGAACTCGACGTCTCCTCGCGGAAGGGGAGTCGGATCGTCGAGTCCCTGTTCGAGAAGGGCCTCATCCAGCGGGAGGAGACGGTGTACGAGGGGCACAACACGTACTACCTGACACCCGCGGCCCGCGACCTCGACTTCTCGCTTCTGATGGCCGGCGACCAGCTCTCGCCGTTCATCGGCGACGAAGAAGTCGACCCCCACGACGACACCTTCTCGCAGTGGGTCATGACCCTCGCCTACGAGGACTGACCGTCGCTGGCGGTATCGTCCCGCAACTGCCCGCGCCCGTTAGTAGTGCCACGGCACGTCGTCGAAATCCGGCTTGCGCCCTTCGTTGAACGCGTCCCGTCCTTCCTGGGCCTCGTCGGTCATGTACGCCAGCCGCGTCGCCTCGCCGGCGAACACCTGCTGGCCGACCATCCCGTCGGAGTCGAGATTGAACGCGTATTTCAGCATCCGCATCGCCGTCGGTGACTTCTCATTCATCCGCTCGGCCCACTCGATAGCGGTGTCTTCCAGGTCCTCGTGGGGCACCACGTCGTTGACCATCCCCATGTCGGCGGCTTCGTCGGCATCGTAGGTCTTGCCGAGGAAGAACACCTCCCGGGCCTTCTTTTGTCCCACCTGTCGCGCGAGATACGCCGAGCCGAAGCCGCCGTCGAAGCTCCCCACGTCGGGGTCCGTCTGGAGGAACTTCGCGTGCTCCTCGCTGGCGAGCGTGAGGTCACAGACGACGTGCAGCGAGTGGCCGCCGCCGACGGCCCACCCCGGGACGACGGCGACGACGGGCTTTGGGATGTGGCGGATCTGACGCTGGACTTCGAGAATGTGGAGGCGGCCGACGTTCTCTGGCGCGTCGTCTGCCACGCCGTCGCTCGTCTCTCGCGGGTCGCTTTGCTCCCCGCTCGCTGTGTCCGAGTCGCGTTGCGACTCGCTGTACTCGTACCCGCTTTCGCCCCGGATGCTCTGATCCCCGCCGGAACAGAAGGCCCAGCCGCCGTCCTTCTCCGAGGGACCGTTGCCGGTGATGATGACACAGCCCACGTCAGTCTGGCGCTTGGCGTGGTCCAGTGCCGTCGCGAGTTCGTCGACCGTCTCCGGCCGAAAGGCGTTGCGCTTCTCCGCCCGGTCGAAGGCGATGCGGACCGCGCCCGTGTCGGTCGAGCGGTGATAGGTGATGTCGGCGAAGTCGAACCGGTCGATGACCGTCCACCGCTCCGGGTCGAATAGCTCAGAGACCATACCGTGGCTCGGGACGGCCCTCGCAAAAAGATTCCTCGTACGCGCTACCACAGCAGAGGAAACGCTTTGGTGTCGCGTACGTGAATCGACTAGCGATGCCCTCCAAACTGAATAGAAAAGCGGTGATGGGGATACTCGCGGGCCTCTCCATCCTCGTTGTCGTGTACAGTCTCGTCATCGTCCAGCAGATTCTGCTCGGGCTGATCGTGGCCGTTGCCCCCTGGCTACTGTACCTGCTCGTGCGGTTCATCTTCACGCTCGAACGAATCGCGACGGCGCTGGAACAGCTCGTGTCGGTGCGCGCCCAGGAGCAGGAGTCCACTGGAGCTGCCGGGGACTACCAGCGGCCGTCGGAGTCGTACGAACGCGGCACAGAGACAGAAGGGGGCGTCGAGAACAAGTGATCGAGCGCGGTAGCTGGCAGCGAACGTCGGTCGCGCGCTTACAGGTGTTACGCCCGGCATGACAGAGACGTTCTACGAGGTACTGGGCGTTTCAACCGACGCGTCGACGGCAGCTATCGAAGCGGCCTACCGGGAGCGGCTAAAGGAAACCCATCCCGACGTGAGCGACGCGGCCGACGCCGGCGAGGCGACACAGCGGCTCATCGAAGCCCGCGACGTGCTCACCGACGAGGACGAGCGGGCGCGGTACGACCGGCTGGGCCACGACGCCTACATTGCGGGCGAGAGTGATGCAGCCGAGGATGACGGCGGTGACGCTGCCGAAGCGGCACGGCACGCGGGCTATGACGGTTCTGCGTCGGCTGGCGACCGGACCGAAGCGAGCGCTGACCGGAGTACAGCTCGGACGAACGCCCGGGAACGGGCACGACGCGAACGGGCTGCCAGGGACCGCGTCACCGAGGACAGACGTTCGACCGCTGCTACCGCTTCGAACGACGACCGGTCAGCCGACCCGGCCAGCGAGGCGGCGACCGCGTCGGAGGCAGACTCGACCTGGCACTCCGGCGCTACCGCGACCAGCGGCTTCAGCGACAACTCCGGCAGCGGCGCCACCTGGAGTTCGTCGTCCGCGTACTCTGTCCGCCAGACCGACACCCCGTCCCGCGGGTCGCTCCTGGAAATGCCGACCGGCCGGGGGCTGACGCTGTTTGCTATCACGTTCGCCCTCTATCCGGTGATGCTGTTCAGCGCGCTGCTCCCGGCGTTCCCGCTGTGGGTCAATCTGACAATCGGGGTCTGCACCCTCTTCATGATCGGCTATCTCCAGTCCGAGCCCACTATCGCGATCATGGTATTCGGGAGCTGGAGCCTGACGACGACGGTGCTGCTGGTCACGCTGAACATCAGCGCGTTCTCGCTCATCGGGGCGCTCGCGCTGTCTGGGACGTGGCTCCCGTTCGGACTGTCGCTGTTGACGGCGTCCGTGTTGCGGCTCTGAAAATCAGTCGCCAGCGAGGGTTTCGGCGACCTGTTCGGCAAGCCGGTCTCTGACCGCGTGGCTGTCGCCCGCGTCGAACTGGACCTCGATGACTTGTGTCCCATCGGCCTGGACTGACTCGGCGAATCGCTCGCGGAACTGCCGGCGGTCGGCCACCCGCTCGAACTCCAGTGAATAGAGCGCCTCTGTCGGCTCGAAATCGAGTCCGTGTGGCGTGCGGAACTGGTCCTCGAAGGTGGGGTGGTCCTCGATTGGGAGCATGTGGAAGATGCCGCCGCCGTCGTTGTTGATGAGGACGACCGTCGCGTCTACCTCACAGCGACCGAGCGCGAGCAGGCCGTTCATGTCGTGGTAGTACGCCAGGTCGCCGGTGACGAGCACGAGCGGGTCCGCCGTCGCGCTGCCGGCCCCCAGTGCCGTCGAGGTGATGCCGTCGATACCGCTTGCCCCCCGGTTGCCCAGTACGGTCAGGTCGGCGTCATGTGGCCGGCCGAAGCGATCCATGTCCCGTATCGGCATGCTGTTCGAGACGAACAGCGTGGCCGGGTCCGGGGCCAGCACCGCCACGTCTGAGAGGACGCCGCCTTCCCAGTAAGTTTCCGCGACGAAGTCGTCGACGGCATCCCAGTGGATTTGTTCCGCCTTGGCGAACCGTTCGCGCCATGCTGACTCACCACCGCCCAGTGTCCCGTCCGAGAGCGCATCCGCGGTGGCGTCGGGGTCGGCAACGAGCAGGTCCGTCGCCGTGAACTCGGCCTCCGACCAGCCGCCGGTCGGGTCGACGAGGAACTGCTGGCAGTCGGCGTCCCGGAGGTAGTGACGCAGCGGCTTCGAAGTCGGCGACGAACCGAAGCGGACGACGACATCTGGATCGCCCCACTCGTCGACGCTGCCGCTGCCGAGATAGCCGTCGTAGCCGCCACAGACCGGCACGTCGAGGCGGTCGACGTGCGGGCCGAACCGCAGGTCCGACAGCGGGTCTGCGAGGACAGGGAAGCCGGTCGCCGACACCAGCCGTTCAAGCGATTCTGCACTGAGTCCCTGGTCGGCCGGCCCAGCGACGATGAGTCCCCGCTCTGCGGCCCGGAGCGCGTCTTGCACGCGGCGCACCGTCCGCTCGTCCGGCGCAGCGACGCCCTGGCTCGTCGTGACGAACGGGCCGTCGCGGCCAACCTCGGCCGCATCGTCGCCGCCCGCCCAGCCAGCGGGAACGCCCGCCGGGTCGTCATCCGGCACCGGCGTCGGTTCCAGCGGCTTCCGGAACCGACAGTTCAGGTGGACCGGCCCCGGGTCGGCGCCGGTGCTCTCTGCGAGCGCGCGGGCCGCCGTGGTCCGAAGCATTCGCACCTTCCGCGGCTCGGCCTCGGGCTCGGGCATATCCCGGTACCAGCGCACGGCGTCGCCGTACAGCTTCTCCTGATCGACGGTCTGGTTCGCTCCGCTGTCGATGAGTTCCGGCGGTCGGTCCGCCGTCAGCAAGAGTAGCGGAACGCCCGACTGGTTCGCTTCGATGACCGCCGGGTGGTAGTTCGCCGCGGCGGTCCCCGATGTGCAGACCAGCGGCGTCGGCTCGCCGGTCCGGCGGGCCCGTCCCAGCGCGAAGAAGGCCGCCGACCGCTCGTCGAGGTGCGAGAACACCGCGATGTCCGGGTGCTCGACGAACGCGACCGTCAGCGGCGTCGAGCGACTGCCGGGCGAGAGACACACCGCGTCGACGCCGCCCGCGGCCAGTTCGGAAACGAGCGTCTCTGCCCACAGCGTGTTGACGTTCGGGGCGGTCATTCCAGCTCGTCCAGTATCGGCCGGTATTTGAGCTGGACCTCGTCCCACTCGCGGTCGGGGTCC
>Ga0207718_101596_pt1 | contig 10930 bp, 7 predicted proteins | sample A23M2SouthBayCA_FD_187749 | JGI IMG/M metagenome (GOLD analysis project Ga0207718, IMG submission 187749) | Aerobic enrichment media microbial communities from Eden Landing Ponds, California, USA - A23 M2 (SPAdes) | ecosystem: Environmental > Aquatic > Marine > Unclassified | place: Emeryville, CA... | reverse complement strand
TTTATATAGAACCGCTAACGATGATTCAGGTGAGGATCACAAATATGTCTCAGAGTGGCCAGCGACGCATGGGCGGACAGCCCCTTTTCATTCTCAACGAAGACGCCGATCGGACGAAAGGAAAGGACGCACAGAGTTCGAATATCTCGGCCGGGAAGGCCGTTAGCGAGTCCGTACGGACCACACTGGGTCCACGCGGGATGGACAAGATGCTCGTTTCGGATGACGGTGACGTCGTCATCACCAACGACGGGGCGACCATCCTTCAGGAGATGGACATCGAGCACCCCGCGGCCCAGATGATCGTCGAGGTCGCCGAAACCCAGGAAGAGGACGTCGGCGACGGGACGACCACCGCGTCCGTGCTGGCGGGCCAGTTGCTGGCGAAAGCCGAGGATTTGCTCGACGACGACGTTCATCCGACGACGATCGTTGAAGGCTACCACGCGGCAGCTGAGCTCGCTCAGGAGGCTATCGAGGACGAGGTGTTGGCCGACGAGCTCGACGACGAGCAGCTGCTCAAAGTGGCCCGGACCAGCATGACCGGCAAGGGGACCGGCGACATCGCCGGTGACGTGCTGGCACAGGCAGTCGTCGACGCAGTCCGCGCCGTCGAGGGTGACAGCGGTGTCGATCGAGAGGCCATCGCCCTCCAGACCCAGATCGGCGCGTCCTCTTCAGCGACGGAACTCGTCGAGGGCGTCGTCGTCGACGAGGAGCCGGCCCACGAGAACATGCCGAGATCGGTCGAATCCGGTGCGGTCGCCGCTATCGACGGCGCGATCGAGCTTCGCGAGAGCAGCATCGACGCCGAGTACAACGTCACCAACGTCGACCAGCTCAACGCCGCACTCGACGCCGAAGAAGAGGAGCTCCAGGGCTACGCCGAGGCCCTCTCGGATCTGGGCGTCGAGATCGTCTTCACGAGCGACGACATCGACGACCGCGTCGTCGCCCACCTCGCGAAGGCTGGTATCCTCGCGTTCGAGAGCGTCTCCGATGACGACCTCTCGGCCGTGATCGCCACAAGCGGTGCGAGCCGCGTCAGCGGCGTCAACGACCTCGACTCGGACGATCTGGGCACGTCGAGTGTCAACGTCAAGAAATACGGCGACGAGGAACTCGCGTTCGTCGAAGGGTCCGAAGCCGAGACCGTCACCGTCTTCGCCCGTGGCTCGACCGAGCACGTCGTCGACGAGGTCGAGCGCTCCCTCAAGGACGCGCTGGATGTCGTGACTGCTGCCCTCGACAAGGGTGGCGTCGTCCCCGGCGCGGGTGCGACCGAGGTTGCGATCTCTTCGTACGTCCGCGAGCAGTCCGCCTCGGTCGAGGGCCGCAAGCAGCTGGCCGTCGACGCCTTCGCCGACGCCGTCGACGTCCTCCCGCGAACGCTCGCGGAAAACACTGGCATGGACCCCATCGACGCGCTGGTCGATCTCCGCGCCGAACACGAGGGCGGCGATCTCGCCGGCCTCATCTCCGAAGGCCAGACCGGCGTCGTCGCCGATCCGCTTGAGTACGGCGTCCTCGACCCCGCCGCTGTCAAGCGTGAGGCCGTCGACAGCGCGACCGAGGCCGCGACGATGATCGTCCGTATCGACGACGTCATCAGCTCCTCGTAAGACGATAGAACCACACCTGCTTTTTTCGTGTGTGACACTGCTCGATAGTCGCGACTCTCCCTCGAATAGCTCCTAGCATACACAACAGCGCAGCCCGCCTCAACACCCTCTCGAAAGCCCTCACCACGCTCGCGGTCGCTACGCGGCATATCCTCGGTCGCTTCACTCCCTCGGATAGGGGCCGACGTAGCGACTCCACCCACTACGTTCCACGCGACCGTGGTTCGCCCTTTCATTCCTCCAGGAACCGCACTGCCTTATTGTGTCCCCACTCCTCCCCGGTCGCGCGCAGTTCTGCGCGCGACACGCTTCCTGACCGCCCAGCGGTGGCCGGGAGCGGCTTTTATGCCGCGACCCGGGGGAGGGCAGGCCTGCTGTGCGGTCGCTGCCCTGGTGGATGAAAGGGCGAGGCTCGCTGGCGCTTGCGTGGTCGCCTGAGCAGGCCCTATCCGAACACAGTGAGGATATCCTGCTCAGCGGCCGCCAGCGAGTCGAGGGCTTTCCAACATTGTTGTGTCCTGCAGTAGCACCTCCGTTTCCTAGCCAGCGAGTCGAGGGCGTTCCTGCGTCGCCCCCTTCTGAAACACCGATGAGTCGATCACGGGGGTCGAATCACTTTCACCGCGGTCAAGCAACCCTTAACCTCGTCGCAGTCAAATCGGGAGTTGAATGGCGGCACCCGACGTAGCGACGATCGAACGCCCCCTCGTCGAATCCGGCGTCCTCCAGCAGCGACAGTACCAGCACGAACTCGCCGAGACGGCGATGAGCAACCACACGCTCGTCTGCCTGCCCACGGGACTCGGGAAGACGACGGTCTCGTTGCTCGTCACGGCCCAGCGGCTCCACGAGGTCGGCGGGACCGCACTCCTCCTCGCCCCGACCAAGCCACTCGTCTCTCAGCACGCCGACTTCTATCGCGACGCCCTCACCATCCCGGACGACGAAATCGTCGTCTTTACTGGCGAAGTCCGGCCGGACGACCGCGCCGAGCTGTTCGACTCTTCGACTGTCGTCATCGCGACGCCGCAGGTCGTCGAGAACGATCTGGTGGGGAGTCGGATCTCGATGGCCGACGTGACCCACGTCACCTTCGACGAGTGCCACCGCGCGACCGGGGACTACGCCTACACCTACATCGCCGAGCGCTATCACGAACAGGCCGAACAGCCGCTGGCGACTGGGATGAGTGCGTCACCTGGTGACGACGAGGAGTCGATCCTTGAAGTGTGTGAGAACCTCGGCCTCCGAGAAGTGGCAGTCATGAGCGAGGGCGACGCCGACGTCGACGAGTACACCCATCGCACGGACGTCGACTGGAAGCGCGTCGAGTTACCCGAGACGGTGATCGAGATCCGCGACGCGATCCACGAAGTCATCACTGACCGTCTCTCGCAGCTGAAAGAACTGGGCGTGACGAACAAGACCCAGCCGGACATGTCCGAGCGGGAGATCCACAGGATCCAGGGCAAGCTCCGGGATCTGATGGACAACGACCAGAGTGAGGGGTATCAGGGGATGAGCCTCCTTGCGGAAGTCCGCAAGCTCCGCACGGCAGTCACCTACGCCGAGACCCAGAGTGTCGAGTCCCTGCGACGGTATTTCGAGCGCCAGCGCAACGCCGCCCGGGCCTCGGGATCCTCGAAGGCCAGCCAGCGGCTCGTCAGCGAGCCCAAAGTCCGCGAAGCGATGCGCAAAGCCGAGAACTTCGACGACCTCCACCCAAAATTCCGGCGGACGCGGATGCTCCTCGCGGAGACTCTCGGGATCGAAAACGGCGAGCGGGTCATTGTCTTCACTGAGTCCCGGGATACGGCCGAGACGCTGACGGACTTCCTGAACGACCACTTCACCGCCGAGAAGTTCGTCGGCCAGAGCGATACTGACGGTTCGGACGGCATGACCCAGAACCAACAACAGGAGACCCTCGATCGCTTCCGCGCTGGCGAGTTCGAAGTGCTCGTCTCGACCTCCGTGGCCGAGGAGGGGCTGGACGTGCCCGAGGTCGATCTCGTGCTGTTCTACGAGCCAGTCCCCACGGCGATCCGGTCGATCCAGCGGAAGGGTCGGACGGGTCGCCAGACCGAGGGAAAAGTCGTCGTCCTGATCGCCGAGGACACTCGCGACGAGGCGTACTTCTGGAAGGCCCGCCAGGACGAGAAACGGATGTACAAGGAGCTGCAGGCGCTCAAATCGATGAAGGGGGAGATCGAAGCCGAACTCTCCCAGGCCAGTGTCGAGGAGTTCCAGACTGCCAGCGAGTCGACGGCCTCGTCCGACGGCGGTGATTCCTCAGTCGACGAACGCTCGACTACCACGACGGCTGCCGAGTCCGACGGCGGATCGGCTTCTCCCGCCAGTGCCGGCGAGTCGCTAGGCAGTCAGTCTCTAGACGGCGAATCCGCAGACGCCGAGTCGCCAGACGGCGAGTCCGCCGATAGCGAGGGGCAGACGGGCCTGGACGCCTTCGCTGGCGGTGACACGGATCGTGACGAGTCGGCGGTCGACCCCGAACCTGACGAGACAGTCGCCACGGCCGGGACCGACGATGGCGTCGAAATCGTGATCGACCAGCGCGAACTCGACTCGACTATCGCCCGCGATCTCTCGAAACGCGAGGGGATCGAGACGCGCCTGGAGACGCTGGAAGTGGGGGATTACGTCGTCTCCGATCGGGTGGTCGTCGAGCGCAAGACTGTCAGCGACTTCCTGGATACCCTGACTGGCGGCGACCGCTCACTGTTCGAGCAGATCAAAGACGACGCCCGCTACTACGACCGCCCGGTGGTGATCATCGAGGGCACAGGTCTGTACGGTGAGCGCAACGTCCATCCCAACGCGATCCGTGGCGCGCTGGCCTCACTGGCGGTGGACTTCGGCGCGAGCGTCGTCCGGACCGACGACGAGGCCGACACGACCGAGATGCTCGACGTGCTGGCGACGCGCGAGCAGGAGGACGCCGACCGCGCAGTAAGCGCTCACGGCGAGAAGGCGGCCAAGACGCTGGCCGAGCAACAGGAGTACGTCGTCGCCTCGATCGCCGATGTCGGGCCCGTCACGGCCCAGTCGCTGCTCGAACACTTCGGGAGCGTCGAGGCAGTCCTGACAGCCGCCGAAGACGAACTGCAGGACGCCGACGGCGTCGGCGCGGTCACGGCCGAACGGATCCGCGAGGTCGTCGCGAGCGAGTACGAGCCCTAGTCCGCCAGAACTGTCTGGCCGTATTGCCGGCCGACACACGCCGTCTGACAGCCGAAATACCTATAAGTACGCTCTGACATGCGTCACGTGGGGGTGTGCAGATGTACGAATCGCACCACGGAGTTGGACAGGCCCTAGAGTTTACTTTACCGAATGTGGGGGACGGGCCGGACCGCTACACGGCGGCCGACCTGCAGAGTGGGAGTGGAATCGCACTCGTGCTCCTCCTGCGGAACCACTACTGCCCGCTGTCGCGGCGGAAGGTACGGCGACTCGGTGAGCGGATCAGCGAGTTCGAAACCGAGCACGTGCCGGTCGTCGCGGTCCTGCCAGATACCGCGGATCGAGCCGCCGTCTGGGAGCGACGCTACGATCCGCCGTTCGCCCTGCTCGCGGACCCGCAAGTCGATGCGGACGCTGCGGATGACGACGCGCCCGACCGGTTCGAGGCATTCGGCGACGTTCAGGAGTGGGTTCCGCAGACGCCAGCACTCGTCGTCGTCGAGACCTACGGTGACGAACCGACTGTCGGACAGATCTACAGCGGCGCGACCCGCCAGGCCTGTCCCTCGGTCGAGGAGATGCTCGAAATCGCCAGGGAGACCCGCCTGGAAAACCCAAATAGCAGACCTGCACCGGCTGTCTGATCCGGCTCCGTGGTGCGACCCACGCACACCCATTAAAACAGATTCTCGACGTCCGATTCTCGGTGCTGTCGCCGCCTGACGTGTTCGCCCAGTCGCTGGGCCACGATCGATCGGTGCTCGTCGCTGCTCGCGGTTTCACCGCTCGCTCGTTCCGGGGTCGCCTTCTGGTCGACCCCGCGGACAAAATCGAACACCAGCGTCACGAACGGACTCGTCGATTCCCCCGCAGCCACGTCCTCCCGAGCGTACGTGACCGCCTGCTCGATCATTGCTTCGTCGTAGCCCAGCTCCTCGGCCAGAACCGTCGCCACGACGCCAGTCGCCGGAAGATCCAGCGCATCCAGCCCGATCGCACGCCCGTCGTACTCGATCAAGGGTGGCGAAGTCGAACCGACGCGCTCGGGGTCGCGTTCGAGTGCCGCGAGGTAGTGCCGGATCGAGTCGAGTGCGACCTCTTGATAGACGCCGCCGAGCCCGTCGAGATATCCCTGCGCGCTCTGGGCGAGGCCGCGCGCGCCGTCCCAGTTGTCGGTCGTCGTGTGATGGACCGCGGCGGTAAACTGGATCAGCCCCTGGAGGAAGTCCCGATCGTCGCCTTCTGACATGTCGAGCCAGTGGGCCTCCCAGGCGTCGTGGGCGGCGTGGTAGTGGCCCGCGTTGTAGATCGCGATCCCGGCCCGGAGGTGGGCGTCCATACCCGTTGTTCGTGATCCAGTCGGATGGTGCTTTCGTGCGTGATCTAGATACTGACCCGCGCGATACTGTCGCTCGCAGTGTTGCGTCGAGAGAAACGTCCGGATGAAGTCCTACGCGAGCACCGCGAGCGTGAGGCACGCTCGGACCGAACGACGAAGCGGGTGCTGAACAACGTGGGGAACTCGCGAGGAATGACCATCACGATACGTTGACGTACTGTCACACTGACAACTGGTGACACGATCAGAGCGAAGACCGTTCGCCGTCGACGGGACAATAGTCAGCCGTTTCCTGTTATCAATGAAAGTAATACGAGCATAGATTGAAGTAGTCTGATTCGGCACATAGTATTCAAGGGAACAATCCGAAGCTAACGACTGTTTGATGCGCTTTTCGAGCAGTTCGGGAGCCACGATCCCATAAAATACAGAAATATGAGCCGAAGTAATTCCAGTGAGGACTCATCACGATCAGATAGCAAGAACGACGCAGCACTTGCGGAGCGTCTTGATGTGCTTGCAACGACAAACGAGGAGCTACGGGCGGAAAACGAGGAGTTGCGCGAGCGCGTCGAAGCGCTCGAAGCCCAGGTTACAGGCACTGACGGGCAGTCGGACACCACACAGGCAGCAACGGACGCCGGAGATGGGGGGCCGGTGTTGCTGACAAGCGGTGGCCAGCCCACCAAGGTCATCGGCGCACTCTCCGATACCGACGGCATCGGCGTCCTCGGGAACGCGACCGGAACGGGCGCTACGGAAGGCGTCAGGGGCGTCACGCAATCCAATAACAACTTCGCGACCGGCGTCAAGGGCGAGGCACGGGCGAGCTCTGGGAAAACGTACGGTGTCAACGGCGTGACCAAGTCGTATGAAACCGGTGCAGTCGGCGTGAGAGGCAAAGCATCCCGGAACACGGCCTCGCCGACGTACGGTGTGACAGGACAGACATTTTCCGACGACTATGCTGGAGCCGGGGTGCGCGGCGAAGTTCGCGGCCCAGGATCCGGTGTCGAAGGTATCACATATTCCAATACCGACGGCAGTGCAGGCGTGCTCGGAGATTGTGTGTATGCAGACACGAAGGTCTCTGGCGTCCACGGAAAGACACCGTCCTACATCGACGGCGCGGCGGGTGTCCGCGGCCAGGCGACCGACTCGTCCGGGAAAGTATACGGCGTGAAGGGGACAACTGCTTCGGGAGAGCCGGGTGCTGCAGGTGTCTACGGGAAGACGACCACCGCCGGGGGATACGGCGTGTTCGCCGAAGTTCCCGACGGCGAGGGGCCGGCACTGTTTGCGAAGGCGACCAACGGCCAGGCGATTACCGCCAACGGTGATGCAAATGTCAACGGGACGTTGGGTGCAGACGAAATGTCGATTTCGTTTCTCGGCGCGTCAGTAGGCCTGTCGTCGAACCAGGCGATCGATCAAAACACGAGTACCACAATCGCGTTCGACGACGAAAACGTCGACGACAACAACGAGTTCGACACCTCGACCCACAAGTTCTCTCCGTCGTCTGACGGCGTCTATCACGTCGAGGCAAACGTGATGTGGGAGAGTCTCTCGTCCGGAACAATCGCCTTTATCGAGATAGAGAGCAGTGGTGGTACACTCGCGCGGTCACAGATCCAGACTGGTAACAGCGGCCAGCAGTCGATACGAGTCTCGAAGGTCGTGCGCCTTCAGTCGACTGAGACGGTTTCCTTTGACGCCTGGCAAAACGACGCCAACGGGAAGGAGATCAAAAGCGGCACCGACGACCGGCACACCTACGCGACGTTCACACGGCTTGGGTGAGCGTACTGGCCGGAGTCGTTACGTACCAGCCTGTCAGCCGGCGGGCGATGACAGGGCACCCCCAGGTTCGACCGGCGGTCGCAATCGTCGTCCCACATACAGGCACCGTCTCGATGCGGTGGGCAGCCAGACTCGCGACGCTGGGGATACCGCCCCATCACATCGTGGCGAAGTTGACGGCAGCGATCGACAGAGCACGTCGGCTGATCGTCGAGGATGCGCCCGATAGTCCGAAATCTGCCGTTCTGCAAGCTCTTCTGCCGTTGGTTCAGTAATAATTGTAACCCCGTGACCGCACGATGACGATGCACCCGAACCTGTTCTCCTGGCTTTCGTCATACTCTGTTTCCATTGGTCGGAGACAGAGAAAACCGCCGTAAGGCAGAGGAATTGAAACGTCCGGACGGAGATTTGAACTCGCCGAGAAATGCTCGCTTCGCTGCGCCTTTCTCGTCTGCTCAAATCTCCTCCTGGAGTTTCCTTGACGCTGATTGCTCGCTTCGCTCGCGTGTTGCGTCGAGAGAAACGTCCGGACGGAGATTTGAACTCCGGTCCCTGGCTCCGCAAGCCAAGAGGATAGTCCACTACCCTACCCGGACTCATCTCTCCGTACTCCGCTGCCGACTAAAGGGGTTACGATTCGACCACCACCACGCTACTGCGTGACAGCGGCCCCGTGGAAACAGAGGTCGCCGATCCGTCGATAGACCTTTTTGTTCCCACAACAACGCTGAAACATGGATCGACGAACGTTCATGCGGAACTGTGGGGTCGCTGCGACGATCACTCTTGCCGGGTGTGGGGGAACGGGGCCGACGGACGAAAACGGGCCGGCCGACGAGAACGGGCCGACGGACACGTCGACACCAGCCGGCCGGACGACTGAAGCGGTAGAGACCACCTCGGGGACCCAACCCCAGGCCGTGGGTCAGTCGATAGCAACAGGCGACACAGCGTGTGGGAGTCCCGACGGATCGGCGACCGTCAGTTTCGACAGTGATGACGGGTCGATAGCGATAGACGGCGCGATCGCGGCGAGCAATCCATGCCACGCGGCAACGTTGTCGGCGGTCGAGTCCGACGACGCAAGCGATACACTCACCGTGAGCGTGGGCGTCGAGTCCACGGCGCAGACGTGCCAGGAGTGTCTCGGGCGTGTCGAATACCGTGCGAGTATCGGCTTCATCGGCGGCCTTCCCGGTCGTGTGGTCGTCGAGCACGGGGCCGAGGATCCACAGACTGTTGCCGACGTGACGCGCTAACGAATCGGCGACCGTATTGTTTAAACGCGATCCAGCCGTGATCACGGCTAGCTATGGGTGCGATCGAGGATGTCTACGAAGATCTCGACGCCGATGTCTCCGAGGAGGACTTTCGGGAGGCAGTCGAGCAGAAAGTCGAACAGATGGGGGGACTCGCCGACGAGGAGACGGCGGCGATGTTGATCGCCCACGAACTGAGCGAGAACGAGGTCAACGCGATCGCCGACATCGAGACCGGCATGGAGGAAGTCAAGTTCCTCGCGAAGGTCACGTCGGTCGGCGACCTCCGAACCTTCGAGCGCGACGGCGAGGACGAGGACGGCCACGTGATCAACGTCGAGGTCGCCGACGAGACCGGCTCGGTCCGGCTGGCGTTCTGGGACGAACAGGCCGTCTCGATCGACGACGGGAGCCTCGAAGTCGGGGAAGTCCTCCGGATCAAGGGCCGGCCCAAGGACGGCTACAACGGACTGGAAGTCAGCGTCGACAAGGCCGAACCCGACGACGGCGCGGAGATCGACGTCGAGATCGGGGGCACGTCGTCGATCGACTCGCTGACGATGGGCCAATCGGACGTCGACGCCCGCGGGATCGTCCTCGGGACCGAGTCGATTCGTACCTTTGATCGCGACGACGGCTCTGAAGGACGCGTCTCGAACCTCTCGCTGGGCGACGAGACGGGGCGAATCCGCGTGACGCTGTGGGACGAGCAGGCCGACCGCGCCGAGGAACTCGATACCGGGACTGCTGTCGAGATCGTCGATGGATACGTCCGCGAGCGCGACGGCGCTCTCGAACTCCACGTCGGCGACCGCGGCGCAGTCGAGGAGATCGACGACGAGATCGACTTCTCGCCCGAGACTGACCCCATCGGCAGTGTTGAGATCGAGACGACGGTGGACATCGGCGGTGTCGTCCGCTCGGTCGACCCGAAACGGACGTTCGACCGGGACGACGGCAGCGAGGGCCAGGTCCGGAATATCCGCGTGCAGGACGACACCGGTGACATCCGCGTGGCGCTGTGGGGCGAGAAGGCTGACACCGATCTGGGGCCGGGCGACGAGGTGTTCGTCGCTGACGCCGAGATTCAGGACGGCTGGCAGGACGATCTCGAAGCCTCTGCCGGCTGGGGCGCAACTGTTGTCGTGCTCGATGACGGCGCGACAGCAGGATCGAGCGCCGGCGGCGATGGCTCAGATCAGGGCACCGGTCTTGACGCCTTCGCCGAGGGAGGCGGTGGATCGAGCAGCAGTTCCGAACTGGGGACGAACGAGACGGCCTCGGGTGGTGGCGACGCGGCGGCCGAGACGGTCGAACAGGTCGAGATCACGGGGACAGTCGTTCAGACCGGCGATCCGGTGATCGTCGACGACGGCGAAGAGACGATCAGCGTCGAGACCGACGCGAACGTCCAGCTGGGCCAGCAGGTCACGCTTCGAGGCCACCGCGAAGGAGAGCGGCTGGAGGCCGACGAGATAATCTGATAGTGATTGCTGTACGTCTATTCCGGATCGACCCCACGACAGCGCGCGGTCGCACCGGTAAATCGTTACAGAAATCACTATGAGTGTCGTCCAAAACAGACCTACAGGAACCACAATGAGGAAACCCTTAAGCCGACATCGGCCCCGATGTGGCGTATGAGCGTCGAGTTACCGTTTACGCCGGTGGATTCGATCATCCGTCGAAACGCCGGCTCC
>Ga0207718_101590_pt1 | contig 11003 bp, 11 predicted proteins | sample A23M2SouthBayCA_FD_187749 | JGI IMG/M metagenome (GOLD analysis project Ga0207718, IMG submission 187749) | Aerobic enrichment media microbial communities from Eden Landing Ponds, California, USA - A23 M2 (SPAdes) | ecosystem: Environmental > Aquatic > Marine > Unclassified | place: Emeryville... | reverse complement strand
GAGCGGTTCGCCGAGGGGACCGTCCGCAGCGTCGCCGTGACGTGATCGGCCGCGCCGGTTCCGCTCTCCCCTTCGTCCCGTTCCCAGCCGCTGGGAACCGCGCGGCCCCCTTTTGACTCCGGAGGCCGTCGTATCGAACATGACCGAGCACCGCGCGTCCGGGACGGCCTGTCCCGTCTGGAGCCCGGAGGACTGCGTCGGCACCGAGCACTGCCCGCCCCGGTGTCCCCGGTTCGTCGACCACGAGGGGACGCCCCTGCTGATCCGGGAGTTCGAGGCCGACGACCGGGCGGCCCTCGTCGAGATGTACGAGGACGTCGACGCCCGGTCGCGGACGCTCGGCCTCCCGCCGCGCTCCCAGTCCGAACTCGAACACTGGCTCGACTCGCTGACGCGGGGCGGCTGGAACCTGCTGGCGTTCGAGCGGGGCACGGATCGCGTCGTCGGGCACATCGGCGCCGCGCCCGCCGACGGCGACGAACCGGAGTTCGTCGTCTTCGTCCGCGACGGCTACCGGGGTCGTGGCCTCGGCACCGAACTCGTCCAGCAGGCGGTCGCCCACGCCGCCGCCCGCGATCACGACGCGCTCGGACTCGACGTCGCCCGCGACAACGACCTCGCGGTCGCCGTCTACGAGAACGTCGGGTTCGAGATCGACGACGAGACGGCGCTCGACGTCTCGATGCGACTGTCCATGGACTCCCCGGTGGCGACCCGCGCGCGATTGCCGCCGGCGCAGCGCTGAGACCCCCGTCGAACCACGTTCTCCCGGTTCGCCTCGATCCCGACCCCGACAGCGAAAGTATTTACTCGCTCCGAAGATAGTCCCCGCCGATGTACGACTTCGTGGTTGTCGGCGTGGGTCCCGCCGGCGCCCGATTCGCCCGACGGGCCGCGGAAGCGGGCTACGACGTGCTGGCGCTCGAACGCGGCGAGGTCGGCACCCCCCTCGCCTGCTCCGGGCACGTCTCGACCGATCTCTGGTCGTTCGTCCCCGACGACGCCAAAGATCGACTGCTCCAGAACCGCGTCTACGGCGCCCGCTTCCGCGTCGGCGGCCCCGGCTCTCAGGCCTACCCGTTCTACAAGATCGATGAGGTGTCGAACGTGATCGACCGGGTCGAACTCGACCGCACGCTCGCCGACTGCGCCCGCGAGGCGGGCGCCGAGGTACGCGAGGGTCACACCGTCACCGCCGTCGAGGAGGCCTACGACCGCGTCAGCGTGACCTACACCGCCGACGGCGAGACCGGCACCGTCGAGACGCGCATGGTCGCCGGCTGCGACGGCCCCGTCTCCCGGGTCCGCTCGCAGGTCGGGCTCCCGGACCCGGCCGAGCGCCTCCACGGCGTCCTCGCGTTCGACGACGCGCCCGACCACTCCGACTTCGTCGACGTCCACCTGACGGCGCCGCGCTTTTTCGCCTGGCGCATCCCCCGCGGCGACGCCGGCGTCGAGTACGGCCTCGGCGCGCCGCCGGGCGAGTCGGTGGCGGCGATGTTCGACGCGCTCACCGACGCCTACGACGTGGAGACCCGGCAGTTCTGCTCGGGCGCCATCCCGATCGGCCCGCCCGAGCGCGTGACGACCCGGCGGGCGTTCCTGCTCGGCGACGCCGCCGCCCAGACCAAGCCGTTCACCGGCGGCGGCATCCTCTACGGCATGACCGCCGCCGACCGCGCCGTCGAGACGATCGATCCCGACCGCCCCTCGACGCTCCGCGACTACGAGCGCGCCTGGCGCGAGGCGCTCGCCACCGAGATTCGCCTGGGCCACTGGCTCCGGCGCGCCTACTCGCTCCCGGAGCCGGTCCAGCGCCTCGGGCTGTGGGCGCTCTCCGGCGAGATCGGCGTCCACATGGACCGCCCGACCTCCTTCTTCTCGCGGGACAACCTCGGCAAACTGTTCTCGTAGCGCGGCGACCGGGGGGCCGCCGTAGAATTTCGTCGTCGTTCGCGGCCGGCGGACCTCTCGCCGTCAGTCGTCCGCGGGGTACGTCGGCACGCGGGCCGAGCGCGCGCTCCCCTCGACGAAGGGGAGGGCGACGCGTTCGGCGGGGACGGCGTCGCCGTCGACCCGCACGGCGAGGTCGGTCGCGTCGAGGTCGTAGGGGACCGCGGCGAGGGCGGCCGGGCCGCCGACGCTCGGGGCGTCGACGGCGCGGGTGACCTCGCCGATCTCCTCGCCGTCGCCGCCGATGTCCAGCACCGCCGCCCCGGCGTCGGGCAGCGCGTCCGGCCGGAACCCGACGAGCCGCGCGCTCGGTCGGCCGCGGTTCTCCACCCGGGAGACGACCTCCTGGCCGACGAAACAGCCCTTGTCGAAGTCGATCGCGTTGCGGATCCCGCAGACGTTGGGGACCCGGCCGCGGAGTTCGCTCTCGAACAGCGGCGTCCCGGCCTCCAGGGTGAGCGAGTCCCAGGTGTCGTACCCCACGGGAACCGCGGGGTTACCGCGCGTGAGCAGCGTGTCGAGGACGGTTTCGGCCTCGCTCGCCGCGCACACCACCTCGTAGCCCTCCTCGCCGGTCGGGGCGTCCGTCGCGATCACGGTGACGCCGACGTCCGCCATCGACCCGCGGACGAAGGTGAGGGCCGGTTCGGGCGCGCCGGCGTGGTTCAGCACGGACGCCACCTTCTCGGTCGACTGGGGACCGTGGACGCCGAAGACGCCGAAGTCGTCGGAGGCGTCCCGGAGCGTGACGTCCTGGATGAACGTCTTGTCCTGCCAGTCCTCGACCACCTCGGCGACCGTCTCCGGCGGCGTGAACACGAGCAGTCGCTCGCCGGCGTTGTACGCGTACATGTCCGTCCGGATCGCCCCCTGGGGGTCGCACAGCACCGCGTACCGCCCCGCGCCGTCGTCGACCGGTACGCGGTTGGAGACCGCGTTGTCGACGAAGTCGACCCGGTCGTCCCCCTCGACGACGATCACGCCGTAGCCCATCTCGATCACGCCGACCCCGTTGCGAACCGCCCGGTGGGTGCGCTCGGGGCGGCCGTAGTGTGCCACGATCCGTCGGTCGCCGCGCTCCCTGTAGGTCGCCCCCAGCGACTCGTGGAGCTCTCCGACGAGCGTCATCACCCGGGAGAACGATCCCCGGCGGTAAAACGTCCGCGCTGTGTCCTCGTCGACCGAATCCGGCGTTCGCCCGCCGTTCAGAGCCCGAACCGCTCCCGCAGCGCGTCGAGCAGGCTGGCCTCGTCGTCGGGCGCCTCGGTCGGATCGGGGACGACCTTCTCGTCCGGCTTGATGACCACGCGCTCCCCGGTCTCCTCGACCGAGATGAGCCCGTCGTCCTTCAGCGTCGCCAGCGCGTCCTCCAGGGCGTCGATGTCGGCGTCGACCGCCGCGCGGAGTTCGAAGACGGTCATCCCCTCGTCGTGGCGGTCGACCAGAGCGTCCAGCACCTCGACCTCGGTGTCCCGCCGGTTCCGGAACTCCCGCCTCGCCTTCATACCTCGACCAACGACCGCGGACGGTTTACCAGTACCGCCGCCGCGGGGCCGTCCCGGGGCCTTCGCCGCGACCGATCCCCCGGGAAACGGCCGACGCGCTCGGTGACGGGTCCCGAACGCGTCGGTCGGCGTACGTTCCGCGTTCGGCGTCCGGTGCGCCTTCCGCGTTCGGCGTCCGGTGCGCCTTCCGCGTTCGGCGCCCGGCGCGTCCGGATCCCGTCAGCGGGCCGTCAGCCGTCCGTCTGACACAGGGAGTAGGTTTTAGTCGCCCACCCCGAAACGGGCGGGTAATGGGACTCAGGTGTCTGCTCGGGCACGATTTCGGGGCACCCGAGATCGAGCGCGAGAGAGCGGAGGATGGGAACGAGATGGTGATCACCATCCGCGAGGTCGAGACCTGCTCGCGGTGTGGCACCGAACGCGTCGTCAGCGAGAACAAGGAGGTCACGAGCATCCGCACCCCCGACGAGGTCGGCCTCGACAGGAACGAGGGCGGCGACGCGACGGACGCGACGGCGGGCGGGGCGGAGGCCGCGGCCGGCGACGCGACGGACGCGGGGCCGGCCCGCGACGCGTCCTCCACCGACGCCGGCGGGTCGACCGGCGGCGTCGACGGAGCCGCCACCGCGGGCGGCCCCGGCGCGGACGCGACGGAGGACGTCGAGTTCATCGACGACGGGCCCGTCGACGCGGGTGTCGAGACCGCGGACGCCGAGACTGCAGACGCCGCCGAGGACGCGGCCGAGGCGGACGCGAGCGGCTTCATCGACGCCGCCGAGGATCGCATCCCGGGGGCCGGCGACGGGACCGACGACGCGGGCGGCGGCCCGGACGCCCACGCCAGCGCCGAGGCGGACGACGGCGTCATCCTCGACGACGACGCGGACAGGGTCGGGGGCGGCGACTCCGAACTCGACGACCCCAGCACTGACGTCGACGTCGAGCGGGACGCCGTCGCCGAGGACGAGGGCACCGACGCGGAGTTCGTCGACGGCGCGGGCGACGAGACGGCCGCGGGCGACGCGCCGGGTTCGACCGACGCGTCGCCGGCCGACGACGGCCCGACGCCCTGGCCGGAACACGACGACGTCGCCCCGCCCGAGGAGCGCCGCGAGCCGCAACCGTGGCCCGAGGTCGAGGGCGAGGACGAGGGCTTCGCGGCCGAGTCCGGCGGCTCGACCGGTGACGTCTCCTTCAGCGGCCTCACGCCGACCAAGAACGGGTCGGCAGACGCCGTCGAGTCGGCGGCGGCCGACGCCGAGTACGTCCGCGCCGACGCGACGGGCCAGGGCGACGTCGTCCGGCCCGACGCCGGGACGACCGTCGAGGGTTCCGCACCCGCGGGCCCGACGGAGTACTTCTGTGGCGCCTGCGGGGCCGCCTGGGACGCCGGGAGTTCGTCGCTCCGCCCCGGGGACATCTGCCCCGAGTGCAAGCGCGGCTACGTGGGCGAGCGCGAACGCTGAGCCGGGCGGGGTCGCGGGGCGATCGACTCCGGCGGTCGTCCGGCGTCCCCCCTTCGACTCAGTCCGCGCGCCGGAGTTCCACCCGAAACACCGCCCCTCGCGGTTCGTTCGGCTCGTAGCTGATCTCGCCGCCGTAGCCGTCGACGATCTCGTGACAGAGGTAGAGGCCGATACCCGTTCCCGCGCTCTCCAGGCCCTTCGCTCCCTTCCCGAACAGGTCGTCCCGCCGCGACTCGCCGACGCCCGGCCCGTCGTCCGCGACGGTGACGGTGACCGTCTCCGCGGACGTCTCGACCGACACCGTCACCGTCGGCGTCGCGGTGTCGTTGTGCTGGACGGCGTTGTTCAGCAGGTTTCGCACGACCGAGTGGAGCAGCTCGTTCGCCGCGACGGTCGCAGCGGGGAGGTCGCCATCCATCTCGACGGTCGCCCCGGGGTACGCCTGTCGCGCCGCGTCGACCTCCGCCTCGATCACGTCCCGGACGGCGACCGGATCGAGGTCGAACTCGGCGTCGCCGACGATCACGTCGACGTACTCGCGAGCGATCTCGGTGAGCTCGATCACGTGCTGGCTCGCGGACTGGATCCGGTCGAGCACCGCCTCGTTCTCGCCGTCCACGTCCTCGGCGAGCAGGTCCAGCCACCCGGTGACCACGGCCATGTCGTTGCGGATGTCGTGGCGGAGGATGCGGTTCATCACCTCCAGTTCGTGTTCGCGGCGCTTCTGTTCGGTGATGTCCGTGCTGACACCCACGATCTGGGAGACGGCGCCGTCCGCGTCGTGGACCGGGAACATCCGGGCGTCGACCCAGCGCACCGACCCGTCCCGGTGGACCACCCGGTGTTCGACGCGTTCGGCCTCGATCTCGGCTTCGCTTCGCGTCATGATCTCGGCGATGCGGTCGCGGTCCTCCGGGTGGACCCGTTCGAGCATCCGGTGCGGGTTTTCCCTGACGACGTCCGCCGGCAGGTCCCAGATGTCCTCGAACCCCGCGCTCAGGTAGTCGAACTGATCGGGCTCGCTCACGGTCCAGACCGCGACGTGGTCGACCTGGTCGAGTAGCTCGCGGAACGCGGGATACTCGCTCAACTGGGTGGGTTGGACGTCGGCCATCAGGTCCTCACGCCTGAAGGTCAGCCGGCATAACACATAAAGACGCGTCCCGATTCCCGACGAACGGGCAGTGAGCCCCGGCGTGTGGTCGGCTGGCGACGGTCGCGCGCGACCACCCGTGCATTCACGGCGGGTGGACGACGGCGGCGGCGGGCACGGACTAAGTCGCTCACGGGCCGTGGACCGGGACGACGAGGACGGGATCAAGGCGGTGACGAAACAGGTAAACCGGACCCTGTGTAACGGGGTGCTATGAAGGAGTACAAGATGCGCCGGGGCGAGACCCTAGAAGAGCGCGTCCCCGACATGGAGGGGACCGTCGAGGAGTACTTCGGTCCGATCACTGGCACCGAGGAGTTCAAGGGGAGCGACCTGTACGTGGTGGAGAAACCGGACAACCCGGTGTTCGAGCGCATCGTCGTCGGCGCGGTCGAGTACAGCGGCAAGAAGGACAAGCTCGCGGTGTCGTTCAAGGAACGCGACCCGGCCGAGCTGTCCGCCGACGACCTCGAGGCCGCCGGCGACGCCGTCGACGCGAAAAACGACTTCCTGCTGGAGGCGACGGGCCGGGACGCGAAGTCCCGCCGCGACTCCATGAAGCGCGCCGTCGAGGACGACGCCCCCGACTACTGACGCCGTTCCCCCGCCGGCGGGCCGTCGCCTCCGGTCGGGTCCACTCCCTTCTCCCGCCCCTGCTCCTAGAGCGGATCGTGTCCCGTGCGAACGCGCCGCTGGGGGAAACTAGATATCTTGAGAGCGTGTCAGGACGTCTGTAATGGACCACGAGATCGAATACCGTCCGTCGTTCGCCCTCCTCACCGTCGACCTCGACGCCGGCGAGTCGCTGCGGGCCGAGGCGGGCGCGATGGTGAGCTACAGCGACGGCATCGACATCGAGACGAAAGCCAACGGCGGCATCCTCGGGTCGCTCAAGCGCAACGTCCTCGGCGGGGAGTCGTTCTTCCAGAACACGTTCACCGCCCGCGAGGCCGGTCACGTCACCCTCGCGCCGCCCCTCGCCGGCGACGTCGTCCGCCACGACCTCGCGGACGAGACCGTCTACATCCAGTCGGGATCGTACCTCGCCTCCGACCCGGCGGTCGACCTCGACACGAAGTTCGGGGGCGGCAAGACGTTCTTCGGGAGCGAGGGGCTGTTTCTCCTGAAGGCGACCGGCACGGGTGCGACGTTCATGTCGAGTTACGGCGCGGTCCACGAGGTCGAACTCGGCCAGGGCGAGACCTACACCGTCGACACCGGCCACATCGTCGCCTTCGAGAAGAGCGCCGACTTCACCGTCGACCGCGTCGGCGGCCTCAAGTCGACGCTGTTCAGCGGCGAGGGGCTCGTCTGCACCTTCACCGGCCCCGGGACGGTCTGGCTCCAGACCCGGAGCGAGGACGCCCTTCTCTCCTGGCTCATCCCGAAACTCCCGACGAACACGGGCAACTGAGCCGCGTCCCGGCGTCCCCCGTCGGCCGCGCTTCGACGACCGCTGATCGCCGCGCTTCGACGACCTCCGACCGCCCGGCGCGGGGGCGCGAACAGGCCCAATTAAGTGTCGTGCCGCACCAATGCGAGTGATGGCCTACTACGTGGGCGTCGACCTCGGGGCGACCAACGTCAGGGTCGTCGTCGGCGACGACGAGGGCACGATCATCGGGCAGAGCGCGCGCGAGACGCCGCGGGGGCCGACGGGCATCGCCATCACCGAGGCGGTCCTGGGGCTGGTTCGCGAGGCCTGCGCCGAGGCCGGGATCGCCCCGGCGGACGCGACCGCCTGCGGCATCGGCGCCATCGGCCCGCTCGACCTCACGGAGGGCGCCGTCGCGAACCCCGCCAACCTCCCCGACACGATCGATCGGATCCCGCTGACCGGGCCGCTGTCGATCCTGCTGGACACGGACGACGTCTTCCTGCACAACGACACCAACGCGGGCGTGATCGGCGAGCGCTTCCACTCCGACCGCAACCCCGACGACATCGTCTACCTGACCATCTCCTCGGGCGTCGGCGCCGGCGTCTGCGTCGACGGGCACGTGATCTCCGGCTGGGACGGCAACGCCGGCGAGGTCGGTCACATGACGATCGACCCGACGGGCTTCATGACCTGCGGTTGCGGCCACGACGGCCACTGGGAGGGGTACTGCTCGGGGAACAACATCCCGCGGTACGCCGAGGAACTGTACCAGGAGGACCCGACCGTCGAGACCGCACTCCCGGTTGAGGGCCCCGAGTTCTCCGCGGCCGACGTGTACGAGCACGCCGGCGACGACGCCTTCGCCGACTACGTGATCGACCAGCTCAACCACTGGAACGCCATGGGCGTCGCCAACATCATCCACGCCTACGCGCCGATCATCGTCTACGTCGGCGGCGCCGTCGCGCTCAACAACCCCGACCTGGTGGTCGAGCCGATCCGCGAACGCATCGACGACATGGTCATGGTCAACGTCCCCGACGTCCAGCTCACCGCCCTCGGCGACGAGGTGGTGGTGAAGGGGGCGCTCGCGAGCGCGATGACCGGCGGTACGGGCGATCGGGCGCGCCTCTGAGGCGCACGCAGCCGTGCCGGCGCAGGCGGGATCGACCACGTCGCCGCGGATCGAATCACGCGCGGACCCCCGGGCGACGGTGCCGTTCGACGCGCGGACCACAACGACTTACGGGCTTCGACGATCGATTCCGCCGATTTATTCGCGTCCGTCCCCAGGGACGCGTATGCGACGACGGGAGTTCCTCCGGACCGGCGCCGCCACGCTCGGCGCCGTCGCCCTCGCGGGCGTCGCGGCCGACGCCGCCGCCCACCCCGGTCCCTACCGCCCGCTCGGCCGGATCGCGCTCGACGGAGCCGCCGAGGTCGTCGTGAGCGCGGACGGCGAGACCGCCTACGTCGCCGTCCAGGACGGCTACGCCACCGTGGACGTCTCCGCACCCGACCGCCCCGCAGTCATGGCCGAGCGCCGCGACCCGCTGGCCGACCGCGAGACCGGGCCGCTCCGCAACGTCCAGGACGTCTCCGTCGAGGGCGAACGACTCGCCGTCGTCGGCCCCGCGAACCCCCGACGCGACGCCCTCTCCGGCCTCCTCGTGGCTGACGTCAGCGACCCCGCCGCGCCCGTCGAGGGGGCCTTCTTCGAGACCGACTACTCGATCCACAACTGCACGCTGCGCGACGGCTTCGCCTACCTCACCGGCAACGGCGCCGGCTCGGCCGCTCTCGACGCCGGCGACGGGAAGGACGCGCCCGCCGTCCCCGCCAACCCGCTCGTCGTCGTGGACGTCCGCGACGGCGACCCGGTCGAGGTGGGTCGCTGGTCGCTGCTCGACGCGGACGAGCGCTGGGCCGACGTCGCCGCGCCGCTCCGGCCGCTCCACGACGTCTGGGTCCACGACGGCGTCGCCTACTGCGCCCACTGGGACGCCGGCACGTGGCTCGTCGACGTCAGCGACCCCGCGGATCCGACGACGCTCGGCTCCGTCGACGCCCCCGAGCCGGCCTCCCTCGCCGACCGCGCCGGGGACGCCGCCCGTCGCGAGTCGCGGGTGCCGCCCGGAAACCACCACTCGACGGCGACCGACGACTCGGGCGACCTGCTGGCCGTGGGCCGGGAGTCGTGGGCGGTCGAGACCGACGCGGGACTCGTCGGGGGTCCGAGCGGGATCGACCTCTGGGACGTGCGCGACCCCGCCGCTCCGCGAAAGCTCGCGACCGTCGAACCGCCGCGCTCGCGCGACCCCACGTTCTCGGGGGTGTGGACGACCGCCCACAACTTCGACCTCGCCGACGGCGTCCTCTACGCGGCATGGTACCAGGGCGGCGTCTCGCGCCACGACGTCTCCGACCCCGCGGCCCCGGTGCGCGAGTCGTGGTGGCGCGACCCGGCGGTGGCGCGCTTCTGGACCGCCCAGCGCGCGGTCCCGGGCTCCGAAACCGGCTTCTTCGTGGCCTCCAGCACCGACATCGGCGGGACCGACCCCGCCCTCTACACCTTCCCGGACCACGCCGGCGAGCAGGTGAACCCGCCGTCGCTCCTGGCCGAGAACGCCACCCGCGATCCGTGGCCGGTCTCGCCGTCGCCGACCCGCACGCCGACGCGAACCGCGTCCACGGCGGCGTCCGCCACCGGCGGCTCCCCGGCGGGCGACGGCGCGGACGACGCAGCGGGCGACACCGGCGTCGCGGCGCCCGGAAGGAGAGTCGAGAGCGCGGACGGAACCGACGCTCCACCGACGGTCAGGGTTCGCCGCCCGCTCTCCCCCGCGGTTCCTCTCCCTCCAGAGCCGTCTCTCGGAGCCGCCGTCCCCGCTCGGTCCGGACCGTCAGATCCGGGACTTCGACGGGGTCCAGTTCCTCGTCGATCGCGACGTACACGGCGTAGGACTCCGTTGTGAGTTCCTGTTCGCCGGTGCGGGGGTTCTCGCGGGCCGCCTTTAGTCGGACCCGGATGCTCGTCGCACCGGCGCCGTACACGTAGGACTCGATGACCGTCGTGTCTCCCACGGGGATCGGCCGTCGGAAATTGAACTGGTCCATCTGGGCGGTCACACAGTCCCGGCCGGAAAAACGCATGGCCGACATGGCGCCGACCTCGTCGAGCCACTTCATCACGTGCCCCCCGTGAGCGGTGTTCAGGTTGTTCGCGTGGTTCGGCTGGACGCGCTCGCGGTTTTCGATGTGGGTGTCCATCAGATCGGGCATGGCCACGCTTCGCCGTCTCCCCGCATGAGTGTTTGGCCATCGCCGGACGCGCCGGATGGCCGACGAGCCGGTGTAGTCCCGCTCCCGCGACCGGGGGAGCCCGCGATACCGTCGACTGTGCGTCTGTCACGAATGTCGCCACCCCGCGGTGGCGAATATCGTCACGAGGTGACGGCCAACAGTCTCATTGCGAGAGGTCCGGATCGGTCGGATCGACGACCAGCACGGACTGGTCACCGACGTCGAGGTAGCCGTGGGAGTCG
>Ga0207718_101588_pt1 | contig 11010 bp, 10 predicted proteins | sample A23M2SouthBayCA_FD_187749 | JGI IMG/M metagenome (GOLD analysis project Ga0207718, IMG submission 187749) | Aerobic enrichment media microbial communities from Eden Landing Ponds, California, USA - A23 M2 (SPAdes) | ecosystem: Environmental > Aquatic > Marine > Unclassified | place: Emeryville... | reverse complement strand
TGGGGGCCCGAGGCAGCGTTCGACGGTGACCCCGAAGAGATTCGCGAACGGATCGTCGCGATCGTCGAGGAGATCCTCGCAGCCCGTCTCGACGCAGTCAGACGATCGCTGGTCGCAGCCGATCGCCTGGACGTCCGTGATCGGGGAGACGACGCGCTCGCGGAGTGCGCTCGTGCTACCGAGCATATCGACGCGGCGCGTGCGGTCGCCCGCGAGCTACTGCCCGAACGGGTCGAGGCGCTGGACACCTGGGCCGAAACGGTCGACGAACAGCGCGCCAGAGTCCAGAAAGACGATTCCGGAACGACGGCCGCCGTCTCCGGTGTGAGTAGCGACGCCGCGGCGGCCGGACCAACCACAGCCGAGTCCACGGAACCGACAGACGCAGTCGTTGCCGGAATCGCGACCGTCGACGACGCGTCGGCCGGCAGCGAGGACGATACTGGACCGCCAGTGGCGGGCGAAGAAATCGAGCCCGAATCACTGGCCGAACGGTTGGCGACACTCGATAAATCGGCATTCACCAGCCTGATCGCGGACGTCTGGCGAGACCTGGGCTGGCGGACGACGGCGTTCACCGAATCGATCGACCAGTACGACGTGATGGCGACCCGGGCAGACCCGGTCGAACTCCGCATGCTGATCTGGGCAGTCCACCGTCCCGACGGCGACCTCGACACCGCGGTCGTCGACCGATGTGCGACCGATCGGGCGAACGTCGACCGGGCCGACGTCGCCGCGCTCGTGACGACCGGCGCAGTCCCGGAGGCAGTCCGCGAGCGCGCGAGCGAACACAACGTCAAACTCCTCGAACGAACGGACCTGCTCGACCTGCTCGAACGCGAGCAGTTGGCCCACCTGATCGACGGTCTCCGCCAATAATTACTACAGGGCATTTCTCGAAGTAGTAAATATTAAAGCTCGTCATTTCGTAGTCCACTCCAATGACAGACATCGTATCGACGACACCGGGTCTGTATCCGTTGCCGGACTGGGCGAAAGACGACCTCTCGGGGCTGAAAGGCCACCAGAAAGACGACCTCATCAGCGGTGACGAGGGCGAGGAGATCGTCTCCGTCTACGACGAAGCCCGCGCCGACGTGATCGAAACTCAGCAGGCCGCCGGGCTGGATCGCGTGGTCGAGGGTCAGCTCCGCTGGGACGACATGCTGGCCCACCCGCTGGCAGTCCACGACAGCGTCGACACCCGCGGGATCGTCCGCTACTACGACAACAACAACTTCTACCGCGAGCCGGTCGTCACCGACGCCCTCTCGAAGGACGGCGGTGACGTCGCCGCCGACCTCGGTGCGGCCGCCGATCTGGTCGACGACGAGGCTCTGCAGGCTGTGCTGCCGGGTCCCTATTCGCTGGCGGATCTGGCGACTGACGAGTACTACGAGGACGAGGCGGAGTTCCTCGACGCCGTCGCCTCGTTCCTGCGCGAGGAAGTGAACGAGTTCCCCGAGGTCGAGACGCTGTTCCTGCTCGAACCGTCGCTCGTGACCGACGCGCCCGGCGACGGCGCGGACGAACGCGCCAGCGAGGCGATCGATTCGGTCGCCAGCGCCGCCGACGCCGAGGTCGTCGTCCAGACCTACTGGGGCGCGCTGGAGGAGAAGGTCCACGCCCATCTGCTCGACGCCGACGTCGACGCCGTGGGCTACGACTTCGTGACCGACCACGAGGCCAACCTCTACAACATCAACGAGTACGGCACGAAAGACGACATCGCCTTGGGCGTCGTCGACGGCCAGAACACGCTGGTCGAGACGCCCGGCGAGATCCGCGAGCGGATCGAGTGGGTCGACGAACAGACCGCCAACGACTTCGAGACCGTCTACGCGACTGCCAACACCGAGCTGTTCTACCTCCCCGTCAACAAGTTCGAGGAGAAACTCCAGGCGCTCGCTGGCGTCGCCGAAGTCGAGGAGGTGCAAGCATGAGTACACGAGAGCAATTCCGACCGGAGGATCACGAGAACGACCACTTCCTGCTGACGACCGTCGTCGGCTCCTATCCCAAGCCCAAGTGGCACGACCGCGCCCGCGAACTGTTCGAGGATGACGACTCGGACTTCGATCTCGACGACTGGGAAGAGTCCAAAGACGACGCCGCCCGACTCATCACTGAAGAGCACGAACGCGCGGGCGTCGACGTCGTCACCGACGGCGAGATGCGCCGCAACGAGATGGTCGAGTACTTCGCCCACCGGATCGACGGCTACGACTTCAACGGCCGCGTGAAGGTGTGGGGCCACAACTACTTCGACAAGCCCTCCGTGGTCGACGAAGTCGAGTACGACGAGCAGTGGCTGGTCGAGGAGTTCGAGTTCACGAACGACGTCGCCGACGCCCCAGTCAAAGTGCCGATCACTGGCCCGTACACCCTGGCGTCGTGGAGCTTCAACGAGGTCTACGACGACGAGGAGCAGTTGACCTACGCGCTGGCCGACCTCGTGAACGAGGAGATCGAGGCGCTCGTCGATGCGGGTGCCCGCTACATCCAGATCGACGAGCCCGCGCTGGCGACGACGCCGGACGACCACGCCATCGTCGGCGAGGCCCTCGAACGGATCGTCGACGACGTGCCCGAGGACGTTCGCCTGGGCCTGCACGTCTGTTACGGCGACTACTCGCGGATCTACCCCGAGATTCTGGACTACCCGGTCGAGGAGTACGACCTCGAACTGGCCAACGGCGGCTACGAGCAACTGGACGTCTTCAAGGACGACGAGTTCACCAAGGACTTCGCGATGGGCGTCGTCGACGTCCACACCGCCGAGGTCGAGTCCGTCGAGGAGATCAAGGAGAACATCAAGAAGGGACTAGAGGTCGTCCCGCCGGAGCAGTTGACTGTCTCGCCCGACTGTGGCGTGAAGCTACTGCCCCGAGAGGTCGCCTACGGCAAGATGGAGAATATGGTGAAGGCGGCTCGCGAGATCGAGGAAGAGCTGGACGCTGGCGAAATCGATGTTGTGGCTGGTGCGGAAGCGAGTGCGGACGACTAGCGAGAACGACCGCGGACGACTGAACTAGCGTACGCGGCCGAAGGCCGCGTTTCACTGAACCGAGCGGAGCGAGGTTCAGCCTTTTTCCCCACGTTTTTGCGAGGAGTGGTTCCCACAGCGAACGCAGTGAGCGAGGAAACCCGACGAAGTAAAAAGTGGGTGTAGATCGATGTCGTGAGTGGTGCAGCGACTGCTGACGACTAGCGAGATTCCGAGTGTAGCGAGGACTCTCGATGGAGCGAGCGGGGAGCGCCAGCGACCCGCGAGCAAGAACGTACGCGCCGAAGGCGCGTTTCATTCGACCGGGCCACAGTTCGTCGTGACGTCGGTGAGTGGGGCGACATCGGTCACGGGGTCCCGGATGAACCAACTCACGGTGAGACAGTGGTCACCGAGCGTCTGCCCTTCGTACTGCGTTCCCCGCTGGCGATGGTCGAGGGTGTATCGCTGGTCGGACTCGATTACAAGCTCGGAGGTGTACGAGAACGCGTCGACGGCACCCTCGGGCGTGACGACCCACTCTGCTGAGGGGCCCACAGAGATCGGGCGGACCTCCTGGGTGTAGCTGTCGGTACTGCCGTTGCCGGTGGACGCTATCGATAGCGCGACCTCAAGCGGTGACTCGGTGAAATTGAGCACTCGTTCGAACCGCAATGGAATCTGTGGGATGTCTTCGGATTCGGAGAGGCAGCCGACTGTGGCGAAAGCGCCGGACAGGAGACCGGCTCGCAGAACCGTGCGGCGACGCAGTCGGAGAGGGCCAGGCATGCGGGTGTCTGGATTCGTATTCGGAAGGTGGAATTAAATTATGTCTGGTTTCAGAGCGCACGAGATCAGTGACTGTCGTCCACACGGATACGGCGGTGACCGCGCCGCTACAACAGTCAAATCATCATAGCCATCGCCACACGCCTCCCCAACCGACTGCGTTACTCGCTTCGCGTCGCTCGCTGTGTTACTCATCCCTCGCACGTCGCTGTCGGCGCACCAGCGAGCCGACAGCGCGCGCCAGCGCGGAATTGGACGTTTGACACCTTCTCCGCCAAGTCCTATCAGGCATGATAACTGAGGGGGCACGTTTAATCTGCAGGCGCTACCGTTGGGAGATATATGGCTTCAGATACTGGTGGCTCCGGCGACGGGTTCGGAGCCGCGAGCACGTCAGACGTCGACGCGGCCGAACTCGGCAGCGCGATCGACGAACTGTTGCGCGCCTCCGAGAACGTCTCCCAGAGCTCACAGCAGATCAGCGATCTCGCCCAGGAACAGTCCGACAACATGCGCGAAGTGGCGGGCGAGGTATCGAACCTCTCCGCCACCGTCGAGGAAGTCGCCTCCAGTGCCAACGAGGTCAAGGCTGTCTCCCAGCAGGCCCGCCAGTTGGCGAATCAGGGCCGTGACGTCGCCGACGAGGCGATCACCGCCATGGAGGCCGTCGACGACGCCAACGAGGAGGTAAGCGACGACGTCATCCAGTTGCGCAACCGCATCGACGAGATCGACGAGATCGTCGACGTGATCAACGACATCGCCGACCAGACCAACATGCTGGCGCTGAACGCCTCAATCGAGGCCGCACGAGCTGGCGAGGCCGGCGAAGGCTTCGCGGTCGTCGCCGACGAGGTCAAGAGCCTGGCCGAGGAGTCCCAGCAGAACGCCGCCGAGATCGAGGCGATGGTGAGCGACATCAAGTCAGACACCGAGGACACCGTCGAGTCGATCCACGAGGCCAACGAGCAGGTCGACGAAGGGATCGAGCAGGTCGGCGAGGCCGTCGAGATCCTGAAGAAGATCGACCAGGCCGTCAAGGAGGCCGCCCAGGGCGCCGAAGAAGTCGCCGAGGCCACCGACGACCAGGCCGCCTCCACCGAGGAAGTCGCGAGCATGGTCGATCAGACCGCCGAGTCCGCCGACCGCGTCGCCAGCGAGATCGAGCAGATCGCCGCCGCCAACGAACAGCAGGCCGCGAAGGTCAACGAGATCCAGAGCATGATCTCGCGGCTGGATCTGGACTAATACTGTCGGGCAGACGTATTTCTCGCGCTCCCGGACCACAACACACCTAAAGGGGCCACTCTACCGGGCAGACGTGGAGACGACCCATCGAATCGTCACGGGCGACGCACGCGACCTCGACCTCCCCAGCGACAGCGTCGACCTCGTCGTCACCTCACCGCCGTACCCGATGATCGAGATGTGGGACGACGTCTTCGCCGCTCTCGATCCCGCTATCGGCGCGGCGCTCGACGCCGGCGACGGCGACCGTGCCTTCGATTTGATGCACGACGTTCTGGACTCGGTGTGGGCCGAACTGCAGCGCGTGCTCGCACCCGGCGCGATCGCGGCGATCAACGTCGGCGACGCCACCCGCAATCTCGATCGCTTTCGGCAGTATCCCAACACTGCGGAGATCACGCGCCGCCTTCGCGAGCGCGGCTTCGACGTGCTCCCCGATATCGTCTGGCGAAAACCCGCAAACAGCGGCGCGAAGTTCATGGGATCGGGGATGATTCCGCCGAACGCCTATCCGACGCTCGAGCACGAGTCGATCCTGCTCGTCCGCAACGGCGGCCGCCGGTCGTTTCCGGCCGGGGCCGATCGCCGCTACGAGAGCGCGTACTTCTGGGAGGAGCGCAACCGCTGGTTCTCGGACCTGTGGACCGACGTCCGTGGAACCGGCCAGGACCTCGACGCGGGCGTCCGAGACCGCTCGGGTGCGTTCCCGGTCGAGATCCCGCTACGCCTGATCCGGATGTTTTCGGTCTACGGCGACACCGTCCTCGACCCCTTCTGGGGGACCGGCACGACCAGCCTGGCCGCGATGTTCGCGGGCCGACACTCGGTGGGTTACGAACGCGACGCCGACCTCCGGGCGGCGTTCGACCACCGCATCGACGGGGTCAGCGTGCGTTCGCGCGAACGTGCTCGCGAGCGACTCCAGCGTCACGAATCGTGGGTCGCCGATCACGAAGCCGACGGCGGCGACCTCGAATACGAGGCCGACTACTACGACACGCCTGTTCGGACGAAACAGGAGCGCGGAATCCGCCTCTATACCGTCGCGGACGTTCGCGAGACTGCGGACGGATACACGGCGACCCACGCGCCCTACGACCCCTAACGGGGAGCTTTTGTCCCGGCCGGCACAACGACGCCTATGAACTTCGACTCGTTCGTGCTGGCGGCCGCAACCGCCGACCTGCACGACGAACCCGACGCCCGCGAGCACGCCGACTGCGTGGAGTTTCGGATGGATCTGGCCGACGATCCCCTGACCGCGCTCGACGCCTACGACGGTGAACTACCGATCCTCGCGACGAACCGTGCCGAGTGGGACGGCGGCGAGGCCGACGACGACGCGACACGACTGGACGTACTCGAAACCGCGGTCGAGTACGACGCCGTCGAGGCGGTCGATATCGAACTGAAGACCATGCGCGACGGCGGGACGACCGGCACCGGACAGCCGGGCGTCGACGGCGGGACGGCCGGCACCGGACAGCCGGGCGTCGACGGCGAGCGCGTGGCCGCTCACGCCCGCGAGCACGGCGCGAACGTGGTCGTCTCATGGCACGACTTCGAGGCCACGCCCGGGATGGGAGAGTTACAGGAGACGCTGCGTGAGGCCTGCGAGTATGGCGACGTCGGCAAAGTCGCCGTGACGGCCCAGGCACGAGCGGACGTGCTGGACCTGCTGGTCGCGACCCGGGCTGCGACCGCCGAGGGCGACACCGTTGCGACGATGGCGATGGGCGAACCCGGCCGTCACTCCCGGGCGGTCGCGCCCCTCTACGGCTCGCGGATCGGGTACGCGCCCGTCGATCCCGCCGAGGTGACCGCGCCGGGGCAGTACGATCTGACGACGCTGCGGAAACTGATCGACGCGCTCGCGGGAGAAAGTCAAGCTTAACAACGCATGACCGAGAATTCCACCGATACGGTGTCAGGATCGCAAAAGCGTCCATGGCTCGCGGCTGCACTCTCGCTGCTCTATCCCGGTGTCGGCCACCTCTACTTGCGAGAGTGGGTTCGCGCAGCGCTGTGGTTCGGCCTCCTCCTGACGGCCTCGCTCGTCCTGTTGCCCGCAGAGGCTGCACCGGAGACAGTCAGCGTGGACGCAGTGCTCGAAGCGACGCAACAGCTTCCGCTGTACGCCCAGTTGACCATGCTGGTACTCACGGTGTTGTGCATGCTCGACGCCTACGCGCTGGCGAGCCGGCACAACGATACTGTCTCTCGGGACGCCGGCGAGGCCGCCAGTCGCTGTCCGTCCTGTGGGCACGACCTCGAAGACGAAGAACTCGATTTCTGCCCGTGGTGTGCCGAACCGCTGAGTGAAGAGTAATCAGTCTCCATCGGACTCGAACCGCCGCACAACGGCCGTCTCGATCGGTTTCGAATACGACATCAGCGTCGTGCCGATAATCGCCATCACCAGCACGTAGCCGACGGCGAACGCGCTGATCTGATTCGCAGTCTCCTGCGGGATCGTCCCTGCGGCCGCACCCGAGACCGCGAGCGTTGCGATGATGAGTGAGAACTCCCCGCGAGTCGTCATCGCGAGCCCGACTCGCGTGGACCGGCGAGCGTCCAGATCGAAGGCCCGACCGCCGAGAAAGCCACTGAGGAACTTCGTGGGCGTGCTAAGGAGGAGCGCGACGGCGATCAGTCCGGCGACGCCGGCGACCAAGTACGGGTCGGTCACCAGCCCGATCCAGAAGAAAAACACCGCGGCGAACGTGTCCCGGAATGGTTCGAGCAACTCCTCGATCTGCTGGACGTGGCCCGTCGAGGCGAAGCCCATCCCGACGAAGAAGGCCGCGACGGCTTCGCTGACGCCCAGCGCCAGCGCGGCGCCGGCGACCAGCACGGTGAGGCCGATCGTCCGCAACACCACGAACTCGTGTGAGTTCGTCCCGAGCAGGCGCTCGAACAGGGGCGTCCCGAACTGGACCGCGACGAGCAAGAGGGCGATGAATCCGAGCCCGACCCCGACCGACGTCGCGGCTGCGGCGACGTCGCCACCACCGAGGACGACGGCGGCAGTCACCGCCAGATAGACCGCGATCAGGAGGTCCTCGTAGACCAGTACGCCGAGGATCGGCTCGGCCTCGTCGTTGGCGATCCAGCCCAGATCGAGCAGCGACTTCGTGATGATCGCAGACGAGGAGATGTAGACGATCCCGGCGACCAGAAACGCCGGCAGTAACGAACCGAAGAACAGCCAGCCCAGCGCGAACCCGACGGGGAAGTTGATCAGGGCGTCGATCGTCCCGGCGCGTCCGATCTGTTTGCGACGGGCGAGCAGTCGCTCGATGTTGAACTCCAGCCCGAGGAAGAAGAGGAGAAAGACGATCCCCAGTTCCGCGCCGAGTTCGACGAACTCCGTCTCGGCGATGTACAGGCCCTCTCTCGGGAGCGCGGTGCCGGCGACCGAACTCGGGAGGTCGAGCCGACCGACGACGTACTCACTGGCGACCATCCCGGTCACGATGTAGAAGGGGATGACCGACTGGCCGAGCCGGTTCGCGAACCAGCCGACAGTCGCGATCGACGCGAACATGACGCCGACTTCGAGGAGGTTAGCCACGGCTCTGCACCCCCGCGCGGTACGGTCTCGATCGCGGTCGCCGTCGCCCTGTCACACCTGCGTTCATCCGTCACCGACCAGCAGGTCCTCGAAGGCGTCACACTCCTCGCCCGTCCCGATGACGACGACCGTGTCTCCCTCCCGGAGTTCGGTTTCGGGACTCGGGCTCTCGAGCGTCTGGCCACCCCGCTCGATCGCGACGATGATCACGCCCGTCTCTCTGCCGACGTGCGCGCCCCCGATCGTCTCGCCGGCCAGCGGCGAGCCGGGCTGGATCTCGTACCACTCCAGCAAGATCCCACCGGGAAGCGTCGTCTTCTGTTTCTCGGCCTCGACCGGCTGGAAGTACGCCCCCTCCAGAATCGTCCCGACCGTCCGCGCGAGGTCGTCGTTCAGTTCGAACAGTTTCTCTGAGTCTGCGTCCGGCGTCGGACGCCGGAACACCTCCCGCTTGCCCGTGTTGTGTGTGACGATGATCAGATCGACGTCCCCGTCGAGGTCGACGACGTGTTTCTTGCCCACGCCGGGCAGGTCGCTCTCTTCGATTGTCATGGTCGTACTCGCGGCGGCACGCCTATAAAAACTCAGATGGGCGCGGTCACTTCTCGATGATCGACTCTTCGACGGCCTCGCCGAAGTGTCGCGCGGTATCCTCGTAGTAGATCAGAATCTCGTCGCCGGGTTCGAGGTCAGTGACGGCTTTGCGCCCCTCGCGGGTGCGAACCTTGATCGTCTCGGCGTTCTGCAGCAGTGTCTCTATGCGGTCGACGTCGCCGTCCTCGCGCTGTAGTTTCGCCTGCACGCGAAACATCGGTCGTTTCTCGATCTTCGCGCGGCCGACGATGGCCTCGCGGGTGTGGCCCTCGCTGTCGACGACCTGGACCTCGTCGCCGCTCTGCAACTCCGAGAGGTACTTCGTGCCGCCGTCGGGCGTCCGGACGTAGGCGTGGACCGCGCCGGCGTTGACCCGGAAGGGGCGGGAGGCGACGTAGGGTGACTCGGCGGTCTCTGCGTGGACGAAAAAGAGGCCACGGGACATCGATCCGACGAGCATCCCCTCGTCGTGTTCCAGCAGGCTCCCGGTGTCGATACAGACCCGGTCCGCGGAGCCGGTCTGCTCGACAGCCGTCACTTCGGCGTACGTGAGTTCGAGGGACTCGCGGCCGGCCTCGTCCCGAACTTCGACGGTCTTTCTGATCTCGTCGGGGTCGTCGGTGTCCAGCAGGACGCCGTCCGCGCCGATCTCGAGCGTCTCGTAGGCGGTGCGGGCGTCCTCGGCGGTCTGGACGCCGGTGATGAGGTCGGTCTCCTCGCCGACGCGGGCGATCAGATTCTCCAGGGGGATGATCTGCCAGTCGTCGCCGATGACGATGGTGTAGTCGGCTTCCGTCGCGACTTCTTCGGCGAAGCCCTCGTAGTCCTTGCTCAGGATGCGGACGTAGCCGCCGTCGGGACCGTCCTCGGCCCGCAGCGCAGAGAGGTCCGCAGAGCCCGAGAAGTCCGCAGGTAGCTCGACAGTGCCGTCGCCCTCGCCGTCCTTGCCGACGATGGTGGCGTCCGGTTCGGGTTCGTCGCCCTCGGCCTCCATCACGTGGACGTCGCCCCCGGCGAAGGCAGCGATGTTGACCTGCCCGAGTTCCCGGACGCGGTCGACGTCGTGTTTGTCCACCAGAACCCAGTCGACGCCGGCCTCCAGCCCGGCAGTGATCCGTCGCTTCCGTGTCTCCCAGTCGCCGACGTCGCTGTCGGCCTTGAGCCAGACGGTCCGTGTCATTGTCCCTACGCTCGCAGTCGGGGCGCTTGAGAGTGGCGGTTGCTGCCGACCGTGCCGACGACGAGCCGACATCGACACCTCCGCCTGTTCAGTCTCAGTCCACTCGTCGCTGGCCGACTGGTCGCTGTGAGTCGCCGACGGCGGCGCGTGCGTCCGCAACCGATTCCGTCTCCAGAAGCCGTTCGAGTCGGCGCTCGAACTCGGCGTCGGTGAGTTCGCCGCGGGCGTAGCGCCGCCGGAGGTCGTCCAGCGCGTCTGCCTGCCCGGACTCCGCCGTGCCATCTCTTCCCCGCTCGCGGTCCGCCTCGGCGCGTTTGGCCAGCCCGACCGCGATAGGCATGACGACACCGAAGCCGACGATGAAAGTCACCCAAAAGAACTCGAAGCCGGCCGCGAGTAGTCCGAACGCGACTGTCAGCGTGAGTACGGTGACGGCACCTGGAACGAGCGGCGCGAGCGAGTCACTGTCCTCGAGATCGAACGCGCATCTGTCTGCGTGTTTCATGTCTGCATCGAGGGCCGCAAGTACGGTGAGTCTTCTACCAACGTGTTGGGCTCGATGATCGCGGATCGCGAACAGGTGTTTATTTATCTCCAGTTTGTGGAGTGGATAGATATGCGACGGATAGCCCTCCT
>Ga0207718_101587_pt1 | contig 11019 bp, 8 predicted proteins | sample A23M2SouthBayCA_FD_187749 | JGI IMG/M metagenome (GOLD analysis project Ga0207718, IMG submission 187749) | Aerobic enrichment media microbial communities from Eden Landing Ponds, California, USA - A23 M2 (SPAdes) | ecosystem: Environmental > Aquatic > Marine > Unclassified | place: Emeryville, CA... | reverse complement strand
GGGCGGCAGGGTGCTCGATGTGTCTGGGGATGAACGACGATCGCCTGTCCGAAGGCGAACGCTGTGCCTCGACCTCGAACCGCAACTTCGAGGGGCGCCAGGGTAAGGGAGGACGTACCCATCTCATGAGCCCGGTGATGGCCGCTGCCGCTGCAGTAACCGGGGCCATCACCGACGTACGGGAGTTGTGACCATGCAGCCTTTCAGTACCCATACCGGTATCGTGATCCCGTTTGACCGGCGCAATGTGGACACCGATGCCATCGTGCCCAAGCAGTACCTGAAGATGCTGGAGAAGACCGGCTTCGGGGCCTTCCTGTTCGATGACGAACGCTACCTGGACCCCGGTGATGTGGAAACGCCGATTACCGAGCGCCGCCCTAATCCGGACTTCATTCTCAACCAGGCGCCGTACGACAAAGGCAGCATCCTGCTGGCACGGGATAATTTCGGGTGCGGCTCCAGCCGTGAGCACGCGGTCTGGGCGCTGGCGGATTTCGGCATCCGGGTGGTGATTGCGCCGAGCTTCGGCGAGATTTTCTACAACAACTGCATCAACAACGGCCTGCTGCCGGTGATCCTGAAGCAGGCCAGTGTGGAGGAACTGTTCGCCTGCTGCCGCGAGCACGCTGGCTTTGAGCTGACGGTGGACCTGGAAAACCAGACACTGGTGAACCCGGCGCAGGGAGAGTGGCCCTTCCGGATGGAAGACGGTCACCGCAAGGCGCTGTTGCAGGGGCTGGATGAGATCGGGCTGACGCTGGAACGGGCGGAGGCCATCCGAGCGTTCGAGGCCAACCGCCGCGCCCGCGAACCCTGGTTGTTCACTGAGTGAGGGGCAGGCCGTGGAGTTCAACAATGCGGAGTCACGACGGGTCCAGATCTGCCTGATCGGCAATTCCAAGCTCAACCAGATGGTGCACTCGCTGATCCCGGAATACCGGGGCGTGGCGGACATCACCATCATCGACAGCATCTTCCACGATGCCCTGGGCGCGGCCCGGCGGATGGTGGAGTCCGATGCCGTGGATATCTTCATCAGCGCCGGCGCCAACGCCCACTACCTCAAGGACACCCTGCCCAAGCCGGTGGTGGTGCTGGAGGTGCGCCAGTCGGATATGATCAATGCCGTTCTGAGGGCGTCTGGGATCAGCAACCGGATTCTGCTGCTGACCTACAAGCACCAGCCCACCTGGACGGAGTTCCTGTCCTACTTCAATGGCCTGGAAGTGGTGCACAAGACCTACGGCACCGCCGAAGAGGCGCGGGATCTGTTCCTCAGCACCGACCTCAGTGAGTTCGGTGTGGTCATCGGCTCCAGCTATGTGTGCGATCTGGCGGAAAAGGCCGGACTGCCGGGGACCCTGCTGTATTCCAAGGCCTCATGCCGGGCCATGATCGAGCAGGCGGTTGATACCGCGGCCCGGAACAAGGTGGAGCGCGAGCGCGATGCCTTCATCGATTTCCTGCTCTGGCAGTCGACCAAGGCGCTGGTGGTCACGGATGTGATGGACCGGGCGGTGGCGTTCAATGAACGGGCGTTTGAGCTGATGCCGAAGCTCAAGCGGGGGCGCGGCGTGAAGCGCTTCCTGGACCCCCGGTTCGAAAACCACACGGAAATGGTGGCCGAGGGCATGGTGCTCAACGACCGGCTGTGCCGGGTAACCAAGCGTCTGTTCGAGGTGGACGGCAATCACGTGGGCCACCTTTACTCGATTGTGGCCTCGCCGGTAAGGCGCGAGGACGACAGCGATGACGCCTCACGCTCGCTCGTGTTCCAGTCGCCGCAGATGACCGAGGCCAGCCACTTCCTGTCCATCTATGGCGCCACCCCGGGGCCGGTGCTGCTGCGCGGGGAGACCGGCACCGGTAAGGAACTGGCGGCGCGCCAGATCCATGAGGTCAGCCTCAACAGCAAGGGGCCGTTCGTGGCCATCAACTGCGCGGCCATTCCCAGCGAGCTGTTCGAGGCGGAGCTGTTCGGCTATTCCGACGGTGCGTTCACCCATGCCCGCAGCGGCGGCAAGTCCGGTCTGCTGGAGTCGGCCAACAACGGCACCTTCTTCATGGACGAGATCAATTCGCTGCCGCTGCCCCAGCAGGCCAAGCTGCTGCGCGTGTTGCAGGAGCGCGAAATCAAGCCGGTGGGCTCGCGCACCACGGTGGCGCTGAACATCAAGTTCGTGGCCGCCTGCAACCATGACCTCTACGAGGAGGTCCAGGCCGGGCGTTTCCGGGAGGATCTCTACTACCGGCTGAATGTGTTCAACGTACGCCTGCCGGCATTGCGCGAGCGGATCGAGGACATCCAGCCGCTTAGCCACCACTTCCTGAAGAAGCTTGATGAGCAGTATCAGGTGGATGTGGACATTGAGGCGCTGGCCACGCTGTTGCAGCCGTACTTCGTGCGCTTCAACTGGCCCGGGAACGTGCGCCAGCTGGAGAACATGCTGGAGCGGTTGCTGGTGTCGGTCACGCTGTACGAGTCGCTGGCGGATTTTGAGAAGGCATTGCCGAGGCTGGTGCCGGAACTGTTCCCGGAGGACTGCGTGGAGCCTGAAGGGGTGGCCGTGGAAGGGCGCCTGCGCCAGGTGGAGCGCGAGGAGATCCTGAAGGTGCTCGGTCAGTTCGGGGGCAATAAGACCCGGACCGCCGAGTACCTGGGAATCAGTCAGACGACGCTGTGGCGCCGTCTGAAGGAGCTTTGAGGCCCGTTAAAGGGCCTGCATCTGCTCCGGGTTGAACTGCTCCAGCGAGCCCGGCTCGATGTAACGCTTCCAGTTGTCGAAGATTTCCCGACCCGCGAGAAAGCCCTCGAAAATGGCGTGGTCCGTCATCCGGGGGGTGACGCAGTCGCCCACCCGGTGGACGTTGGGCAGCTGGGCTTTCAGATCGAAGTACAGGTCTTCCAGCGGCAGGTGCCGTACTGCCATCACTACCGAATCAATCCCCTCCAGCGTTTCGGTCTCGCCCGTGTAGAGGTTGAAGATGTCCACGCTGTTGTCGTGAATGGCGCCGACCCAGCTGTTGAGGGTGTGCGTCATGCCCGCCTTGAACAGGTTGGCGTACACCACCGGCTGGTCCAGGGTGGTGGCCAGCTTGTGGAACAGTGCGTTCCAGCGCGTGACCACATGCACCTGGTGGCCGCGTTCGGTCAGAAGCTCGGCGATGCCGGCGGAGTAGCGTGTGCCGTGTTCATCCACGATCAGCACCCGCTTGCCGATGCTGTCGGGCTTGCCCAGAACCTCGTCCACGGTGATCACGTGGTTGCTGTCCGCGCCCGGGACCTGGGCGACAAGGGGGTTGATGTCGCTGTAGCCGGTACGATCCGGTGTGGAGCCGGTGGCCACGATGATGCCGTCCGGGTTCAGGCCCTTCACGGAATCCAGGGTGGCGGTGTGGCCGGTCCTGATGTCGACCCCCAGTGTCGCGATCTGGGCCTTGAGGTCCTTCACGATCCACTGGAAGGAGTCCCGCCGGGGGAGCTGGACGATCTGGTTCACCTGGCCGCCCAGCTGGTTTTCGCGCTCGAGCAGGGTGACCTTGTGGTTGCGGCTCGCTAGGCCTTCGGCGGCCTTCATGCCGGCGGGCCCACCGCCGATCACTACCCAGTGCTGGGCACGGCCGGCCATCTGGATGGTTTCTGGGCCGAACACCGCTTCGCGCCCGGTGGCCGGGTTGACCTGGCAGGTCATGGAGGTGCCATGGAACAGGCGCGCCACACAGCCCTGGTTGCAGCGGATGCAGTGGTAGATCTCGTCCTCGCGCCCGGCCTCGGTCTTGTTCGCGAACGCCGGGTCGGCGATCTGGGCGCGCGTCATGGCCACCATGTCGGCACCGCCATCTTCCAGGATCTGCTCCGCTTCGGTGGCATTGCTGATGCCGGAAACGGCGAACACCGGCAGTGACAGGGCCTTCTTCAGGCGAGTGATGGGTGGCACCAGCCAGGAGTCCGGTACATCGTAGGGCGGCATGATGTAGGAGGCGGACTGATAGATCCCGGCGGTGGTCATGACGTAGTCGATCAGGCCCTCGGCCTCGATGATCCATGCGATTTCGATCCAGTCATCGGCCTGGAGCCCGCCCGGGACCATCTCATCCACCGGCAGGCGGATGCCCACGATGATGTCATTGCCCACGCGCTCGCGCACCGCCCGGATAACCTCCAGCGGGAAGCGCATGCGGTTGGCCAGTTCACCGCCGTATTCGTCGGTGCGCTTGTTGAAGGCCGGCGACAGGAACTGGTGCAGCAGGTAGCTGTGGGCCAGGTGCACCTCGATGCCGTCGAAACCGGCTTCCCTGGTGTACTCGGCGGAGCGGCACCAGCCTTCCACCACCTCGTCCATGTCGCTGCGCTCCATGGCCTTGGCCATCTCGCCGAACACCGGCGACTTGATGTTCGAGGAGGACCACAGCACACGGTAGTCATCCATGGCGTGGGTCTCGCCCATGACACCGAAGTGGTTGAGCTGGGCGAAGATGTGCGAGCCGTGGCGGTGAACGGCGTCGGTCAGTTCGCGGTCCCGCTCCACCATCTCGTGGCGGTAGCCGTAGGGGTAACCGCGGGTGAAGGTGTTGGAGGTGGGGTGGATCAGCCGGTTGCCGGTGATCATCAGCCCGATGCCACCCTTGGCGCGGGCCACGTGGTAGTGGATGTCGCGGTCGGTGGTGATGCCGTCGCGCGTGTTGAACGCCATGGCATGGGCGGACTGCATGATCCGGTTGCGCAGTGTGACGTTACGGATCGTCAGTGGCTTGAACAGGTTGGGGTATTGGGCGTGGGTCATTCCGATGGCTCCTTGATGGGATTGTTATTGCTCTGGGATATGGGCCTTTCGGAAGGCCCGGAACGGCGCTGGGCGCCGGGTTGGTAATGACTGATCAGGATGCCCGCGAATACGGCGATGGCACCGGCGATCTGCGCCACGGTCAGGGCCTGGTCGAGCACCAGGTAACCCAGCAGCATGGCGGAGATGGGACTGAAGAACAGGAAGGCGGTGATCAGCACCGGCTCGAGGTGGCGCAGTGCGCGATACCACAGGAAGTAGGGCAGCAGCGTGCCGATCACCGCCAGGTAGAAGTAACCGCCCAGGTGGCCGGTCTCCAGCTGCTGGAAGGGCAGCTCGAAGGCCAGGGCAAAGGGCAGCAGGAAAAGCCCGCCGAGCAGCAGCTGCCAGCCCGTGAACGCGAGCGTGGGGATGGCCAGCTGCCAGCGTTTGACCAGCAGGATGCCCAGGGCCATGGAGAACGCCGCTACCAGGGCGGCGGCGATGCCGACCGTGTCCCAGGCGAGGCGGCTGGGCGCGATCAGGATCATCGCAACGCCCCCCAGGCCAATGAACACACCCACGGCGACGTGCCGTGGTGTCCGGGTTCCGAAGAGAAGCCAGCCCATGACCATGATCAGCAATGGCTGCGAGGCCACCAGCAGTGCGGCCAGCCCGCCCGGTAAGCGGTAGGCGGCAACAAACAGCGGCCAGTGCAGCAGCGACATGCACAACAGGCTGACCACCGCCAGCTTACCCCACTGGCTGCGGTCCGGGCGGTAGCGGGTCATCAATGTGATGACCAGCCCCACCGGCAGTATCCGCAGCACGGCCGCCATCAGCGGCTTGTCCGGGGGCAGCAGCTCGGTGGTCACCAGGTAGGTGCTGCCCCAGATTGCCGGGGGCAGCGCCGCCATGAGCAGGATCAGGGCACGGTGAGCGGGGCTCACAGAAGCTCCTTGCGCCAGCTCTCGTCAAAGCCCTCCAGCGCGCCGTGCTCGATGAAGCGATCCGGACTGTCCAGCAGTTCCCGGCCGGCGAGCATGCCCTCGTAGATCACGTCCTGGAGGGGACGGGGGAGCTGGGCATCACCGACGCAGTGCAGGTTCTCGATGCGCCCCTGGAGCGCCCCGTAAAGGGCGTTGTCCGAACGGTGGCCACAGGCCATGACGAAGGTGTCGGCCTCCAGAACCTGGGTGTCCTGGTCGGTGAACAGGTTGAACAGCTGCGTCCTGCCGCCGTCGATCCAGCGGACCCAGGCATTGATGGTGTACTCCAGCCCCTTGCGAAAGACGTGCTGGTAGTTCACCGGCAGGTCCAGTGTTACGGCCAGGTTGGGGGCCAGGGCGTTGAACCGGCTGATCAGGTGCACGTTGTGGCCCCGGTCCAGCAGGAATTCCGCCGCGCCCAGGGCGTAACGGCCGCCATCCTCGTCGAACAGCACGACGTTTTTACCCACGGAGCCGGGGTTGTCCAGGATGTCCATCACGCTGAGCACGTTGGCCTGGTTGGTGCCCGGGACTTCGTCCACGGCGGGGCGGGTGGAGGTGAAGCCGGTTTTCAGCGGTACCGAGCCGGTGGCGATGATGACGCCGTCCGCCCCGAACGCTTCAATCTCGTCGGCGCTCCAGCTGGTGTTGAGCCGGATATCGACGCCGGCCTTGCGCAGCTGGCGTTCCAGGTCGCGCGGGATGAAGCCGAACTTGTCGCGCCGTGGCAGCTGGGCGGCGTAGTTCACCTGCCCGCCCAGCTTGCCGGCACGTTCGATGAGGGTCACCTCGTGACCGCGCTGCTGCAGCGTCAACGCGGCTTTCATGCCGGCAGGGCCGCCACCGACAACAAGCCAGTTCGCCGGTTTCCGGGCGGGCTGCAGCGTGTGCGCCCCAAAGGCCTGCTCACGCCCGGCGGCGGGGTTCACCACACAGGAGATGGCATTGCCCATCATCAGCCGCGCAATACAGCCCTGGTTGCAGCGGATGCAGTGGTTGATCTCGTCCTCACGGCCTTGCTGGAGCTTGTTGGCGAAGGCCGGGTCGGCGATCTGGGTGCGGGTCATGGCGACCATGTCCGTGGCGCCGCTGGCGACCAGTTCCTCGGCGCTGTCCGCATCCACGATGTGGCCGACGATGAACATGGGCACGTTCGGGTTGACCGACTGGATGGCCTTGCGCATGCGGGCGCCGTCCTTGACCAGCCAGTTCTCGGCGTAGTCCCCGGGCGGGATCTGGTCGGCGTGGGCGGCGTAGGTGCCGGCGGTGGCGCTGACGTAGTCGACCTTCCCGGTGGCGACCAGCAGCTTGGTCATCTCGATGGCCTCATCGGCCTGCATGCCGCCAGCGGTGCACTCGTCCATGGAGACGCGGATGCCGACCATGAAGTCCGGCCCCACGGCCTCGCGCACCCGATCGATGGTCTCGATCGGGAAGCGCACGATGTTCTCGCGGCTGCCGCCGTACTCGTCGGTGCGCTTGTTGTAGACGTAGGACAGGAACTGCTGGTGGAGGTAACCGTGCGAATAGTGCAGCTCCACGCCGTCAAAGCCGGATTCCTTGGACTGTACCGCCGTGTGGGCAAAGGCCTCGGAAACTTCGTCCATCTCGGCCTTGGTCATCTCCCGGGCCCACTCGTTGTAGGCGGGGGATTTCATGGTGGAGGGGCCCCAGACCACGCGGTAGTCGTCCTGGGAGCCACTGCGCCCCTGGGGGCCGAAGTGGATGAGCTGGGCCACGATCCGGCCGCCGAACTCGTGCACCGCCTGGGTCATCTGGGCGTCGCGCTCGACAATGGCCCTGAGGTTGCCGCGGGCCATGGTCCGGTGCGGGCCGGTGGAGTTGGGGTGGACGTGGCGCGCGCCGGTGACGATCAGGCCGATACCGCCCTTGGCGCGCTCGGCCTGGTAATAGATGTCGCGGTTGTTGGTCAGCCCATCGCCGGCATGGAAGCCCTTGGCATGGGCGGTCTGCATCAGCCGGTTACGGATGGTGACGTTGCCGATGGTCAGCGGCGTGAACAGGTTCGGGTAGGCGTGGGAATTGTTATTGGTGCTCATGGTGGACCCCTTTGTGTGGTTCAAGGAGGTGTAGCAAACCGCAGGCCAACCCGGATAGGCTTTTAAAAACATGTGGTTATGGTTGTGGTTCGGGGTTTGGGAGGTGGGGGTGATCCATTGTGAAAGGGTGCGTCTTTCACAGCTGAAAAAAAGGCGCCGACCCGGAGGTCGGCGCAAGGACAGCGCTCGCATCGCTGTATCGGAGGCAGGGTGGTGCGCGAGTTGATGCTGGCTTACTTGAGAACGTTGGGGCCGCTCATGAACACAAAGACCCGGGAGAATTTGCCGTCCTCGACGTACCAGAAATTGCAGTTGGTCAGTTTGATCTCGCCGCCGTCTTCGGTTTTCAGGTAGACGTTGAAGCGGGCGGCGATGCTCTGGGTGGCTTCATCCGCCGTGCACTCGAAGTCGCCGTGCCAGATCTCGGTGTAGGAGTCGAACAGGGTCTGGAACATCTGGCGGATGCCGTCATCCCGGCCTTCGTGGACGATCGGGTCCGTGGGCACGGTGAGCGTGGCGTTGTCGTGGAAGTTGGCGAGCACGCCATCCATGTTCTTCCTGTCGACGTTGGCGAAGTAATCCATGGTCGCCTTTTCGATGAGCTGGTCGCGTGTGAGCTTGGTCATTGGGGTTATCCTCTCTGGTGTTGTTGGTGGCCTCGGACAGTCTCAGCCGCCTTTCACGATCTGGTGGTAGACCTCGAAATTGGGCTTCTCCGGCGCGGGATAGGCCTTCTTGCTGTGGGTCAGCCCCAGTTCCAGCATCATCTGGCAGGTCTTGAACGTGACCTGGCCCGGGTTGACCACCGGCACCGGGAGTCGTTCGGCCAGGAAGGCGTGGGACTGGTGCATGGTGGTCGAGCCCAGAATGATGGTGTCGGCGCCGTCTTCGGTGATCGCCTTCTGGGATTCCTCCAGAAGCTTATTGAACACCACTTCTTCCTTGCCGGCGAGCAGTTCCGACAGGTCCGGGCGTGTCTTGATCGAGCGCATGCACGCCAGACGGTCCCACATGCGGTATTCGGTCAGGGTCTTGTCGTAGAGCGGGAACCATTCGTCCCACATGGTGACAATGCCGAATTTCTTGCCCAGGTTGGCAGCCATGTAGAAGCTGGAGGCGCCGGGGGCCACAACCGGGATGTTGAGGCACGAGCGCAGGGCGTTGATGCCGGAGTCGCTCATGGTGTCGATGCAGACGGCGCTGTAGCCTTCCTTCTCGGCGGTCAGCGCGGCCTCGACCACGCTCACGTCCATCAGCAGGGCATCGTGGAAGCTGTCGCCCAGGGCTGCGCCGGCCTTGACCGCCTCAAACACGACCTCGTAGTCCGGAGGCAGCAGACCCTCCGGCAGCTGGGCCTGGCGCGCGGCCACGCCGGCGGCATCCACCGGGATGGGAATGATCACTTTGATTCGGTGGCTCATGGTGCAGTGTCCTTGTTGTGGCGTTGTTGTGAAGAGACAGCAGCATGCTTTGTGCCATTTTGCATTGACGCGCGTTATGGCCTTTGAAAACAGGCGGTTGGTGTTGCGGCTATGATGCCGTCGCTGGCGCTTTCTGTTGCGTTCTGAAAGGGGGGGTTACGGAATGAAAGGGGTAGGACTCTACCTGTAGGAGAATGGAATAAAGCGGGTACGCCTCTAAAGACCGCCATTATCGCCATGGCAGATGTCCTTGACGGATGTCTGCGGGTAGCTAATCTGAATTCAGACTAAATGCATGGACTAACGAGGAAAAAGGAATGCGCCCACTGTTATTTGCCGTCATCGGCTCTGCTATTGCTCTCGCAGGTTGTGGGGCGAGCGCGGATAGTGCTGATCAAAAAGCGCTGGTAAAAGGGGTCAACGACCAAATTGCATCCCGCGGCTGGGAGGGGAAGTGGTCCACGACCGGCAATGCGAAGCCTCCAGAAAATCGCGATAGTCTCAGCAGTCGGGAGGGTGTTGCGGCCGGCAAGGTTGAGGTTGAGGCCAAGCAGGGTTTTGTGGACATCACGCATGAAAGCGAGAAGCACAATTACCCTTCCAGAACCGTCTTTTACGAGAAGCTGGAAAAAGGTGACACCCTTTGGGTTAAGGCGAAAGTTCGATACAGCCAAGCAGACGATGGCTCCATCACTATTGATCGCATGGGTGTGAATGATCGTGATCTTGATGTTGAAGACGAAAGTGAGCGCCTTGAGTCGCTTCGTGAATCCGGTGACTACGATCACTTCAAGGTGGCAACCGATGAAGCATGGTCGCAATACATCGACAAAGTTGAGGAGTACACCAAAACTGGTGAGAATCCCTGGGATTGACGCGAGCACACCGGAGTAGATGAGGTACGATTACCGTGCCAGGCGCAGGCGACCAGCCAGCCCTGCCTTCAACCTGGCACCGGTACTCCCCTTCTCTGCCTGCCTGGTTTTCCCACCTTATGGTTCAGACATCATCAGGTTCCATCCAGCGCGATCCACTCATCCATCCTCTTAACCTGCCCCGCTTGATCCTGCACCCTTATCCTGGGGGAACTTTCAGTCAGGCGCATGTGGATTAAATTCTGCAATTTTTTTCAGTGCTGAGCTTGCAGAGTTAAATTACAAAACTACAATCCGCCGCAAATCTTGATGTCATTTCAGGGATCATATGGATCTGTTCGCAGCTCAGGGATTCAGCTTGAGCGCAGAGGTCGTAGGGAGAGCACTGCTGGCCTTTACTTTGACCGGCTGTGGTGATGGCAGCGGCGCAGGGAATGAAAAATCCTCCGATGCGCTACCGCTGCTGGATTCCTTCCCGGGGGAGGTTCCCGGTATACCAGCCACGGCCCGGCGTTCGCCAACACCCTTCTTTGCCCCGCCTCTATCCTGTGGGGGCCGGTCAGTGGCTCCAGCGGCGCACGCACCGCCAACTACTACGCCATCGTGGCCCATGGTGAAGGCCTCCGAAACGAGACGCTGGATGAGCAGCGCCAAGTTGCCGCTCTGTGATTCACAGACACTCCGGGTGCAATGAACTCCAAGACGTGGACCTCAACCAACATCCGATACGGACAAACAACGGCAAAAGAAAGGAAAAACAGTATGATGAAGACGATGCAGCAGCGCGGTAACCTTGGCTCCGCGTTCGCCGTAACCGGCTTGGCCCTGGCTCTGTCAGGGTGTCTCGGCGGTGGAGGTAGTGATAACTCGAATAACAGTAACGGCGGCGGGGGTGACAACCCTGATCC